>Ga0335069_10016657_pt1 | contig 10248 bp, 4 predicted proteins | sample Lox_Sample_11_FD_206714 | JGI IMG/M metagenome (GOLD analysis project Ga0335069, IMG submission 206714) | Soil microbial communities from Loxahatchee National Wildlife Refuge, Florida, United States - Lox_Sample_1.1 | ecosystem: Environmental > Terrestrial > Soil > Wetlands | place: USA: Florida...
GAATGGTGAATGAAGTCAGGGCTTCGGGGGCGCGAACCTTAAGCACGGTCGGACTCTCTGCAGTGGTTCGTCCATTCTTCGACGCTATGGCCCAGCTCATGGAACAGCAAACGAAGATGCCGCCGCCAATCCTCAGCAAGCAAGAAATCCGTCTTCTGCAAGAACGAATTCTGGACTATCTCGCCCGGTTGCAAGACTTGGGAATTCCAGATGCGCTGGGCCATCTGGATCTGAATCCTGGCAACATCATCGTTTCATTCCCCTGCTGCACATTTCTCGACTGGGCGGAGGCCTACGTTGGATATCCCTTCTTCACCTTCCAGTATCTACTGGAACACTTCCGCCGCACATTTGGAGCAGATTCCGTAACCGAGAGCAGACTGATCAAGGCTTATGCTCAGCGATGGGAGGGTGTTTTGGCGTCCAAGGTGATCAACGAAGGGCTTCTGTTTTCGCCGCCACTTGCAATACTTGCCTACGCTGCTGGGAACGATACCTGGAGCGACCAGCAGAGACTGAAAGATCACGCCCTTCCTGGATACATGCGCGGTCTAACGCGACGCATGTTACGGGAAGCAAATCTTCTCTCCAACCGGGGGTTGCCGTGCATATCCTGAGAGATGCTCCGCCGCATTCCGAAGTTAAAGCCGTCACCGAAATCATGCACGGCGTATCGATCGTGGATCCCTACCGCTGGTTGGAAGAACAAGAATCGCCCAGCACTCGCGAGTGGATTAGGGCGCAGACGAGATATTCGCGCTCCTATCTCGATTCGATCGCGATCCGCGGGCGGATTCGAGAGCGCATTCGCGAACTTCTTGACGTGGAAACGTACGACTCGCTGCAGAAAGTTGGGAACAGCTATTTGTTTCGCAAGCGGGTCCCCCTTCAGGAACAACCGTGCATATGTCTTCGCGAAGGACTGGATGGAGAGGACGAAGTGCTCATTGACCCGTCTTGGAGGGGGAGCGGGCCGTACACAGCTGTTAAACCTCTGCAGGTATCGCCGGATGGACGATTACTGTTGTACGAGGTTAAGGAGGGAGGCGAGCGTAGCGGGACATTCGAGCTGTTTAACATCCAAACTCGCCAGAAATTGCCGGACACACTCTCCCGCGGATATCTACGCGGCTTTGCGTTTTCGCCGGATTCGAAATCCTTCTATTACGTTCATGAACCACTGGATTCCAAAAAGTCTCACCGACAGGCCGTTTATAAGCACGTTCTAGGCAGTGATTTTGCCAAAGATATTGAAACATTTTTCGCGGGAGAGGGCGAGGGCGTCCGGGTCCACATCGTTTCCGGCAGACAGGAATTGTGCTTACTCGTCACCAGCTGGACAAAAGACACCTCTACCGACATTTACCTCTGGCGGTTTGACGATCGGGAGGAGCCGGTTCCGCTTGTCACGCACGCCAAGTACTTTCTAGGCCCGATTCTACTCGACAACGGACGGATTCTCGCCATTACTGATCGTTCAGCTCCTAATTTCCGTATCGTTGAGCTCCGTTGGATGGAGGGTCCGGAGCTGGAATTCAGGGAAGTCGTTCCAGACTCCGGATCGCCGATCCAGAACTGGTGCGTGGTTGGAGAAAAACTGTTTGTCTCCTATTTTCGAAAGCTCCGAAGTGAAATCCAGATCTTCGATCTGTCAGGCAGAAGACTCGGCGAAATTCCCATTGACGACGGCGTGACCGTGCGGCTGCTGAATGGCCGTCAAGATGCAGACGAGATATTGCTTGAGCGAGAATCGTTTACTACTCCCATCCAGATCTGCAGACACGCAACTTCCGGCAGGCAGATCGGCGTGTGGGCTCAGCGGACAACTCCCTTTGATTCGCATAGGTTTCATCACGCCCGAGTCTGGTTTCGTTCGAAAGATGGAACCGAGATCCCGATGTCGTTGGTGGGTGTCCCAAGTGTTCTCGAAAAGGGCCCGCATCCGACCATCATGACCGCATACGGCGGCTATGGCATCCCAATGACTCCTCAGTTCAGTGTGCTTGTCGGGTTTCTCCTTGAGCGTGGCTGCCTATTCGCCCTTCCCAATATCCGCGGCGGCTCGGAGTTTGGCGCTGAATGGCACAATGCCGCTAAACGCAGAAATCGCCAGGTGGCGTTCGATGACTTTCTCTCCGCGGCGGAATGGCTGATTCGAACCGGCCGGAGTGAGCCCAAAAAGCTCGCAATTTTCGGAGGATCCAATTCTGGTTTGCTCGTTGGATCTGCAATGACACAGCGGCCGGAACTATTCCGCGCCGTGCTGTGTATTGCCCCCGTGCTAGACATGCTGCGGTATCACCTGTTCGATGACGCCCAGCTCTGGGAAGAGGAGTTTGGCACCAGCGCGGACGCCGCTGACTTTGCCGCTCTTGTCGAATATTCGCCGTACCACACCGTAAAGGACAAAACGTCATACCCCGCGACCTTCATGGTTTCCGGAGACAACGACCAGAAATGCAATCCGCTTCACGCACGGAAGATGACTGCAAGACTTCAGGCGGCTAACACTTCCGAAAACCCAGTTCTCCTGGACTACAGTTCGCAGCGCGGTCATTCACCCGTACTGCCGCTCACCGATAGAGTCGAAGCTCTTACCGACAGGTTGGCTTTCCTCTGCGACCAGTTAGGTCTGCCTGTTTAGGGAGACCGAGGAGAAAAAACCCATGGCAGGCCTTGTGTTGCGAGCACTATTAGAACTCGTTTATTTCGATCTCCTTCTGGCAAGGGGCGATTTTGCGCGGTTCTGCGATCAAGTCCGAAGCTATCAGGTCAAAGGGAGTGCGCGCTCATCCTCCACTGCACAGGAGGTCTGTGCGGCCATTGACCTGGCATGCATTTGGTATTGGAAAGAAGTTCGATGTCTGCAGCGCTCCGCCGCGACGGCGTGCTTGCTAAGACGCAATGGTGTGCCCGCGCGAATGGTGATCGGAGCTCAGCAAATACCATTCAAGGCGCACGCCTGGGTCGAGTTAGATGGCAGTGTCATCAACGATCGGCCGTATGTGGAAGAGATTTACTCAGTCCTTGACTCTATCTAGTCGCGAGAGGAACGAGGTCGCAAGCATGAGTGCCCAGTTCGGCATCTGCAATTTCGTTGGCCGACCCGTTGAGAGTGACGTCCTTGACACGGTTCGGCCCCTTCTTGCGCCTTACGGTCCCGACGACGAAGGTCTCTTCCGTCGCGAAAACGCCATCATCTTTTATCGAGCGCTACAGACCACAAGGGAGTCGCACAATGAGAGACAGCCGCACATTTCTGCTTCCGGCCTGGCCATAACCTGGGATGGACGACTCGACAACCGCGAAGAACTCATACGCAAATTGGGTGGTCGCCTCTCGCCGGAGTCAACTGACCTGGCCATTGCAGCCTTGGCGTATGAGAAATGGGACACCGAGTCCTTCCAGAATCTGATCGGAGACTGGGCTCTTTCTGTTTGGAACCCCAGTGATCGATCACTGATATTGGCCAAAGATTTTTCCGGCACCCGCCAACTGTTCTACCGAATCGAAAAGCAACAGATCACGTGGTGCACCGCTCTCGAGCCGCTGCTTCTCCTCGCCGGCCACTCCTTCAAGCTTGAGGGAGAATACATCGCTGGCTGGTTTTCACAGTTTCCACGCTGCGAACTCTCCCCATACGTTGAGGTGCGCTCCGTTCCGCCGGCTTCCTTCGTTCGTGTTACTGAAACGTCTCAGAGCGTCACCAGGTTTTGGGATTTCAATCCCAGTCACGAGGTTCACTTGCACTCCGACCGGGAGTACGAGGAGCACTTTCGATTTCTTCTCTCAGAATCCGTACGCCGCCGGTTACGTTCCGATTCGACCATCACGGCAGAACTCAGTGGAGGCATGGATTCCTCCTCGATTGTTTGCCTCGCCCATAGTCTGATCAACAAGGCTTATGCACGGACCGGCAGACTCGAGACCATCTCTTACTACAACAACTCGGAACCAAACTGGAACGAACTGCCCTATCTCACAGAGGTCGAGGAGAAGATCGAGAAAAAGGGACACCACATCAACGCCGGTCTGCAGAACCCTTTTCAGCTTGACCTTGAGTGTGCGCGGCTTATGACCACTCCCGTGGCCGCGGAATTCTCCGCGGTCAGCCATGATCAGTTTCGGGCTGCGATGGTTTCGAGCGGAAGCCGGGTGTTGCTGACCGGAACCGGGGGTGATGAGATCACCGGTGGCGTCCCCACGCCGTTGCCGGAACTGCAAGACCTGCTCGCCAGAGTGCACCTCAGGCAACTGGCACATCAACTGAAACATTGGGCGCTCAACAAGCGGCGACCCTGGATCCATCTGCTTCTGGAAGCAGCCGCCGGGTTCCTTCCAAGTACTGTCTATTCGCTTCCCAAGCACCTGCAGCCGGCGCCCTGGATTAACAAGCGGTTCGTCACTACCTATGGCGCGGCATTCACGGGATACGACAGAAGGTTGAAGGTTCTTGAGTCATTGCCGAGCTTCCAACAGAACGTTGCGGCGTTCAATCTGTTGCGCAGGCAACTCGGATGCGAAGTGCTGCCGGCTTTTCCCCATTACGAAAAGCGATATCCATATCTCGACCGTGACCTTGTTGAATTCATGTATGCGATACCCCGTGAGCAGGTAGTACGCCCGGGCCAGCGAAGATCGCTGATGCGACGTGCACTGACCGGCATCGTTCCTGCAGCGGTCCTGGAGCGCAGGCGAAAAGCGTATGTTGCGCATGCCGGATTGGCGGTCATCTCCTCAGAATGGCCTCGCTTGCAGCAAATGTTTCAGCGATCGTTATCGGGCACGCTGGGTTTCATCAATGATGCTTCATTCCTCGAGGCGCTCGATTCGATCCGCCACGGGAGGGATGTCTCGATGGTACTGGTCGCGCGCACGTTGTTGCTGGAAATCTGGCTAAGAAATCTTGAAAAACACGGAATCCTCGATCATGTCGACGATTCAGCGCCGTCGGAGCGCGTACTCGAGTGCGAAAGATCTCAGCTGAGGAAAACCAAAGCGAAAGGAGGTGACAACAATGAAGTACGAGAAACCGGAACTGATGCCGCTCGAAACAGCACTTACAGCGATCCAGAGCAACGGCATCCCCAAGGTCCTGAGCCGGACGGACAGCAGCCACAAGCCGTCCGTAGCGGCGTACGAGGCTGACGAGTAACCTTAACCGGGCGGCGCTGACGCGAAGCGCCGCCCGTTAATTCGACTCCCCGGGCGATATCCCTGTGACCCTGCTTGTCATTTCCATGTCTCTCCGCATGGTGTCCCAACGCTCGTATTGTGAAGACTTTGCAGGATTCGGATCTCGATAGTCTTGTAGCCAGAAGCGGAACCAGTCAACCGTGCTGCCCTGAGAAACAAGCCGCTCCGAAGGTTTGCTCAAAACGTGCTCATTCGAATTCAAGATGAGAAGATCAACAGGTTTGCTTAAGTATCGAAGGGCAGCATAGGGCTCCCACATTTGGAGAAGACCGTCTGGAGTAGCTACAACCTGTAAGGGAGTTGTCACTCGATCCATGTTAAACACAGGCGATCGCTCGAACCATTTGAGAAGACCCTTCCCGAATGGCCGTGCAGCAATGATTGCATCAGCTTCATTGGCAATCGCATTATCCCCTTCATCGAGATCCAGCATGTACTGCAGGTACCCCTCATTGACTCCGTCTGTGATTGAAGCCGCCTTGAACTTTAAACCACTCTCTGTAAGAGCGGCCAAAGCATAGAAGCAGGTACGACTGAACCCAATGATTCCGACGCGGGCGGTGTCCACCAGGCCTTCCGCTGACAATTTCTCTATTGCAGCTTCATATCCGCGAAGCTGGCAGGCTGCTTCCTCCGTTGTGGCCTCGCTAGAGCAGTCACGAATCTGCAAAACGATGATCCCGGCGGACGCCAATTCCTGCGCTGCGAAGGCGGTTGGGAACGAGCCGCTTGCTGCAAATTTCTGCTCGTCAAATCCATGAGTTTGAATCACGAAAGGGTAACGGCGTCCCGGCACATGGTCGGGCGGAAGATACAAGCCACCGATCCATTCCCGGCCAGTCTTGTCCAGCCATTTGTAGACGGACACTTTGCCAAGACGCAGGTCGCGTACCCACAGGTTGGGATTCCAAAGCACGCGGGACTTCCGGGTCTTCGGATCTGACACCAGCAGCAAAGGTGGTTCGTTTATTCCTTGCTTTACGCTGACCGAGACTGCTCGAGGCGTTGGAGGCAACAAACGCTGGCTCTTAACCCAGGAACCATCGTCCTTTCTTACGAAACTCGCGGCCTCTGACCGGTCATCCCTGCTCCCGAAGATGACATTTACGATGCTCGAGTCCTGGGAACTGAAGAATACGTTCGACACGAGCGGGACATCTTTGTCCCCATGCTGAAGATCCGCCCTGTATGCAACACAGGCCGCCTGGCGTGTCCTGATATCCTGCGCAGCAATGCACGGTTCATGCTTACCGGCAGATTCCAAGCTGCTCCTCGCCAGGAACGTATTCGAGAGCACCACCGAGCGGCCGTCTGGTGACCAAGCCGCGCGGCTGAGTCCCCACCATCCAGCGGCATTTCCGATCGGAGCATCGATCAAGGGCTCGACTCGACCGTTCGCAGTATCAATCAGCACGTATTGGCTCACGTCCCTCTGGCCCGCGAGAGCGTTCGGATCCTGCACTCCCGCCCGGATCCGGTAGGGAGAGAGGCTAAAGGGAGGGGGATAAAGCGATTCCCACTGCCTGGGAACTACGTTCACGCTCAGCGCGGTAACGACGTTCCGCCCATCCGGAGACAACGCAAGTGCGCGTTCTCCTTCCAAATGAATCGGTACCGGACGCCCGGACGAGCGGTCCACTACTCGAAACCGTTTGCCCTGGTTGACCTCCCATAACTCGCTGAGATCATTCTCCCAAATATCGGGCGGGCGACTCGCGCGCATCGGTAGCAGCTGGATTAGAGCTTTTCCGGTTCCGACGATCGCAGCACTCGCATTCTGTTTCACTAAGCTCTGGCGAATTGCAGGACTTAGCGCCGTGTAGACGAACTGCTCGCGGTTACGCACATCAAATCCTGTGATGTTCTGATTTTCGGGCGTCAACGGTTCGAGCTTCCTGGACGAAAGCTCAGCTAGGAACAGCTGTTCGTTTCCAGAGCCTGTCTTCCCGAGGAAAACGAAACCGGTTGTGTCTTCCAGCCAGCGCACATCTTGGATGTTCGGCCCTTCGCCGTAGGTGGCGCGACAGAGATCCCAGACCGGACCGGGGGTCTTGCTCTGCCCGTCAGAAAGTATTCGATGAACGTCTTCTGAGCGATATATGCGCAGGCATGATTCTGGCCGATCAAGATCGATCCTGCCCCTTTGAGAAAGCACGACGAAGTAGCGGTTGTCAGGGGAGACGGTCACCGCGTCAATATAGGTGAGGCGAATGTCGTCTGAAACTGTAAATTGGCGATTCAGAGCTCTTGATGAAATAGCAAGCAAGACTGGCAGTAGCCACGTCGCGGCACTCCGACTCCGTTCAAGTATTTGCTTCTTGTTCGCCATAATCACACGCCGGCTGCGGCAAGAGCGCTTTTCCATACGCTGTGCTTGCGTTGTTCAGAAGCTCAATTTCAGCGCAAATTGGATTGAGCGAGGGCCGCCGAGCTGGTACAGGGCGCTGAAACCGCCGCCTCCCAGCTGACCGCCACTGAGATACTGCGCGAGAATCTGGGTCGATTGACCGAAACTGCTGTCCGACAGATTGGAGTCGGGCTGCCCGAAGTTCGGATGGTTGAGCACATTGAACATCTCAGCCCGGAATTGCAATTTGACGGATTCGTGGATCGGGAAATCACGATGCACCGCGAAGTCCCATTGGAAGGCGCCGAACCCTCTGAGCGCGTTACGGCCTAAATCCCCTTGTCGAAGCACAGCTCCAGTGTTTGGGTCAGTTGGAGGCTCGGTGAATGCTGCGGCATTGAGGGCTTTGCCTCCAGGATATTGGCTGCCCTTGAGGTAGATGGGAGCACCCGGGACAAGATCAGGGCGAATTAGTGTTTTGGCATTGTTCAGGGCCAATCCATAAAGTGTGTCGTACACATTGACGGGCATCGCGGACCGCCCCTGCAAAATGTTCTCCACTGACCAGCCTTCGAGAACACGGCTCACGATGGTTTTGCCGGGAACTGCCGGAATGTCGAACGTCGAGGCGATCGAAAATGAGTGGCGAACATCGAAATCTGAGGGCCCACGATTCGCTGCTGGATTCAGGGGAGTGAGCGCATTAGCCCCGTTGCCAAACGAACTGGCAGACGCATCGTCGATAGAGTGAGACCAGCTGTAAGAGGCTAGCGCTTGAAGGCCGCGCAGCAAGCGCCGCTGGAACTGCAGCTGCAGCGCATTGTAGGAGGAGGTCCCAGCATTCGCAATCAGCACTGCCTGGCCGATATTCGGATTGGGTGATGAAATAACAGCAGACTGTATCAGCCGACGGCCAGCAGATCCCACATACGAAGCGGAAATTGTCTGTTCCTTACCCAAGCCCTGTTCGATCGCCAGGTTCCATTCAAGCGTGTAGGGCAGATTGAGATCAGGATTGAATGCAGTGAGAATGCCCTGATTGCTCGCGTTCGGCGCCACGATCGGTGGAGGCGCTGCCGCGCTTCCACTCAGCGGGAATGTGCCTCCCAGTTGAAAGTTACTCGCCGCATAAAACGGATATCCCGCCTGGAGAATGAAATTGCCCACTTCGGCCGTGGCCAAGTCATAGAACGTTCCCACGCCGGCCTTCATCACCGTTCCCCAGTCCTGATGGTCGAAAATCCTGAATGCGCCGCCAATGCGGGGCGCGACATTTCCATATTTGGTTCGAAAGGCGGGCGTTCCAGAGGGTGCGAGGCTCAGCTGCGACAGGTCGGCAAGATTGAAACCAGTTGCTGCCGGGATCTCCGGCCCGCTTAAGGATGAGGGGGTGAGGTCAACGTCCCAGCGCAGGCCGTAGGTTACAGTGAGCCGCCGTGTGACGTGCCAAGTGTCCTGCACGTATGCGCCAAGATTTTGCAGAAGCAATGTGGCTCCATTGTTTGCCTGGATGAAACTGCCAAAGAGAGACCCGTTCTCTGCTGAGGGGACATCCAGGAAGTACGCGTTTTGCGCGTAAGAATAGGGCGAGTATTCAGGCGTGAGCCTACGATAGTCCACCCCCAGCTTGAAAGTGTGCGATCCGCGTTGGAAAGATACGCCGTCAACCAGGTTCAGTTGGCGCTGCAGATTGCGAACTCCCGATCCTGCTTGAAGTTCACCATTGGCCATCGATGCAATCACGAGAAAGAGGTTCCCGTTTTGCGCGTTATACGGGTCTGGGAAGGGCAGCGAATTCAACGGCAGTGCCCCGCGGAAATCATCGATGAAGTACCGGGTGCTGGCGTTTGTTCGACTGTAGTTAAACCGGAAGTCATTAGCGAGATTCGGCGATATCGCCCATGTTGCTCCGGCGGTTGTCGTCTCGACGGTAATGCGGGACGAAGAGTTGTTGCTCAAGGCAGAGCCGAAAGGCCCTCTTTGAGTGATTTTGGAAGGCGACTCGTCATATCTCGCGAAGAGAGCCAAAGTGTCATGAATCCGATGATCAAGTCGTAGACTGTAGGCGTCGAGTGATGCTGGGTTGGAATAACTTGCATTCAGCACTGCCACACCTGAACCTGTATTGTCTGGCCCGTTGGGTAGAGGGAATGCGTTCAGGAACGGCTGCATGGCAGGTATTGCGCTTTGCCGCGCAAGAGTGTCGGGGACGCCTGTAAGGGTGGTCTGCGGCAAGCGTAGCCGGAGCCCTTCGTACGACAGAAAGAAGAAAGTTCGATTTTTCAGAATCGGCCCGCCTATCGTACCGCCGAAGTCGTTCTGTCTCTCTTCCGCCTTTGGCAGTGGTGGGGTATTCGTGAACCCGTTAAACCAGTTGTTTGCGTCGAAGAGGTCGTTCCTGAGGTAATCAAACGCCGTCCCGTGGAAGCGGTTCGTACCGGAGCGAGTGACAATCGAAATCTGTGCGCCCGGAGTTCGCCCGAACTCAGGTGCGAAAGTCGAGCTCTGAACACGAAACTCCTGCACGGCATCGACTGAGACCAAGCTGTTCGTTCCTCCGAAAACGCTGAATGTGGCGGCCGCTCCACCGGCCCCGTTCCCGCCAAAGAAGGCGCTACTGCCTGCATTGGCGCTGACGCCATCGACCATCCAGTAATTAGAACTGGCCCTTTGTCCGTTAACACTAAACTGGCCCGAGTCCAGCC
>Ga0335069_10016658_pt1 | contig 10248 bp, 9 predicted proteins | sample Lox_Sample_11_FD_206714 | JGI IMG/M metagenome (GOLD analysis project Ga0335069, IMG submission 206714) | Soil microbial communities from Loxahatchee National Wildlife Refuge, Florida, United States - Lox_Sample_1.1 | ecosystem: Environmental > Terrestrial > Soil > Wetlands | place: USA: Florida...
GCACCGGCGCGTTCTCCACCAGTTATCCGAGTACCTGCTGCCCGTTCCAAAAGGGGTCGAAAAACCGGCCTCCTAAATCCCATTAAATCAACGGCCGGATCTCCCCGATCCGGCCGTTATAAAACCTGTACCTTCTTAAACACCCTCTCCTCTCACGAGCGCCTCAACCCTCGAAAGACCGCGCTACCTTTCATGGCGCAATCGGCGTTTACCGGGACCGATCTGCCGGCGAGTTTGCCAATGCCGAGTTGAGGGTAATTCGCCTCCGCGTGGAAGTGGGATTGTCCACGATTTCTGGCGGAATTTCCTATTCTTTATGCGGGGAAGCTTCGTTCAATAAGGGCAATCGCACGCTAAAGTTCGAACCGGCACCCAGTTCGGACGCTATTCGCCCGTATTTCGACAAGCCCGTCCAGCTAACCATCCGTGACAACCGCATTCTCAGCATTGAGGGTAGGGACGAAGCCGAGGCGCTGCGCCGCTTTCTCATTGTTCTGCACGATCGGCTTGGCGATGGCGTCTACGACTTTGACACACTCCACTTCGGCGTCCATCCGCAGCCGCAGGTCGCCGCCCACCAATGTCCCTCCATCCTCTACAGACGATTGATCGAGCACTCGCACAGCTCCAATCTGCATGTGCACATTGGCTCGCCGAAAGCCACGCCCAGCCATCCCTACTGGCCGCATATCACCGGCGACGTGCGGCAGGCCACCTTCCGGATTGGAGGCACACTCATCCACGATGCTGGCCGACTTACCGTGCTCGACGCCGGACCTGTACGAGCTGTGGCGGCACGCTATCCAGGACGGCCGGGACTGAGCCCGGAGGCATGCCACGGTTGAACCATCCGAAGACCAATGGTGAGTATCCGGCGGCAGGCGGAACCAATACACTGCCATGAAGCCTGGATTGACTGGAGGACAGCCCCATGTTGCAAAGAATTCTGAAACTCGACTTCATCCCTTCAAGCAAGGATGCGGGACTGCTTGTATTGCGGATCACGATGTGTATGAGCCTGTTTCTGAAACATGGGTCGGAAAAGATTTTCAACTTCTCGCAAATGGCCGCTCACTTCCCCGACCCGCTGCACATGGGCGCCTCTACCGGCCTGGTGTTTGCGATGATCGGCGACAGCATCTGCTCATTGCTGATCATTGTGGGCCTTGCAACCCGCTGGGCGAGCTTGTTTGCGTTTGCGAATATCTTTATCGCGTGGGCCCTTGTGCATCATTTCCTGTTCTTTGGCCATGATGCCGACCACGGGGAGATTATCGTGCTCTACCTTGCAGGCCTGCTGAGCCTATTTGTCGCGAGCGCCGGCAAATATAGCGTGGATTCCCTTCTGAACAAGTGAGGTTCTCTTTGTCACCCTCACGCACTTCAAACCCGCCCCTCAGGGTGTAGGTTTACAGTTCATCGCCGTGCCGTTTCCCGTGCACCACACCTCATAGCGTGCTGAGTAGAAGGACGACCCGAGCCAATCGAGCCGGGCTGCTGGCACCGGTTCGGGGTCTCCGGCAACAAAGCTTCGGGCGTCGTTAATGCTGCCAGATCCGACGTATTTCGCCGTGAGCGGATACGGGAAGACAGGCCGCGTACGATCAGGGCTGGCCGGAGTAGTTTGGAGCATATCGGGTGGGGGACCGCCGGCCATATTGGACGGAAGGCCACCCGGACCGAGAGGAGGCCTATCGCCGGTCACTCCGGGAGCCGGTCCCATGGGTGGACGTACGGCAGGCGGCACACCAGACAGCAGGCCCTCATGACTGCCTCCGCTTGCATGCGAAGCAATCAAAGCAAAGGGCGCTTTACCGCGCTCGACCCAGGCCATGATAGGGCTGAGCAGATCTACGTTGAAGGGGCCTTCACCGCCGCCGCAGTGGTAGCCGCCTGGAAAGAGATAGAGCCGGGCAAACTTGTCCACGGCGGGCTTGCCCATGATCTGTTCCATGGCTGTGTAGTACGCAATGGTGTTGAGCGGAGAAATATGCGGATCAGCTAGGCCATGCCAGAGGATGAGCTTGCCGCCCGCCGCAGCGAAGGCCGCCAGGTCAGGATCGGTTGCATCGTAGAGTGCGTGCAGCTTTGTGATTGCAGCAAAGGATGCGCGGTCGAATTTCAGGTCGGCCAGCGAGTAGCTCTCGGGCGGGTTGGTTTCATAGGCGAGATACCTGAGCGTACCTGTTGAGATCATCCCGCTCATTACGCGATCCTGTCCAGGCTGGGGGACATATACGCCAGCCCATGCGAGCTCGGAGCCGGGAAGCGGACCACCGATGACCAGCCTGGCACCGTCGCTTGCATGCGCACCGGCATAGAGATCGCTGGCGACCCTGACTTCCGCCGGGGTGAGGCAAGAGGCAGGGTCCTGGCCGGGCTTGCATTCGACAACAGAAGGGTCGAAGCGGCATCCGAGCGGGTTGCTAATGATTCCATCCATCAGTCCATCCGACGCGTCGCAGGCAGCCAATGCGGCCTTATGCAGAATGGGCAACTTGTCGGCAGTGAGAATCGGCTTGCCGTCCGCACCCGTGTTCACGCGGGCATTCCACCCGTGGTAAAAGGTGTTCTGCGTGGTGAAGTTCATGGCCGCAGCGCCGGCGGTGATGCCATTGAAGTCGCCGGGATAACGCTCGGCCTCCATTAGCGCCTCGCGGCCTCCATCGGAGCAGCCGGCAAAATAGGAGTAGGTTGGTCCCTGTCCATAGAACTGAGCGATCAGCGCTTTCGCGGCCAGGGTGGTGACATGCACACCCCGATAGGCAAAGTCGATCCGCAGTTGATAGTCCTTTGCGCCAAACTGGCCGTCCATTCCGCCAGAGTGGCCCATGTCGGTTGAGGCCAGGGCGAGTTCGCCATTCGTCGCGGGCAGGCATCCTTCGTCGTTGCCGAGGCGAATGTTCAGGTTGCCGCAGAGCCCGCCACAGCCGGTCTGGACGAATCGCTGAGTCCACGTCGAAAGCGGAAGCCGGACTTCAAACCTGATCTGAGGTTCGACGTAGCCCTTCACGTCGCAGTAAGGCGCTGGCTTCCCGTCTGCCACCGGTGCAGCTGAGGTAATGTGGGTAGGTGCTCCGACGGCACGGCTAATGTCGGCGGTACTCAGGGCCGCGCAATTGCCAACGGGCGCGATGGCAGCCAGCGCGGCTGGTCCGGAAGCTGGTCCCTGGAAAACAGTCGGCTGCGCCGTGAACAGCGCAACTCCGCCATGATCCAGCAACGACATGGCTGCACAAATTATGAGGGCGAATCTAGAACCGAAAGCCATCAGGCAAGCTCCTTGTTTAATTCACCATTATCGTGGCTCAGGAGGCCGGTCACTGTTGTTCTTTGTCACGGAAATGCTGTTCAGTGCATCCTCAGTTCTTTGTGGAGGAACCAGATGGAGGACCGGGCGTTGAATCGTCCTGGTTCCCCATCCACCTTGTTCTTGCAGGGGAGCAACTGGAAACTCAACTGTGCTCCGGAAATCGCCTGCAGTTTCCGCGTACTCCTGGGCAGACCACCTCCAGGCGATCAATGACAACTCCCCAAACGCGCACAGGCCGTCCTGTTGCGTGAATGCCGAGAAATTCACCATTGTGGGTGCCGGTCCATTCAAAGCGACTGGCTACTTTATCGTGTTCCGCGACCTGCTCTTGAATGGAAAAGACAATATCCGGAAAACCGGAACGCAAGGCACGAAGGATATCTTTCAGACCATCAAGTCCGGGACCCTAGCCTGGAAGTGGAACCTGCTCAACCACGTCTTCCCAGACATAGCGCGCTGCCGCTTCGATGTTCCCATTTGTGATAACTTCGTCCACAAAGGCGCGGACGATCGAGGCATTATCCTGTGCCATTCTCTTCCCCTTCTGATCGGGAATTCATGATCAGTATAGCCACGCTCCATACAGAGAACATTGGCTGCGGGCCTTTACCCTGGGGTGGAATCGCACGGTATCGAGAAGTCGGCATGGCGACTGGATATCGGATCCTCCAGCCGCGTTTGCCGGGACTCATTCATGCAGCGCGACTTCGTGACGCTCTTTGGCCTTTTGGCGCCGACTGAAGATTTGCCGTGTTTCGTGGGTATCAATGTGCTGGCTGTCAACCAATTGCGCCGACGATCGAAGGGCGAAGCAGCCGCTCCGAAGGAGGGTGTGATAATGCTCCTGAGCCATTTGAGAAGAAGATGAAGAGATTGAAGTTGCTCGCAATGCCCTGCGTAGCTGCCGTGCTGCTGTACGCCCAGGTTCTCGGGAACATTCACGCCCAATCCGTATCGTCGCGCCTGGCAGAGGCAACCTGGAGTTTCGAAAGCGGGTCAGACCAAGCCCTAAGTGATTCGTTAGTCAAGAATGGTGATCATCTTGAGGGCTTCTGGCGCCGTGTGCCGGGCGTGAAAGGGCAGGCACTTGAGTTCGACGGTTACACCACCGGCATCTGGCGAGAACCTAAAGATGTCCCGAAACTTGGGAACGCATTCACGGTTTCCGCCTGGGTGGCTCTGAACAACTACCCTTGGAATTGGGTTCCCATTGTCGATCAGAGTGAGCGCCAGCAAGTTGGATTCTTCCTGGGTATTGACGCGTTTGGACATGTTGGTTTCTGCGCGACCGTGGATGGAGTCTGGAAGCAGGTTACGACTGATACGACTCTGCCTCTCAAGAAATGGGTACACGTGACGGGAGTATTTAACGGGGACTCTGGTCTCAGTATTCTGGTCGACGGAAAACCTGCTGCCAGCCTCCCGGCTTCCGGCACTTTCTGGCAGGACATCAATGCGACCATGATCCTCGGCAAAGTTCGCATCCCGCAGGTCTCGTTCCCCGCCTGGATTAGTCATCCTCAAGACCCCATCCAGTATTCGTTGGATGGGTACCTGGATGAAGTACAGGTTCTGAACCGGTCAGTCTCCCCGCAGCAGGAACAGGAAGACCTCGCACGTTTCACAAAGCCGGCGGGAGATGTGATTCCGTATGCAGTCTTGCCATCGGGCCCACCCGGTCCCAGTACATTCGGTGCGATGTACGCGACCCTGACGTATTCGCCGGCCTGGGATCGCTTGAGAAGGGTCGGCTCCGATTCCGATGTCGTTGTGCATTTCGACAAGTCCGCGATGCGCCTTGTTTTCTGGCAGGGGACAAACTACATCCCGGCCTGGGTGACCGAAGACGGCAAGTGGTATACGGATGAATTTCTGGAAACGTGGGGACCGGGTTGCGGAGGAGCGGGCGATTGCGAGCCGATGTCTGACAAGCAGAGCCGGTATTCGCATGTCAGCGTTTTGGAGTCCTCCGATGCGCGAGCGGTGATCCACTGGCGTTATGCCCTCGCCGAGGCTCGCAACTATGAGGGTGCACATCCCGATGTTCTCAGTGGTTGGTTCGATTGGGCGGATGAGTATTGGACTGTTTATCCGGATGGGGTCGCTGTTAGAAAGCAGGTGCTATGGAGTTCCGCTTTGGAGGCTCCGCACGAATGGCAGGAGACGATCGTGATTAACGGACCAGGACAACGGCCCGCGGATAACATCGAAGCCGATGCCTTGACACTGGAGAACATGACCGGTGAGGAGGCCACTTACCATTGGGAGCCGAAGACAGATCAAACCTTCGCGTACCCCAAGGGTCCTACGAAACTTGACCGGCCGAACAATGCGAACATCCAAATCGTCCACCTGAAATCCCCGCAGAATCCATTTCAAATTGTATGGCCAAGGAAAGTTTCATTCGATACGTACAGTGGCGAACAGAGCTACTCGATGTTCGAATGGTGGAATCACTGGCCGGTGGCGCAGGTTGGATCGAGCGGACGCCCGGCCATTGCCCCCGACCGCGCCTCGCACACTTCGCTCTCGCATATCTACTGGGATCCCTATGAGCAGAGCCAGGAGACAGAGACCAAGCTGCTGTTGTGCGGGCTCACCAGGATGAATGCGCAGGGGCTTCTTCCGCTGGCGCGTTCCTGGCTCTCTCCCCCGCCGATCCAGGCCAGCGGACGGGGCGTTACAGCAGCCGAGTTCGATCCCGCACAGCGAGCCTTCCTGGTGCACCGCACAGCGGAAACGCCGACTGCCGCAGTCATCGTGACTCTGGATGCGAGCAGCGACCATCCGCTGGTGAATCCCGCACTGGTGGTCGAGAACTGGAGCTCACCGGTGCGACTGCTGATAGATGGCAAGGCAGTCATCGGCAAGGACAGCTCGGGGATAGGGTTCTCAGCTAATGAGGGCAAGGCGACCCTGATTGTGTGGCTCAAGCTCAATGCCACCTCTCGGATTGTCATCGAACTGAGACCGGCAGTCGAATAGGGCCGGGCGAATGCGCTCCAGCATTCCGCCGCATGCAGCAACCCGGGCGCGAGCGCGAAGCTGCAGAGATGCGAGCCGGAATCGGCAGCCTGACGCAGTGGCAGCATGCAGAATCTGGATGGTAGGGAACGCGCTGGAAAGGATCGCACGGAAATGAGGATCAATCGCAGGGACTTCATGTGCGCAAGCAGCCTAGCCGCAATGGGGGCCTGTGCCCCGGCGGCCCTGGCCGCGGGGATGGCCGAAGCAGCTATCGAGGCCGTACCGCTGCCCTTCGCACAGGCGCGCTTTGACCTGAATCGGATCCACAAGTGGGACGATTCGAACGGAGACACCTGGGACCCCTTCTGGGCCGACGACGACCAGCTCTACTCCTTCAACTGCGACGGACGAGGCTTTGGTCGCCAACCGCGGAACCTTGCCTTCAACGTCTTCTCAGGCTCCAGCTTCGAATCGCTTGCGGGCCGGCAGGTGAACCCGATGGACGAGTACGGGGCCGCCGACCAGAGGGCCGCCGATCACGCCACCTGGAAGGTTTGCGGTCAGGAGTGTATTGACGGCGTGTTTTATGCCTTTGTCTCCCGCAACGTTTACGGCCACGAGAGCCACGACCCGCTCATGCGCCAGACCGCGCTGAACGCGAGCCTGATCAAGTCGACTGATCGCGGACGCAATTGGACGCGCCCTGGCGCCCAAAACTACGCGCAGCCCATATGGCCCGGCCCGGCCTTTGGCGCGCCGTTCTTTGTCCACTACGGCAAGAACGGTGGGAGCATCCAGGCCGATGGCGCCGCCGATTTCGTTTACGCAGTCTCCACCAACGGCTTCTGGTGCGATGGAGACTTTCTGGTGCTGGGCCGCGTGCGCCGCGATCGGATCGCAGCGCTCGACGCCGCAGACTGGCAATACTGGCGCGGCAACGGCGCGGAGGGCGACAGGTGGACAGCCAGCGTTTACGAAGCCACGCCGATTCTGGCGCGGCCGGCAAAGTGCGGGCAGACGCCCATCACGTACATTCCGGCTCTTGGCATATATCTGACGATCTCCTGGTACAACCCTGAGCCCTTGCCGCACTGGTACACCCCCACGGAGATGCGTTACGACCTGTACGCCGCCGCTCATCCGTGGGGGCCGTGGGCCGCGGCCGGTTCGCTGAGCGACAGCTTTCTTGCGCCTGGCAGCAATATGTACGGCCCGTCGATCTGCGCAAAGTACCAGGAAGCAAGTGAGAATGGGGTAACCGTGCGCATGTTCACCTCCGGTTGCCAGTTCGAAGATGTTCCCTCCGGCATCTACAAGGCGTGGAGCATGCCCATCGTGCTGGAGACTCAACCGGCACCGCCCTCGGCCTATTTCAGTGTGGAAAGCGCAGGCTTCGAGAAGCAGGGTAACTGGCAAGTGATGGGCGCGGACCCGGGACGCGAGAACCTGGCTTGGACAAGCGGAGTCCAGAACGACCAGCTCACTCTTAGTTTTGAGGGCTCTGGCATCGAGGTTGTTGCGCGCAAGGCAGCCGGCCGCGGCTCGCTTTCCATCGCAATCGATGGAAAGCCCGAGGCCACCGCGTCGTTGGCCGTCGTCAACATGCCGGAACTCTCAGGCGTCGTGGTCTTCCGTCGATTGGGCCTCGCTTCGGGAAGGCACATTCTCACCCTGGCGAATCGCGGCGGCGCCATCAACGTTCAAGGTGTCCGGCTTTACCGCTAGAAAGACGTCGGGCTTCACAGGAGGATCACGATGAGATTCAGGAATCTGCACACCAGAAGAACTTTTCTTCGCGGCATGGGGTCTGCAGCGATTATGGTCAAGTGCCGGCGGCTGTGGGCTTTGACCGAAGCGGAAGAAAGAATTGCATGGCATCGAAACGCCAAGTTCGGCATGTTCATCCACTGGGGGCCGTATTCGGTCGCAGGCGTTGAAGCCTCCTGGCCTATCCTGGTTCCGAACGGCGAAATCACTGAGGCAGAGTACCGTGCACTGCCCGCCCGCTTCAACCCCTTGAAATTCGACCCCGAAGCCTGGGTTGAACTGGCCCGGAAGGCCGGCCAGCGATATCTGGTCTTTACCACCAAGCACCATGACGGCTTCTGCATGTTCGATTCCGAATACACCGATTACAAGATCACGCGCACGCCCTACGGCAAAGACATCCTGCGCCAGCTGTCCGATGCTTGCCGAGCAAAGCAGATGCCGCTCGGGTTCTACTACTCGCCGCCGGATATGAACCATCCTGGCTATCGAGATACAAGCAAGCTCTCATCAACCAACTATCGAGGCCAGCCCGAGCGCCCCGAATGGCCTCTCTATCTCGAATACATGGGACTGCAGTTGCACGAGTTGCTGACAAAGTACGGACCAGTAGCAGAAGTGTGGTTCGACACCGTCGATCCCGATGCACAGGCGCGTTATGACGGTCAGAGATTCGTGGATGAAGTGCGGCGATTACAACCCGCGGCACTGGTCAACAACCGCATGGGTGTTCCCGGCGACTTTGCCACCCCGGAACAGTTCATTCCCAAAGCCATTCCGGTAAAAGGCGTTCGATTGGACAGCCCGGACCATAGCGCAGCCGACAAGCAGCCGATTACGGTGCCCCGCCCGGAAGATTTTCAGCCCTGGGAAGCCTGCATGACCATCAACGACACCTGGGCCTATCGCCCCAAGGACCGCAACTTCAAGAGCGCCGACCTGTTGACTCGTTCAATGGTGGAGATTATCAGCAGGGGCGGCAATTTCCTGCTGGATGTGGGGCCTAAGCCGGACGGTCAGATTCAGACGGAATTCGCCGAGCGGCTGGAAGCGATTGGCAATTGGGTAGGTAAGAACGCCGCAGCAATCTATGGCAGCACTTATGGTCCCATACAGGGTGACACGCAATACCGCACAACGGCGCGAGCCGATTCTGTCTACGTGTTTTTATTGGACGCGTCCTGCAGCGAGATCGTCATCAAGGGTCTTTCTCGAAGGATCGACAACGTGAGGCTCTTGTCGAACGGAAAGCAAGTTCCATTCACCGGGACCGCAGGCACGATTCGCATTCCCGTTGTCAGCGATATTTGGGCAGAAGGGATTCCGGTTTTGGAGATGCGTTGATAGATGGATCGAGTGGACTGGCGTGATCCTGAAACGCAGAGAGTTTCTTGTTCAAAGTGCCGCCGCGATGGCATTGCCAGTTGCCGCTCCCCAGACCGCTTTCGCCGCGCCTCAAAAGGCTGTGAGTCGAGGCGCTGCGCTGGATTCTGCTCAGGTTATCTGGTCTGCAGAAACAAGACCGGTTGAATTGCTGTCCGGCGGTAGAGCCGAAGGGATTGCATCCTCCTCCACCGGATCGTCAAAAGACAGGACGGGAAGCGCCAAGTCATTGGAACTGACGCTTCCTGGCGCTCGATGCCGGAGGGTCCCTTTGGGCAGAGAGCAGAGGCCTGGTCTTCGATTTAAGAACACATCGACGCGCGTATCGTGATACATCCAGAAGGCCTAGAATTTGAATACCAGCAATGTTTTCTATACATTACAGCTTCTCTTCAGGATTACTACCCAAAAGTCTTTGCGCCAGCTTTCCAACGGAAATCGACCCTGCGAGTTCGAAGGATACTGCCCGGATGCAGGAGTAATGGTTGGTGTGCATGGTGAAGAGCAGCATCAACGGCTCGCCTCTCAGACCTTACTCATTGGGAAATCGAAAGCGTCAATCTGACCGTTCCACCCGGAGGCAAAAGATAACGGCGGTGACCAGCGGGGGCCGGAGACGTCGATTCGTGAAGATCTGCCGCGCCGTTTCGTGGCAGGATCAGCTCACCATCCCCACGTGGCGGCAGATACACGACCAGTTCGTGACCGCCTGAGATCCTTTTGGCCGTCAAGGTTATCGCGCCCTGTATGGTAAACGCGGTCAATTCGAGATCTTCAAGATCACCCAGTTGCGGGCGAATCTGGTAGCGTTTAAACCC
>Ga0335069_10016659_pt1 | contig 10247 bp, 11 predicted proteins | sample Lox_Sample_11_FD_206714 | JGI IMG/M metagenome (GOLD analysis project Ga0335069, IMG submission 206714) | Soil microbial communities from Loxahatchee National Wildlife Refuge, Florida, United States - Lox_Sample_1.1 | ecosystem: Environmental > Terrestrial > Soil > Wetlands | place: USA...
GGGGCGGATCGGCTTCTCCTCGCAGAGCGGCGCGCTCGGGCTCGCGCTGCTCGAGCGGGCCGAGGCGCGTGGGCTCGGGCTCTCCGCCTTCGTCTCGATCGGGAACAAGGCCGACGTGTCCTCGAATGACTTGCTCGAGTACTGGGAGGACGACCCCGAGACGGACCTCGTCCTCCTCTACCTCGAGTCGTTCGGCAACCCGCGCAAGTTCGCGCGCATCGCGCGCCGGCTGGCGCGCCGGAAGCCGATTCTCGCGATGAAGAGCGGCACGACCCGCGCCGGCCAGCGCGCGACGGCATCGCATACGGCTGCGCTCGCAGGCTCGGAGGCGGCCGTGGACGCGCTCTTCCACCAGGCGGGTGTGATCCGCGCCGGCTCGCTCGGGGAGCTGCTCGACATCGCCTCGCTCCTCTCGAGCCAGCCGTTGCCGCGCGGCCGCCGCGTCGCCCTGATCACGAACGCGGGCGGGCTCGGGATCCTCGGCGCCGACGCGTGCGAGGCGGCGGGACTCGAGCTCACGAGCCTGACGCAGGAGACGAAGGACGCGCTGATGGCGTTCCTGCCGAGCGAGGCCAGCGTCGAGAACCCCATCGACATGCTCGGCTCGGCGACCGCGGAGAGCTACGCGAAGGCCCTGCCGCTGATCCTCGCCGACCCGGGAATCGACTCGCTGATCGCCCTCTTTGTGCCCCCTGTCGCCGTCACCGCGGACGACGTCGGCGCGGCGATCGCCGCCGCCGCGGCCGGAGCCCCTCCCGAGAAGACGGTGCTGGCCTCGATCATCGCCGCCGGCGGCGCGCCCGCGACCCTCGGCGCCGTCCCGTCCTTTGCGTACCCCGAGTCGGCGGCGCGCGCGCTCGGACGCGTCTGCCAGCGCGCCGACTGGCTGCGCGCCTCGTCGGGAACCGTGCCGGAGCTGAGCGGGATCGACCAGGCCGCCGCAACGGCGATCGTCGAGCGGGCGCTCGGCGACGACGCGACCGACGCCTGGCTCGTCCCGGACGACGCACGGGGCCTGCTCGAGGCCTACGGGATCCCGATGGTCGGCGAGCGGGTCGTCGAGAGCGTCGACGATGCCGTTTCCGCGGCCGCGGAGCTCGGGTATCCGGTCGTCGTGAAGACGGCCGCGGCCGGGGCGCACAAGACCGAGCAGGGCGGCGTCGCGCTCGACCTCGAGGACGAGGAGGCGGTTCGCGCGGCCGTCGCGCAGATCGGGCTGCCGGTGCTCCTGCAGCCGATGGTGAAGGGCGGCGCGGAGCTGCTGGCCGGCGTCGTCCAGGACCCGATGTTCGGGCCGCTCGTGGCATTCGGGCCGGGCGGCGTCTTCGCCGAGCTGATCGGCCAGGCCGGGTTCAGGCTCGCGCCGCTGACCGACGTGGACGCCAGGGAGCTCGTCACCAGCGGCAAGGCCGGGACGCTCGTCGCCGGCTTCCGCGGGCGACCCCCGTCGGACGAGCGCGCGCTCGTCGACCTCGTGCTGAGGCTCGCGCGGCTCGCCGAGGACCTGCCCGAGGTCGCAGAGCTCGACCTCAACCCCGTGGTCGGGCTCGAGCAGGGCTGCGTCGCGGTCGACGCCCGCATCCGGGTGAGCCGCGCGACGGTTCAGTCCGGCCAGCTCAAGACGTGGTAACCGGCGGAGAGGAGCTCCGCGAGCGCGTGCTCGGGGAGCGAGGCCGCATTGCGCGGCTCTCCCGCATCCGTGAGCTCGTGCTGGGCTTCCAGGACGGCCTGCTCGTCCCGCTCGGCGTCGTCACCGGACTGGCGGGCGCGGCGGCCGGCGCGACCGCGATCATCGTCGGCGGCCTCGCCGAGGCGGCGGCGGGAGCGCTCGCGATGGGCACCGGCGCCTACCTCTCGAGCCAGGCCGAGAACCAGCTCTTCCGCAGCGAGATCGCAGCCGAGGAGGCAGAGCATGCCGCCGATCCCGCGACCGAGTTCGAGGAGATGGTGCTGCTCCTGCAGGAGGACGGGCTGTCCGAGGCCGACGCACGCGTGGCGAGCGAGCGGCTCGCCACGTCGAAGACGGCGTTCTTCACGACGATGGTGGAGAAGGAGCTCGGCCTGCCCGGCGGGAACCACGAGACGGAGCGGGGCGACGCGGCCGTCGTCGGCGGCTCCTACGCCGCCGCCGCGCTGATCCCGCTCTGGCCGTACTTCTTCTTCTCGATGAGCGTCGCCCTCCCGATCTCGCTCGTCTGCACCGGCCTCGCGCTGTTCGCGCTCGGCGTGCTCAAGGGCCGCGTCGCGCACATGGCGCTCGTCCGCAGCGGCCTCCAGGTGCTCGTGATCGGCGGCGCCTCGGCAGCGATCGGCTACCTGATCGGCTCGCTAGGCCCGAAGCTGTTCACCGGCTAGGCTCGCCTTTGTGGGCGCCTGCCACCTGATCCACGACGGAGGCTCGAAGCAGATCCACTTCGACCGGGCCGAGGTGCAGAAGCTCCACGACGCGGGCACCTTCTTCTGGATCGACGTCGAGCAGCCCGACGCCGACGACTTCGCGGTCCTGCGCGACGTCTTCGGCTTCCACCCGCTCGCGCTCGAGGACTCGGAGCACTTCGGACAGCGCGCGAAGCTCGACGAGTACGGCGATTACGTCTTCCTCGTCGTCTACGGCGCGAACCCGGACGACGACCGGCTCGTCGAGGTGCACTGCTTCTACTCGGAGCGGTACCTGATCACGCTGCACCGCGACGAGACCCCCGCGTTCACGGCGCTGCGGGCCCGGTACGCGAAGCAAGAGGCCCCGCTCGGCGACCCGCCGCGGCTCCTCTACCGCATCGTCGACTCGCTCGTGGACAGCTTCTTCCCCGTGCTCGCCGACTTCGACGACCGGATCGACGAGCTCGAGAACGCGATCTTCCTCAGGGCCGACGACGCGCAGCTCCAGGAGATCTTCTCGATGAAGCGGCTCCTCGTCGGGATGCGCAAGGCCGTGACCCCCCAGCGCGACCTGTTCGCGAGCCTGATGGGCGGCGTGGCCCAGCTGCCCGGGATGTCCGAGGAGGACGAGCGCTACTTCCGCGACGTCTACGACCACCTGATCCGGATCAGCGACCTGATCGACACCTACCGCGACCTCCTGACGGGCGCGATGGACGTGTATCTCTCGACGGTGGCCAACCGGACCAACGTCGTCACCAAGCAGCTCGCGATCATCGCCACGATCTTCCTGCCGCTCTCCTTCATCACCGGCTTCTTCGGCCAGAACTTCGGCTTCCTCGTCCGGCACATCACGGGGGGGCCGGCGTTCCTCGGCCTCGGGATCGCGCTCGAGCTCGCCGCCGTCGCCGGGCTCCTCGTCCTCTTCAAGCGCCGCGGCTGGCTCTAGGCCTAGGTAATTCGCCGAACGGCGGTTCGGCATCTCCCCGGATGCCGGAAGACGCGCGCGGGCGGAGGATTGAGTCGACGAAGACATCGACCCGCGGAGGCGTGCCATGAAGATCAAAGACGTGATGACGGAGGACGTCCTCACCGTCCCGACCGGCAAGACCCTGAAGGAGACGGCGCAGATCCTGGCCACCACCGGGATCTCCGGGCTGGTCGTCGTGGACGACGATCGCAAGGTGGTCGGGGTCATCTCGGAAGCCGACATCCTCTTCAAGGAGCGCAGCCCCGAGAAGCGGCGCGGCGGCTCGTTCGCATGGCTGTTCTTCCCCGACATGCTCGAGAACGAGGCGAAGCTCGACGCACGGACCGCCGGCGAGGCGATGAGCTCCCCGGCGATCACGATCGGCCCCGACCGCCCGGTCGGAGAGGCCGCCTCGAAGATGCTCGACGACGCCGTCAACCGGCTACCGGTCGTCGACGACGAGGGCGAGCTGCTCGGGATCGTCACCCGCGCCGACCTCGTGCGCGCGTTCACGCGCTCGGACAGCGAGATCGAGATGGAGATCCGGAAGGAGCTGATCAGCAGGACCTTCTGGCTCCAGCCCACCGATCTCGACGTCGAGGTGCGAGAGGGTGAGGTCACCGTTGCGGGCGAGGTCGACACGAAGAGCGACGCGGAGCTCCTGCCGGAGCTGATCGCGCAGGTGCCCGGTGTCGTCTCGGTCGAGTCGAAGCTCACCTGGAAGGTCGCAGCCAACACCCACTGAGCGCGGTAGCGTTCCCGGGATGCACGCCTTCGGGATCCGGGAGGTCCAGGAGCGGCTCGTGGCCGCCGGCGGCGGCTACGAGATCGTCCATGCCTCGCCCGGGCTCGAGCTCGGCGTCTACGTGCTCGTGGCGCCCGAGGCCGACCGCCAGCAGCCGCACGACGACGACGAGATCTACATCGTCCTCGAAGGACAGGGCATCCTCGACGTCGAGGGCAAGCCCGTGCCGGTGAAGGAGGGCGACGCCGTCTTCGTCGAGGCGGGCGCGGATCACCGCTTCTCGGCCTACGAGCAGCTCAGCGTGCTCGTGATCTTCGAGAAGACCGCCGCCGGCTAGACAGCCGTGCCCGCGCCGAGCGCGGCGAGCAGCTCCGCGATCTCGACCACGGCGCCCGGACTGCCGACCGAGGAGATGTAGAGCGTCTCGCTCGTGCCGCGCCGGATCACGAGAGCCGGGCGGCCCTGGAGCCGCTCGTCCGTGCCGCGGCCGACGTGAACCTCGTTCAGCTCGTCGTAACGGAGCGTCTTGCGGACCGAGTTGCCCTCGAGCGTGAGGGCCTCGGGGCCGAGCTCGAGCTTGCCCGCGTGGACACGACCCACCTTGTCCTGCCACGTCACTGCGTACGTCCGCATGGGCCAAGTCTCCGCCCGCCCGCGCCGCGCCGCATCGGTAAGCGGTCCGACACTCGTCTGCGGAAAAGCCGCAGGGAGGAGGCTGCGCGACGGCGTGAAATCCACCGGTATGAGGCGGATCGCGCTTGCCCTCGTGCTCGTGGTCGGGCTCGCCGGCTGCGGCGGGGCGAAGAACTCGACGCAGACGACGCCGACCGTGGCGACGACCACCTCGGCGGGCACCGCGACCCTACGGGTGTACCTGATCCGCGACGGGAAGGTCGGCCCGGCCGGGCGCGCCGTGGCGGCCACCCGGGCGATCGCCACGGCCGCGATTGACGAGCTGCTCAAGGGCCCCTCCTCGGACGAGGCGGGGATCGGGCTGACGACGAGCATCCCCGCGGGCACGACGCTGCAGGGGCTCTCGATCGCCGACCGGGTCGCGACCGTCGACCTCTCGCCCGAGCCGGCGACCGATGCGGCGCGGGCGCAGGTCGTCTACACGCTCACCCAGTTCCCGACGGTCGCCTCCGTCCGGTTCGGCACCGGCGGCACCGCGGTCGGCCGCTCCGACTTCGAGGCCGAGACCCCGCGGATCCTCGTCGAGTCCCCGCTTCCGTTCGACACCGTGACGAGCCCGGTGCGGCTGGCCGGCACCTCGGACACGTTCGAGGCGAACTTCACCGCCGAGCTCGTGGCGGCGGACGGCACCGTGCTCGACAAGCACTTCGTCACGGCGACCTCGGGGTCGGGCACCCGGGGGACGTACGCGACGACGCTCACCGGTCCGACCGGTGCGACCGGCTCGGCGACGGTCAAGGTCTGGGAGCCGTCGGCCGAGAACGGCCGGCCGCTGGGCACGGTCGAGATCCCCGTGCAGCTCGGCTAGGTGGCCGGCTCCTCCTCCTCTTCGCCGAGAAGCCCCTGCGCGAGCGCGTAGCGCACGAGCTCGGCGCGGCTGGAGAGGCCGAGCTTCTGCATGATGTGCGCGCGGTGCGTCTCGGCCGTCCGTACCGAGATGAAGAGCATCTTCGCGATCTCCTGGTTCGTGTGGCCGAGAGCGAGCAGGCGCAGCACCTCGCGCTCGCGCTCCGAGAGCGGGTCGTCCGCCGTCCGGGACGCCGCCTCGGCCTCGGCGGCGACGAGCCGTGCGCCGAGCGCCGGATGGACGTAGCGGCCGCCGGCCGCGACCTCGCGCACCGCGGCGACGACCTCGACGTCGGCCGCCTCCTTGAGCACGTAGCCGCTCGCCCCCGCGGCGAAGGCCTCGCGCACGTAGCGGGGATCGTCCTGCATCGAGAGCACGAGCACCTTCGCGCCCTTCGCCGCCTGGAGGATGTCGGGCACCGCCTCGATCCCGCTGCGGCCGGGCATCACCACGTCGAGCAGGACGACGTCGGGCTTGTGCAGGCGCGCGTGGCGCACGGCCTCGTCTGCGCTGCCCGCCTCCTCGACGACCTCGATGTCGTCCTGGGACTCGAGCAGGAGCCGAAGCCCGCTGCGGACCACGGCGTGATCGTCGGCGATCAGGACGGTGATCACGGAACCGGCACCTCGACGAGAAGCGTCGTCCCGGCTCCCTCGCGCGACTCGATCTCCAGCCGGCCGCCCACGAGCGCGACGCGCTCGCGCATCCCGACCAGCCCGAGCCCGTCCTCGCGCACGCTGCGCGGGGCGAAGCCGATCCCGTCGTCCTCGATCACAACAGTCACCGCACGCTCCCTTTCCGAGAGGACAATGCTCACACGCGAGGCGCGTGCGTGCTTCACGATATTGGTCAGCGCCTCCTGCACGATGCGATAGAGCGCCGTCTCGATCTGCGAGGGCAGCCGGCCGGGCAGGCGCGCCTGCAGCTGGACGGCGATTCCCGTCTGCTCCGTCCAGCTCTCGACGAGCCGCTCGAGCGCCGCGATCAGGCCGAAGTCGTCGAGCGCCTTCGGGCGGAGCTCGACGGCGAGCTGGCGCACGTCCTGCAGCGTGCGGACGACGAGCTCGCGGAGCTCGACCGCGGCCGCGCGCACCTGCTCGTCGGTCTTCGCGTTCTCCATCGCGCGCAGGCCGAGCAGGATCGAGGTGAGCGCCTGGCCCGTCTCGTCGTGCAGCTCCCGCGCGAGCCGGCGGCGCTCGAGCTCCTGCGCCTCGACCACGCCGCGCAGGGAGTCGCGGGCCACGCGCTCGGAGAGGTCGACGGCGACCGAGGCGCGCGCGGCGAAGCTCTCGGCGAGGCGCATGTCGTCGTCGGTGAAGCGGAGGTCGTCGCCGAGCTTGTCGTGCGCGTCGATCACGCCGATCGCGCGGTCGTGGGCGACGAGCGGCACGTAGAGGCCCGTGCGCGCGCCGAGCAGCCGCGCCGCGGCCTGGTCGACGTCGGGGTCGTCGAGCAGCGAGTCGACCCGCTGGCCGTGCCGGCTCTCGAGCACCGCGGCGCTCTTCGAGCGGGCCGCGACCGTGGCGCCGAGCAGCTCGTCGGCCTGGTCGCCGTCAGCAGCCACGATCCGCAGGCTCCCGTCCGGATTGGGCAGGTTGACGGTGACGATCCGCGCACCCAGGAGGGTTCGCAGGCGCTGGGCGACGAGCTGGAGCTGCCGGGAGAGGCCGACCTCTGCGACGAGCGCGTTGCCGACCTCGTTCAGCGACTCGAGCTGGGCGAGCCACCTCGTCGCCGACTCGTAGAGGCGCGCGTTCTCGATCGCGACGGCAGCCTGTGCGGCGAGGAGCCCGGTGAGCTCCTCGTCCTCCGCCGTGAAGTCGCCGCCGCCCTCCTTGTCGGCCAGGTAGAGGTTGCCGTAGGCGACCCCGCGCAGCATCACGGGCAGCCCGAGGAAGGTCGTCATCTCCGGGTGGTTCGGCGGGAAGCCGACAGAGCGACAGTCCTCCCGCAGGTCGTGGAGGCGCAGCGGACGCTGGTCGCGGATGATCACGCCGAGGATCCCCTCGCCGCGCGGCTGATGCCCGATCCGCTCGATCGTCTCCGCGTCCATGCCGGAGGTGACGAACCGCTCGAGGCCGTGCCCCGCCCGGTCGATCACCCCGAGCGCCGCGTAGCGCGCGCCGGTGAGTTCCGCCGACGTGTCGACGAGCTTCTGCAGGACCGCATCGAGCGAGAGCTCCGAGGCGAGTGCGATCCCCGCCTCGACGAGCGCGCGGGTACGGTCGTTGGTCGTTTCGGCCACCGGGCCATTATCCGTGCTTTCCCGCAGGACGAGCCGTACTCCGAGCGGAGGCGGGGCGACGGCCGCCACGGCACAGTCAAGGCGTGAGCCGGAAATGGATGTACGTGATCGCGGCGGTGGCCGGAGTGGCGGTCGTCGGCGCGCTCGTCGGCGCGAGCCTCGTCGGCGGCAAGAGCTCGAGCAAGGCGTCGTCGTCCACGACCGTGAAGAACGCGAGGGGCACGGCTGCGCTCCTCGCAGGGATCCCGCAGCACGGCGACACGCTCGGCTCGCCGACGGCGCCGGTGACACTCGTCGAGTACGCGGACATGCAATGCCCCTACTGCGGAGAGTTCGCCCGCAGCACGCTGCCGACCCTGATCCGTGACTACGTCCGCCCGGGCAAGGTGAAGATCGTGTTCCACGGGCTCGAGTTCGTCGGCCCCGACTCGGACACCGCGCTGCGCGCCGTCTACGCCGCCGGCCAGCAGAACAAGTTCTGGAACTACAGCCACCTGATGTTCGAGAACCAGGGCACCGAGAACACCGGCTGGGTGACCGAGGACCTGATCAAGGCGATCGGCGAGGCGGTGCCCGGGCTCGACGTGCAGAAGATGCTCACCGCCCGCCAGACGCAGCTCGTCACGGACGCGATAGCGGTCGCGGGGCAGCGGGGCCAGTTCGACGGGGTCGACCACACGCCCTGGTTCGAGGTGGGGAAGACCGGCGGGGCCACGACGGTGCTCGACATCTCCTCGCTCGACCCGTCCGCCTTCACCCCGGCGCTCGACCGTCTCCTCGGTACGTGAGCGACCGCCGCCTGCGGGCAGCCGTCGCCGGGCTCTCACTCGTCGGCCTCGGGATCGCGGGCTACCTGACCTACACGCGGTACTCGGGCGCGCAGATCGCCTGCGCGACCGGCGGCTGCGAGACCGTGCAGAAGTCGTCGTACTCGACGGTCGCCGGGATCCCGGTTGCCGTGCTCGGCCTCGCGGCGTATGCGTTCATCTTCGCCACCGCGTTCGGCCGGAGCGAGCCCGTCCGCATCGCCGGGGCGACGGCCGCGCTCGCGGGCGTGCTGTTCGCGGCGTGGCTGCTCTACGCCCAGATCGGCCTGATCCACGCGATCTGCCAGTGGTGCGTGTCGAGCGACGTCGTGATCTCGCTGCTCGCGGTCGCGACGGTGCTCAGGGCTATCGAAAGAGATCCCGTTCCGCCGGCATGACCAGCTCCTGAGCGGTTCCTTCGCCCGCGAGCTCGAGCCCCCGCACGACCGCCGCGGGTACGCCGTCGGTCTTCCCCATCACGAGCTCCGCGGCGCCGGCGATCTCGTCGGCAACAGCGATCGTGGTCGCGTGCAGCTCGTAGCCGGCGCGGTCGAGCTGCCCGGTCAGGTCGAGGAGCGGCGTGATGCCGGCGACGCCGATCGCGATGTCGGTCGTGCCGAGGCGCCACGCGCGGCCGAAGGAGTCCGAGACGATCACACCCACGGTGACCCCGGCGAGCTCGCGAAGGCGGTCGCGGAGCCGCGCCGCAGACGCGTCCGGGTCGAGCGGGAGCAGCACGAGCATCCCCGCCTCGGGGGCGTTCGACGCGTCCACTCCGGCAGAGCCGCAGACGAAGCCGTGCCGCGTCTCGGCGATCACGAAGCCCGCACGGACCCGGACGAGGCGCGCCGACTCGCGAAGGATCGCCTCGATGTGGCGCGCGTCGCGCTCCTCGCCCGCGGCGATCTCGAGCGCCTGCGCGGACGGCGCGAGGTCGTCGAGCGCGACGACGCGGCCCTCCGCCTTCGACACCGCCTTCTGCGCGACCACGAGCACGTCGCCGTCCTCGAGCGCACACGCGCCGGCGATCAGCGCGGCGAGGTCGTCGCCCTCGGCGACCTCCGGCAGCCCGAGCACCGGCAAGACGCGGACGCCGTCTGTCACGTCAGGCCGTTCAGGCGGAGCCCGACGTGCGCCTTGTAGCGCCGGTTCACGTTGATGATCACCGCGGTCATGCCCTCGAGCGCGCGGGCGCTCGCGAGCGGGCCTGCATCGACCGCCCTGCCTCGGACGAGCCGGCCGGCGAGCTCCAGCGCGAGCTCCTTCGCGGCCTCGTCGTCGCCGCAGACGAGCGCGTCCTCCTCGGGTGCCTCCTCGCCGCCGAGGGTCGCGGCGGCGAGCGAGTGGAGCCCCGCGACGACCGGGCCGTGGACGACGTCCTGGATCCGCTCGGCGAGCGAGCGCGCATCGGATGTCGGACGGACGCCCGTCGGAGAGAAGCTGAGCTCGGAGGCGACCGAGAAGAGCGGTGTCACGCCGATCGCCTCGGCGTGCTCGCGTGCGGTCTCGAGCGCCGCATCCGCCTTGACGGCGAGGAAGACGAGGTCGGCGCTCCGGGCCGC
>Ga0335069_10016660_pt1 | contig 10246 bp, 4 predicted proteins | sample Lox_Sample_11_FD_206714 | JGI IMG/M metagenome (GOLD analysis project Ga0335069, IMG submission 206714) | Soil microbial communities from Loxahatchee National Wildlife Refuge, Florida, United States - Lox_Sample_1.1 | ecosystem: Environmental > Terrestrial > Soil > Wetlands | place: USA: Florida...
CGCGGGGCCTTTTCGTTGCTGCTGCGGCGCATGGATGCGAAGCGCGTGCTGCATGTTGCGGTGCTCAGCGCCATCTCGGCGGCCCTGCTTCTGATTCTTGTTCCCGGAGCCGCGGTGCGCAGCATAGCCATGCTTGGCCTGGGAGCGGCGCTGGCGCCCGTCTTTCCTCTGCTGCTGTCGCGCTTCTTTGCGCGGGCGCGGAATGCATCGGATTCGCGCTGGGTGCTGTCGATCTGCGGCTTTGGCGGCTCGGTGATGCCGTTGCTCACCGGGTGGATTTCGGCTGCATCCAGCCTGCGCGTGGGCCTGGCGACTGTTCCCGCCGCGCTGGCGTTCATCCTGGCGCTGCTGCCGGCCGCATGCGGGCGCGATGAAGCAGGGACTGTCGCGGAGCAGGCGGCTTAAGCGGCGAGGGGAGCCGTGGCGGCTCCCCTCGTGTACGGCCTCACTCCGCTCTATTTCTTGCCTTGGATTTCGTCGGCCAGCGCGCCGGCTCCGTAGAGCTTGCGCAAGCCTTCCATCATGCCGGCGGAGTGGACTGCCACGGCGCGATTCTTCGCGCCGTCATAGACGAAATCGCCGGCCAGCGACTCGATGTTGCCATCGAAGATGAGGCCCACCAGTTCGCCGTCGCGGTTGACCACCGGCGAGCCGGAGTTGCCGCCGATGATGTCGCCGGTGGTTACGAAGTCGAATGGAGCGCTCAGGTCCAGCTTGTCGCGTCCTGCGGCTTCCTTGGGGGTGAGGTCGAACGGATGCTGGTTGCTGAAGCTCGCCGCCCTGTCGTAGAGCCCGTAGAACGTGGTGAAGGGAGGCGCGATGGTGCCGTTGTAGGGATAGCCCTGCACGGTGCCGTAGCTCAGGCGCAGCGTGAAGGTCGCGTCCGGATAGGCGTTTTTGCCGTAGACGAGGAAGCGCGCCTTGCCCAGCTTCTCTCCCGCGGGAGTGAGCACGCTGGCGATGGTGTCGCGCATGCGCCTGGTCATCTCGCGTGCGATGGGATCGACGCGGCGCGCGGCCACGATCATCGGATCCGTGGATGCGGCAACGGCTGCTTCGCCACCCTCCATGAGCGATTTGCGGAAGGCTGGATCGCCCATCTTTGTGCCGTCGACCATTGAACTCACGGTCGGTTCAACGTTGCCGCCCTGCAGAATGGCCTGGACAAACGTATCGTCGCTGCCGAGCTTCTCCTGTGCCATTTGAAGCGCCGTTGACATGTACAGCTTCTCGGTGGCGGGCGGAACGGGCGCGGGCGATTCAAGCTGGAACTTGAGTGAAGGCAGGCCCGCGTCGTGGAACTGAGGCAGCCGCTCGCCATCCGGCTTTTTGATCTCCGCAACATACTGCACGATGCTCAGCGCCATCCCAAAGAGGCGGCTGTCAGTGCGGCGGAAAAGCTGCGCTTTGAATTCAGGCTTGATCTTCTCTTCCGCGGCGGCAATCGTATCCCACGCAGAACCGTATTCCTTCTGCCACTCAGGATTGGCGGCAACTTTGGCGCGGAAATCCTCTTCCTCGGATTGCTTTTTGGCCATGATCGCCTTGTCGCTCAGCGCCTCAGCGCGGCCTACGTACACCTTGAGGCTGTTCTGCAGGCCGAAGATGGTGCTGCCCACGAGGCGTGCCTGCTCGGGACCCTGTGCCGCAAAGGCCTGTGCAGCAGCGATGCGCCGTTTCAGGTACTCGATGACCAGCGGCTCGCGCGTGTCGCGTTCCAGCAGCAGCTCGGCCATCGTGTCCTGGCGCGAGGTGGAGCCGGGATGGCCGGAGATGAAGATCAACTCCCCGGGCGCCGCGCCCTTGGCGCTCCACTTGAGGTAGTTGTCCGTGTGCAGCGGCTTGCCGTCGTCGTCATACACGCGGAAGATGGCCATGTCGAGGTCGTAGCGCGGGTAGGTGAAGTTGTCGGGGTCGCCGCCGAAGAAGGCCGCCTGCTCCTCGGGCGCGAAGACCAGGCGCACATCCTTGTAGACCTTGTAGCGGTAGAGCCAGTACTCGCCGCCCTGGTAGAACGTGACCACGTCGGAGCGGAGTTTGGTCTGGTCGAGGCTCTCCTTTTCGATGGCGGCGATCTCGGCTTCGCGCGCTTTCAGCGCCTTTGCCTCGTCGGCGATGCCTTTGGCGGCCCCCTGTACGCGGGCGGTCACATCCTGCATGGAGACCAGCACGTTGATCTCAAGGTCAGGAGACTTCATCTCCTGATCCGGCGTGGCCGCGTAGAAGCCGTCGCGGATGTAGTTGTGCTCCGCAGTGGAGTTCTTCTGCAACTGCCCGCGCGCCACGTGATGATTGGTGAGCAGCAGGCCGTCGGGACTCACGAAGCTGCCCGAGCCGCCGTCGTTGAGGCGCACGCTGGACAGTCGGAGGTGATCGAGCCAGGCCTGTGTGGGCGTGAAGCCGTATTTCGCCTGCAGTTGTTTGAGCGGCGGATTATCGAAGGTCCACATGCCTTCTTCGGCTTGAGCGACGAAGGCAGTGGAAAGCAAAAAGGCGGCGGGCAGCAACAAAGCAGAGCGTAATTTGCAGATAAACATGGAAGTCCTCACGTCAAGGATACTGGGCCGATCGGAAACCTTGACATGCTATCGCGCCGCTGCGCGCGCCGCCAGTGATTTCGGTTATAGGTTCGGCATCACCAGCACCTCCACGCCGCTGGCCGCGTCCTTCTGGTGGAAGACCTGCTCGGTGGCCTTCCTGAAGTCCTCCGGTTTCGCGTGGGGAATGTCGGTGAAGGTCTGCGGATTGCGATCGGTGAGCGGGAACCACGAGCTCTGCACCTGCACCATGATGCGATGGCCGCGGCGGAAGGTGTGGAACAGGTCCGGCATGGTGAAGTCGATCTCCGTCTCCTCCCCCGGCGTGAGCGGTTGCGGCTTTTCCCAGCTTGAGCGGAACTTGGCGCGGAACGGTTCTCCGCGCAGCATCTCCTGGTAGCCGCCCATGTGCAGCGGCGGCGCATCGAGGATGCGCTTGCCGTGGGACGTTTCTTCCGGATCGGGATAATCCTCGGGGAAGACGTCGATGAGCTTCACCACGAAGTCGGAATCCGTGCCAGAGCTGGCAATCTTCAGCTTCGGCGACACTGGCCCCGCGATGGTCACGTCTTCGGTCAGCGGATCGGTCTGGTAGACGAGCACGTCGGGGCGATAGCTGGCGAAGCGCTGATCGTCGACCATGTAACGTTGCGGAACCGTGTCGGTGGTGTAGCCGACAAACGGCACGGGATGATTGGGGTCGCTGACATATTCATCCTCGCCCTTCGCGTCTGTGGGCGGATCGAAGCTGAGCTTTCCGCCGGCATGGAAGTAGAGTGTCTTTGCGGCCGCGGACCGGGGCGGCCACTGCTCGAACGTCCGCCACACGTTGGTGCCGGTCTCAAACACCACTGCCGCGGGTTGGGCGCCGGCGCTCTTGCCCTTCAGATAGTGCTCGAAGAAGGGAAACTGCACGTTGGCGCGGAAGTAGGCGCTGGTTTTAGCATTGAACGGCACGTCGCCCAGGTGGTCGCCGTCGCCGTGCGCCCAGCCGCCGTGCACCCAGGGGCCTTCCACCAGCGTGGCGGGTGTCTCCGGATTGGATTTGCGGATGGCGTAGAAGGTGCGATAGGGGCCGCTGAGATCCTCCGCGTCATACCAGCCGCCCACCACCAGCACCGCGCATTTCACGTTCTTCATGTGCCGGGAGAGGTCGCGCGCCTGCCAGTAACTGTCATAGGTGTCGTGGTTCATCTGGTCGTTGAAGAGCCAGTTGGAGCCTTTGAGGTATTGCGTGTCGAGGTTCGCGATGTTGCCGGCGTTGAGATAGAACTTGTAACTATCCGGCGTGCCGAAGTCGAAGGGAACGCGCTGCTGCGGCGTTTGCGGCTCCGTCTGCGGACGGAAGAAGGCGTAGAAACCGAAGTTCGCCGACAGCATGAATGCCCCGCCGTGGTAGGAATCGTCGCCCAGGAACAGGTCGGTCATGGGCGCCTGCGGGCTGGCCGCCACAAGCGCAGGGTGCGAGTCGATGATCGACGCCGACGTGTAGAAGCCGGGATACGAAATGCCCCAGATGCCCACCTTGCCGTTATTGTTCGCCACGTGTTTGAGAAGGAACTCGATGGTGTCGTAAGTGTCCGATGCATCATCCACATCCTGGGCCGACTTCTTGTCATCGATGTGGGGACGCATTTCAACAAACGTGCCTTCGCTCATGTAGCGGCCGCGTACGTCCTGGTAGACAAAGATGTAGCCGGACTTTTCGAACTCGTCGGAGGGTCCCAGGCGCGTGGGATACTTGTCTTCGCCATAGGGCGCGACGCTGTAGGGCGTGCGGTCCATCAGGAAGGGGTAAGGGCCTGGGTCGGCGGGGAAGGCGCCGGTCTTCGGCACGTAGACCGACGTGAACAGCCGCTTGCCGTCGCGCATGGGAATGCGGAACTCGTACTTCGTGTAGTGCGACTTGACGAACTCGTCAGCGGGCGTTTCCGCCTGTTGTGCATGCGCGGGAAGGGAAGCGGCCACCACCGCCGCAAATGCAATGGAGCGAGCGAGCCATTGAACCATGGAACAGGGACTCTCCTTAGAAAGAATCAGACTAACCCACGACAGTGGACAGTGATCAGAAGCAGGCCGTCTGTTCACTGTCCACTGCGCATTGTTTACGGCTTCTCTGGCGCGGTGAGGGGCCTGGTGATGTCGTCGAGGTAGGCTGGCGTGCCTTCGACGCGCTCCAGCACCGGGTAGCGCTCGCCGTCGTGGTAGTCGATCTCGGCATTCGATACATACGTGTCGGACTGCACGATCAGCTTGAGTGGATCGGCATTTCCCTTTGCGGCGCGGATGGCATCGCGCAGCCCATCGGGCGAAAACACCTGTCCATTCACGGCCATGATCTTCTGTCCCGGGGCCAGGCGCGCCTTGTCGGCAGGCCCATTCCAGCGCACATCGAGGACAGTGCCGTCGGCGCCGATGCGCAGGCCGATGGAATACCAGCAGTCCACTCCGCCGCCGCGCCGGCCGAAGACCCCGGAAAGCATCTTCTCCGAGGGATTCGGCTGATCCTTGTAGACCAGCTTGTAGCCGCCCTGTTCGATGCCGGCCAGATCGGCGCGCGGGTTCACCATGTCCACGCGATCGTGCAGGAACGTAGCCCAGTCGTACTTCACCACCTGATTCAGGTCCTGCACCAGCTCGTCGAATGTATAGGTCACGATCAGCGGGCCCGTGTTGCCGCCCCTGGCCAGGAAGATCTTCTCGAAGTCATCGAGCGACTTCTTGTTGTCGGTCAGTTTGCGGATGAGGGTGTCGGCGTCGAGCCAGAGCAGTTCGCCCTCCATGTAATAATCCTGTCCGCGGCGCAGGCTGGACCAGGCGGGATTGCCGCCGCGCAGCACACTGGCGGCGACCGCCGTGTCTTCTGTGGACCGCCAGTCGCGGCCGGGCTTGTAGTCAAGATTGGCCGCGCTCATGGCCAGCATGTCGCGATACTGCGCCTGATTCTTGAGCCCCGAACGCGCCGCCAGCACGTTGCCAAGGTACTGGGTCATGCCCTCGTACACCCAGAGCAGCGCGCCCTGCTGCGGCGTGGCGAAGTCGGGCTGATAGAGACCCACCGGACGGCGATACTTGCCGTTCCACGAGTGCGTGAACTCATGCGAGAGCAGGTCGGCCTCGGCCAACTGGTGCGCGTCGTCGGCGAAGCCCTTCTCGCCCACGCCGTTGTCGGACGATTGCCCATGCTCGAGGCCCTCGCCGCCCGCCACATCGGAGAGCGTGAGCAGAAAGTGGTAGACGTGGTAGTGATGCGAGGCGTACTCCGCGTCGGCTTCCCGCACCAGGTGGTTGATCGCCGCCAGAGTCGCTGGCCGCAGATTCGAGTCTTCCGGCTGATCTGAAACCACGTCAATATAGTGCATTGGCGTGATGGTGGGCGCGAGGGCGAACTCGTGGAAGTACTGGCCGGCGATGACCGGCGAATCTTCAAGCTGCTCGACGTTGGTCACCGCGAACTTCGTCGTGCTGCCGGCGGCGGGCACCGGCCAGGACGATGCGCCCTCGGGCTGCAGCGCCGTGCCCACGCCCCACCCTTCCGGAACCTTGAGCGACGGCTGAACGGGAATGTCGCGGACCGGCGTGTGCGCCGGATAGAGCAGCAGCTTTTCCCACTCGAGCACCGCCATTTTGTTCGAGACGCGCGCCGTTACGATGCAATCGAGGTGCGCGTGCAGCGTGGTCACGCCCCTGGGGATTGTCAGGTGGAACTCGTACAAGTCCACGTCGTCGCGCCGCCACGGAATCGGCTTGCCGTCGATGGTGAAGACGACGCCGGTGATGTCGCTGACCGGCCCGGTGGGGCGGTGGTTGCCGGGAATCCACTGCGGTGTGGTCAGGACCAGCGGTCCAGCCGTCACCGGCAGGTCGATCTCGGCGTGGTAGAGCTTGCGCGGCGCGTCGGTCAGGTCGGCGGCAATCAGAACAGGGGCCTTCTGCGCCGCCGCGGCAGGAGCCTGGGATGCGCACACCAGTAGAACCGGGAGAAGAGCGGGGAAGCGGAATCTATGCATGGGTTCAGGGTAATTGACTTCGCCGATCCGGTTCTTCGCGAACAAATTGCGAAACCTATGTGAGCATGACGCAAATTTATCGACGCCGCGCGCCCCATCGGCCCGGAATTTGCCGGATCTTCAAGTTGCGTGATTTGAAGTTCAGCCAGTGAAGCCTGAAAATAGGAGTAGTGCATCTGTGAAACAAGTCCGGCGAGAGCCAAAGACTTTAGAAGAACATCTATTCCTTCAAGGCTGTTTTACCTGAACGACAAGAACTTTTTGGAGACCAAAGAATGCAATCTACATCTCTGCCTCGCGCGGCCCTGCGGCTGTGTGTCCTGGCATCTTCTCTTCTCTTTCTAATTCTTCCCGGGCGGGCGCAGACCGCCGGCGCCGGCACCATCACCGGCACCGTCAGCGAAGCCAGCCACGCGGTAGTCCCCGGTGCAGCGGTCACGGTGACCGATGTCGACACCGGGGTCGCGCACGCCTATGCCACCAACTCTGACGGCATTTATGTGGCGCCCTTTCTGCAGCCCGGTCACTACAAGGTCGAGGCCGCGTCGAGCGGATTCGGAAAAGTAACCGCAACCGGCCTGACGTTGCAGGTGGGACAGACGCTGACCATCAACCTGACCCTCACCGTGCAGTCGGCGGCCACTTCCATCGAAGTCACCAGCGAGACGCCTCTGCTCGATACCGAAAAGACTGAAGTTTCGCAGGTGGTGGATCAGCACATCATCCAGAACCTGCCGGTGAACGGCCGCAACTGGAGCGACTTTGTGCTGCTCACGCCCAACGTGGTGAACGACGGCGGCAGCGGCCTGGTCAGCTTTCACGGCATCAGCGGCCTCTACAACCAGAACTACGTGGACGGCGCCAACAACAACCAGATGCTGTTCTCCGAGGCGCGCGGTCGCTCTTCGGGCGCGCCGTTCGTCTACAGCCTGGATTCGATCAAGGAGTTCCAGTCGGAGGCCTCGAACTACTCCGCGGAATTTGGCCAGGCAGCCGGCGGCCAGGTCAACGCCATCACCCGCAACGGCACCAACAATCTGCACGGCGACCTGTTCTACTACCTCCGCTACCCCGATCTGAACGCCCTGGATCCGGTCAGCAAGTGGTCGGCTCTCTACAACCACGGCAACCCCTTCCTGCTAACCCAGCCCATCCACCAGCAGCAGGAGTTCGGCGGCAGCGTGGGCGGCCCCCTCATCAAGGACAAGCTGTTCTATTTCCTCACCTATGACGGATTCCGCCGCGTGGGCCGCGTCCTCTATTACGAGACCAACACGGTGACCACGACGCCGACCGGCACCTACCAGGACAGCTCGACGATCTCGCCGACCCAGTGCCCGGTTCTGTCCGATGGGACCAAAGCCATTAGCGATGCGCAGTGTCTCTCGGCGATCCAGTTCATCCAGAACCTGGCCGGCGGCTCGGGCGCTCCGCCGTCGCGCTACGCCCGCGAGAACCTGTTCTTCCCGCGCGTGGACTACCAGCTCAACGAGAAGAACCTGCTGTACGCGAACTTCAACTTCGCCAACTTCGACAGCACCAACGGGTATTCTCCCAATCCGACCTACGCCAACTCCTCGTCCAGCACCAACGGCATTACCAGCTACCACGAGCGGTTTGTCATTGCGCACTGGACCTCGACGCTGAGCAGCTCCTCGGTCAACGATCTCCGCTTCCAGTGGGGACGCGATCTTGAGACCGCCGGCGCCAATTCTCCCGGTCCCAGCATCGGCATGGGCGCTGAAACCTACGGCATGCCCAACGCTCTGCCGCGTATCGCGGAGCCGGATGAGCACCGCATTCAGGTCACGGACGTGTTTGACAAGGTCATCGGCCGCCATACGTTCAAGTTCGGCGGCGACGTCAACCTGGTGCACGAGGTGATGATCAACCTCTACCAGGGCGGCGGTCTCTACACCTACTCCGGCAACGTCACCCAGCAGTTCCAGAACTGGGCAGTGGACGCCTTTGCCGGCCAGTCGGGCGACGTCGATCCCTTCGCCGGCTCCCACTACAACTCCTTTACGCAGACGGTCGATCAGATCAATTCTGCCAGCCGCGCCGGCGCCGACGATTTCTGGATGAAGATGTACGACGGCTTCGCCGAAGACTCCTGGAAGTTGCGCCCCAACCTGACCGTGAACCTGGGTGTGCGCTATGATGTTCAGCTCACGCCGGACCCCGCGCTGCCCAATACCTCCACGCCCCTCGCGGCCAAATACAACACCACCATCAAGAACGTGCTCGATCGCGTGCAGCCGCGCCTCGGCTTCTCGTGGAGCCCCTACAAGGGCACCGTCGTGCGCGGCGGCTACGGCATCTTCACCGGTCTCAACCAGGGCAGCACCTACTACGCCATGCGTGTCGAAAACGGCATGTACCAGATCAACTACAGCTACTCCGGCTGCAACGCCAGTTGCTCGGCGGCCAACCAGCCCGCGCTGCAGTTCCCCAACGTGCCCTTCCTTCCCCCGGGCCCCGCGCTCTCGGGCGCGCTGCATCCGGACGGCGGCAACACTCCTACTGTCACTCCGATTGCGGTCAAGGGTTCAGCCGGCTTCCACGGCCTGTCGCCGGACTTTGTGCCGCCGCTGACACACGAGTTCGACCTCAGTGTGGAACAGGCCCTGCCGGGCAAGCTCACGCTGTCGCTGGGCTACGTGGGTTCCCGCGCGCTGCACCTGCCGGTATTCCTTGACGCCAACCTCGTGGGCCAGAAGCCGAGCGGCATCCGCACATACAACGTGACGGACGCGAACGGCAATACCAAGCAGATGACCGTGCCGTATTACCTGACCACGGACCGCATCGACCGGACGCTGACCTCGATCAACGCCGGGTTCAGCGTGGCCAACTCCTGGTACCACTCCATGGCCGTTACCATCCGCCGTCCGTTTGACCACGGCCTGGAGCTGCTGATCAACCACACCTGGTCCAAGGCGCTGGACGACGACCAGGTGCAGGGCGCCTACGGTACGTTCTACGGCGGCAACCCGGTGCTTGATCCCAACAACCTGCGCAACGAGTACGGCCGCTCCGACCTGGATGCCCGCAACCGTTTCGTCGGCACCCTGCTGTGGAAGCCGCAGATCATGCTCGACAACCGCTGGATGAAGAACGGCCTCGACGGCTTCACCTTCTCCGGCACGGCGACGGAATCCACCGGGTTCCCGATCGTGGCGAGCATGTACACGCCGGGCTCGGTTCTCAAGAGCACTCCGGCGGCAGCGGACGGCAACATCTATGGCGGCGCCATCAGCTCCGGTTCGGGCTTCCCCACCACTGGCCGCCCGCCGCAGATCCAGCGCAACAGCCAGCCCGGGCCGGGAATCCGCAATATCGACTTCCGGGTCACCCGCGACATTCCCATCCACGAGAAGATCTCGATGCAGTTGATCGGCGAGGCCTTCAACATCCTCAACCACCAGATCATCTCCGGCGTGAACACCACCTACTCCTCGCTCAGCTACCCGAGCGCGGCCACGGGTGCATCGTGCCCGGCCAACACCGCGGTCCCCACCGGCTCGCAGTTCGCAGGCTGCATCACGCCCTATGTTCCCAACTCGCCGGCGCAGGCATTCGGAGCGGAGACGGGCACCAACAGCCTCCTCTACGGTCCGCGCCAGCTCCAACTCTCCGCCAAGCTGTTCTTCTAAAGCTCGGCGAAATCACAAACGGGCGGGCGGCGCTTTGGCGCCG
>Ga0335069_10016663_pt1 | contig 10245 bp, 9 predicted proteins | sample Lox_Sample_11_FD_206714 | JGI IMG/M metagenome (GOLD analysis project Ga0335069, IMG submission 206714) | Soil microbial communities from Loxahatchee National Wildlife Refuge, Florida, United States - Lox_Sample_1.1 | ecosystem: Environmental > Terrestrial > Soil > Wetlands | place: USA: Florida...
TGCGGTCTTCGCACTCGCGCTGGCAGGCGATACCGCCCAAGCGCAACGCCTCGCCGATAAACTGGAAAGGGAACTCCCCGAGGACTCTTCTTTCAAATTCAATCATCTTCCGGCAATCCACGCGCTGGTTGCCGTTCAACACCGCAACCCGGAGAAAGCCATCGATCTGCTGCGAATCGCTGTCCCCTACGAATTTGGCGTTCCCCGAACAGCCACCCACGGAAACTTCGGCGCGCTATACCCGATCTACGTTCGCGGTCTTGCCTACTTGGCGTTGCACAAAGGTTCCGATGCCGCAGCCGAGTTCCAGAAGATACTCGATCACCGCAATATCGTCGTCAGCGACCCGGTCGGCGCAGTTGCCCAACTTCAACTCGCCAGAGCCTACGCAGCATCCGGCGATCAACCCAAATCCGCCGCCGCATATCGCGACTTCCTAAGCCTCTGGTCCCACGCCGATCCGACTCTCCCTCTCCTGGTCCAAGCTAGATCCGAGTCAGCAAAACTCTAATAGCAAGTAACCGCACGATTCCTCAGCAGCAGGCATAGTGTGAGCCGGCACCGCTTCGCTTGATCGACTCAGGCAATTTCTTTCCTTCTACGCGCGCTCTAACTCCAATCCCTGCAACAAATTCACCCGCCACCAGTGAACCTTACCCCTTTAAAATCATATCCTTACCCGATTTCGCCAATAAAACCCTTTAGAATGACATCCTTACGCAAAAAACCCCGGGGGGAGGGGTCCTTGTGGCATAACTCCCGTTTCCTGATGTAATCTTCGCGCTGCCGGTTCGAGTGCTCAGTCTGATCGCGTAGTCTGCTGCGTAGCTTAATCGCGTAGTTTGACCGCGTTTGCTGACCGCTGACTCGATCTCCGCAGCCATTCCGCTTCTGAGGGACTCATTTCTCATGCCTGACCGCGTACTCGTCACCGGAGGTGCCGGATACATCGGCAGCGTCGTCACCACGCAACTTTTGCAGCGCGGCTACGACGTCGTCGTTTACGACAACCTCGGCAACGGCCACAAAGCCGCCGTGCCCAAGCGCGCCAAATTTGTGGAAGGCGACACCGGTGATCACGCGGCACTCGATCGCGTCTTCAAGAAATATAAATTCGACGGTGTGGTTCACATGGCCGCTTCCATCGAAGCCGGCGAGTCGATGAAATTTCCCGAGCAATACTTTCGCAACAACACCGCGAACGCCCTCACGCTCCTGGAAGTCGTTCTCGCCCACAAAGTTCCGCGTTTCGTTTTTAGCTCCACCGCCGCGCTCTTCGGAACTCCCGACCGTACTCCGATCGAAGAGAACGACCCCGTGCATCCGACGAATACTTACGGCGAATCCAAACTTCTCGTCGAGCATATGCTCGAGTGGTTCCACAAAATTCATGGATTACGATACGCCTGCCTGCGCTACTTCAACGCTGCTGGCGCAACCGCCGACCAGGGCGAAGCGCATCATCCCGAATCGCATCTGATTCCGCTCATTCTGCAAGTCGCTCAAGGTAAGCGCGAATTCATTTCGATTTTTGGCACTGATTACGAAACTCCCGACGGAACCTGCATTCGCGATTACATCCATGTCGCCGATCTGGCCAGCGCGCACGTGCTCACGCTCGATGCGCTTCGCGCAAGAGATAAGCTCGCATACAATCTCGGAAACGGCCGCGGTTTCAGCGTCCGCGAAGTCATCGAGACTGCGCGCAGAGTCACAGGACATCCGATCCCGGCAAAGGAGATGCCGCGGCGTCCCGGCGACCCAGCAATCCTTGTCGCAAGCTCGGAAAAAATTAAGCGCGAACTAAAATGGCAACCGCAATATGCGAATCTCGACGACATTGTGCGCAGCGCGTGGGATTGGTTCCGCGCGCACCCGAACGGCTACGGCGCACCGAAATCGTCTCGCGCTTCGTCCAATAGCAAGCGGGCGAAATCGCCGGGTCCAAAGAGAAAATCACTTGGCAAATCGGCAAGCGGGAGGAATCGTTGATGAAATCGATTTGGGCGAGACGTGAATTTCTCGGTGGAATTGCCGCGATCACCGCTGGCGCGAGTTTGCCCGTAAAAATGCTGAACGCGATGCCGTTCTCGCCGACGTCCAACGACGTTTTGTACCCTCCGATGGATCTGTCGTATTTCGATTCGCCGATTCCGCCGGCCCCGAGTGAGATTCATTTTGGATATGCAGCGATCACCTGGGGCGGAAACGATCGCCAGGCGATCGCCGACGTTTCGTCGCTTGGATTTCCGGGGATTCAGATTCGTTCCAACGCGGTCGATGAGTTCAAGAGTCCCCAGGAGCTTGCGGATTTGCTGGCGCAGCACAAACTCACATTTGTCGCGCTATCGAGCGGCGGTGTGAATATCGACGCGCCCGAATCGGAGCAGATCGCGAAACACGTCGCGCACGCAAAATTCTTGAAGGCCGCCGGCGGCAAATACCTTCAGGTCACGGACGATCGACCCAAGAATCGCGCGATCGCTGCGGAAGACTACAAACGTCTCGGCCAGTTGCTGACCGCGGTTGGAAAGCAAACCGCCGAGTTGGGAATTTCGCTCGGCTATCACAACCACATGGGTTCACTTGGCCAGGCGCCCGAAGAGGTCGATCAGATTCTGGCGGCGACCGATCCGCGCTACGCCAAACTCGAACTCGACATCGCGCACTACTATCAAGGCGGCGGAGATCCCGTCAAAGCCATCCACAAGTATTCGGATCGATTGTTGTTCCTGCATATCAAGGACGTCGAGAAAATCAGTGGCGATCCGAAGAGGAACTATCAATTCGTCGAACTCGGACGCGGACAAGTCGATCTTTCCGGAGCGTTCAAAGCGCTGCACGAAGTGAAGTTCAGCGGCTGGGCGATCGTCGAGCTCGATGATGTACCGGACAAAAGCCGCACGCCGAAGGAGTGCGCCGAAATCAGCAAGAAGTATCTCCACGACAAACTGGGAATCTCGATATGAGCTCTCCTTTTCGTATCTCGGTGATCAATGATGAGATTTCTCAGGATTTTGGTCACGCCTGCGAAGTCGCGTCCAAAGAATTTGGTATGGAGTGGATCGAGCTTCGCGGAATGTGGAACAAGAACATTCTCCGGCTCGATGCGAACGAAGTCGCCGAAGCGCGCAAGATTCTCGAGAAGTACAAGCTGCGCGTGACCGACATCGCGAGCCCGCTCTTCAAAGTCGATTGGCCCGGCGCGCCACTGTCGAAGTTCAGTCCGAAGCGAGATCAGTTCAACGCGGATTTCACCTTTGAGCAGCAGCCCGAAGTCTTGGAGCGCAGTATCGCGCTGGCGAAGGCGTTTTCTACCGATCGAGTCCGTCTCTTCGATTTCTGGCGTCTCGACGATCAGAAGTCCTATCGTGACGCCATCAACGCCAAGTTGCATGACGCGGCGAGGACCGCCGCGAAGGACAAAATCATCCTGGTCCTTGAAAACGAGATGGCGTGCAACACCGCAACCGGCGAGGAAGCCGCTAAAGTGCTTGCCGCGGTTCCCGCGACGAACTTCATGCTGAATTGGGATCCGGGAAATGCGGGCGCTGGAGGCGAAACTCCCTATCCCGATGGATACAAATTGTTGCCAAAGGACCGTATCGGCCATTGCCACTGCAAGAACGTGACGCGCAAAGCGGACGGCAAAGGTTATGACTGGGCGCCGGTCGGAACCGGTATCGTCGACTGGAAGGATCAGTTCGCCGCGCTGAAGCGCGATGGCTATCACTATGCCGTAAGCCTCGAAACGCATTGGCGCGGCGCGGGAACACCGGAAGAATCGACGCGCCAAAGCTGGGCAGGAATGAAGGCCGCGTTGCAGGCTGCGGGCGCGTATTGACGCGGAGTGGTTGCGGCCAACGCTACCCGGTAACTAGCGGAAGCAAGACAGGGCCGAGGTACAGCTTCGATCCCGCGGACCTGGGGCGCAGCAAGGCTGCGCCCTACACGGAATCGCTGCGTTCATGGGTAGGCGGGAGTAGAATGGCAGCATGAATCCGATCGAGACGCTGGGCCTGGCGCTTGGGGCGGGGTTCTCTTCGGGGCTGAACCTCTACGCTACGATTGCGACGCTGGGGCTGCTGCAGCGCTTCGGCGTCATCCATCTTCCGGAACAATTGCAGGTGCTCGCGCATCCCTGGGTTCTTGGGATTGCGATCGGTCTCTACATCGTCGAGTTTCTCGCCGACAAGATTCCACTCGTCGATACGGTCTGGGACGCGATTCACACGGTGATTCGGCCGCCTGCTGCGTCTCTACTTGCGTATGGTGCGGCTGGCGCCGCGCCTCCGGAATGGCGCTGGGGCGCTGCATTGCTCGCTGGGGGTGTCGCGCTGACCTCGCATGGCAGTAAGGCGAGCGTGCGTGCGGCGGCGAACTCGAGTCCAGAGCCGTTCAGCAACTGGGCGCTGAGTTTTGGCGAGGATGCGCTGGCTGTGTGGCTGACCTGGCTGGCGACGGTGCATCCCGCGGCGACAATCGTCGTGGTCGTGATCTTGATTGCGTTCGCCGCCTTCGTTCTGTTTCATTTATTCCGATTTTTGCGACGCGCGGTGCGGCGATTGCTCGAGGCGTAGCTCTCGTGTGACGCAAGTACCGAAGTCGTATCAGCGTCGGGCAGGGGCATGCCCAACCGTACGCAGAGCCGTAGTTGCACAACTTTCAGACCACGCCTTTTCTTAGATCGTCCAATTTGTAGAACGTGTCGCGCCACACCACTCCGCCCTGACGCAACGTCACAATCATTGAGCGCAGCAGCATCCAGCAAAAAATGAGAGCGCCGATCGGATGCGTAAGCGCATACAGCGGAGAAATCTTCGCGCCGAGATCGACGAGCACATGGAAGAGCAACGCGACGGTAACAGAGACTGCGGCGAGGATGCGAACCCATCCATGACCGAAGATCACTCCTACAAATGGAGCGAAATTAGTCAGCAACATGCCGGCGACCGCCGCCGTTGCCAAGGGCACACTGTAACCGACGCCAGCGAAGAAGTTTTTCGTGACACCACGAATGAGATTGCGGAATCCGGACTGCCAGCGGACCGCTAGATAACCCACACCTATTCCGACGCAACTCCGGAAGCAGCCTAACTTCAAGATTTTCCCCAGCTTCATGTCATCAACAATTTCCATGGCCAAGCGCTTGTGCGTGCCGCACGCTTCATACGCAGAGCGACGAACCAGCTGAAATGCTCCGACGCCGAGGTAGGCACGTGAGTTCGGATTGGCGACATGATGCGATTCATTGGCGAGGTGCATGGCTAAGCCAAAGAAAGCGAGGAGTACAGTCTCCCAGAAACCATCGCGATCCACGTCGAAGAGCAGAGTTAAATGATCGAGGTTGCGGGTTTGAACGAGCTTCATGGCGCGGGCAAGTGCGTCAGGGGCGAACCGAACGTCGGCGTCGGTGAAGAGAAGCCAATCGCCCGTCGAAGCCTCGTATGCCTTCTGAAGGGCATGCGGTTTGCCGAGCCAGCCTGCCGGAAGTTCCGTCACGTGGATGACGCGGAGTCGACTGTCGTTTCGTGCAGCATCGTCGAGGATGGACGGTGTACTGTCGCGCGAACGATCGTCGACGGCAATGATTTCGAGATTGGGATAGGCGATAGTCGAAAGAGTCTGAATAGCGAACGGAAGCTTTTCTTGTTCATCCCGAGCGGCAAACACCATCGAGACGCGCGGGCAATCGCCGGGCCTGGGCGGGAAATCCTTGAGAGAGGGAAGGTGAAGGATGCCGATCGCGCCACGGAGTCCGTAAAAGACCCAGAAGGAAGCGATCAGGGAGAAGAGGATGATCCAGAAAGTGTGCAAAAGGGGTCTCGGGGACTTCAGGGGCTCAAGCCCCCTCGTACCTCTACATTATATGTCGCGGCTGAAGCGGCAACCCAGAAAGCCTCGAGCCTGCATGCCGATCGTTATTGGTAACCGATGTGGGGCTCGGGGTATCCTAGCTTGATGACGGAAACGCTCGCGATTGTTGGGGCTGGACGTGTAGGACGCGCGTTGGGCCGACGGCTGCGCGAGCTGGGTTGGAAAATCGGAGCGGTGGTCACTCGAAACGAGTCGAGTGCGCGGCGAGCGGTTCGATTCATTGGTGCGGGGACGCCTTTGGCCGCAATGTCGCGGCGGATTTTGCAGTCGACATGCATTCTGATTGCGACACCAGACTCCGCGGTTGCGAGTGTGGCGGAGGAGTTGTCGCGAATCGGCGGAGAAGAACTGAAAGGCCACATCATTTTGCATACGAGCGGCGCACTGGATTCGACGGTCCTGCGCGCTGTGAGGCAACAAGGCGCCGCGGTGGGTTCGATGCATCCGCTCCAAACGTTTAGCGGTGTGACGGTGCCGCCGCTGGAGGGCAAGTTTTTTGCGATCGAGGGCGATGCGCAGGCGGTGCGCAAGGCCCGCAAAATCGCAAGGGCGGTTGGGGCAGCTCCGTCGCCGATCGAAGCACCGAATAAGCCGCTCTACCACGCGGCGGGCGCTCTCGCCGCGGGTCACGCGCTGGTTGTCGTCGAAAGCGCGATTCAGTTGTTGATGGCGCTGGGGACGAAGCGCGCGGAAGCTATGCGAGCGCTGCTGCCGATGACGAAGCAAGTGCTGCAAAATTATGAGCGGCTCGGGGTAAAGGCGGCCTGGACGGGGCCACTGGCGCGCGGAGACTATGAAGTTGTCGCGAAACATGTGGCGGCTTTACAGGGCTACTCGACGGAGTACCACAATGCGTACGAGGCGTTAAACCGCCTTGCAGAGAAAATCTTGCCGCGCGATGGCGAGGGCGATGCGGAACGAAACGATGATTTGTACGCCGCGCATTCTTCGAGCGCGAAAATTTCGAAGAGAACGAAAGTTGTATCGATCGGGGGAAAAGGGTGAAGCGACTTCAGATTGCAATCGAGCACGCTAAGCTGGCGAACGGACTGGACGTTGTGATCGCGCCAGATTCGACGGCGCCGGTCGTGACCGTCGGCGTGTATTACAAGATCGGATTCCGGCTCGAACCGCAGGGGCGTAGCGGATTTGCGCATTTGTTCGAGCACATGATGTTTCAGGGGTCGGCGAACGCACCAAAAATGCAGCACATCAAGCTGATCAATTCGAGCGGAGGATTGCTGAATGGTTCGACGCACTACGATGTGACGAATTATTTCGAGTCGGTGCCGTCGAACGCGCTGGAGCGAGTATTGTGGCTGGAAGCGGATCGCATGCGCGCGCTGAAGGTGGACGACGAAAATTTGCGGAATCAGCGGGACGTGGTGAAAGAGGAAGTGCGCGTGAACGTAATGAACCAGCCGTATGGCGGATTTCCGTGGCTGGATTTGCCGCCCGTGGCATTTCGCAACTGGGCCAATGCGCACAATTTTTATGGCGACTTCGCCGATCTCGATGCGGCCGATCTGGCGGATGTGCAGGCGTTTTTCAAGACCTACTACGTGCCGAACAACGCCGTGCTGCTGATTCTGGGTGATGTGAAACCCGGCGAAGGGTTGGCGCTGGCCGAGAAATACTTTGGCGATATTCCGGCGGGAGCGGAGCCGCCGTTCGCGGATCCGAAGGAACCCGAGCAGAAGTCCGAGCGGCGCGGGAATGTGGAAGAGAAGTTCGGCACGCTGCCTGCGATCGCAATTGGATATACCGTTCCGGAGCGGCGAACGGCGGATTGGTGCGCGATGGCGTTGCTGGATCAGGCGCTTCACGGGGGACGCGCGGGACGCGTGTACCGCGACCTGGTGCTGGAGAAGCAGATCGCCGTCGAAGCGGACGGCGGCATCGACGACATTTTCGGCTACAACGGTCCGACGCAGATGGTGACGCGGATTCTGCATCGTGGCGATATTTCGGCGGACAAAACTGTCGAAGCGTTTGACGCGGTGCTGCGAGAAGTACAGGAAAATGGAATCACGGACGAGGAATTGGAACAGATCAAGGTGAAGTGGCGGTCGGACTACTATTCGACGCTCGAGGGCGGGCGTGGTGGCATGCCCCGGTATGGGCTGATGCATTTGCTCGCGTGCTTCACGCTGTTTGACAACAAGCCGGAGCTGGTGAATTCGATCCTGGATGGATTTTTGGCGGTGAAGAAGGAGGACGTGCGAGCGGCGGCGAAGAAGTATTTGCGGGCGGAAAATCGCGCGATCGTGTTTCGGACTCCCATCAAAGCCCAGGGAACGACGGCCGGCGAAAAGGAGGCCGCGTAATGGCGACACAATCGCGCGCACAGAGTGCTGGAACGACGGTTCCGCCGCTGGGGGCAGAACGGGCGGTCACGTGGCCGAAGGTGACGCGAGCGCGGCTGACCAACGGGCTCGAAGTGATGCTGGCAGAGTCGCATTCCGTTCCGAAATTTCATGGGCAGCTTTCGTTTCGGTCGGGAAATGCTGCGGCAATTGGTCGCGGGCCGGGAATAGCCGAGATGACGGCGACGGTGGTGCGTACAGGAACGAAGCTACGGGTCAGCCGGAGGATAGAAGAGGACTTGCGGAGCCTGGGCGCGGACTTGTCTTCGAGCGCGGGCGCGGATACGAGCGCGATTGCGTTTGCGGGATTGACGGAGATGTCAGAGCCGCTGCTGGGTCTGGTGAACGAATTGGCACGCGATGCGTCATTCGTGGACGCGGAGTTTGAACGCGAGCGGCGACTGAAGTTGGAGGAAGTGAAACTGGATCGGACGCAGCCGGGATTTCTGGCGAGCGAACGGTTGCGGAAAGTTTTGTTTGGGGAGCATCCGTACGGCGTGGTGTCGGCAACCGAGGCGCAGGTGTCGGCGTACCAGCGAGCGGATTTGCTCGAGATTTACAGGGATTTTTACACGCCCGAAAACGCGCTGCTGCTGATGGTGGGCGATTTCGATACGCCGGCGATGCTGAAATCGGTCGAAAAGACGTTCGGCGCCTGGGCGGGGAAGAAGCCTAAGCTGCCGGAGGTTGCCGACAAGGCGGAGCCGCGCGGGCGGCGGGTTTATCTGGTGCATGTGCCAGGTGCGGTGCAGACGCAGATTTTATGCGGGTGCCACGCGATTACGCGCAAGCATCCGGACTGGATCAAGCTGGGGCTGACGAACAGTCTGTATGGGGGCGCGTTTAATTCACGGCTCGTGATGAATATTCGCGAGGACAAAGGGTATACGTACAGCCCGCGAAGCGCGGTGCAGGCGCTGCGGCAGCACGGATATTTTTCGGTGTCAGCAGCGGTGCGGAACGACGTTGTGGCGGCTTCGCTGACGGAAATTTTTTACGAGATCGACAAGCTGAGGTCGCTGCCGGTGCCGGACACGGAGCTGGCGGACGCGATCAATTATTTGACGGGGATTTTTTCGATGGGGCTGGCGACGCAGGATGGGCTGTTGTCGCAGCTGGCTACGGTCGCGCTGAATGAGCTGCCGGACGATTACCTGGAGACGTATCGGGAAAGGGTACGTGCGCTGACGCCGGCGGATCTGCTGGAGACGGCGCGGAAGTATTTTGACTCGGCGAACATGCAGATCGTGGTGGTCGGGGACCGGGCGCAGATCGAGGCGCAGGCTCGGCTGTTTGGCGAGACCGAAGTGTTTGACGCGAGCGGACAGAAGCTGAGCTGAGATTATTCACATTTTCTTAATGTTATTGCATTCGTAATATAACTGAGATAGTATGCGCGGACTATGAGGATACGTGTCCCCGCGCGTGTCGTTGCCTTTCTGCTTCTTAGCCTTGCGTTTGTGTTCCTGCCTGCTGCGTTTCCGGCCACGAAGAAGCCGCCTGTACATCCCATCGATATTAATTCGGCCAGTTCGGCTCAATTGCAGGAGGTGCCGGGGATTGGGCCGGCGACGGCAGAGAAGATTTTGCAGATGCGGAAGTCGTATGGGGCGTTCAAGAGTGTCGATGACTTGATGGCGGTGCGGGGGATTGGGCCGAAGAGGCTGGAGAAGATGAGGAAGTATTTGGTCGCGGGGCACGCGGCGCCCCAGCGGAGAAGCGGTGCTTCGGCTTCAGCGAGGGCGCGGGCTTCTGGAGCAGCCAAACCAGCGGCGGGTGTGAGTGGCGTGCAAACGGCGCGAACAAAGAAGGCGGGAGTCGCGCCGGTGAAGGCTACGAAGCCGGTCGCTTCGGACGGCGATGCGGCTGAGGCTGACGAAGAGCCGGAGTAGCGACGTGCCGCTCTTTTCCATCGACCCGCGAAGCGGTCTTACGAAGCACGCCTTCGAGCACAGCACCAAAATTTCGGTCGTTACCGACGCGGCGGATTTTCGTTCGATTC
>Ga0335069_10016664_pt1 | contig 10243 bp, 8 predicted proteins | sample Lox_Sample_11_FD_206714 | JGI IMG/M metagenome (GOLD analysis project Ga0335069, IMG submission 206714) | Soil microbial communities from Loxahatchee National Wildlife Refuge, Florida, United States - Lox_Sample_1.1 | ecosystem: Environmental > Terrestrial > Soil > Wetlands | place: USA: Florida...
CCAGGCGGTTGCCGCGCCGCACCGCCTTAAGGCGGGACTCCATACGAGTGAGCCGCGCCGGCATTTTGTACGATGTTTTGTACCGTACAAGACCCCCACGGAAGGCCTGCCAGCATTGGAGATCTCCACTTTAAACCAGGCTCCATTTTGTACGGCCCTCCCGTAGTTAGAGGCCGGTTGCGTGAAGCCAACGGGCCACAAAATGAAACAGAACATGAAAACGAAATTACCCGCAGCTAAAGCAAGCCATGTCCCGAGCCGCGCGGATGTTCCGCCTCGGCGATCGCATGGAATTCCTGTTCGCCCGGCTCAGGGCGCCGCAGCGCAGGCTCCAGGGTCTGAGCCGTCGAGAGTGCGCATCATCTTGCGCCCTGCGGCAGTGGAGTTCCTTTCGCGCTTCGTGTGCGGGGCCCTGCTGCTGGCGTTCCTGGCGACCGGTTGCGCAGGCCCGAGGCCGCTCAAAGGCGGAAAGGCCACGACGGCCCGCAAGCCGGCGGGCGTCATCGAGCAGACCCTGGCGCAAGGCGAGAATGCTGCCCAGTCCACCAGGCAGGACCAGGAGACCATCAAGGTCCGCACCTATACCCTGCCGGCAGCGACGCGAATCGAGCAAGGCCCCGCGTCTGCGCCCGTGGGGGCTGCGGACAGGAATGTCCGCGCTCCCAGTCGCGCTCAGCCGTGCAGCGAACCCTCAGCCCTCAACTCTCAACCCTCAACCCTTTTCGAGCCCTCAACCGCCTACATCCTCAGCGCGCCGATGCCGGTGGTCGAGCGGGAGGAAGTCCGGGCAAAGACGGAGTTGGGTGCGGCACAGAAAGACACGGCGCGCGACCTGGCCGCGAAGCTGTCCAGCCTCAAGGGCATTGTGTGGGTGGGGGTGGGGCTGTTCGTTTTCGGCCTGGCGTCGCTGGTCTATCCGCCGCTCAAGGTGATTGTGGCGAGCGTAACCACGAGTGCGGCGCTCATGCTGGGCGGGGTGGCGCTGATGGTCCTGCCCACCATGGTGGTTGGGAACGAGCTGCTGATCCTGGGTGTGGTGGGGCTGGTGGTAGGCGCGTGGTTCCTGGCGCATCGGCATGGGCAATTGAGCGGGCTGGTTGCGGCGGTCACGGGAAGCACCCCGGCTGCCAGCGCCGGGACAAGTCCCCCGAGCGGCGCCGCGCCGGCAAAGGCACCGACGAGCAGCGGAACAATTACGCCGTCGCCGGCCACTGCCGCCCCGAAGTCCTGACCACGTCTTATGCATCACGCCACACTTCCTGAATGGCCAATAACCGATGGCAAATGGCAGATCAGCCAACTCGTAAATCGTAAATCACCGTCACGCTTCAACGCTCCAACGCTTTAACGCTCCACGAACATGAGTGCCAATCTTAACCCCCCAATCCCCGCCTCGCGCAGCATTTCCGGCGAGGGCTGGGCCGCCATCGCCGGGGCGGTGAGCGCGGCGCTCCTCCTGGCCAAGAAACTCGTCAGCCCCAGGCCTCCCAGGCCCGAGCCGATGAGCCGGTCGGATTTCTATGCGGAAATGCTCGCCATCCGGGAGCACATGCACGCCGATCACCTGGCCCTGCTGGAGAAGCTGGGGGAGAACCACCGGGAGTTGCTGGCCGCGCTGGAGCGGCAGGCGTCGCGGATCAACGCGCTCGAAGCCGGGCTTGCCCGGGTTGACGAGCGCACTGCCACCTGACCATGCAACCCGCTGCTCGCCATACGATTTCCCGCAGCGCGTGCTTGGAAACGGGTTCGGAGTCCTGCCTTCAGGCGGTCCGGCGCGGAAACCGCCTGAAGGCGGGACTACAAACCCCGACCCATACCCGAGCTATCATCTTCCAAACACACCCTCAAGAGCAGGCCAGGTGTCTTGCCTGCCGCAGGGGCGCCCTGGGCAGCCGCCCGGCACCTCGTACGACGCGCCCCCACGCACTTGCAGGCAAGACACCTGCCCTGCTCGGGCAGCCACTCCGGCGCGCGCAGTTTCGCCGGTCCACAGCGGTTTCCCGCTGGGGGACCACGCGCGCCTGTTCAACAACAAAACAACAACAGAAAGAGAAAAACGAATGAAAGTAAAAGACGTTCCCCAGGTCGGTAAACTGGGATTAACTGTCACCTGGCCGGGTCGCAATGGCTTGATCCGGAGAACCCTGGTGACGCCACGCAACCCGCGGTCCCCCGCTCAGCAGGCGATCCGGCAGGGCCTGGCCACCCAGGCGGCCGCTTACGACCAACTCACCGAAGCCCAGCAGGCGGCGTGGATTGCCACGGCGAGCCAAATGCAGAGCAAATCCACCCTCGGCCAGAGCGGGCCGCTCACCGGGCTCCAACTGTTCACCAAAGTGAACTGCGCCCTCCTGGCGGTTGGCGCCCCAACGGTCAGTGTGCCCCCGGCGAAAACGATGGTCAGTCCGCTGCCGATTGATGCATTGGAAATCACCAATGCGGGCGGAGCGATCGCCATCAAGCTGCACACCACCGGCGCCCCGCCGGACCTCACGATGCTTCGTGGGTGCGCGCCGGGCAACAGCGGACGCCGGGTCGGTGTCAGCTACCGGCTCCTGGGCAAGCTGGACAGCCCGCAGGGCGGCTACGTGGACATCACCAGCGCCTACACCGCCCGCTTTGGCGTGCCGGCTGTGGGCAGCCGGGTGTTCGTGAGCGTGAACGCCAACGTGAACGGGTATGAAGGCACGCCGCTGGTGTTCTCGGCGCGAGTCCCCGCAGGGAGCTAAGCCTCCAAGAGCAGGCAGATCCGGGCTCCCGGGCTCGCGAAGCCTGGGAGCCCCTTGGCTGCCCCGAAAGGAAACAAGGCATGGTTGAGAATCCAATTGACAGTCCCGCCCTCAGGCGGTCTGACGTGGGAACCGCCTAAAGGCGGGACTCGAAACCAGGGACGGGCAGCCTCAAGAGAGAATTAACAACGCGCTCCTATGAAACTCATTCCACCAAGCGACGAATACTCCCGTCATCTCCTTAAACTCCGAATCGAATGCGCCCTGGCCCGCGAGCAAGGCGGCCTTTGGCGTGTGGACATTATTCTTGGGCGTTATGGCTGGTATGCCCGCGCGTTCCTCCTGAAGCGCAAGCGGAAGGCTTGCGCACTCCCGGATGGTCTCGCGGACGGGCGGCAAGGGATCGCGAGTGGGCCGTGTACGCCCTGTTCAGGGGGTGGGCAGCCAGGTGCGGAAAGCCTGATCCCAGCGGTAGCGTCGGCGCGCTAAAGAGGTGGCTTTCAGCCAGCTTGACGATTGCGATGGGCTTCACGATTCCCATTGAGCGCAGGTCACCTGGCGGCTTAGGCTGCGCGCTAAACAGAATCCGGTAACCCTGCATGAATAGGCACTCCTTCATTTCTGCGCGGGAGATGATCCCGCTGTTTGTTCTGGCCGTTGCCGCCGCTTGCTCGTCGGGCGTTGCGAAGGAGATCGTGCTGGAGGACGGCCAATGGCTGGCGGCCTTCGACGCAGATTCCGGCGCGCTGACGCGGCTGGAGAGCACAGCCACGCATTGGATCGTCGAGCGCCGGCCCGAGCTGAGTGCATCATTCCGCTTGCTGGCGCCGTTGCCCGACCGCAGAGATAACTTTGTCCTCGGGCAAAAGCAGAAGGCGGTGGAGGCGACCCAGGTTTCAGCCACTAAAGCCCGTATCCGCTGGAAGGACTTGGCCAGCGAACATGGCGGCGTGCTGCCGATCACCGTGACCGCCACGATTACCTTGAGCAACGGCGCCCTGACCTTTGCCGCTACGCTGCAGAACGATTCGCCGTTAACCGTCGAGACGGTGGATTACCCTTACCTCGGCGACCTCAACCCGCCTTCCACGAACAGCTCCATGCAGGCGCGGACGATGTGGTATGGGAACCTGCAATCGAGCGAGCTTTATCCGAGCTTCGGCAATGAACGGGGCTATTGGGGCGTGAACTTTCCGACCAAGGCATTCGGCTCGCATCGCAGCCTGTTCTGCCTCATCCAGGCCCCGCAGGAAGGTCTGTATGTGGAGCTGCACGACCCGACGCAACCCTACTTGCTCGAATACACCTTCGAGCAGCACCCGGGCCTGCTCTCCGGCGCGAATAGCCGTGTGCCGCGGGCTGACGAGATCAGCGGTGTGCCCGTGCACCTGGAGTTCCGGACCTGCCATTTCGTTTTCGCCCGACCACACGCCACGGCCACTCTCGCCCCGGTGGTGCTGCGGCCTTACAAGGGTGACTGGCACACTGGTGTTGACCTCTACAAGGCATGGCGGGCGACCTGGTTCAAGCCGCCGCATCTACCGGACTGGGCCAGGGACGTGCACTCCTGGACAATGCTCCGGCTCAACACGCCCGAGGAGGATTACACCATTCCCTACACCAACCTCGTGCAGTACGGCGAGGAATACGCCCGCAACGGGGTGCGCGCCGTGCAAGTCGTCGGCTGGAACATCGGTGGCCAGGACCGGGACGACCCGTCGCAGGACACCGATCCGCGGCTGGGCACGCGCGAGGAGTTGCGCGATGCCATCGCCCAGGTGCAGGCCAAAGGCGTCAAAATCATCCTGTTCGGCAAGCTGAACTGGGCCGACCTCACGACGCGGCGCTATACGAATGAGCTCTATAAGTACGAGGCCACGGACCCCTACGGCATCCCTTACCAGCAGGGCGGCTACAATTACGTCACGCCCACGCAACTGGCCGGGATCAACACCCGCCGCCGTGCCGTGATGGATTTCCTCTGCCCGGCCTATCGTGACCTTGCGACACGTGAATTCCAGAAGATCGTGGACCTGGGCGCTGCCGGCTGGCTCTTCGACGAAGTCTGTCACCACGCCTCGGCGCTCTATAGCTTCGCCCCGGGCCACGGCTACGCGCCGCCCGGCTTTATCTATGGCGGCGACCTGCCCTTGGCCGCGCAGTTGCGTGCCGCAGCGGACCGCGTGAGCCCCGATTTCCTTTTCTCAGGTGAAGGGCCGCAAGACTGGCTGATGCAATACTATCCCATTTCCGAGACCGGCATCACCGGGGTGCCCATCTGCCAATACATTGACGCGCGCTTGCCCTTGCTGGCGGGCGTCAGCGGGTTCGAGGACCGTGAAACGCTTAACCTCTGCCTGCTGCTGCACTATGTCGTTCAGTATGAGCCGTACTATTACAAGGGGCACCTGTCCGATTTCCCGCTCACGCTTGCTTACGGGCAAAAGATAGATGCGCTGCGCCGGCAATACCGGGACTACCTGTGGGATGGCGAGTTCCAGGACATCCTGGGCGCCAAGGTCACCGCGAGTGGCTCCAGCCGCTATACCGTGATGCTGACTGCCGGCGGGAAACGCGCGGTGATCATCGTCAACCAGGAGCTGGGCAAGGCCATTACCGCCAAAGTCGAGCTGCCCAACCCCGGCAAACTCATCGTGGCGACCCCGGAGCAGCCTGCGGCCCAGCCGACTGAAGGAGAATTGCGCGTGCCCGCGCGCTCCGTGGCCGTGGTGATGGAACAGTAAGCCTGTCCGGCAATCAATGCCCGCTAGATGCGCCCACCCCGTGGAGCGCCTCGGCACGGCTGAGCTTAGGCCAGCAGTAACCGTAAAGGGCGATCAGGCCGAAGCAGATCAGCGGCATGATGAAACCGCGCGACATGTTGTAGTGGTCGGCGATGGCTCCCATCACCTTCGGCAGCATGGCGCCGCCCACAATGCCCATGACAATAAAGGCCGACGCCCCTTTCGCGCGCACGCCCAGCCCGAAAATGCCCAGGGCAAAGATGGTGGGGAACATGATCGACATGAAGAAGTAGCTCAGGAACACGCACACGACCGAGAGCCAGCCCAGCTTCATGAAGATCAGCAGGCAGACGACGACGTTGATCAACCCGTATAAGCCCACGCCCTTGTGAGCGGACATTCTCTTCAGCAAAAGCGCGCCCACGACGCGGCCGGCCAGGAACCAAAGAAAGCCGAAGGAAGCCAGGCCGGAGGCGAGCTTGTTACTGAAGCGGAGTATGCCAGCCTTGTCCGTCTCGAACCAACCCATGAAGAAGTTGTGCATGAAGGCGGGGAACACCGCGGCGATCTTGTCCACCGCCGACACCCAGGCGGCCGGCGTCGCGGGCGGTTCGGAAGTCATGTAGTTGATCAGGAAGCTGAAGATGCCGGACTGTGCCGCGACATAGAGAAATTGGGCCAGGGTGGCGCCGGAGAAATGCTCATGCGCCCAGACGCTGCGATGGGACAGACGCCCGGTGAACCCGACCAGCCAAATGGCCGCGATCACAAACGCCACGCACCCGGCGGCTCCCAGGGTCGTGAGCAGCGCAGCGTCCGCGGTCATCGGCGTGGCTCCGAAATGGGGCAGCGCGGAGGCGAAACCAATCAGGTGGGAGCCGACGCCCAGCGAGCCCAGGGCCAGCCACAGGATCATGCCGAAGACGCCAATGACCACGCTCACATTGCCCAGCAGCAGGGCGTAAGATAAAGCCCGGTTCACTTCTCGGACAACCGGGGCGGCCTTCGTATCGGCATCGTCGCCGTTGCTATCCAACTGGTAGTCGTCCTCAGCCTTGACGTCAGGAACCGGGGCGAAGAAGAAAATGGCTGCGAGGATCAAGACCACCACTGCCACGCCCGCGTAGGGGACCCAGAGAGTTGCTGCGCCAGTGCTCTTGCCGGCGGCGTCCTTGTTGTAGAAGAACAGCATGCCAGCGATCGGGCCCAGGACCCAGCCGACGCCGTTGCAGGACTGGGCGAGGTTGATGCGCGTGGCCGAGTAGCGCGGCGTGCCGAGGACGGTGGTGTAGGGATTGGCCACCGTCTCCAGGAAGGTCAGGCCGCACGCCACGACGCACACGCCTAGGAGAAACGCCCAGAATGCCGCGATGCCGGTTGCCGGGACGAACCAAAAGCCGCCCACCGCGACCAGCAGCAACCCGGCGATAATGCCCCCTTTGTAGCCCAGCCGGGTCGCCAGCCAGCCTGCCGGCAGCGACATCAGGAAGTAGCCCATCCAGTGAGCGAACTGCACCCAGGCTGATTGCGACAGAGTCAGGTGCAATTCCTCCTGGAAGTGCTTGTCCATCACATCAATCATCCCGTTGCAGAAGCCCCAGAGCAGGAAGAGCGAGCTGACCAGGCAGAAGGTGAACAGCACGTTCCTGCCATCCGGCAGGGTGAACATGCCTTTCGGGGCGGGCTTGCGCGAGGATTGGTCCGCGGTGGCGGTGGTATTCATTGGCATTAGTGGTTGCGTCGTGCTGGCATCAAATCGTAGGCACGCCCCGAAGAGGCGTCCGGCGGTCCGGTGGCTACTTCTTGAGCCCGCTCTTGATGTCCTCGATCGAAACACCCAGCGTCGCGCGGGCCACAGGGTCCAGCGCGGATTCCGGCCCAGTCAAATGGATGGTGCGGTGCACGTGCGACAGGCTCTTGCCCGGCGCCAGCGCGGCCGCCGGCGAGGAGGACTCCAGTTCGAAGAACGGCCCCATCGGCTTGGCCCCCGGGGTGGGCGGGCCGTCGTTGTAGCAGTTCGAGGCGTCGCCGCCGTAGGGGTTGTCCTGCAGCTTCCAGAGCGAATTGACGTAGTCCGTCACCCCGGCGGGCACGTCGAACTGCACGACCGTGAGCACCTTGTTATCGGCATCGTAACTGCCCACCACGCCCTTGCTCCGCCTGGGATTGATGCCGATCTTGCTCCGGTATTTGCCGTCGGCACAGAAGTAGATGATGTCGTCCTTCACTACTAGGCGGTCCGGTGGCACCTGGCCGAAGTAATCAGACGTCACCTTCACTCCCAACTCGGACTCGGGCCCGGCCTTGATGGGCACCACAATCGTGGCGGACGGGGAGGGCGTGAACATGCCGAGAATCCAGATCGAGAGCAGCCCGGCGTCCTTCTTCCAGGCCTGCTTGCCCGCGTTGGTGATCTTGTTGTCCGTCTCGTAGGCGACCAGGCTAACCTCGGCAGAGGGTCTAGCGCCCAGCTTGCGCCAAGCGGCAGTGCTGCCCAGCATGCGCACCTCGCGATTCACCGCCACTTGGAATTGCGTCCCCGAGTAGTTGGTCAGCCCGAACTCGTTGGCGAAGAGCGCCCGATCACGCGATTGGCGCACGACCTTGAACGGCAGCGTATCGAACACGGCGGGCGTGAACCAATCGGCGTATTCGAATTTGGCCCCTTTGGCGAAGAAGACCGAGAACTGCCCGCCCTCGGGCCCCATCCAAAAGCGGTCCTCGCCCCCGAAGGCGTTCATGTGCGGGAGCAATTTGCCCGAGGCGATCAGCTCGCGGTTGATCCAGCCGAAGCTCAGCCCGGCGTCCCCGCCCGCCGTGCTGGTCATGACGCGCCCCTGCCAGCCGGGCGACACGGCTACCTTTCCCTGTCCCTTCTCATCGCTCAGCACGATGAGATCGGTGTGGCTCTTGAGGAAGCCGGCATCATCCCCGAAGTTGGCAGCGGCGGCGCGTTGGGTCAGAAAGGCGGCAGTGCTCATAAGAAGGGCAGTGGCAAGGGTGGCACAACTGTTCATGGGTGCCGAGCCTATGGGCCGCAGCGGGGAACTGTCAAGAACTGGGGAAGCTTCACCGCCGCGAGGTGGGGACGCCTCGCCGAGGCGTCCGCCGCCGCCACAAAACGGACGCCTCGGCGAGGCGTCCCTACCTGTCTGAGGTATTCGGGTTGGGCGGTTGTGCCTACTGGCTCAGGTAACGAACCACCGCCGTCTTAGGGCCGGTGATCTCGACGGCGCACTCCAGCGCCTGTGCTTGCTCCAGAATCGGCATAGCCACCTCGTCACTCCGGACGGCGGCCAGGCAGCGCTGCTCTCCGTTCGTGCGCGGCCGGGTGTCCCACGCCTCGGCTGGGCGGCACGCCAGCTCGGTCACGAAGTCCTTGGTGAGCCGGTGTCCAATGTTAACCAGCCAGGCCAGCACCTCCTCCCGCGGACAGCGGAAGATATCGGGGTACAGGAAGATCAGCTCGCGCGGCAAGATCGTCAGGATGAAGGCCTCCGCTGCGTGCCAGTCATTCCTGATTTGCGCGTAGTCTTTTACCATAAGGAGCTTCCGATACTCGCCATCCAGGCAGGGCTGCAGCGAGCGCAGGAACTTCAACTCGACAAAGTCCACACGCCCGGCCCGGTTGAACCGATGCGAGATCTTCACCCTCCCTTGCCGGCCATCCATCGCCCCGTCGTAGCAGGTCGAGAGGATCACGTGGTCGTAGGCGGACTGGAGTTGCAGCCAGCATCCCGCCGCCTCTCCGCCGTAGTTGCGCTTGGGCGGCGGCAGGGGAGCTTGCCTCAGCCGGGGCTCAAGCCGGCTCCGAATCTGACCCAGGCGGCTGAAGTAATCGCTGGCCGGGGAGAAATCGTTTTGAAGGAGGTAATCCTGCGCGGATTGCAGTTCCGTGGCCCGGATCGGCGGCCCCAAATGAACGCGAGACTCCAAGCCCTCGATCAGTCCCCGCGCGTATTTGCGATGGTCTTTGTTGGCCACTGTTTGACGCAACCTTAATCGGCCCCGCGCTCCCGACAACTGTGCGTCTGAGTGCACACCCCGGGAACCGAGGGTGCATCGCCACAGTGCCACCGTCCTGAGTTGCAGAAGCTCGAAACCCGAAATCCGAAGTCCGAAGCAAATTCCAATGCTCCAACCCCCAATGCTCAAAACCCACGCTGGCTGCAGGTTTCGGTCATTGCCCGTCTGAGCCTTTCTATTTGTTTCGGATTTCGGGCCTCGGATTTCGGAGTTGGGCCGTCAGTGCGGCGTGGGGACGGCGAGGTGCTCCCGGCTTGCCGCCCAGCCCCGCTTTGTGCGTGCGCCGGTGGCCTGTGTCATGGCAAAATCGCTACCGATGGAAGTCATCATACGACAGACCGAGGACGCTGCGGCCGGCCTGGCTGCGCGCATTATCGCCCGCGAGTTGCGCGCCAACCCCCACCTGGTGCTGGGGTTGGCCACTGGCAAGACTATGGAGCGCGTTTATCGGCACCTCGTGCGCCTCCACCAGACCGAGAAATTGGACTTCTCCCTGTGCCGCACCTTCAACCTGGATGAATACGTCGGGCTCTTTCCCGCCGATCCCAACTCCTACCGCTACTACATGAACCACCACCTGTTCCGGCACGTCAACGTCGATGCCCGGAACACCTACCTGCCCAACGGCCTCGCCACGGACCTCGACGCCGAATGCCGCCGTTACGAGGACACCATCCGCCGGTTCGGCGGCATTGACCTGCAGCTTCTCGGCATCGGCAAGGCTGGCCACATCGGCTTCAATGA
>Ga0335069_10016666_pt1 | contig 10243 bp, 7 predicted proteins | sample Lox_Sample_11_FD_206714 | JGI IMG/M metagenome (GOLD analysis project Ga0335069, IMG submission 206714) | Soil microbial communities from Loxahatchee National Wildlife Refuge, Florida, United States - Lox_Sample_1.1 | ecosystem: Environmental > Terrestrial > Soil > Wetlands | place: USA: Florida...
GCTGCGGCGACTGGAATCCGACAAGATAAGTGGGCGGATTCAGGTTGTAGCTCACGTCGAAGCGCACCGGCCCAATGGGCGTGCGGTAGCGGATTCCTCCACCTACCGCATGCGAGTTGTAATTAAAGATGGGATTGCAAGTCGCAGGCGACGGGTTATTCTTGCACTCCGTGAGGTTGGGCTGCGACCAGCGGAAAAGGCTGGGGAACAGGTCGGAGGGGGACGCAAACACGTTGCCCATATCATGAAAGATCACCGGGCTCAGATCCTTGCCGAGGAAGGGCAAGGGCACGGGCGGGAGACGAAGCTCCAGATTGTTCACGAACAGGGCCTCTCCCCCAAGCTGGTACCCGGTTCCAAGATCGCGCGGGCCGGCCTGGTTCGTTGCGAAGCCGCGCAGTGAATTGCCGCCACCAGAATAAAACCGTTCCGCCAGCGGGACGGTGGCCGATGACCCGCCCCAGGGCTGCTCGATGCCCAACTGTGTGGAATGCGCCAGCACGAACCTTCCTTTGTGTCCGAAGGCGCGATATTCGGAGTGCTGCAGCAGGAAACGACCGAAGTTGGTTTGCGACCCCAGCGCGTGCGAGGTCACACCAGTATCGAAGACCAGGTAATTGCCTTTATGCGAGTCCACCGGATTGTCGCGAGTGTCGCGGATATAGGTGAAACTTGGAATGCCGATGCGCACCGGTTGAGACAACTGCGGGATCAGTGCCGGGGTGATCGCAAGGTTTGACACCCTGACGTCGCGGTACGTCAGGCGGTACAACAGGGTGGTGGCTTTGCTCACGGACTGCTGCACTTGCATGGATCCTTCCACTCGCTGGGAAGTGAAAGTGAAAACGTCCAGCGTGTTGTCATAGAGAAGGTTGAAGGTGAGTTTGAGCTTCTCCCGGTCCAGCCAGTGCGGGACTGCGTACCCCAGCAGGGCGCGCTGCTGCAGCCGGCCAAAGTGTGACTGGAGGTAGATCGTCTCGTCGCGACCGCGAAAGTTCAGCCGGCTGACGTCGAAGGAGACACGCGGACTGGCGCCGGTCCGTCCCTGGGGATTCGTCACCCCGGCCGGGGTGCCGCCCGACTGTACTTCGAATCCCAAGCCGTAGTTGAAGGTGTAACGGCGGGCCTCGCTCAGGTTAAGCAGGACGTCCTTGTAGGCCTCCTTGCCGTCCGGATTCTGCACGGCCACGTCCACAGCGCTGAAGATGCCAAGATCGTAGAGCCGGCTCTGGGTCTTCAGCATGTCCGCCTGGCTGAGCGGATCGCCCGCATGAGGGACAATCCGTTTTTCCACGACGGAGGGACGGGTATAGTTCAACCCGCTCACCAGCACCTGGTTCACATACACGCGCTCCCCCTCGCGGATGGTGTAGGTCACGTTCATGCGCGTGGGATCCTCCGCCGCTGAGTGAGCGGCGTAGGTCACCGTGACCTCGGGGAAGCCCCGGTTGAAGTAAAAATTCGCCAGCGCATCGCGGTCGGCCGCCATGTTGGCGTCGGAAAACGGCTGCCCAGGCACATTGGCCAGCATGTTCCGCAATGCCATGTCGGCAAATGTCGTGGCTCCGACGATAGTCAGGTCTTTCACCAGCGTCTGTGGGCCTTCTCTGATGTGCACCAGCACCCGCATCTGGCCCTTCCTGCCGAGGTAGTCGTCTTGCACCTCTGCGTACGCGTTCACCTGCAGGAAGCCATTGCTGCGGTAAAGGTCGCGGATCGAGTCCAGGTCGCGGTTGAGCAGGGACTGGCTGAACAGGCCGTGCTCCAGCAACCATCCCGCCGGCTGGATCTGCATACGGTCGCGGATGAGGTCGGTAGGAAAATACTTGTTGCCCTCCAGGGCCACGGCGGCCAGTTTGTACCGCTCGCCCTTGTCCACGTCAAAAACGATGTCGGTACGGTCCAACCCGGGCTGCTCCTTCCGCACTACGTTGACCTGGGATTCGAAATAGCCCTGGGTCTGCAGGTAGTCGCGCAGGTTACGACGGCCCTCGTTGAGCAGATCGTCATCTACGGCGCTTTCCTCGTAGACCGGCACGGAGCGCTTGATTACTTTCCCCGGGAGGCGGGCGCCTTCTACGTGGATGGCGACCAGCGGTCCGCGCACGATGTTAAGCGTGTAATCGACCGTGTTGCTCTCAGGGCGGTAGGCTCGGCTGACCAGCGAAGCCTGCGCTTCCAGCCGGTCCTGCTTCTGATATTCCTTGCGCAACCTCTGCAAAGCCCGCGTCACGACCTGCGCCGTCACTGGATCTCCGCGACGTAGCTTGGTCAGCTCGCTGATCTGCTCGAGGGTGAGACCGGGGTCTCCTGTCACCTTAATCTTGCCCACACTCGCCCGCGGACCGGCCTGAATGTTAAAGAGGATGTCCGCCTGCTGCGTCTTGGGATGCGGGGTGAGCTGCGGGGTGACGGTCGCGCGATAAAAGCCGTTCTCTTCGAGGACTTTCTCGATACCCGCGATGGCCTGCTCCATCCGTGCATCGGTGAGCAGCTCGCCGAGTTGCAGTTTGCTGGCATTCACAAGCTGGTGGCTGGTCGGACCGTGCCGGAGAAGGAGGGCCACGTCCACCGAGCCGACGAACTGGTTCTCCCTGGCGATGAACAGCAGCGAGACTTCGTTGTTCGGCGCAGGCTCGACCGCCACCTGAATGTCCTGGAATCGCCCCGTGGCAAACAACGCTTGTACGCTGGCGCGCACCTTGCGCTTGTCCAGCGGCTGGTCAACTTTCTGCGGGATCAGCGACAGCCACCGCGAAGTGGGGACTATCGAGGGTGTGCCGCGAAACTGAATGTCGTGCACGCGCCGGCCGGCGACGGAGGCCAGGGACCCGGCATCCTGAGGAAGGGGCGGGGCTGCCGGCCGTAACGCAGGCTCGCCGCTGACGGCGCCGGACTTGCTTTCCCAGGTGCTGTTCTGCTGCGCCGACACCGGGGCGCAGGTGGCGAAAAGACACGACAGCCCGGCGAGTAGTGTCGCCATGAGCGCGGTTCGCGCCACTCCAGATTTTGTCCTTTCGCCGACAGAAGGGAGCCGGCTGCTGTTCCAATGGCTTATAAGATGTGCGCTCCTGCTGGTCTCGTTGCACTTGCGAACGGCCGCCCTGGCCTCTCTTTCGGTCGCGGCGTAGCCCGCCTCCTATAATACTGGGTAGCGGGAGATCGTGCCCATGACTGCAGAGGAACGCTACTCACGTCAGGTGCTGTACCGCGGTATCGGCGCGGAAGGCCAGCGCCGGCTGGCCGCGGCCCGCGTGGCCGTTGTGGGCTGTGGCGCCATCGGCTCCTGCCTCGCTTCCCTGCTGGCTCGTGCCGGCGTGGGAAGTTTGCGCATCATTGACCGCGATTACGTCGAGCCCAGCAACCTCCAGCGCCAGTCCCTGTTCGACGAGAATGACGCCACGGAGTCGGTGCCCAAAGCCATCGCCGCGGCGCGCAAGATCGCCGCCTTCAACTCGGAGATCGTGGTCGACCCCAAAGTCGCCGACCTCACCCCGGCCAACATCGGAGACTTGCTGGCGCAGGCCGACCTCGTGCTCGACGGCACCGACAATTTCGAGACCCGTTACCTGATCAATGATTACGCCGTGCAGCAGCGCCTGCCCTGGATCTACGCCGCCGCCGTGGGCGGTTACGGCGTGACCATGAACATCCTGCCGGGTGAGACTGCTTGTCTGGCATGCATCTTTCCGGCTCCGCCGCATGGCGTGGTCGAGACTTGCGACACCTCCGGAATTCTGAATTCCGCCGTCAGCCTGGTCGCGTCCCTTCAGGCCACGGAAGCTTTGAAGTTGCTGGTAGGCGCACGCATCCAACTGCGGAGCACGTTGCTCTCCTTCGACGTGTGGACCAACGAGCGCTCTGAGATCTCATCGGCCCGCCCCCGCGACGACTGCCGGACCTGTGCCCGGCGGGAGTTCACTCACCTGGAAGGCAAAGGACGGCCGCACATCACCCTGTGCGGGCGCAATTCCGTACAGATCCACGAGCGCGAACGCCCCATTGACTTCGCCGAGATGAGCGCCCGCCTCGAACCGCACGGTACCGTCCGCTACAACGAGCTGGTACTGAAGTTCTGGCGCGACGACTACGAAATGACCCTTTTCCCCGACGGTCGCGCCATCATCAAGGGTACCGCCGACATCGCGCTTGCCCGCAGTCTCTACGCGCGCTACGTAGGCTCCTGACTTGGAGTTGTTCCTGATGTGGGTGGGGCAGCGCTTCGGCCCTGCATAGCGTCAGGGGCGTTCGGCTCGAGCCGCTGCGGGACGATTGCAGGCCTGAAGGGCAGCCCATGCCCTGCTGTACCCCGCGCAACCCGCGACGCTCGCCGTGCAATCCAAATGAACAAATGCCTGCATTTTTTGCGCAAGTCCGTGCACGAATGATCAGCCGTTCAAACTGCGACCGTCCGGAAACAACCCAAACCGTCGGCAGATCTCGGCTGAACCCGTGTGCGGACTGGAGTGGCATGCCGCCTGCAACGAATGTGGTGAAGGAAGTTTCCTGGGGAGGTAATATGCGCTCGGTTACTCTGCTGTGCACGATTCTGCTGTTGTCCGTGTTGGGGTTCGGTCAAACCGTGGTCCGAGGATATCCGGGGTATTGTTCCTACGGGTGCGGGCCTTATGTGCCGCTAATCACGACCCCGGAACTGTCGTTTGCGACGGTTTCTCCAAATCCCGTGGGAGCGACCAATGCGACCGGCGGACTGGTTGCGGGCGCAACCAATAGCACTCTCTCCCAAGTCTCCGGTAATATCGATGCCGTCTATACCCAGCCGGTTTGGTATGTCGGCGGAGGAACACCGCTCATATCACCCGATGTTAACGCTCCTATCCATGAATTCGGTCGGGAGTGGGCGGCGGGATATGGGGACTGGATGCATCGCCACCACGAAGCCGAGCAACAAAGAGAGGCGTGGCTCTATTTCAGCTCAGCCGGACTAGGCCCCAGCCCGGTGCAGGCGGCGAGGGCCATGCACGGGCGTGCGGCGCGAACCTATTCGAACGAGGATGTGAAGCGCCAGAACCAGCAGAACGGCCTGGTCAAGTACGAGGGCAAGACGCAGAAGATCCAGTAGTCTGGTACTCCCGGTTTTCTCAGGTTCAGGCTGCGCCCTCCCGACCCAGGACCTCCTTGCGCGTGACGCTCGGCCGCTGTCGCGACATCCGGCACGGTCTGGGGAAGCCTTTCCGCCGCTTTCGGGACCAGAGCCTCTCCGTTGCTAACCAAGCACTGCCTTCTGACATCCTGCGGCCAATCTGATATCTTGAAACCAGTTCTCTGCGGCGCGCGCCATAGCGTCGCATTTCTTGCAGCGAGAAAAGGCCTTGGATGGTGGATTCAGCCACAACTGCACTCCGGGCAGAAGCGCTGCCCGCGCCTTCGACCGCCTATCGCTGGACGGTGCTGATCTTCGTCAGCCTGGCGATGTTCGGCAATTACTACTTCTACGACGCGCTCAGCCCGCTGGCCGACATTCTGCAAAAACAGCTTGGCTTCAGCGACCAGAACATCGGACGGCTGAATTCGTTTTACAGCATCGCTCCCATCGCCACCGTGCTGATCGGCGGCGTAATCATCGATCGCATCGGGACCCGCAAGGCGACGCTGCTTTTCGGAACAACCTGCTTGCTGGGAGCGATTCTCACCGCGACCACGCCTCGGTTCGAGGTCATGGCTGCAGGCAGGTTCATTTTCGGCATGGGAGCAGAGTCGCTGATCGTCTCGGTCACCACAGCCCTGGCCAAGTGGTTTCGGGGAAAGGAACTCAGCTTCGCCTTCGGCATCAACCTGGTGATCGCGCGTTTCGGAACGCTGCTGGCGCAAAGTTCTCCGAGCTGGGCGGGAAGCGCGTACCGCTCCTGGCAGACGCCGTGGCTGATTGGCGTCGGGTTTGTGACCTTATGCGTCGTCGGACCGATCCTGTATTGGATCCTGGAAGTGCGGGCTGAACGCCACTACCACCTCGGACAGGCTGGTGAAGTGGACAAAGTCGTCGCCGGCGACATCCTGAAATTCGGCCGCTCTTACTGGCTCCTGGTTGCCCTGTGCGTGGTCTTTTACTCAGCCATTTTTCCGTTCGAGACCTTCGCGGTGAAGTTCTTCCAGCACAAGCAGGGCATGCCGCTATCGGACGCAGGGCTGCTGCTGAGCATCCTGACTGCCTGCACCATGGTGGGAACGCCCCTGTTCGGCCTGCTGGCCGACCGCGTTGGAAAACGCGCTTTGCTGATGATCTTCGGCTCGGCCCTGCTCATCCCCGTGTTTTCGATCATGGGATACGCGCATTCCAACCTGCTCGTGAACGCCCGCCTGCCGTGGCCTTGGAGCACTCAGTTCGTTGCCCCCATACATCTGGTGGCGTCTATGGCCATGATGGGAGTGGCCTTTTCGCTGGTGCCGGCGGTCATCTGGCCATCGGTGGCATATATCGTGGACCAGAAGACCTTGGGCACGGCCCTTGGCCTGATGACCATGATTCAGAACGCGGGCATGGCATTCTTCAATGACCGGCTAGGGAAAGCTAACGACATGGCGCATGCGGGGGCGACGAATCCCAGCGGCTATCTGCCCATGCTGCACATTCTGACGGCCCTGGCGGCCCTGGGCGTGGTGTTCGCCCTGCTGCTGCGACGCCGCGAGACCGGGCCTCACGGCCATGGCCTGGAGACCATCACCACCCGGAGCTCGGCATAAGCTGGCGCCTTTCGGGCCCCGGCCTCATCTTAAGAAGAAGTGAAGAGGGTGCCGGGCCATTCGGCCGAGGGTGACTATGGCGCCACGGCGCCTTCCGGCTGTCTTGGCCGGCTGCCGGTTACTGAAGTTTGGGACGCGAGCAACCAATACAACGAGCAGGTACTTAGGCTGCATCTAGGTAAGTGCGGCCTGAAAAGGCGACTTGGCACAAGCAAGAAAACTAGCTAGTCCCGGGCTGTCAGAGGCAGATGCGATTGACCGGGCGAAGCGGGGAGACGCCGAATCGTTCGAGGCTTTATACGCCTTGCACAAACGGCGTGTGTATTCCTTATGCCTGCGCATGACGGGGAACACTGCTGAGGCGGAAGATCTGACGCAAGAGGCTTTCTTGCAGCTCTATCGCAAAATCGCCACCTTCCGCGGCGAGTCGGCGTTTTCGACTTGGCTGCATCGCTTGGCGGTCAACGTGGTGCTGATGCACTTGCGCAAGAAGGGCTTGCCGGCAGTCTCTTTGGAAGAGAGCCTGGAGCCGCAGCAGGAGGACGGGCCAAAGAAAGAAATCGGCGCCCGCGATAACGTACTGACCGGGACCATCGACCGGGTGAACCTGGAGCGGGCAATCGAGAGCCTCCCTCCCGGCTACCGCGTGGTTTTTGTGCTGCACGATGTTGAGGGGTATGAGCACAACGAGATCGCCGAGATGATGGGTTGCTCGATTGGCAATAGCAAGTCGCAGTTACACAAGGCGAGAATGAAGCTGAGGGACTTCCTCAGGGCAAACAGAGCCGAAAAGGCCGCCAGGCACTGAGGGAGGGACCAAGGGGACGCAGTTGTGGGGAGAGGATCGCAGCAATGAATTGCTCTGAGTTCCAAAGGGTGATGCCGCACGTCATCGAGAGCGGCGGGAATGCGGAAGAGGAAGCCCATCTGAAGTCCTGTGCCGTGTGCTCCGATCTGGTGCAGGACCTGCGCTATATCGCCGAGTCGGCCAAGGTGCTGCTTCCGATGCGAGACCCCAGCCCACGCGTCTGGGCCGGCCTCCGCAACGCGCTGGAGCGGGAAGGATTGGTGCGTCCCCAGGCGGGGACGGTGCGATTTCGCCCGCAAGCGGCGCCCCTGAGTCAGCGGCGGTGGGTAACCGGCGCCAGCCTGCTCGCCTTCGCCGCTGTGTTGTTATTCGCCATCGGTATCCTCTGGTTCCGTAGTAACGGCGCCCGCGATACCCAGTCCGCGGCTACCGCCAGTGTTCCGACGGTGATCCCGGCATCATCGATAGACGAGGACGATGCGCAAGTGCTGAGCGCTGTGCAGCGGCGGTCGCCGGCCCTGCTGGCTACCTACCGGGAGAACCTGGATACCGTCAACGCCTACATCCGCGATGCGCGCCGCACCGTGGAGCAGGACCCGTTTGACATGGGCGCGCGCGACCATCTTCTCCGCGCTTACAACCAGAAAGTACTGTTGTACGAGATGGCGCTGGCACGCTCTGAGGAATGACCGTTGGAAAGAGAGATTCCATGGAATGCATGAGTAATGGCGTCAAGTGGCCCCTCGTTGCCGTGGTGCTGCTGGCGATTGCCGCCATCGCCGCCGATAACCGCAAAGAGTTTCGGTACACGGTGGGACAGGGCGCGAGCGTCACCGTCAGCAACGAATCGGGACCGGTGGAGGTGAGGGGTTCCACAGGACGGCAGGTGGTTATCGTAGCCACCACCCACTCGGACAAGGTGGAAGTCGACTGTAACCAGAACGGCAGCCGCATCCAAGCCAGGACTCATCTTCTCCGGCGCGCCGATGGGCCCGACAACCGGGTGGAATATCAGGTGCTGGTACCGGCCGATGCCAGCGTGACTGTGCGAGCGCCCAGTGGCCCGATCGTGGCGGAGAAAATCCATGCTGACTTGACCCTCGAAGGCGACGCCGCCGAAATCGACGTGCGCAACGTGAGCAATGCACATGTGCATGTTCGAACCATCAGCGGCCCCGTCAGCCTGGGCAATATCACCAGCGGCCATATCGAGGTAACGTCGTTGAGCGGCAACGTGCAGCTCAATGCCGTCTCTGGTCCCAAGGTTTCGGTCAACACCGCCAAGGGATCTATCCGCTACAATGGCGATTTTGGGGAGGGCGGCGATTACATGCTGGTGAACCATTCCGGCGACATCGACGTCACCTTGCCTGCTTTCGCCTCTGTCGACCTGATGGCGCGCTCGATTACCGGCAGTGTGGAAAACGATTTCCCGCTCAAAGAGCAAGTGCATCCGACCTCCATTATCAGCCCAGGACATTCCTTTGCGGGCACCTCGAACTCCGGGGCCTCGTCGGTCCAGCTTCGCTCCTTCAGTGGTAAAATCCGCGTCAAGAAATTGAGTCATTGATTCATTGCGTCATTGAGCCATTGAGCCGTTGGGAGACTCGGCCCCGAATGGATCAATGGCTCAATGGAGCAATGACTCAATTTCAGCGGCCCTGCGCGGTGTTTCTTCTTGGATTCATGGGCGCGGGCAAGAGCAGCGTGGGACAGGCGCTGGCGCGCCGCCTCGGTTGGAGGTTCGTGGACCTGGACCAGCGGATCGAGGTGCGCGAAGGCCGGACGATCGCCGAGATCTTTGCCCGCTCCGGCGAAGATGCCTTCCGCGTGATCGAGACTGCCGTGTTGCGCGAGCTGCTGGCGGAACTTGGCCGCGGGTCGCCGATGGTGGTGGCCCTGGGGGGCGGAACTCCTATCCGGGGAGAAAACGCCGCTCTGCTGGCCTCCTGCGATGCGCCGCAGGTGTTCCTGGACGCGCCCTTCGAGGTGGTTCGCCAGCGCTGTCGCGAAACAGCGCCGGCGCGGCCTCTGTTCCAGGAGGAAGAGCAGGCGCGACTGCTCTTTGAATCGCGCCGGCCGCATTATCTTAAGGCGCAGCTTCGTGTCGATACTGCTTCGCGCTCGGCAGAGCAAACGGCTGTTTATATCGCGCGCGCTCTGGCCCTGGAACCGACAGAAAAGGAGGGTGGGTGAGATTGAAGCACAGGGTGTCCGCAGCACTGCTGGCGGCGGCCATAGCCAGCCTTCCGGCCTGGTCTTATAAGGAAAAGGGATCCAGCGAAGGCCAACTGGTGGATTCCGGCGCCTTTGGGATATTCCGCCAGGGGCGCCGCGTCGGTACCGAGACTTTCACCATCCATCAGCGGCCCGATGTCAACGTGATCGTCGCGCAACTCAACATTGATGACGGCGCCGACAAGGCCAGCCAGACTTCGGATTTGCGGGTCGCATCCAACGGCGACCTGCGTCACTACGAGTGGAAGGAATTGAGTCCGGCGAAGGCGCAGGCCACGGTCGATTATCAGGACCAGTTCCTGGTGGAACACATCACGCTGACGCCTGGCTCTAAGCCCGTGGAGCGTGCCTTCATCCTGCCTCCTTCCACGGTCATCCTCGACGACTTCTTCGCCCACCGCGAGGTCCTGTTGTGGCGTTACCTGGCTACTTATTGCGGCGCTGCGATCAGTCCGCAGGGGTGCAAGCTCGAGCCCGGCAAGTTCGGGGTTTTTG
>Ga0335069_10016667_pt1 | contig 10242 bp, 9 predicted proteins | sample Lox_Sample_11_FD_206714 | JGI IMG/M metagenome (GOLD analysis project Ga0335069, IMG submission 206714) | Soil microbial communities from Loxahatchee National Wildlife Refuge, Florida, United States - Lox_Sample_1.1 | ecosystem: Environmental > Terrestrial > Soil > Wetlands | place: USA: Florida...
GCAACTGCGCTCGGTCGGGTTTATGGTTTCATCGAGATATGACAGCCGGGCGGAACCTGCGCACAAAGAAAAGTATGGTCCCAATTGCCGGCCTGCTTCTGCTCTCTTTGCTCTGGGCGCTTGGGGCTCTTCGGGCCGATTTGTTTCCACAGTCTGCGCCAAGCCAGTCACCGCGACAGGTGTTCCTGCTGGAGGCCTTGACGTTCTCTTTCGGCGCGATCTTGGCGACCGTCCTCACGTTGGCACGTGGGCTGCGATGGCCGTGGGGCTCAACAGCCAGAATATGTGCCATATCAGGCCTCGGCCTCTTTGTGCTGCCCGCTGCTTTGGTCCATTTTGCAAGTTCCCAAGTCTCGGACTTTACCCGCGTGGCCATCTTCTCTCTTGTGCCCGTGTTTACCGTTGTCCTTGAGCCGCACATCGACCCGAATCGAGAAGCGCGGGGGAATCGCGATCTGATCGCCGCGCTTGCTGCTGTCGCCGGAACATTATGCATCTTCCCGATTGAACTTCCTGGCTCCTTCGGGTCGGGGTGCGCGTTCGTCGCGCTTGTTCTGGCTGCGGCTTTCGTTGCGGCCGGCAATTGCTGGGCAGTTCGCGCAGCAAGCGAAGCCGGACAGGCATTTGCCCCTTGCGTGGCAATCATGGCCGCAACCGCAGCGATAGGCCTGGCCGGCACAAGCGCATTCATCGAAGGGCGCGCGCCCGACTGGCAGAACCTCGGAACAGGCATTGCCTGGTCAGCCACATTGGAGTTACCCGGCCTGATTCTGCTCTTCTGGCTGATGAAGCGTATGGCGGCCACGCGCATGTCGACGCGATTTGTGATCGCACCGCTGATCGCAAACATTGCCGGATTGATTCTGTTGAGGGCAAAGATCGGCGTGCGCGATTGGGCAGGCCTTCTGCTGATTGCGCTGAGTGTGGGATGGCTCCTCTTCGCGCGAGACGAACCTGAGCAGCCAGGTTCGTCCCTGGCGATCGAACGCAATTGACAGATTCGAGCCTCAATTTGTTCGCATCTCGCATGATCCGCTACCATTGGCCCACTTCCCCTGGAGGAAAGAACCAGCTCTCAGGAGTCTCGATCGATGCGTCGACTCGCCGCTTCATTTGCCACCGTCCTGGTTTCGCTTCTGCTCTGTTCAACGCCTGCCCTGGCGCAAAACCCGCCATCCGCTGTGCCCGCCGATGCGCCTTACAAGAACATGGCGCTTCCCGTGGAGAAGCGGGTGGCAGACTTGCTCAGCCGCATGACGCTCGAAGAAAAGGTCACGATGCTCTCCGGCTCGGGATGGATGGAATCGGCAGCGATTCCGAGGCTGGGGATTCCGGCAATCAAGATGGCAGACGGACCAATGGGTGTTCGCTCGTGGGCGGGGAGCTCGGCCATCACGAACTCCGCAAGCAACCCGGTCAAGGTGCTGTCGACGTCCTTTCCGGCGGGAATTGGGATGGCTGCGACCTGGGACACGGAACTGGTGCAGCGCGAAGGGAAGGCAATCGGCCAGGAGGTCAAGGCCCTTGGCCGCGACATGATTCTCGGACCAACCGTTAACATCAACCGCGTGCCGCTGTGGGGCAGAAACTTCGAGGGCTATGGCGAAGACCCGTATCTTGCGGGCCAGCTCGGCGTCGCCTACATTCGCGGAGTGCAGGGCGAAGGCGTGATTCCGTCGGTCAAACACTTCGCGGTGAACAACGAGGAATTTGAGCGCCATCGCATCGACGTGAAGATCGACGAGCGAACGCTGCATGAGATCTACCTGCCGGCATTCAAAGCGGTAGTTCAGCAGGCGGATGTGTGGACGGTGATGTCGGCTTACAACAAGGTCAATGGCGTGCATTGCGCGGAGAATGCCTACCTGCTCACCGAGGTTTTGAAGAAGGAGTTCGGCTTCAAGGGGTTCGTGATTTCAGACTGGGGCAGCACGTATTCAACAACGCCGACGGTGAATGCAGGCATGGATTTGGAGATGCCGGGTGGGCCGCCGATGAAACCCTGGCTGGAGCGGCCGGCTACTCAGGCTGCAGGAAACAGCGATGGCTGGCTGGTTCCGGAGAAGGTGCTGGCCGAGGTGAAGGCCGGAAACATCTCCGAAGCGACTGTGGACGACAACGTTGGCAGGATTCTTCGCGTGATCTTTTTGAGTGGCATCTTCGAGTTCTCGCACACGGCACTCGGTGATGTGGACACCGAAGCGCAGCAGGCGCTGGCGCGGGAGGCAGCGACAGAAGGGATCGTGCTGCTGAAAAACTCGGGAGCCTTGCTGCCGCTGGATGCGGCAAAGGTGAAGACCATCGCCGTGATCGGGCCAAATGCTGCGACGGCAAGAACCGGCGGCGGTGGGAGCTCGCTGGTGCGACCGAAGTACGCGATCACGCCGCTGGATGGAATTCGCAAGCGGGCCGGAAGCGCGATCCAGGTGAGTACAGCGATCGGAGTCGCGATGGAAGGCGAGGACCCAGCCCAGGACACTCCCGAGGCCCGCGCGAAGGCTCTGCAAGAAGCAGTCGATGCCGCTTCGAAGGCCGATGTGGCCGTGGTTGTGGTCGGACGCTACTTCAAGAACGAGGGTGAGGGATTCGATGTGAAGACCATGGATCTGCCCGCGGGACAGGATGAGCTGATCGCGGCGGTGGAGAAGGCGAACCCACACACGATCGTCGTGCTAAACACCGGCAATCCGGTAACGATGACGAAATGGATCGACGCCACTCCTGCGCTGCTGGACATGTGGTACGGCGGCCAGGAGGGGGGAAATGCAATCGCGTCGATTCTGTTCGGCGATGCGAGCCCCTCGGGCAAGCTGCCGGTGTCGATGCCGAAGAGGTTTGAGGACTCACCGGCGGCGAAGAATTATCCCGGCGAGAATCTCGCGGTGAATTATGCCGAGGGAATCTACGTCGGATACCGCTACTACGACACGCGCGATGTGGAGCCGCAGTTCCCGTTTGGATTTGGGATGAGCTACACGACATTTGAGTACAGCGGACTGCGCGTGAAGCCCGAGAAGTTCTCAGGAGAGCAGACGCTTGAGGTGAGCCTCCAGGTGAAGAACACCGGAAAGCGTTCCGGCGCGGAAGTTGTCGAACTTTACGTGCACGATGGCCACTCCAAGATCGATCGGCCCATCCATGAGTTGAAGGGATTCAGCCGCGTGGAGTTAAAACCGGGCGAGACGAAAACCGTGACAATGAAGCTCGATCGCTCGGCATTTTCCTACTGGAGCCCTGAGAGCAGGAGATGGGTGGCCGAGCCGGGGACTTTCGAGATTCAAGTGGGAGCCTCATCGCGGGACATCCGCCTGCGGGCACCGGTTGAGTTGAGCCGCTGAGTTTCCCCTTCGACGCTAGAGGACTATCGAACTTCCCTGTCGGCTAAAATTGGCTGACCAGACACGATAAAGCGATGGCCAGGCAGATCGAATACAACGCGGCGGACCACATTGCGCCGGAGACGGCAAAGGACCCCTACCTTCGTCCGTCGTTTCCGCTGGGGACAAGGATCCGGCGGCAGCTCTGGAATGTTTCCTGGGCGCTGCTCTATCGCATCTCGCCGAGGCCGTTTCACGGGTGGCGGTCGATGCTGCTGCGCTTGTTTGGCGCGCAGATGGGACCGAACTGCCACTTCTATCCGGGATCGCGCGTCTGGGCGCCCTGGAACCTGGTATGCGAGGACCAGGTGACCGCGGGTGACGGCGCAGAGATCTACAATCCGGCGCCTGTGTACTTCGGCTCCCATGCCATTCTGTCGCAAGAGGCGTATCTCTGCGGAGCGACGCACGACGCCGATGATCCGGCGTTTCCGCTGGTGGCATTTACGATGCGCGTGGGTGCGTATGCCTGGGTGTGCGCGCGGGCGTGCGTGGCGCCGGGAGTCAACGTCGGCGAAGGCGCGGTACTCGGCCTGGCATCGGTTGCCACGCGCGACCTTGAGCCGTGGGGGGTGTACGCAGGCTCACCTGCCGTGAAGGTGAAGGAGAGGAAGCGGGCTTGATCTGCGGTCGTAGAAGGAATAACCGCAGATCCTTCGACTCACCACCCCCAAGCTGAAGAAAGCGCTTCGAGCGATTCCAGAGTTTCCGTGTCCTCGTGAAGGTCTTGTGAGGTGGCATTTTCTTGAGGAAAATGCCACTGCGCCCTATCGGCTTCGGGATACAGCAATTCTGGAATCGCTATAGGGCCCCCGTTCGCTCAGGATGACGGGTCCTTTATTTTCAGCTTACCCATGTCAATATATCGATGCAGTCTGGGGCACACAGATCGGGATGAAACTCCGAAGCTATTGAGGCGGCTCGTAGGGTTCGACGCGCAGCATGTCGGAGAGGATGCCGCGCTCTTCGGGGCTGAACTGATTCTGATAACGGTTTGAGTTGAGCACCATGGGGCGCTGGTCCGGAGGAACGGAGCGGAGATCGCGAAACGCATTGCGCATCATGGTCTGCCGATCGGCTGGAAGCGTGGTCCATCGCTGTGCGGACTGATTGACCTGCGCGCGGTCCTGCGGAGACAAGCGTTCGAGATTCTCAGCGCGAGCCAGCCGGCGTTGCCTTTGCGCGTCAGGCATCTGGTCCATCTTGTGCAACTGCTGCACCAGCCGTTGCTGATCAGCCTGTGGAAGTCCCTTGAAGGTCGGATTGGTCCGGAGCATCCGCTCCTGATCCTGAACCGGGACATTGCGATTTTGATTGAGCCACGCGCCAAGGTGCCCGGGCGGTGCATAGTTTGTCTGGGGATACGTGGGCCGCGTGTTATTCAACTGACCGTAACCCGCCTGAGAGCCTGCCGGATAAGCGGGGCGCGGACCGTTGTGCCCGGGGTTTGCCGCACCGGGATTGGCCTGCGCCGGCGACTGGGGGTGGGTCTGCCCAGCCCAGGGAGAGTTGTATTGAGGATGCTGCGGATTTTGATACGAGCCTCCCTGAGGTCGCGAGTACCGCGGGGCCGACTGCTGGTGCTGCGCCGAGGATCGCGGAGCCGGAGCCGCGTGCGAACCCTGGTGCGCGTTGTTTGGATGCTGCCCGAGCACCAGGGAAGGAAGCGTGCACAGCACCGCAGTCACGGCCGCAGCGGAGACTGCGAGCCGCGAAAACTTCGCGACGACTGTGTTGACTGCCCCGTTCATTGCCCTCGGCCCCCAAACCGATAGCGCTACTGCGCGTCTCCGCTGCTTGAGCTGTTGGAGATCGCTTCAAGCTGATCGAGAAGCTGTGCGTTGTTGTCGAGCGTCTGCAGATCGCGAACCACTGCGGCCTCACTCGTAGGCGCCTTTGGTTGCTCCAGATTCGAAACTCCAAGATATGCTCCGCCGCCAATCAGCAACATGACTGAGAGCGCCATTGCCGCAAGCGGCTTGACATGCACGGATGAACCATAAGTGAAGCGCGCACGCAACCGATCAAACCAGCCCACAGGCGGGGCCTCCCGTTCCTCACGCATCCGCGCATCGAGGCGCGTAAGGAAATACGGGCTCGGTTCCGGCGCGTTCCAGGAATCGAGAACTGTCATGGTCGCTCGCAATTCCTCCAGTTCCTTCCGGCAGGAATCGCAGCCCGCAACGTGATTCTTAACCGTGGCAGAAGCCGATTCAGGATCGAGCAGCATTTCGGCCAGCTTCGTCCCCATTTCGGTGCACTTGTTCATCGTCGATTCCATCGGTACCACCCCCACTCCCCGCCGGTGTTTCCCGGCTTTGCTCCTTACACAAAATCCTTCAACCTGTCTCGCAGCGTCTGGTAGGCGCGAAAGAGCAGCGACTTGGTCGCTGATTCGCTTAATTTGAGCACGTCTCCGATCTGCCTGTAATCCATCCCCTGGTACTTGTGCATCAGAACTGCCACGCGCTGGCGTTCCGGAAGAGCCATCACATGCGACCGGATCGCGGCCATGCGCTCGTCGCGCAACATGCGCTGCTCCACGGTCAGTTCGTCGTCGGCCACGTCCGGCGTCGTCCCGGTCTCCACGTCCGGAGCATCCAGATACACATTTTGTACCGACCGCTCATGGCGCGTATCGCGAGCGTAGTTCACCGCAAGATTGGTTGCAATTCGGTAGAGCCAGGTGGTGAACTTGGCCTCTGCCCGATAGCTCTCGCGTGAGCGGTAAACGCGCAGGAACACCTCCTGCGCCAACTCCTCTGCAACTGCCTGGCTGCGCACCATCCGGTAAAGAAAGCTGATCATCGACCGGTGGTACTTCCCTACCAGGTGATTGAACGCCGATTCATCGCCGGCAGCAACTCGCAACATCACCGCGGCATCGCTTGAATCGTCCTGGGCGTAGTTCAGTCCGCGGACCCGGTCAGGCACGACATCCGGACGGGATGCCGCGCTCGCTCCCAGCGCCGGATTGTCCAGAACCAGGGTTGCCATATCCTCTGGAACCCCGGCCCCGCCAGAAGGTTGCGGTTCTGCGGAGCTTTCGAGGGCCGATTTTGAGCGGTTTTCATCGGCGCGCCGAACGGCATCGTCGTGGCCCGGGTGATCGCCCTCTGACTGCCGCATCAGGATTGGCCCCGCAGCCCCCGCGACGGGGGGACCTCCGGCCGATGCCAGCGCGAGCTCAGCCCCGGCCAGCCCGAGGCCCAGAGTGAAAGAGGCCTGGCGGTCCGGGATCGATTTCGCAGCACCACGATTTCGGCGTAAGCGCCAGAGCATGAATCTCCTGAGGCAGCCGACTGGAGCAGTCGCCGGGGACCTTCGGCTGGCCGTGAAAGCTTCTCTGGTGTTACTCTAACGTACGGGATGCCCCATCGGCGCGCCCGTCGCCGACCCCACCTCAGGGGCGCTTAACTCAGCGGTAGAGTGCCACCTTCACACGGTGGAAGTCGCAGGTTCGAATCCTGCAGCGCCCACCATCCAAACTATTGAAATAAGGCATGTTGACCAACTCCAAGATCTTCGCATGTAGCGAAGGCCTCGTCTTCAGAATCCTCGATTACTGTGAATGCCAGGACCGGGGTCCACGCTTGGAGGCGCGAGACGCGTCACGTTTGCTTTGTATCTGCTCTCACACGGATGGGGCGATCGACATGAAGGCCAACGCGGGTTTTGGCGACACTTCGACGGTCATTCATTATTGGCCGAGCAATATGGCCTCCATTCAAGACCAGCTACCTGGAAGGAACCGGGGGGCGCCGTTGAGCTCTTCGATGACCGATCACGAGTGCCACGATTGCGCCCCAGAATCCGATATTTGACCCGACGATGAAAGGAAGCGTTGGCCCTTGTTCGGTCATCGCCCCAAGCTCCCCAGTCATTCTGTCGACAAGTACCTGAAGGAATCCGAAAGCCAGGAGAGCCAGAAGGAGCCTCCCGCAAAGACTCAGCACGGTCTTGAGAGTGCGCCCGCGCTTTCTTAAGAAAGCAACCGAGTAGGCCCAAAAGCCTGGAAGCAACAGTCCAGCCAGGAACCCCCAGGCACCGAAAAGAACGGCCAATGTGACTGACTTAAGCATTCCTTCCGTCTCCTCCGAGCTCAGCCCCTAGGTGCACGATCAACCGGAAGACCGGATAGCTGACGATAACGGTGAAGCTTATTGCGACCGATATGATGTACGGATTGATGATTCGAGGGAGTGATACCAGATTAAGGAGGGTCGCCGATACCCATGGTCCCCCGAACCAGAATGTTGGAATCGCGAGTATTTCGGTCGTCAGCGTTACAAGCGACGAAACGTCCTTCACCGACGCGGTATTCGCAGTCTTCAGCAAGACAAGCGCGACTGCCCCGCTGATGAGGCCTATAAGAAGGCCCAACGCGACCCCAATGATGGCATCAACCAAGGAACCTCCTCAGAGACGCCCTAAATCTCCAGACAGTACGGACCCCAAGGAAGGCCTTCTTCCTCTTCGCGCACCTGAGTTTAGAGTCCGCCCCCACGAGACGTCTGTAACGTGGAGCACATACACTGAGAGCAGCGGGGCGCACGGCGGGCGAGGAGCTTCCAGGTTGCGACTTCAAGATTCACGCGGAGCCAGTCGCAGGTTCGAATCCTGCAGCGCCCACCATCGATTCTCCTGCCTAGATTGCTGGATCGGTTAGAGTTCATCCCTGGGATCCAGGTGCAAGGCCACTTACATTCCAGCTGGGAAATACGGAAACTGAAATTCACACCCCGCTTATCTTCAAGGCCCGGTATGGTTTACAACCAACCCGCGAAATCTGCTATCTAACCCACGTAAGGAGCCTTTGAGCGGAGAGGTTGCCGAGCGACAGGGAAGTCCTGCCTGCTGGAAGCGCTCCAACGGCCCAGATGGCCAGAAAATCCAGGTGGGGCCTTGATGCGCAGCGCGAAATCTACCTTGCACCAAATCGCCCAGGCGCATTTCTACCTTGTGGCCCGCCTTATCGCGTTCCTGCTTCCCGAGCATCTCTGGTACCGGACCCTGTTCCGCATCTGCCGCGTTGAGCAGCATTTGATTCGGCCGCTTCTGGCATTCACTCCGTATCGCGACGACCAGAGGGGCCGCATCATCCTGACTTGGCTTGTGGAGTCATCGCTCCTTCATCTGATCTCTCTTGGACGTGCATTTCCAGTTCCGGTGCGCCAGAGGGGCCTCGACCAGATTCTTCAGAGCCGCTCCAATGCGAAAGGGCTGGTCCTCTGCTCGGTCCACCTGCCTCTGATCAGGTGGGGTCTGCATGCACTCGTCGACGCAGGTGTGCCGCCGACCGCAGTCATTGCGCATGAGACAGCCTTGAACGGCGGCAGAATCTCAGTCTGGGGGACAGAAGCGGACCTCCCGGGACTCGCGGCAGGCAGGGACGTCCTGTTCAAGGTGCGCACCATCCTCCGGGGAGGAGGATTTGTGGCAACGCTGATCGATTTCGACCTCGGCGAGCCTCTCAACATCAACATGTTCCGCCTCGTCCGGTCCGCCGGGGCCCGGGTCGTCTTCATGGTGTCTGAGCTGCAGCTGGACGGGGCTATCCTGATCGAGTTTCATTCGCCGCCCGACCCGTTCTGCTTAAGTGACGAATCAGTAGTCTCCAACCTGCTCTTCCTGCAGGCGAAGACGAACGGGGTTCTCCGGAGGCCCGTTCCGCCAAATGAGGCCGCGGTCGTTCCAGCCAACAAGGCGGCATCACAGCCGAAGGTGGCCACTCTCGAGTTGGATTCCTTTTCGTAGTGAGATTGCCGGTCGGGACCCCAAAACGGCCGCTGAAGAGAACAGGCGAGACTCCGGAATCGCCGCGCGGTTGTGGCAATTCTTGGTGAACCGTTTGTGAACCTGAGCAACAACGGCCACGGTGCAGGCATCTTTAGCAGTAAGCCGCAAGTTCTTGCTCCCAATCTCACAGGAGGCCCCATGAAGACTTCGGTGCAATATCGAGGCGCGTTTCTCGCCCTTTTGGGATTCGCTGTTATCGCTGGTTCCGCTCAGGCACAGGATCAGAATGCATACCTCTACATCGCACATGCTGCATCTGGGCGCGTCATGTCATCGACGACGAATCCAGCGCTGCCCGTCGACATCAGCGTGAGCGGCATTTGCGTCGCACAGGGAATTTCCTATGGGGAAATACGAGGCCCTTATGCCGGCCCTGCGGGCACCTATTCCGTCACGGTATCGTCAGCGAATGTCGCCTCACCCTGCGGCGGCGCCGTCCTCTTCTCGGCCAGTGCTCCGCTCACGGCCGGGGACACCTTTATTGGCGTTCTTTCGCTGAACGCTTCAAATCAAGTCACGGGTCTTCTCTATCCGGCCGACCTGTCGCCCATTCCCGCAAATCTGAGCCGCTTTGAAGTGATCAACTCCACACAAGCGCCCTTGAGCGCGAGAATCTCAAGTGCGACCACGGGGACTGCAGCCTTGACCATCGACGCCGGCACCCTGCAGGAAGGCTTCGTGACAACTGGAATCTACACCAGTTCCATCACCGATATGTCCAACAACCTCCTTGCCGGACCAACCAGTGCGGAGTTTGCACAAAGGAACTCCTATCTGTATGTGCTCGCAGGCTCGGCGGATCTCGAATCCGTGCAACTGATCGGGCCAAAGATCATTGGCGGCGTGATCTGAGTTGTTGTTCGTCAGAGCAGTCGCCGGCATTATGATCTGTCCATGTCGACCAAGCTCAGGTGGGGCGTCCTAAGTACTGCAAACATAGGCCTGAAGAAGGTCTTGCCGGCCATGAAACTCGGCCGGTTCACCAGCGTGGATGCGATCGCATCACGCGATCTTGCGAAGGCGCAGGAGGCGGCGGATAAGCTGGGAATTCCGCGCGCTTACGGAT
>Ga0335069_10016668_pt1 | contig 10242 bp, 12 predicted proteins | sample Lox_Sample_11_FD_206714 | JGI IMG/M metagenome (GOLD analysis project Ga0335069, IMG submission 206714) | Soil microbial communities from Loxahatchee National Wildlife Refuge, Florida, United States - Lox_Sample_1.1 | ecosystem: Environmental > Terrestrial > Soil > Wetlands | place: USA...
ACGAGGCGTATCTGCGCGCCAAGCGCGAGAAGATGGGCCACACGCTGCATCACCAGGGGTTGGCGCTCGACGAGGAAATGATCCGCCACGAGCAGTCGCAGGATCGAGAGCGCGATGGCTAACGACAGGGCGGTCGCGCTGTGCATCGCGACCTTCTACGACGAGCTGGCGAACAAGCTCGAGCAGGGTGCCCGGGCGGCGCTCGAGCAGGCGGGAGTCGCCGAGATCGACCGCTTCGAGGTCCCCGGCGCGTTCGAGCTGCCGATCATCGCCAAGTACGCGGCCGAATCGGGCCGCTACGCCGCGATCGTGTGTCTCGGCGCGGTGATCCGCGGCGAGACCGACCACTACGACTACGTCTGTGGCCAGGCCGCGCACGGGATCCAGCAGGTCCAGCTGGAGACACGCGTACCGATCGGCTTCGGCGTGCTCACGGTCGACAGCATGGAGCAGGCGCTCGCGCGGGTCGCGGATGGCTCCAAGCGCGACAGCGGCCGCCACGCAGCGCAAGCAGCGCTCGCGTCACTCGCGGTCAAGGAGGAACTGATCGGCCGCAAGGGCCGCGCCGGGTTCTCGGTCTGACGCAGCTGACCGAGTCTGAGTTCGTGCCCGTGCCCCTGACCACGGACGGGCGATCCGGTAAGGATCTCAACCCCGGCCCGTCTCTTGCGCCAGACGGCCGTCTATACTCGCCCGCCATGCCCAAGGTCTGCCACATATGCGCAAAAGGCCCGTCTTTCGGCCACAGCCGCAGCCACTCGATGGTGGCCACCAAGCGCAGGTTCGAGCCGAACCTTCAGCGCGTCCGGATCGACGACGGCGGGACGCCGCGTCGTGTCTACGTCTGCACCCGGTGCCTAAAGGCCGGCAAAGTGACCAAAGCGCGCTGAGCCCCGTGCTCTCCGTGGGGCCTAGTTGTGACCGGCGGCCGGTGACCGATCCCAGCATCGTCCGCTTCCGCGCCGTCGTCGAAGCCGGCCTGGCGTCGCTCGAGGCACGGCGGGAGGAAGTCAACGACCTGAACGTGTTCCCGGTCGCCGACGGCGACACCGGCGACAACATGGTGCTGACGCTGCGCGCCGTCCTGCAGGAGCTCGACCGTCTCTCCAGCGCCAACGAGGAGCGCACGATCGACGACATCGGGCGCGACGAGATCGTCGCCTCGGTGGCTCGCGCCGCGCTGCTCGGAGCCCGCGGAAACTCCGGCGTGATCCTCTCGCAGCTGATCCGGGGCGCCGCCGAGGAACTCGCGAGCCGCCCCGGCGAGCTCGTCGATCCGGTCCTGATCAGCGCCGCGCTCGCGCGCGCGGCCGACCAGGCATACGGCTCGGTACGCGAGCCGGCGGAGGGCACGATCCTGACGGTCGTGCGCGAGATGGCCGCACGCGTCGCCTCCGAGCTCGCTCACATGCAGGATGCGCGCCTCGGACCCGAGGCGAGCGCCGAGGCGCAGAACGCGGTGATTGCGCAGGTCATCGAGCAGGCGCTCGAGGCCGGCAAGGAATCGGTCAGCCGCGGCCCGGACCTGCTCCCGGTGCTCCGCGAAGCGGGCGTCGTCGACGCCGGCGGCTACGGCCTGACCGTGCTGCTGGCGGGGATCGTCGGTGCGTTGCGCGGCTCCGAGCCACCGCCGCTCGAGCACCACGCCGCCGCGCGCGTCACCCATCCGCAACACTCCTCCTCGACCTACCGGTACTGCACGAACTTCGCGGTGACCGGACGCGGGCTCCAGCAGCGGCGGTTCGTCCAGGCACTCGAGCAGCTCGGCGACTCGGTGCTCGTCGTCGGCGATCCGACGACGCTCAAGGTCCATGTCCACACCGATGACCCGAACGCCGCGACAGCGCTGTTTACCGACGTCGGCACGGTCTCCCACCTCGACGTCGCCGACATGCGCGAACAGGTGCGGCGCCGCGACGAGCGGCTGACAATGCCCGTCGGGAACGCCGTCTGCGGCGCGTTGGCGGTCGTCACCGGTGACGGGACGCGAGAGCTGTTCGAGAGCCTCGGCGTCCGCGTCCTCGACGGCGGGCCGACGCTGAACCCTTCGACCTATGACCTGCTCGCGGCGATCCACGCGATCAGCGCCGAAGAGGTCGTCGTGCTCCCGAACAGCTCGAACGTGGTGATGGCGGCCGAGCGCGCCGCGGAGCTGTCGGACAAGACCGTGCACGTCGTGCCGTCCAGGTCGCTGCAGGCGGGACTGGCTGCGGCCGTCAGCCTCGACCCCGCTCGCAGCGCCGGCCAAAACGCGGCCGCGATGCTCGAGACGCTCCAGCGCGTGCGGACCGGCGCCGTGGCCCCGGCCGCGCGCGACGACGCGCAGGGCCGCTTCCGCGAGGGCGACGCGGTCGGGTTCGTCGAGGAGCAGATCATCGCCTGGGGCCGCCCCCGCGAGACGCTGCGCGGAGTGCTTGAAGATCTCGCCGAGAACGCCGTGCTGATCACATGCCTGCGCGGCGCCGAGGCGCCGCTCGACGACGAGACGGTCCAGGCGCTCGCCGTGGGGGAGATCGAGTTCGAGCTCTCCAACGGGGGGCAGCAGAGCTACTGGTGGCTGCTCTCGGCTGAGTAGCACCGACCGCGACGCCCGCCATCATCCGATCCAGGATGACCGCGATGGCGTTCGGCAGCTCGCACCCGCTGGAGCCCGATGAGCTCGAGCAGGCCCCGGTGCACACGCCCCGCCCGTCGCGGCTGCGACGCACCCTTACGCTCGAGGGCGCCAAGGTGCAGCGGGCCGCGGAGACGCTCGGACTGCGCACCGTCGGCGATCTGCTCGATCACCTGCCGCGGGACCGCCGCGAGGCGCGGGCGATCGCCGAGCTCACCGCGGGGGAGAGCGCGACGGTCCTCGTCGAAGTGCGGAACATCTCCTCGCGCTCGGTGCGCCGGCGGGGCATGCGACCGCTCGTCGAGGCGACCGTGGCCGACGCGACCGGCGTGATGAAGGCCACGTTCTTCAACCAGCCCTGGCTCGTGAACCGCTACCCGCCGGGCACGCGACTCGTCCTGCACGGCAAGTACGAGGCGCGCAACCGCTTCAGCGTTCAGGCGCACGCGCGCACCGCGGAGGCCGCGAGCAGCGGCGATGCGGTCGCCCACTATCCCGCCACCGAAGGTCTGTCCTCGACCCAGATCCTCGCGCTCGTGCGGCAGCACGCGGGCGCAATCGACGACGTGCTCGAGCCGCTGCCGGCGCACGTGCGCGTCCGCGAAGGTCTGCCGAACCGTGCCGCCGCCGTCCGCGCCGCTCACTTCCCCGAGCGCGAGACCGACCAGGAGCTCGGGCGCCGGCGCCTCGCGTTCGACGAGCTGCTGCTCGTGCAGCTCGTGCTGCTGCGCCGCCGTCGGGCGCGGCGCGCCGGGCGCAGCGCGCCGGTCCTGGACGGCGAACGCGCGCTCACGGCGCGGTGGCTGTCGTCGATGCTCCCGTTCCCGCTCACCCGCGACCAGCAGCTCGCGCTCGAGCAGATCGACCGCGACCTCGCGATGCCCATACCAATGCAGCGTCTGCTGATGGGCGAGGTCGGCTCGGGCAAGACCGTCGTCGCGCTGTACGCGATGCTGCGGGCGGTCGAGCACGACCTCCAGGCCGCGATGATGGCGCCGACCGAGACGCTCGCCGAGCAGCACTTCGCCACGATCCAGGCGCTGCTGCCGGGCGAGCTCGTCCGCGCCGGGCTGCTGACCGGCTCGACGCCCGCGCGCCGTCGCGCGGATCTCCTCGGCAAGCTCGAGAGCGGGGAGCTGTCGGTGATCGTCGGCACGCACGCGCTGATCGAAGAGTCCGTGCAGTTCGACCGTCTCGGCGTGGCCGTCGTCGACGAGCAGCACCGCTTCGGCGTCCGCCAACGGGCCGCGCTGGACGATAAGGGAATGGGGGCTGGCAGCCCCCATATGCTGCACATGACGGCGACCCCGATTCCTCGGACGCTGGCCCTCTCCAACTACGGCGACCTCGACTTCACCGTGCTGCGCGAGCTGCCCCGCGGCCGCCGGCCGATCACCACGTTCGTGTGCTCGAGCGAGCGCGAGCGGGCGCGGGCATACGACCGGATCCGCGAGGAGCTGCGCTCCGGCCGCCAGGCGTTCGTCGTGTGCCCGCTCGTGTCGGAGTCCGAGGTTCTACAGGCGCGCGCCGCCACGGCCGAATACGAGCGCCTCCGCGGCACGGAGTTCCGCGACGCCCGAGTCGTGCTGCTGCACGGGCAGATGCGCCCGGCGCAGAAGCAGGAGGCGATGGCGGCGTTTGCCGGGGGCGCCGCGGACGTGCTCGTGGCGACGTCGGTGATCGAGGTCGGGATCGACGTCCCGAACGCGACCGTGATGCTCGTCGAGGACGCCGAGCGCTACGGGATCTCGCAGCTGCACCAGCTCCGCGGCCGGATCGGGCGCGGGGCGTACGCCTCGCTGTGCCTGCTGTTCGGGCCCAAGGAGTCCGCGCGGCTGCGGGCACTCGCCTCGATGAGCGACGGCTTCAGGCTCGCCGAGGTCGATCTCGCGCTGCGCGGCGAGGGCGAGCTCGTCGGCACCCGCCAGCACGGGCTCGCGCAGCACCGGGTCGCGGAGCTGCCCCGGGACGCGGAGTTGCTCGAGCGTGCCCGCGCGTATGCGGAGCGCCTCGCGGCTGAGGATCCGGAGCTGGCGCTCCCGGAGCACGCGCTGCTCGCCGCGGCGCTGGAGCTCGCGTACGGCTCCGAGGCGGCCGCGCCGATCCGGGCGTGATCGCGTGCGGGTGATCGCGGGGTCCAAGCGGGGCGCGCGGCTCGTCACGCCCCGCGGTCGCACTGTCCGGCCGACGTCCGATCGCGTGCGGGAGGCGCTGTTCTCGATCCTCGGCGACCTCACCGGCGCGCGCGTGCTCGACCTGTTCGCCGGCTCGGGCGCGCTGGCGATCGAAGCGCTCTCGCGGGGTGCCGACACGGCGACGTTCGTGGACTCCTCCGCGGCCTCGATCGCCGCGATCAAGCGCAACATCTCCGCTCTCGAGCTGGACGCCGAGATCCGCCGGCAGGACGCGCTTGCGTTCCTCAAGGGCGCAAGGATCGCCGCGCCCCAATACGATCTTGTCTTCCTGGACCCCCCATACCGCCATGCGAGCGGCCTCGGACGCGAGCTCTCGGCGGCGCTGGCACCGGTACTGGCGCCGGGCGCCCGCGTCATCAGCGAGAGCGACCGGCGAGCGCCGCTGGAGCTCGAACTCCCTCTGCTTGACGAGCGGCGCTACGGCGACACACTGATCCGAATACATGAATCCCGATAACCGCATCGCCATCTGTCCTGGCTCGTATGACCCCGTCACATACGGTCATCTCGACGTCATCACGCGCGCGGCCGCGATGTTCGACAAGGTGATCGTGGCGGTCGTCAACCTGCCGATCCGCAAGGGCAACACGCTGTTCACCGCGGAGGAGCGCGTCCGGTTCGTCGAGAACGCAACGAAGGACCTGGATAACGTCGAGGTCGAGCCGTTCCGCAACCTGGTGGTCGACTTCGCGCACGAGCGCGGCGCGAAGGCGATCGTCAAAGGGCTGCGGGCGATCTCGGACTTCGAGTACGAGCTGGAGATGAACCAGCTCAACCGCCGGCAGGCGCCGGACGTCGAATCCGTGTACCTGATGGCCTCGGCAAAGTACAGTTTTATTAGATCTAGCGGAGTTAAGGAGCTTGCCACCTTCGGCGGCAACGTCGACGACATGGTGCCCGAAGAGGTTGCCGCCGCATTGAAGGAACGGCTCGGCCGCTGACGAAGATAAGGAAACCTCGCGATGGACGTCCTGGTACTGATCGACAAGCTGGACGATCTCGTCCATAACGCCAAGCCGGTCCCGCTCACCGACCAGGTGCGCGTCGACAAGGAGGAGATCTACGACATCCTTGACCAGATGCGTGCGACGATCCCGGAGGAGATCAAGCAGGCGCGCTGGATCGTCAAGGAGCGTCAGGAGATGCTCGCCGAGGCCAAGCGGGAGGCCGAGCGAATCGTCAAGGAGGCGCGCGAGCGCCAGGAGCGCCTAGTCTCCGAAGAGGAGATCACCAAGCAGGCCGAGCGCGCCGCCGAGGACATCATCGAGGATGCCCGCGCTCGCGAGCGCGAGATCCGTCTCGGCGCCGAGGACTACGCCGACGAGATTCTGAACACGCTCGAAGTCAACCTGTCGAAGTTCATCGCGGCCGTGCAGCGCGGCCGCGACCGGCTCGCCGGCAAGGACGAGCCCGCTGAAGTGTCTTGACGACGGTCGAGGTCCTCGAGACGGACATCACGGCGCTTGACGTCGACGCGATCGCCAACGCCGCAAACACGGATCTGATGCATGGGGGCGGCGTTGCCGGGGCGATCTCGCGCGCCGGCGGGCCGGTCGTCGACGCCGAGAGCCGGCAGCGGGCGCCGATCGGGCTTGGGGAGGCGGTCGAGACGAGCGGCGGTGAGATGCCATGCCGCTGGGTGATCCACGCCGCCACGATGGATTTGGATCCCGCCCACCCCAGTCGGACCTCAGCGGACATCATCCGCACCGCGACCGCGAGCACGCTCCGGCGCGCGGACGAGCTGGGCGCGACGTCGCTCGCGCTCGTCGCGTTCGGTACAGGCGTCGGCGGGTTCCCGGTCGGGGAGGCGGCCGCGATCGAGGTGGAGGAGGTGCGCAGGCACCTCGATTCCGGCAGCCGGCTCGAGCGGATCGTGTTCGCGGTTCGGGGTGCGGCTGCGCGCGAGGCGTTCGAGCGGGCGCTCGCGGACACCGAGTAGCCGTCCCGAACGCACAGAAGCGATCTCCCACACCTCACGAGGATCCCGGGAGCGTGGGAACGTGCGCTCGTGATCGATGCGCGGTCCTCCACGCGTGCGCGTTCGACGCCGACTGAGGGAGATCGTGTTCGTGGTGGGGCACCTGGAAGACCGATTCCACGGTCGGGGGGGAGACGGCACGGCCCGACCCAGGTCCCGCCCGGCGGCGGGCGTTCGCGATAGGCGCCGGCAAATCAACCAACTCTCACCAACCCCGGATCTCGAAGCTCGCCAGGCCCTCCGGAGGCTCGTTCTCGATCGCGACGTCGTCGACCCGGGCGCGTGGCGGTCCGGTCCGCAGGAACCGGATGACGCGCTCGACCGCCTCGGGCTCGCCCTCGAGAACGGCCTCGACGCTGCCGTCGCTGCGGTTGCGAATCCAGCCTGCCACGCCGTGCGCCCGCGCGCGCTCGCGCGCGGAGTCGCGGAAGAAAACCCCCTGGACCCGGCCGGAAACCGTGACCCGTCGACGGACGCGCTCGTCGCTCACCGCAACGATTCTTGCAAGGGCGCGCAGGATCGGCTTTCCGTCCGCGACGCGCGCCATGCTCGGTGTCAGCGATGAGTGCACTGTGGTTGTTGATCGGGCTGGTCGTCGGCGGCGCCGGGGCGTTCGCGGCGCTGCGGCTGCGGGTGCGCGCGCTGGCGAGCGAGGCGGCACGGGCGGCGGAGCTCGAGCGCGAGCTCGTCCGGGCTCGGGCGGACCTCGAGCACGAACGGGCGCGCGGCGAAGAGCGGCTGGCGACGATCACCGACGCCCAGGAGCGGCTGTCCGCCTCGTTCAAAGCGCTGAGCGCCGAAGCGCTGCAGTCGAGCATGGCGCAGCTCGCCGAGCTCGCGCGCGCCCAACTGCAGGCGACGCAGGCCGAGGCGAAGGGTGACCTCGACAAGCGCCAGCAGGCAGTCGAGCAGCTCGTCGCGCCGCTGCGGGACCAGCTCGGGCGGGTCGACGCGCAGCTCGTGCGCCTCGACCAGGAGCGCCGTGAGCTCCGCGGCCGGCTCGAGGCACAGCTGAAGGCGCTCGCCGAGACCGGGGAGAAGCTACGCACCGAGACGGGCGCGCTCGTGACGGCGCTGCGCAAGCCCAACGCGCGCGGGCAGTGGGGCCAGATGCAGCTGCGCAACGTCGTCGAGCTCGCGGGGATGGTCCGCCACTGCGATTTCGTCGAGCAGTCGTCGATGACGCGCGACGAGTCGTCGTTGCGGCCGGATCTGATCGTCAGCATGCCGGGCGGCAAGCACGTGATCGTCGACGCGAAAGCGCCGCTCCAAGGCGTGCTCGACGCGTATGAGGCACGCGACGAGCAGGAGCGCGAGCAGCACTTGCGCGACCACGCCCGGCTGCTGCGCAAGCACGTCAAGGCGCTCGCGGACAAGGCGTACTGGTCCGAGCTCGACTCGGCCCCGGACTTCGTCGTGATGTTCCTGCCGGGCGAACACCTCTACGGGGCCGCGCTCGAGGCGGACTCGACGCTGATCGAGGACGCGATGGCGCGGCGAGTGCTGATCGCGACGCCGACGACGCTGCTCGCGATGCTGCGCGCGGTCGCCTATGGGTGGCAGCAGGAGCGCGTTGCCGAATCGGCGCAGGCGATCTCCGAGCTTGGACGCGAGCTGTACGCACGGCTGCAGAGGCTGTCGGGGATGCTGGGAACGCTCGGGAGCCGTCTCAACAGCACCGTGCGTGCCTACAACGAGACCGTTGGGTCCTACGAGGCGCGGGTCCTGCCTGGAGCGCGCCGGTTCGCCGAGCACGGCGCCGTGCCCGACGGACGCGAGCTGCCGCAGCTCGAGCCGGTGACGACCAGCGCGCGCAGCATCAGCGTCGCCGCGGCCGAGGAGACCGCCGGGGAGGCGGAGTTCACCGCGCGGCGCCTGTTCGCCGCTGAGTAGCGCGCCGGACGTGGTCGTGCGGAGGGGCGTGTCCGTATGTGCGGAGGAGGCCGCGACCTAGTAGTCCCGCGCGGCTTCGTCGGCCTGCTCGCGCACGCGGCTGTCCCACCAGGCGCGGAGGTCGGCTCGCTGGTGCCGCAGCGGATCTGCGGAGGGTTTGCGCTGCTGCACGAAGGCGAGCGCATCGTCGATGTCGAGGTTGTGCCGAACGGCGACGACGCCGGCGGCGACCGCCGCGGACCGTTGCCACCCGGCGCGGCAGTGGACGTAGCTGCGGATCCCCTCGTCGAGCCAGCCGTTGACCTGCTGGACGGCGGCCTCGAGCCGGTCGGGCGACAGACCTCCGTAGTCGACCAGCTCGAGGCGGAACTCCTCGATCCCGGCCCTCGCGAGTGCGGACCGAACCGCGTTGCGCTGCCCGCGGCTGTACTCGTCGTCCTCGACGAGATTGAGCACACGCTGGACCCGGATGAAGCTGAGCATCCCGACGTCGCTCGCGTCAAGCGGGTAGGCGCCGATCACGAGATCGTCGAGCACCTCGGCGTAACCGTAGGTCCGAAACCAGTTCGACACGACCCGAATCATCGCGTGTCCGTCGCTAATCTGAGTTTCATGCCCCCGCGCAGTGACACATTCGACCTCGGGGCACTCAGACTGACGAGCGGTGAAGGGCGCCGGCTCGAGCTCTCCGTCTCAATCGACCCCTACACGCTCGGGGGTGAGCGCTACCCGGTGGCGCCGGAGCTCGTGCCCGTGCGTCTCGACATCTCGCGCACAACCGGCGACGGCTACGCGCTGCGACTGCGGTTCAGCGCGACGCTCGCGGGACCATGCATGCGGTGCCTCGAGGCGGCCGCCCCGGAGTTCACGGTCGATGCGCGGGAGGTCTCACAGCGGGGCGAAACCGACGAGCTCGCCTCGCCCTATGTGGAGGACGGGATCCTCGACCTCCGCGGCTGGGCTCGCGACGCGCTCGCGCTCGCACTCCCCGCGACGCTCCTGTGCAAGCCGGACTGCCTCGGACTGTGCCCGGTCTGCGGAGCCGATCTGAACGCCGCCGGACCCGACCACCGCCACGAGCGCGAACCGGACCCGCGGTGGGCGAAGCTGTCCGAACTGCGATTCGACAACTGAGGAGCGGACGACCGGCCGGAAGGCCGCGGGTCATTGCCTCGCCGACGTCAGCGGCGCGCCCTGCTAGCCTCCTGGCCCGATGGCCGTTCCCAAGCAGAAGCAGTCACACGCGCGGACCGCGCAGCGGCGGGCGACGCACAAGATCACCGCTCCGTCGTACAACGCCTGCCCACAGTGCCACAGCCCCCGACTGCCACACCGGGTCTGCCCGGTGTGCGGGAGCTACAAGGGTCGCGAGGTTCTCGCCGAGCCCGACCAGCGAGCCGACTGACCCTCGCTCGATGGTCACGGTCGCCGTGGACGCAGGCGGGGCGGATCTCGGGCCTCGCGAGGTAGCCGCGGGCGCGGCGAGCGCGGCCGCATCGGGCATCGCTGTGCTGCTGTTCGGACCGGCGGGCGCGATCGGACCCGTGGCGAGCGGCGTC
>Ga0335069_10016669_pt1 | contig 10242 bp, 4 predicted proteins | sample Lox_Sample_11_FD_206714 | JGI IMG/M metagenome (GOLD analysis project Ga0335069, IMG submission 206714) | Soil microbial communities from Loxahatchee National Wildlife Refuge, Florida, United States - Lox_Sample_1.1 | ecosystem: Environmental > Terrestrial > Soil > Wetlands | place: USA: Florida...
CGCCGGGCACGCACGGTGCCGATTTCGCTGCACTGCTGGCAGGCCGATGATGTGCGCGGACTCGAGACGCGGCCGGAAGCCGTCGATTCCGGCGGCATCATGGCCACCGGCGGCTATCCGGGCCGCGCGCGCAACGGCGACGAGATGCGCGCCGACCTCGACGTCGTCCTCCGCCTGCTGCCCGGTCGGCAGCGGCTGAACCTCCATGCGTTCTACGCCGAGACGGGGGCGAAACCGGTCGATCGCGACCGGCTCGAACCGGAGCATTTCGCCCGCTGGCTGGGCTGGGCCGGATCGCGCCGGGTCGGCCTCGACTTCAACCCGACCTACTTCGCTCACCCACGGGCGGCCTCGGGCTTCACCTTGTCGCATCCCGATCCGGCCATCCGTCAGTTCTGGATCGCCCACGGCCGCGCTTCGCGCCGCATCGCCCAGCATTTTGCGAGGAAACTGGGCTCGCCGTCGGTGATCAACCACTGGGCGCCCGACGGGGCGAAGGACGCGCCCGCCGACCGCTGGAGTCCCCGGGAACGGCTCCGCGAATCGCTTGACGCCATCCTGGCCGACCGGACGGTCGACCGCCGGCTCTGCGTCGACGCCGTCGAGGGCAAGCTCTTCGGGCTGGGCAGCGAGGACTACGTCGTCGGCTCGCATGAGTTCTACTACGGTTACGCGCAGGCGCGCGGGCTCGTGCCCTGCCTCGATCTCGGGCATTTTCACCCGACGGAGTCCGTCGCCGACAAGGTCTCCGCCCTGATGCAGTTCCACCCGCGGATTTTGCTGCACACCAGCCGGCCGGTGCGCTGGGACAGCGACCACGTGGTGATCCTCGACGATCCCGTGCGCGCGCTCTTCCTGGAAATCAGCCGCGGCGGGGTGTGGGACCGCGTGTTCGTCGCGCTGGATTTCTTCGACGCCTCGATCAACCGGATCGCCGCCTACGTCATCGGCGCGCGGGCCACGCGTCAGGCCATCCTGTTCAGCCTGCTCGACCCGACGGGGCGGCTCCGCGACGCGGAGCGGTCCGGCCGCGGCCATGAGCGGCTCGCCCTGATGGAGCAGGCCAAGGCCCTGCCGTGGGGCGCGGTGTGGGACGAACTTTGCGCGCGCGAGGACGTTCCCGCCGGCGCGGACTGGCTGCGCGAGGTCGCGGCCCATGAGCGCGCCGTGTTGCGCCGGCGATCCTGACTGCTTCCCCGCGATGCCCCCCCACCCCTTCCTCGGCGTGATGTTTCACTGGCTCGGCGGCCTGGCCTCCGGCTCGTTCTACGTGCCCTACAAGGGCGTCCGCAAATGGTCGTGGGAAACCTACTGGCTCGTGGGCGGGTTCTTTTCCTGGATCATCTGCCCCTGGCTGCTGGCCTTTCTCCTGACCCAGGACCTGCCGGGCGTCCTGGGCCGCCAGAGTGCGGGCACGTTGTGGTGGACCTGGTTCTTTGGCATGCTGTGGGGCTTCGGCGGGCTGACCTTCGGCCTGACGATGCGCTACCTCGGCATGTCGCTCGGCATGGGCGTGGCGCTGGGCTACTGCGCCGCGTTTGGCACGCTGCTGCCGCCGGTCTTCAAGTCGATCGTACCGTCCATCCCCGTCGCCGAGACCCTCGGCGAGATTGCCGCCACCACGCCGGGCCGGATCACGCTGGCCGGCGTCGCCGTGTGCCTTCTCGGCATCGCGGTCGCCGCGCTGGCCGGACTGACGAAGGAGCGCCAGATGCCGCCCGCGGAAAAACAAAAGGCCATCGCGGAATTCAGCTTCCGCCGGGGTCTGCTCGTCGCGACGTTTTCCGGGGTGATGAGCGCGTGCTTCGCCTTTGCGCTCACCGCCGGCAACCCCATCGGCGAGGCCTCGCGCGCCGCCGGCACCAACCCGATCTGGTCCGGCCTGCCCAAGCTCGTCGTCGTGCTGCTTGGCGGATTCACCACCAATTTCATCTGGTGCGTCATCCTGAATCTCCGCAACCGCACCGGCTACCAGTACCTCGCCACACAGGTGCGCCCCGAGCACGCCGGACTGCGCGCGGACGGAGCGGCCGCCGCCTCCGCGGCGCCGGCCGGGAACGACGACCGGCGCGTGCCGCGGCTGGCGAACTATGCGTTCTCCGCGCTGGCCGGCGCCACCTGGTATTTCCAGTTCTTTTTCTACACGATGGGCGAGTCGCAGATGGGCAAGTTCGGCTTCGCCTCCTGGACGCTGCACATGGCGAGCATCATCATCTTTTCCACCATGTGGGGCTGGATCTTCCACGAATGGAAGGGCTCGAGCCGGAAGGCGCACACGCTGATCGGCCTCGGCATCGCGACCCTGATTCTTTCCACCTTGGTCATCGGCTACGGCACCTACCTGAAGGCGGCGCCCGCGGCGCCGTAGCCGGCCCGGGAATTCCGCAGTCATTCAACCCCCGGCATCCCCGCCACGGCGGGCCGGTGCCCCCGCCCCCCATGAACTTCCTCCTGAAACCGGCGGCCCTGCTCGTCCTCGGCGCCGCTCCCTTCACCGTCCTTGCGGCCACCGGGGCCTCCGACGACCTGCAAGCCGGATTCCTGAATCCGCCGGACAGCGCGCGCCCGCGCGTGTGGTGGCACTGGATGAACGGCAACATCACCCAGGAGGGCATCAAGCTCGACCTGGAATGGATGCACCGCGCCGGCCTCGCGGGCTTTCAGAATTTCGACGCGGCGCTGGCGACACCCCAGGTGGTGCCGCGACGGCTGGCGTACATGACACCGGAGTGGAAGGCCGCCTTCAGCTACGCCATTCGCCTCGGCGACAGCCTGGGGATGGAAATGGCCATCGCCGGCTCGCCCGGCTGGAGCGAATCCGGCGGCCCGTGGGTTCCAGCGGCGCAGGGCATGAAGAAATACGTCTGGAGCGAAACGGAGGTTGAGGGCGGTAAGCCGTTCACTGGCCGCGTCGCGAAGCCGCCGGCAGTCACCGGTCCGTTTCAGAACATCGGGCTTCCGCCCGGCGACCCGGGTGGGGCGATGAAGTTTTATGCGGATGCCGCCGTGGTCGCCTTCCGGCTGCCGCCGGACGGCGAGGCGCCGGCCCCGATCCGACCGCGGGTCACGTCCAGCGGCGGCGCGGTCGATTCCGGACTCCTGGACGATGGAGACCTGGTGACCGCCGTTGACCTGCCCGCCGCAGCTTCGGGATCGATGTCGTGGCTCCAGTTCGAGTATGCCGCGCCGCGCACCATTCGCTCGGTCACGTACGTCATCAAGGTCCCGGGCGAGCTCGAGGCCGCCTTCACGCGGGTCGGCGCCCCCGAGGTGGTCCTCGAGGCGGGCGATGACGGCCGGAATTTCCGCCGGGTCGCCGGGCTGGTGCAGGGTGGCGCGGAACAACACACGATCTCCTTCGCCCCGGTCACGGCCACCTGCTTTCGCGTTGCGTTCCGCCCGGGCGCCCCGCCGCCGGTCCCGACCTGGGCCGTGGGCTCCGACCCGGCATCCTTCGGCATCGATCCGGCGCACCCGCGGAAGGTTTACCAGGTTGCCGAGCTGGTGCTTCACCCCGACGCGCGCGTGAACCGACTGGAGGAAAAGGCGGCGTTCGTGCCGGATGGCAACCTGGAGCCGGATGCCACGCCGGAGATCGATCCGGCGCAGGCGATCCGGAAATCCGAGGTGGTCGACCTCACCGCCAGGCTGCGGACCGACGGAACCCTGGACTGGACGCCGCCTGCGGGCCGGTGGGCGATTCTCCGGCTCGGCTGCTCGCTCCTCGGCATCACCAATCACCCGGCCACGCCGGAAGCGACGGGCCTGGAGGTCGACAAACTCAACGGCCGGTCGGTCCGGGAATACTTCGAAGCCTACCTCAACAGCTACCGGGATGCGGTCGGCGCCGACTGGATCGGCCGGCGCGGCATCCGGTACGTGATCAACGACAGCTGGGAGGCGGGTTCGCAGAACTGGACCGAGCATTTCCTCGACGATTTCCGCCGGGACCGGGGCTACGACCCGATCCCGTGGCTGCCGGTGCTGGCCGGGCGGATCGTCGAGAGCGCCGCCGCCAGCGACCGGTTTCTCTGGGATGTCCGCAGGACCATCGCGGACCTCATCGCCAACGAGCATTACGGCCAGCTCGAGCAGACCCTCCACAACTATCACCTGGGGCACTACTCGGAATCGCACGAGGGCGGCCGGGCCTTCGTGGCCGACGGCATGGAGGTGAAGAAATTCAGCGAGGTGCCCATGAGCGCGATGTGGACGCAGTATCCCGGCGTCAACTCACCGCAGCCCACCGCCGATGCGGACTGCCGGGAGTCGGCGTCCGTCGCCCACCTTTACGGCCAGAATCTCGCCGCCGCCGAGTCGATGACCGCCTCGGCCGCCGCCTCGTGGGCCTGGTCGCCGGCCACGCTGAAACCCACCGCCGACGCCGAGTTTCTCGCCGGCATCAACCGCTTTGTCATCCATGAATCGGCCCATCAGCCGCTGGTGGGCCCGGCACCGGGCCTGACCCTCGGGCCCTTCGGCCAGTGGTTCAATCGCAACGAAACCTGGGCCGAACTCGCGCGACCGTGGGTCGACTACCTGGCGCGCACGAGCTTCCTGCTGCAACAGGGCCGCTTCGCGGCCGACGTGGTCTATTTCTACGGCGAGGATTCCAACCTGACCGCGATCTTCGGCGACCGCGGACCCGAGATCCCCGCCGGCTACAATTTTGACTACATCAATGCCGACGGTTTGATCCACGAGCTGTCGGCAACGGACGGCCTGATTACCACCCGCAGCGGAATGCGCTATCGTCTGCTGGCGCTTGCGCCGCGTTGCCAGCGCATGTCTCTTCCGGTGCTGCGCGCGATCCGCGCCTTGGTGGTCGACGGCGCCGTGGTCACCGGACCGAAGCCGGTGGACGATCCCAGCCTCGCGGACGACCAGGGCGAGTTCCAACGGCTGTCTTCCGAACTGTTCGGCAATGGCACGGGGCTGCATCGCGTGGGCCAGGGAACGGTGCACGCCGGGGCCACCGTCGCACAGACGCTGGAATCCCTGCGCCTCCCGCCCGATTTCACTCCGGCGCCGGGGACCGGTGGCGCACCAGTCGGGTTTGTGCACCGCCAGCTGCCCGAGGGTGACCTGTACTTCGTCGACAACCGCAGCGACTCCGGCCGCACGCTCGACGCCACCTTCCGCGTGGCCGGAAAGGCCCCCGAGTTCTGGCACGCCGAGACCGGTTCGACCGAGCCGGCCTCGTATGCGATCAAGGACGGCGTTACCACCGTGCCGCTGCGACTGGAGGCCTGGGGCACCGTGTTCGTGGTCTTCCGGCAGCCGGCCGCCGCCGATCACGTCGAGCTGCCCCCGGCCCGGGAGACCACGCTGGCCCGGATCGAGGGACCGTGGACGGTCAGTTTCGAGCCCGGTCGCGGCGCCCCGCCCTCCGTGGTGCTGGACCCGTTGGTTGACTGGAGCCGCCACACTGATCCCGGTGTGAAATATTTTTCGGGAACGGGAACCTACCGAAAGACCATCCAGGTGCCCGCCGCCTGGCTGCAGGGCGGTGCGCACCTGTGGCTCGACCTGGGCGACGTGAGGAATCTCGCCGCGGTGACGGTCAACGGCTCGTCCCTGGGCGTCGCCTGGCACGCCCCATACCGCGCGGACGTCACTTCGGCCCTGAAACCCGGGGAGAATCTCCTCGAGATCGCAGTCGTCAATTCATGGGTCAACCGGCTCATCGGCGACGAACAGCCCGGAGCGGCCCGGGTTGCCTTCGCCGATGTGAAACCGTACCGGGCCGATTCACCCCTCTGGCCTTCCGGCCTGCTTGGACCGGTGACCCTGGTTCGCGTGGACCATCCGACGGGCTTGTAGGCGGATCTTTTCCGGGGGCTCCGAAAGGTTCGGCGTTGTCTCGCCGAACCCGCCCCTTAGCTTCCGACCGCAAAGGCTCCACCATGGTTCATCCCCTTCGCCCGTTTCTCCGGTCGCTCGTGGTGCTCGCCGCGGCCCTGACCGCCGTGTCTTCCGCCCCGGCGCGGCCGTCGACCTGGAAGCTGACCAACGGCGAGTCGTTTCGCGGCGAGCCCACCGAGATCCTCGGGCCCTTCGCCCTTTTTCTCACCTCCAGCGGCTTCGGCCGGCACGTCCCACTCCGCGCCTTTTCGCCGGAGGACTGCCGCCGGCTCCAGGCCGAGATCGCGCAGCGTCCGCCCAAGGCGGCCAGCCTGGCCACCGCCAAGGGCCTGGCCACGAGCGAGATTCCGGGCAACGTGCTCGAGCGGCGCGACAACGATCTCGGACCCGCCGATCTGGCGAACCGCCCCGAGCCCGACCTGATCCTCCTCCTCGCGGGCTCGCACAACGACGGCGACGGCTGGTTCATGGTCAACAACCTGCTGCCTTTCTACCAGCGCGTGCGCCACGTGTACCCGGGCCTGATGGAGGGCCTCTTCGTCGGCGTGCGGCATGACGGCGGACAGCACCGCAACATCGCCCTCAGCAGCTGGATGCCCTGGCTGATTTCCGATTTTGCCCAACAGCGCTCCATGCCGACCTTCATGCAGTTCGCGCCAAAGGATGAGGGCGCCAACGTCGTGCTGCTCTCGCGTCAGGGCGTGCCGCTGGTGGCAGGGCGGGCCGGCGACACCCAGTCGGTGCGCACCTTCTGCGATCAGGCCGCCGAGGTGCTCTGGCAGATCGATCCCACCAATCCCGTCGGCTGGCCTGACCGGCTGTATTACGTCAATGCCACGCGCCCGGCCGAGTTCGCCCATGGGCATGGCGATCCCGTGCTCGTGGGCAATCCGCTCCGGGCGGAGGCGCTCCGCCGCTACGGCGTCAAGCATGTCGCCGCCCGCCTGGCTGTCGCGCCCGACGGCAAGGTAACGCCGGTGCTGCTCTCGGGCCCCGACGATGTTCCGCCCAACCTCGTTGCCCCGCTGAACTCGGCGCTGTCCCAGGCGGTCGTCTATCCGGCGATTGACCAGGGCAAGCCGGTCGCCGGCTCACTGGACTACGTGCTCGAGATGCCGCCGGCCGATCCGACAAGGGAGGCCAACGAGGCCTGGCTGGCCAGTTCAAGTTATCCGGTGCTGCCGCTGGCCGACTGGCTCGTGCTGCGGCCGATCCAGGTTTCGGAGCAGGATTTCCTTTCGGATGTCGAGAGCGTGGACGCCAACGGCACCGTCGTCCTGAAGGCAATGGAGGTCAACAGCTCCAAGGTGTCGCACGCCGCGCAGATCAGCGCCTTCAACAGCAACTGGTTTGACGCCGCCGGCGCCGACAGCGTGCGCCCGAAGGAGGGCGACCGGCAGAAGATCGACGAACACACCACGCTCACCTGGGAGAAGGTGTCGAGCAAGGACGGCTACGTCGACATGCAGACCGGCATCCCCAAGGATTACACCGTGGGCTACGCCTGGACCGAGTTCACCGTGCCCGCCGCGACCGAGGCGCTGCTCGGGCTCGGCAGCGACGACGGCGTGAAGGTCTGGCTCAATGGGCAGTTGATCCACGACAAATGGATCCGCCGGATCAGCCGCGTCGACGATGACGCGCTGAAGCTGCATCTGAAAAAGGGGCCCAACCGGATCCTGATCAAGATCCAGAACGTGACCGGCGACTGGAGCTTCCGCTATCGCCTGCGCGTGCCGCCGCGTTAAACCACTCCCTGGTCCATCATCGCTTCGGCGACCTTGAGAAAGCCGGCGATGTTCGCCCCGTTGACGTAATTCCCCGGAGTGCCGTAGCGCTCCGCCATTTCGACGCAGTTCCGGTGGATGCTGCGCATGATCAGGTGCAGGCGGGTGTCGACCTCCTCCCGCGTCCACTGCAGGCGCTCGCTGTTTTGCGTCATCTCCAGCCCGGATGTCGCCACGCCGCCGGCGTTGGCCGCCTTGCCGGGGCCGTACAGGATGCCGGCGTCGAGGAAGACCCGCACGCCTTCGCGCGTCGTCGGCATGTTTGCACCTTCGCTGACGACACGGACGCCGTTGCGCACGAGGTTGCGCGCGTCCTTCTCGTTGATCTCGTTCTGCGTGGCGCTCGGGAACGCACCATCCGCGCGGTGATCCCACAGCGGGTTGTAGTCCCGCTTCGGGTCCACCGGCGTGTAGATCGAGCCCCGATAACGCTCCACGTATTCCTGGATCCGGCCGCGGCGGACGTTCTTCAGATCCATCACGTAGGCCAGCTTCTCCCGGTCGATGCCCTGGCCGTCGTACACGTAGCCGTCGGAGTCGGAAAGTGTCACGACCTTGCCGCCGAGCTCGTTGATCTTCTCCACGGTGTATTGGGCGACGTTGCCGCTGCCCGAGACGAGGCAGACCGTGCCTTGGAGACTCTGGCCGCGCGTGGCCAGCATCTCGCTGGCGAAATACACGCACCCGTAGCCGGTGGCTTCCGGGCGGATCAGCGAGCCGCCCCAGTTCAGACCCTTGCCGGTCAGGACGCCGGTGAATTCGTTTTTCAGCTTCTTGTACTGGCCGAAAAGATAGCCGATCTCCCGCCCGCCGACACCGATGTCGCCGGCGGGCACGTCCGTGTCCGGCCCGATGTGCCGGAAGAGCTCGCTCATGTACGCCTGACAGAAGCGCATGATCGTCAGGTCCGTCTTGCCCTTCGGATCAAAATCCGTGCCGCCCTTGCCGCCGCCCATGGGCAGGGTGGTGAGGCTGTTCTTGAATACCTGCTCGAACGCCAGAAACTTCAGGATGCTGAGCGTGACCGAGGGGTGAAAGCGCAGCCCGCCCTTGTACGGTCCGATGGCACTGTTCATCTCGATGCGGTAGCCCCGATTCACCTGCACTTCCCCGCCGTCGTCGACCCAGGGGACGCGGAAGATGATGATCCGCTCAGGCTCGATGATCCGTTCGAGGATCCGCGCCTGGCGGAAGCGGGGGTTCCGCTCGAACACGGGGATGAGCGACTCGGCCACCTCCTGCACGGCTTGGTGGAATTCCGGCTGCGCCGGATTTTTCTCCTTCATCTCGGCAATCAGTTCCCTGACGTACTCGGCAGACATGGCGTCCTCCTGGTGTTTGGCCGCCTGGCAGTGACCTCCGCCCCAATGCGCTCGTGACCCGGCGTCGAACCGGGATGGCCGCGGTTGGCCCGATGTGCATCATGGCGGTGCCACGCTCGTCCCACGCGCTGTCGCCCAGCGGTGGGCCGGCGATCAGGTCCAGGCTACCGCCACTCCGGCCATCCCGCTCTGCAGTGATTGCGAAAACGCGCAGGCCCGCCGGGATGTAGCGGAACTTTTCATCAAAATAAGAAACTCGCGCCGCGGAGCCGGCGTGGCTCAATTCCGGCGGCGCAGGATCACGGCGCCGTGCTCGCGATAATCCAAGGGATTGCCGCCGAGTTCGGCGGCCACCTCGTAGTTCCGGTTGACCCACTCGAGAATCTGCCCGCCCTGGTCGGGCGTCTCGCCGTAGCGCCGCAGATGGTACTCGCTGAGATCGCGGCTGACGATCGTGACCCAGTCGGGCGGACGGCGGTCGAGCTCCCGCACCAGCTCCGCCTCGCGCTCTCCGCGCGTCGCCGCGGAATAAAAGGCGAACGGCGCCACCGGGCTGGGCAGACGCGCGAGATAGTTGATCATCTCGCCTTCTGGCAGCGCGATCAGCGTCTGGCCCGGCCGCTTGGCCGCGTTCAGCCACGCCGCGGTCTGGGCCACGATGTCGCCGATCGGATTGATCTCCGGCGCCAGCGCATAAAAACGGTCCCGCCCCTCGCCCACCGGATGGGTCTTCCGCGCCAGCGTGCGCTGCGAATGGGCGGCAAGCTGGACCACGCCCGGCGTGAGCAGCCCGAGCACGCCCAGCGCCGTCAGCGCGCGCCCCCAGCGGCCGGATCCGGTCCAGGCGGGCAGCTCGCCGAGCAGCACCGCGGGCACGAGCAGCGCCGCCACGGCAGCCTGGTAGAAACCGAACTGGTAGAGGCGGCCGTTCAGCACCATCCGCCCCATCAGCGCCACGCCCAGCAACGCCAGCAACAGGCGCCGGCTGAGCAGCGCCCGGTCCGCGTCCGGCCTCGCCCGCCATGCCGCGATCAGGGAGTACAGCAAATACAGACCGGCGAGCCCGAGCAGACAGCGGCCGACCTCGAACCAGTCGACCAGCCAGCACCCGGCCGCCACGGCTCCCACCGCCACGCCCGCCAGCAGCGCGAATCGCGCACCCGGCCGGCCCGTGCGCCCGATCGCCCACCCCGCTCCGGCCAGCGCGGACAGGACGACCAACGCCAGCCCGGTGGCGCGCAGGTGCTCGACGAAGTGCCGCCCCGGCT
>Ga0335069_10016670_pt1 | contig 10242 bp, 7 predicted proteins | sample Lox_Sample_11_FD_206714 | JGI IMG/M metagenome (GOLD analysis project Ga0335069, IMG submission 206714) | Soil microbial communities from Loxahatchee National Wildlife Refuge, Florida, United States - Lox_Sample_1.1 | ecosystem: Environmental > Terrestrial > Soil > Wetlands | place: USA: Florida...
GGCCCGGGCGCCGCCCAGGACCCGGGCCAGCTCGGCCCCGAGAACAGGCGACTTGATCAGCCCGCCGGTCAGCGTGAACCGCGGGATGTCGGGGTAGCAGAACAGCGAGCCGGCGTGGTCGAGCGGCCGCAGCGGGACGTCCAGCGCGGCGAACGCGTTGGCCGCGGGCGAGTGGGTGTGCACCACCGAACCCACCTCCGGCCGCGCCGCCATGATCTCGGTGTGGATGGGGTACTCGATATGCCGCGGCCCCTCGCCGTCGCGCACCGAACCGTCCGGCCCCACCAGGACGACCTTCCCCGCGTCGATTTCCTCCAGGCCCCACCCGGCGCTCTTCATCCAGGCGCCCCGGCCGCCGGGATCGCGGACGCTGGCGTGCCCCCAGACCATGTCGGCCTGCCCGGCCGCCGCCAGCGCGCGGGAGGCCTGCACGGCCAGCAGGACGGCGCCGGCCGCGTCCGTCGGCTGGCAGCTCATCGCTCCCCTATACACCGCGGGCGGGACCGGCCTTACCCTCGGATCCTGGGAGGTGCGACGCGGACGAGCTGTTCCGCCGCCGCCCGGCCGACGACCACAGCTGCCCCGGCTGGCCATACGGACCTGCGCGTACATCTGCGCGTTGACAGCTGTCCATGCGCTCGTTTAGCGTCGTTTGTTCCGTGTCAACCGGTTTCAATGGGGGCGAGCATGCAGCGGATGCCCGCGGTTTCACGTCCTGCCTGGATGCTGGCCCTGTCGGGCGTGGGGGGCCGGCCCGGCGCCCCGCGTCGCTCGCCGATCGAGATCGTCGCGACCATGGGGTCGTACGTCACTCGCACCCAGGCCGCGGAGGTGTCCGGGCTGCGCGCCGGGCCGTTCGGCCGCTGGGCCGACGGCGTCACCGCGATGCGCGAGGACTGCGCCGCGTTCGCCCGTCACTGGCAGGCCCACAACGACCGGGTGCTCGGGCTGGCCCAAGACGGCCCGCTGTGGGTCGTGCTCGGCGACTCCACCGCGCAGGGCCTCGGCGCGCTCAGGCCCGAGGGCGGCTACGTCGGCCAGGTCCTGGCCGAACTGCGCCAGCAGACCGCCCGGCCCTGGCAGGTCCTCAACCTGTCCGTCTCCGGTGCGCTCACCCGCGACGTGACCAGCGCGCAGCTGCCCCGGATCCCGGCCGACGCCACGCTGGTGACCTGCGGCATCGGCGTCAACGACATCCTGTACACCAGCCCGGCCAAGCTGTTCGCCGACCTGCGCGCGCTGATCGTGGCGCTCCCGGACAACACGGTCCTGCTCGACCTGCCGCTGCCCGCGGGCTGCTGGGGGCTCCTCGGCCGGGCCAGCGTGCCCTACGTGGCCCGGATCAACCGCACCATCCACCAGATCGCGGCCGCCCGTGGCCTGCCGGTCGCCCCGGTCTCCGCGCACTTCACGCCCCCCTGGGCCGGCAAGTTCGCCTCCGACTGCTTCCACCCGAGCCAGGACGGCTACCGCGACTGGTCCCGCGCCCTGCTGGCCGCCCTGGCAAGCACCCCGCTCCGTTCGGCATTAAGAAGCTCTTGATCCCGAACGGGTACGGCGCGTGCCATCGATCCGTTGCGTGCCCGCCCCGGCGGCCGCATCCCGGGTGAAGCACAGCAAGCCCTCCCGTGCGGGGAGGGCTTGCGCGGGGCTGCCTAGCGCCAGCTCGACGGCCCGCATGTCACGCGACTGCCCGACAACATGCCCCCGCCACCCCAGGATCGGCGGGGTCCTAATCTCTTTGCCTTCGTACTCTTCCTGGGGATCGAGCTGCTGTTCGTGTACGGCTTGCCGCCCATGGCTAGACGACCCGAGCGCCACTCGGCCGCTGCCGCGCACGCCGGAAATCGCCCGCGACATCATGGAGGTGACCGGCGCGTATCACGAACTGGAACGGTTCGATTCTGACTCCGAGTTCCGCGACCTGGTGTCGATGCGCGTGGCCGAGCACGCCAAGGTGCTGCGGCGCAAGATTACCGATCGCGGGCTGGCGCCTGATGGCTCCAGGCTCTCCGATGAGGTGGTCGTGCGGATCCTGATTGAGCACGGCATCGTCACCTCTGCTGATCTAGGCCGGCTCGGCGATCCCGCATGGCGGAGCCGCCAGGAGGATCTGTGGTGGGCTGCCGCCTGATCGTGCGCTTCCCGCGCGGGCCAGCCTGGCCTCCGGGCCGGTGACCCGCATGCCGGAGCCGGGATGGAGTCCGCCGCGCTGGCGGCATCCGAAGCGGATCGGGCCCTATGTGATACTCGGCCGCCTCGGTGCTGGATCGATGGGCCAGGTATACCTGGGGCGGTCGGCCAGGGGCGACCTGGCTGCGGTCAAGACGATCAGATCCGAGCTGGCCGGGGAAGCCGCCTTCCACGAGCGCTTCGCGCAGGAGGTGGCGGCGGCACAGCGGGTGAACGGCGCGTTCACCCCCCTGGTCGTTGATGCCGATCCGGCCGCCGACGTCCCCTGGCTGGCCACGGCATATGTACCGGCTCCTTCATTGAGCCGGCTGGTCTATTCGTGCGGCCCGCTGCCGCCGCGAACGGTCAACTGGCTGGCGGCCGGGTGTGCCGCGGCGCTGGAGTCGATCCATGGCGCCGGTCTGGTACATCGGGACCTGAAGCCATCAAACGTGCTGGTCGCGCACGACGGGCCACGGGTGATCGACTTTGGCGTGGCCTGGACGCCTGATCGGGCGAAGGGCATGGCGGGACGCGGCGCGGTCGGCACCCCCGCGTATAGGGCACCTGAGCAGGCCAGCGACAGTCATTGGGCGTCGGTTGCGGGTGATGTGTACTCACTCGGCGCCACACTGCTGTTCGCGGCGACCGGGCACCCTCCCTACGCGGGCGAGACGGTTGCGGACGTGATGATGAAGCTTGGCGCCGAAGCACCCGATCTGACTGGCCTGCCTGATGAGCTCAGCGAGCTGATCACGGCTTGCCTGCAACGCATCCCGCACGAGCGCCCCACGCCATCGGAGGTCTTGGCGCGGGTGGAGCAGGTCGGCGAGGTCCGGACGGTCTTCGCCAGGGAGCGCTCCTGCCTGCCGGAAGGGGCTATGGCCCTGGTAGCGGAATACCAGCGGTATCCGCACTTCGTTGGCCACAGCCCGGCCGGTCAAGAGCACGGTGATGACCAGCCGACGAGTGCGGGCGGTATCGGCCTCAGCTGGCTTTAGCCGTGATCCGATGACCGCCTATAGCCCGGCCCCCCATCCCCGGCGTTATTTCGGTGGACTTTGGCGGGCGGGTGGTTATCCTGGTCGCATGTTCGCCGCGGTATGGCTGCTTCTCGTCGCGCCGCGCTGACCGACCGGCACGATCCGGCCCGAACGCCGCCATCGCCCCACCGGGCGATCCGGCCCCGAATGCCGCCGTGGCCCCAAATCGGCCAGCGCGGCAGCCCCTCATGCCTGAGGGGCTTTTTCATTTCCGGATACGATCCCTGGAGAACCCAAATGGACGAGGACAAGCCGGCCTTCCGGTATGACGCGCGGCTGGCCGGCGAGATCGAGCTGCGCTGGCAGGATCGCTGGGACCGCGAGGGCACCTTCCAGGCGGCGAACCCATCCGGCGCGCTGTCCGAAGGATTCCCTGACGAGGCCGGGCGGCCCAAGTTCTACCTGCTGGACTTCTTCCCGTACCCCAGCGGCATCGGGCTGCACGTGGGGCATCCGCTGGGGTACATCGGCACCGACGTGTTCGGCCGCTACCTGCGGATGACCGGCCATCATGTGCTGCATCCCTTCGGCTTCGACACCTTCGGGCTGCCCGCCGAGCAGTACGCCATCGACACCGGCCAGCACCCGGCCGTCACCGTCCGGCAGAACGCGGCCGTCATGCGCCGCCAGCTGCACCGGCTGGGCCTGGCCCACGACCGCAGGCGCGAGATCCTGACCAGCGACCCGTCCTACTACCGCTGGACCCAGTGGATCTTCCTGCGCATCTTCAACAGCTGGTACGACCCGGCCGCCGGCCGGTCGCGGCCGGTCGCCGACCTGATCGCCGAGTTCGCCTCGGGCCGGCGCGCCACCCCGGACGGACGTCCGTGGCCGGACCTGACCGCCGCCGAGCGGGCCGGCGCCGTCGACCCGCACCGGCTGGCCTACCTGTCCGAACAGGTCGTCAACTGGTGCCCAGGGCTGGGCACCGTGCTGGCCGACGAGGAGGTGACCGACGAGGGCCGCAGCGCGGTGGGCAACTACCCCGTGCACCGCAGGCCGCTGCGGCAGTGGATGCTGCGCATCACCGCGTTCGCCGAGCGCCTGCTGGCCGGCCTGGACGAGGTGGACTGGCCGGAGAACGTCAAGCGCCTGCAGCGGAACTGGATCGGCCCGAGCGGCGGTCCGTACCACCTGAAGGACTGGCTGTTCTCCCGGCAGCGGTACTGGGGCGAGCCGTTCCCCATCGTGTACGACGAGGCCGACCCGGCGCGGCCGATCGCGCTGCCGGAGGCGATGCTGCCGGTGACGCTGCCGGAGATGACAGATTTCCGGCCGGTGCCGCAGGACGACGCCAGCGACCCGGTGCCCGCGCTGGCCCGGGTACCCGGCTGGGCCCAGGTCACGCTGGACCTGGGCGACGGCCCCCGGCGCTACCGCCGCGAGCTGAACGTCATGCCGCAGTGGGCCGGCTCCTGCTGGTACTACCTGCGCTACACCGATCCCGGCAACGACACGGCGCTGGCCGACCCGGCCATCGAGCGCTACTGGATGTCGCCGTCGGGCGTCGACCTGTACGTCGGCGGCGTCGAGCACGCCGTGCTGCACCTGCTGTACGCGCGGTTCTGGCACCAGGTGCTCTACGATCACGGCGTCGCGAGCAGCCCGGAACCGTTCGGGCGGCTGTTCAATCAGGGCTACATCCTGGCCGACGCCTTCACCGACGCGCGCGGCCAGTACGTGCCGGCCGCCGAGGTGACCCGTACACAAGGCGGCTGGGCCTACCGCGGCCAGCCGGTCACCCGCCGGGCCGGGAAGATGGGCAAGAGCCTGAAGAACGGCATCAGCCCGGACGACATCTACCTGTCCTACGGCGCCGACACGCTGCGGCTGTACGAGATGGCGATGGGCCCGCTGGACGGCGACCGGCCGTGGCACACCGACGACATCACCGGCATGCACCGCTTCCTGCAGCGCCTGTGGCGCCTGATCATCGACGAATCCACCGGCGAGACCCTGGTACCCCCCGAGGAGCCACTGGATCCCGAAACAGCGCGGCTGCTGCACCGGACCATCGCCACGGTCCGGGAGGACTTCGCGGCGCTGCGGTTCCACACCGCGATCGCGCGGATCATCGAGCTGACCGCGCACGCGTCCCGGCTGCCTCACGTGCCCCGCGCCCTGGCCGGGCCGCTGGTCCTGATGGTGGCGCCGCTGGCCCCGCACATCGCCGAGGAGCTGTGGCAGCGGCTGGGACACCCCGACTCCCTGGCCCGCGAGCCGTTCCCGCAGGCCGACCCCGCGCTGGCCGCCGACGCCAGCGTGACCCTGCCGGTCCAGGTCAACGGAAAGGTCCGCTTCACCATCGAGGTGCCCGCCACGGCGGGCCAGAAAGAGATCGCCGAACGGCTGGCCCGGCACCCCGCCTACCCGCGCGACGAGGTGGCCCGCCTGATCATCGTCCCCGGCAAGATCGCCAGCATCGTCCTGCGCTGACCGGCGGCCCGCTGCCGGTGTGTTATCACTAGCTTGATGAACGGCGACCAGGGCGGCGACCAGGACCGGGCCCCGGTTTCCGCCAGGCCGGGCTCCGGCCAGTCGCATGACCTGCTCGGGGCGGTAGCGCCGTCAGGGGAGTCGGGCGGGTCCGAGAGCCTGCTGACGGTGCTGGTGGCCTTCGGTACGAACGTGCTGGTACATCGTGCTGGCCGTCTCGTTCGTGCTCGAGGGAATTTCCTTCATGCGGTCGGTCCGGCAGGCCAAGCCGGAGGCCGAGTCGCTGCAGCGGGACCTGATCGAGCATGTCCTGGAAACTTCCGATCCCACCCTGCGGGCGGTGTTCGCCGAGGATTCCGCGGCCCTGATCGGCCTGCTGATCGCCGCCGCCGGCCTGGCCGCGCACGAGCTGACCGGCTCGCCGATCCCGGACGCCGTCGGATCGATCCTGGTCGGTGTGCTGCTCGGGGTGGTCGCGATCGCGCTGATCAACCGCAACCGGCGATTCCTGGTCGGCCAGGAAGCGGACCCCGAGGTGCGCGCGGCCGCCATCCAGGCGCTGATGGACCTGCCGGAGGTGGCCCGGGTCACCTACCTGCGGCTGGAATTCGTCGGCCCGCGGATGGTGTCGGTGATCGGCGACGTCGATCTGACCGGCGATGACACCGAGTCGCATCTGGCCGTCCGGCTGCGGGCGCTGAAGGCCAAGATCAGCGCGTCGCCCGCGGTGGCCGGCGCGGTGCTGAGCCTGTCCGCCCCCGACGAGCCCACCCTCGAGGCCTAGGGACGGATCTCAGCGAGCGTCGTCGCCCCGGATCAGGCCGAGGAAGTTCCTGACGGCTGACCGTGCCTCCTTGGCCGCCTGCCGGGCGATGACGCTGGCCGGGTTGACCGGCCCCGGCGGGACGTTGGGTTCTTCGACGACGTGCACGCCCGGCGGGATGTCGGGCTGGAATTCACCGGGCTCCAGCGGCCCGGTCATGACGTCGCGGAGCTCGTACCGCATCACCGGCTGGGAGCCGGCGAAGGAGATCCAGCGCAGTAGGATGCTCAGTTCCGCGTCCACCACCACTTCACCAGGGAAGATGAACCAGCTCCAGGGCTGGTCGCCGGGCCCGACTTTGACCCGGTAACCGCGGCGGCCGCCGGCCATGATCTCGGCGCCTCCGGTCAGCGGGTGTTCCAGCAGCCAGGACGTGTCGAACAGATTCGCGGTCTCGCGCGGCGGCGGTCCGGCCGGCCCGGCGGTCACCTCGCGGTCGCCGATCCGCCACCGCCGCTCCCCGTCGCAGACGATCGTCCCGGGCTGGTGCCGGCCAGGCCGGTCCTGGCCGGGCTGGCCCAGGCCGGGAGCGGGCACCGGCTCGATCACGTACTGGCCCGACCCGCCGAGGCTCAGCCGGGAGACCGTGTGGAGGGTGGCGATCCGCTCGCCCGCCGCGTCGAGGAGAAAGCCCAGCCCGCCGAAGCCCGTGCGCCGTGCGCTGTCCGGGATCCGCGCCAGCATCGCGGCGATGTCATGCCACTGGTGCATCGTGGCCGTGATTCCCGGCGCCCAGCGGCCCCGGCTGGCGTGCAGCAGGTGCAGCACCGTGTCGCTGACCGGCGGGGCGTCCGGCGGCCAGGGCTCCAGGTCCTGCGGCATCTCCGCCTCGGCTTCCTCCTGGGTGGCCTGCTCGAAGGGCCGGAACCGGGAGGATCTGACCAGCGCGCCGATCCCGCCCGCGGCCAGGCCGGCGGCGAGCTTGGCCACCTCCCAGCCGGGCCCGTTCGGCGTGGCTTGCGGCACGCTGTCGTCGACGGAGTCCCAGCCGCCCGGCGGCCGGCACCATACGTCGTCAGCGGCCGGTGCCGGGTCGATGAGGATGTCCGTGAGCTCGGCCACCCGAAGCGTCCGGCCGTCGAGGAATTCCTCCTGGCGCAGCAGGATGCCGAGTTCGAGGTCGACGACGGCCTCTACCCGGTCCAGCGGGCGGCGCGCCATGGGCCGGGGCCAGATGCCCGGCCGCGGCGTCGCCACCGCCCGCAGGGCGTCCCGCCCGCCCATGGTCACCCGCTCGCCGGGCTCCAGGGTGTAGCCGCTGAGCATCCACGACGGCCGGAGCAGTTCCCCGAGCGGCGGCTCGGGCCCGCCCGTCTCGTCGACGGTCCACCCGCCGTCGTCTCGGACCGCATGCCAGCTCCGGTCTCCGTCGCAGCCGCTGAGGAAGCTCTCGCTCTGCTCGCGGTAGCGTCGGCCGGGCGCGATGAGCAGCGTGGACCGGCCCGACTGGATGCCCTGGAGTTCCGTGGCCACCTCCCACTCGTTCCCGGTCGGCCGCGGTTCCCTGGGCTCCCCGAAGGGGCGCCATCGCGGCGGCCCCGGCGGCGCCTCGTCCTCGGCCTGGCCATGGAACAGGTCGAGGTCCAGGCTGGTGCTCACCTCAGCGGTCAGGCTCAGCCGCGTCCAGTCCGCGCGGTATAGCAGGCTGACCAGGTCAGGCTCGTCACTCATGGTTCCTCCCGCGTCGCCGGGCCGCTCCGGCGCAGCCGCCGTATCCGGCCGCGCGTCCCGCCCTGCCTGAGGCCTATTTTTCATCCGAACGAAGCCAGCCTCAGCGTCAACCCCAAGATCAACTATGAAAGACTCGGAAGCGATGTGTACCGTCGTGGTCAGCCTCGCTCCGGAAGACCGGGTGCCGTTGCTGCTGCTCGGCGTCCGTGACGAGTTCGCCGGCCGCCCGTGGCAGCCGCCGGCCCGGTACTGGCCGGCTCCGGACTGGTCGCCGCTGATCGGGGGACGCGACGAGCAGGCCGGCGGGACCTGGCTCGCGGTGCACCCCGACGTGCCGCGGGTCGGCTGCGTCCTGAACGGCCGGGGCGAGCCCGCCCCGCCGGACCGCCGCCGGTCCCGCGGGGAGCTTCCGCTGCGCGCGGCAGCTGACGGGCCCGACGCCCTGAGGAAGCTTCACGACGACCCGGAGGCCCTGGCCCTTTACGACCCGTTCTACCTGGTCTGCGCCGACCGGATCGCGGTGCTGATGCTCGGCTGGGACGGCCGGGGCGCCGGGCTCACCGAACTCGGGCCGGGCACCCACGTGCTCACCAACGCCGGCCACATGTACCCGCCCGCCCCGGACAACCAGCACAAGCCGGCCGATGAGAAGGCCCCCCTCGATGAGAAGGCACAGCGCTTCGGCCCGAAGTTCGCCGCCCGCAGGCCGTCCGGCGACCCGGCCGCCACCCTGCCGGACGCCTGGGGTGACTGGCTCGCCCTGGCCGACGGCGACGGCCTCGCCGCCACCGCACCGGGTGCCATCATCGTCCGCCGTGACCTGCCCGACGGCCGGGTATGGGGGAGCACGTCGGTCACCCTGGTCGCCCTGGCCCGGGACGGCCGCCTCCGCTACGATTTCCAGCCGGATCCGAAGACCCCGCCCGACCCCTCGACCTGGTATTCCGTGGCGATCACCTAGTAGAACTCGAAGTACTCGCGCATCTCCCAGTCGCTGACGTCCTGGCCGTCCGGCACCGGCGCCTCGGCCAGCGATGCCTGGTAGCGCGCGATCTCGAAGCGCTTCATCATGACCAGGTAGGAGACCAGCGTGTCGCCGAACTCCTTCCGGTAGAACGCGTCCGCGTCCAGGGCGTCCACCGCATCGGCCAGCGACGCGGGCAGCGGGGGCGCCTCGATCGCGTACGGGTCCGCGTCAGCCGCCGGCGGGGGCTCGGCGCCGCGCTGGATGCCGTCCAGACCCGCCGCGATGTTGGACGCCAGGTAGAAGTACGGGTTCGCGGCAGGCTCGCCGAGCCGCATCTCCACGTGGCTGCTGGCGTCGCCGGGGGAGCCCTGGACCCGGACCAGCGCGCCGCGGTTCTCCACCGCCCAGCACACCCGGTCGGGGGCGAACGAGTAGGGTCGGAACCGCTTATAGCCGTTGACCGTCGGCGCGGCGAACACCGCCATCGGCGCGGTGTGCTCGAGCAGGCCCGCCACGTACTGCCGGCCGACGTCCGACAGGAAATCCGTCCCGGAAGCGAACGCGTTCGAGCCGTCCAGGCGGGACAGCAGCGACTGGTGCAGGTGCCAGCCGGAGGAGAAGAAGTTCGGCAGCGCGGGGCGGCACATGAACGTGGCCAGCAGCCCGCGCCGCTGGCAGACCTGCTTGACCGCGGACCGGAACAGCACCGCGGCGTCGGCCGCGGCCAGCCCGGCGATGGGCGCGAAGCTGAACTCGAGCTGGCCGGGTCCCCATTCGTCCTCCATCGACCGCGGCGGCAGCCTGACGTCGGACAGCGCGTCCCGCAGCGCCTCCAGCGTGGGTCCCATGCCGTCCAGCCGTGCCTCGGACAGGAACTGGTAGCCCCGCTCGAACACGCTGACAGGCGGCGGCGGCGGGGTGAAGCCGGCGTTCTCCGGGGCCAGTTCCTCCGGAGAGCGGATGACGATGCTGAACTCGACCTCGAGCCCGGCCAGGAAGTCGTATCCCGCCTCGCCGAGCGCGGCGAGCATCCGGCGGAGCAGGCCGCGGCCGTCCAGCGGCATCGGCTGGCCGTTGCCGAAGTAGACGTCGCACAGCATCCAGCCGGTGCTGTCGGCCCACGGCAGCAA
>Ga0335069_10016671_pt1 | contig 10242 bp, 9 predicted proteins | sample Lox_Sample_11_FD_206714 | JGI IMG/M metagenome (GOLD analysis project Ga0335069, IMG submission 206714) | Soil microbial communities from Loxahatchee National Wildlife Refuge, Florida, United States - Lox_Sample_1.1 | ecosystem: Environmental > Terrestrial > Soil > Wetlands | place: USA: Florida...
TGGCAGCAGCCGGAGCAGCTCCACCCGGGAAGCGCGGACGCTCATGCGTACCCGACTCTTCAACCAGGAAGGCGCCCTCACCCGCGCCCAGGGGGCGCACGGGCGCGGTGTCGCCGGAGCCGAAACCACGATCCATGGAATTCGCACCCGCGACCGCCAGCCGGCCGAGGGAATCATCGAATTCAGACTCGCGGCGCGCGCGCCAGGCGCGCAGCCCGAGCAGGCCCAGGAGGGCCGCCACGAGCAGGGCCGCAGCCCACCAGTAGTCTTTCAGGGTATCGAGGATCGAACCGCTCTGTGCCGCAGGGGCAGGAGTCGCATGAGGCTTGCGGGCGCGGGCAGCTTCCGCAGGCGGAGGATTCTGTTCGGCGGACGGCGCGGGCTCTTGGGCCGCAGGCGGCGTGGCCGGTGGGGTCTCGGTCTGAGCCGAGGCAGGCGGTGCAGCAGGGGTCGGGGCAGCGGCCGGAGGAGTCGGGGCCGGTGTCGCAGTGGCGGCCGGCGGTGCGGCCGGGGTCGGTTCGGGAGCGGGCGCGGCGGCCCTGGACTTCTCCAGTTTCGCCTGGAGCTGGGCCAGCTCCTGGTTCCGCAGCTCGAGCAGGCGCTTGGACTCGCTGAGCTGACTCTCGAGATCCTTCACACGGCCCTGAAGCGCCTGCGTATCAGGGCCGGCTCCACCAGCACCGGCGGATCCGGATTCCGTGGGTGTAACCAGGCGAAGACGACCGGGCTCGGGCGCGTTCGAGGACGCACTGGCCGGTGCGTTGGAACGCCACGCGGCGTACTGACGGCGAATCTCACTCGTTGCCTGGGCCGGAGAGATTGCCGCTACCTCCGAACCATCCGGGATCCGCAACACCGCGCCGGAGCGCAGCAGGTTCATGTTGTTGTCGAACGCCGCCGGGTTCGCCTGATAGATCGCAAGCATCCACGCGCGCGCCTGAGGCGTGTTACCCGGGCTCGCTGAAGCCGAAGCGGCGATGGCGGACAGTGTCTCGCCGCGCTTCACAACGTGGCTGGAACCGGCCGATGCGCTGACACTGCTGCTCGACGGGGACCCGCGCGAGGAAGTCGCACCGCGAGACTCACTCGACGGCGCGCTTGAAGCAGGAGCCGCTGCAGGCGCCGCCGGCGTCGCAGCCGCCGGTGGCTGTTCCGATCCTCGGGCAATGGCACCCTCGCGAGTTCCACCGCCAGCTGCAGGCGCTGCAACAGGCGCGCTTGCTGACTGACCGGGCGTATACACCGGCGGGTCCAGCAGCATCGTGTACTCACGTACCAGACGACCGCGTGCCCAGTTCACCTCGACGAGCAACGTGATGAACGGCTCGGTGATCGTGTCACTGGACTTCAGCTTGATGACCTGGTGGCCATCCGGATTCCTGACCGTGCGGACCTGCACGCTGCTGAGAAATACCGGCCAGTCCAGACCGTAGCGGGTGAACGTGTCACGCGAGGCAATCTGGGCCTTCAGGCTCTGCATTTCCTCCGGCGAGACGTCCACCAGCTCGATTTCCGCATCGAGCGGGGCATTGAGCGGGGAGAGGAGATGGATATCTCCGAGACCAACGGCAAACGCCGCCGATGGCAGGACCATCAGCAGTGCCAGCGCGCGGCCGAACGATTTGGCGACCATTAAGACACCCCGAGAGGCATCACTGCGTGAAAAATCTTGTAAAAACAATTGTGTGGACCGCATTCCGCGAGCCCACCCGACGGCCGGCAATATACATTACATATGCTGTCGAGCCAAAATCTCTGCAATCTGCACACTGTTCGTGGCAGCACCCTTGCGGACATTGTCGGCGACCACCCATAAGTTAAGTCCCCTGTCGGAGGACAGATCTTCACGTATTCTCCCGACATAAACTGTGTCGCGGTTCGCTGCCTCGGTAGCCGCCGTGGGGTACCCGCCTGGCCTGTGTTCGTCGAGTATTTCGACCCCCGGAGCCCTGGCCAGCAACGCCCGGACTTCTTCTACTGTGATCTTCGTCCGGGTTTCCAGGTGCACCGCCTCGGAGTGACCGTAGAACACCGGCACCCGGACCGCCGTGGCATTCACGCGGATGGCCGGGTCGCCCAGGATTTTGCGCGTCTCCCACACCATCTTCATCTCTTCTTTGGTGTACCCGTTGTCCTGGAAACGGTCTATCTGGGGCACGCAGTTGAAAGCGATCTGCTTGGCGATGACCCGCGCCTCGACCGGCCCGCGGCCGCTGAGGAGCTGGATGGACTGCTCGGCGAGCTCTTCCACCGCTTCGCGCCCGGCTCCTGACACCGACTGATACGTGGCCACGTTGATGCGCTCGATGCCCGCGGCCGCGTGGATCGGCTTGAGTGCGACCACCAGCTGGATGGTCGAGCAGTTGGGATTGGCGATGATGCCGCGCTGGCGAAACTGCCCGATGGCCTCCGGGTTGACCTCGGGCACGACGAGCGGGATGTCGTCCTCGTAGCGGAACTCCGAAGTGTTGTCGATGACGATGCAGCCGGCGGCGGCGGCGCGCGGCGCATGCTCCCGCGAGACTTCCGAGCCAGCGGAAAACAACGCGATCTGCGTCCGGCTGAAGTCAAAACCCTGCAGCTCCCGCACCGGGTAGCTGCGCCCGTGGAAGCTGACCGACTTGCCCAGCGAGCGGTTGCTTGCCAAAGGGTGCAGCTCCGACACGGGAAAGCCGCGCTCCTCCAGCACCTGGATCATGGTCTCGCCGACCAGTCCGGTCGCACCCACGACCGCGACGGAGAGGGCGGCAGGCTCGGTACTCATATTCAACGCCTACGGGTGATGTCGGGAGTGCTCGACGCGACGTCTGCATTCTGCGCCCGGTGGCGCAGGTAGTGATCCATCAGCACGATGGCGAGCATGGCCTCGGCGATCGGTGTCGCACGCAATCCCACGCAGGGATCATGCCGCCCCGTGGTGACGATCTCCACGGGGTTGCCCTCCACATCGATGGTGTCCCCGGCCACCTGGATGCTCGAGGTGGGCTTGAGGGTCGCGTGCGCGACGATGTCCTGTCCAGAGGAAATCCCACCCAACACGCCACCGGCGTGATTGCTGCGGAAACCCCTCGGTGTCAGCTCGTCGCGATGTTCACTGCCCTTCTGCCGCGCGGCGCCCACGCCCGCACCGATTTCCACGGCCTTGACGGCGTTGATGCCCATGAGCGCATGCGCAATGTCGGCATCCAGTCGGTCGAATACCGGTTCGCCCAGCCCCGGCGGCACACCGGTCGCGATCACCGTCACGCGCGCCCCGAGTGAATCGCCCTCGCCGCGCACCTTCCAGAGCAACTCTTCCAGCTCCTTCAGCCGGGCGGGATCGGGACAGAAGAACGGATTCTGATACGCGGAAGGAGGGTCCACGGGCTCGAGCCGCAGATCGCCGATCTGGCTGAGGTAGCCGTAAATGCGCACGCCCAGCCTCTCTGCGAGGTACTTGCGCGCAATGGCGCCGGCGGCCACGCGAACCACCGTTTCGCGCGCCGAGGAGCGGCCGCCACCGCGATAGTCGCGGCGCCCGTATTTCTGCTGATAGGTGTAGTCCGCGTGCCCCGGCCGGAAGCGATCGCGGATCTTCTCGTAGTCGCGCGAGCGCGCATCGGTGTTCTCGATCAGCACGCCAATCGGGGTTCCGGTGGTGAGACCCTCGAACACACCGGAGAGGATGCGCACCTGATCGCCTTCGCGCCGCTGGCTCACGAAATGCGACGTGCCGGTGCGCCGCCGGTCCACGTCCTGCTGCAGGTCTGCTTCGGTGAGGGTCAGGCCCGGCGGGCAGCCGTCGATGATGCCGCCCATGGCCGGTCCGTGACTCTCGCCGAACGTGGTCACGCTGAACAGTTTGCCGATCGTGTTGCCCGACATCTCGCGCCCGCAATTGGTGGCCTAGCGCAATGCCCGGGGCCGGGACTGGCGCCGCGGCAGCTGGCCGGCCGTCAACAGAAAGACCCCGCCACCGCCCCGTTCGAACTCGAGCCAGACGAACGGCAGGTCCGGGAAGGCCCGACGCACCGCTCGTTCGGTGTTGCCGACCTCCACGACCAGCAGGCCGTGCGGCCGCAGATGCTGGCGCGCTTCGCTCAGGATGACTCGCACCGAGTCCAGCCCCGCGCTGCCTGCGGCCAGCGCCAGCCGTGGCTCGTGCCGGTATTCGGGCGGCAGCGCCCGCATCTCACGTGCGCCCACGTAGGGCGGATTCGACACGATGATATCGTAGGTTCGCTGCCGCAGCGCGCCGAAGTGATCGGACTCGACGAGCCGTACTCGCGAACCCAACCTGTGCCGGCGCACATTGATCGCCGCGACGGCCAGCGCGTCCTGCGAGATGTCGGATGCATCCACACTTGCGCCCGGAAACGCCTTCGCCGCGGCAATCGCGATGCATCCCGAACCCGTTCCGAGATCGAGCACGTTTCTGACACGCCGCGGATCGATCCATGGCGCGAAGCGGCGTTCGATCAGCTCCGCCAGAGCCGACCGCGGGATGAGTACGCGAGCATCGACATGGAACGGCAGGCCGGCAAACCAGGTCTTCTTCGTGAGATACACGGCCGGTATCCGTTCGGTGATCCGCCGCTCGAGCAGTTCCTCGACGCGGCGCTGGCCCGCGGCGGGCACCCGCTTCCGATAGGCCACTGTCGCCGCATCGTGATCGAGATCCAGCGCATGAAACACCAGTGCCGCGGCATCATCGACCGCATTGTCGGTTCCATGACCGAAGAACACACCCGCGCGTTGCAGCCGCAGGGCGCCGGAGGCGATGAGATCGCTCACGCTCGGGCGAGTGCGCCGTTGCGCCGTTGCGCGCCGGCTCGCGGGGTTCCTCGTCGTTGCGCCACGCTGCGAGGCTTTGGACCGTCCAGCGGCAGGCGGCGCTGCGGCTGGGCGCTTCGCCCGGCGGCGGGCACGACCTCTATGGGATAATTCCATCATGACGAAGCGCAGTTCCTGGATTCTCCTGGGGGTGGCCGCGGTGTGCGCCGCGCTGAGCGGTTTCTGGCTGGCGCGGAAACTTGACAGCTCGGCCCCGCCGCTGGCAAGTGGCACGTGGCTCGGCGCCCCGCGCGACACCGGCAGCTTGCGCCTCACCGACCAGGATGGCAGACCCTTCACGCAAGCCTCGCTGCAGGGCAAGTCGAGCCTGGTTTTCTTTGGCTACACGCACTGTCCGGATGTCTGCCCGACCACACTCGCCAAACTCGCCCAGGTGAAGAAGTCCGCGGGTGTCCCGGGATTGCAGGTCGTGTTCGTCAGCGTGGATCCGCAGCGCGACACGCCGGCGGTCCTGAGCACCTACGTCCACGCCTTCGACCCGCAGTTCATCGGGCTGACCGGTGAGCCCACCGCCATCGCCGCCCTCACATCGAAGTTCGGCATCGCGGTTGCCCGGGTCGAGCTGCCTGGTGGTGACTATACGATGGACCATTCGGCAGCCGTGTTCCTGCTCAACACACATGGCCAGATCGCCGCGCTTTTCACACCGCCGTTCGACGTGCGCCAGATGGCGCAGGACCTGCGGAGCGCGGCTCCGTATCTCACCGGCTCATGATGGGGACTGAGCCTTCCCCGACGCTGCGCGCGCGCCTGTTCGTCGCCCTGCAGCATCTGATTCCGCAACATGGGCTGACCCGGATCGTCTACCGCCTGACCCGCAGTCGTCGGCCGGCGCTGAAAAATACCCTGATCCGCCGGTTCCTCGGTGGATTCCATCCCGACATGAGCGACGCCGCCGAACGCGATCCGTTCCGCTACGCGACATTCAATGAGTTCTTCACGCGCGCGCTGCTCCCCGGTGCGCGGCCGATAGACCCCGATCCGGCCAGCCTGGTCTCGCCGGTGGACGGCACCATCAGCCAGATCGGTCCCCTGGACGGGCAGCAGCTCGTCCAGGCCAAGGGCCGCTCCTATACATTGAGTGAACTGCTCGATCCGTCGGGCGGCGGAGGCAGGGCGATCGCGGGTACGGTCGGCGGAGGTGCGGTCGGCGGAGGCGCGGGTGGCGCGAACGCGGGCGCGGGCGCCGCCGGCGGCGGCGGGTCAGCCGACTGGGTGCGTCGGCTGACGGGCGGATCGTTCGCGACGCTTTACCTGGCGCCTTTCAATTACCACCGGATCCACATGCCCGCCAACGGGACACTGCAGGGATCCTGGTACATACCCGGGCAGCTTTTCAGCGTGAACAATACGACGGCCGCGGCGGTGCCGCGCCTGTTCGCGCGCAACGAGCGTGTCGTGTGCACCTTTGAAGACGGGCCCGTCGCCTTCGCCATGGTGTTGGTCGGTGCCCTGTTCGTCGGCAGCATGACCACTGTGTGGCACGGTGATATCACACCGCGCAGACCACGCTGGCCCCTCGACCTCCCCGTCGGTGAGGCGCGCGTCTCAACTCGGCTCGACAAGGGCGCGGAGATGGGGCGATTCAACATGGGATCGACGGTGATCCTGTTGTTGCCGCCGGGGCTGGCGCAGTGGCTGCCCGGTCTTCGGCCCGGCAACCCGGTGCGGGTCGGACAACCGCTTGCGCAGATGTTGAGCGGCTCATCCGCGCCCACCACGCCCACTGCGCCCACCGCGCCCACCACGCCCACCGCGCGGCGGAATTGAGCCGCTGCAGATCACGACTGCGACGCCATGACTGCAATACATGAAGACTGGCGACCGACCGCCACGCGCGAAATGCTGGTCAGACGCGCGGACCTGCTCGCGACCACACGGGCGTTCTTCGCCGAGCGTCACGTTCTCGAAGTGGATACCCCGGCGGTCGTGAATGCGGCCGTGACGGATGTGCACATCCACTCGGCGCGAGTGACCTTCTCCGATCCGGGGAGCGGTCGTGAAGTTCACCTGGCTCGGCCGTACTTCCTGCACACCTCGCCCGAATACGCGATGAAGCGCCTGCTGGCCGCGGGCAGCGGTGACATCTATCAGATCTGCCATGTCGTACGGGGACTGGAGCGCGGTCGGCAGCACAATGCCGAATTCACCCTGGTCGAGTGGTATCGGCTCGGCTTCTCGCTGGATGAGCTGATGAGCGAGGTGGACGCGCTGGTGCGCCGGCTGCTGGGTGAGGCCGCCAGGTATTTTTCCAGCGAACGGCTGACCTATCGTGAGGTGTTCTTGCGTGAAGCGGGTGTGGATCCATTGACGGCAAGCCTGGGTGAGTTGGAATCCCTGGCCCGAAGCGTGGGGTTTTCGGGCAACCGTGCACCTGCGTCCACGTCTGCATCCCCGCCCGCGTCCGCGCCAGCGTCCCCGACGGGTTCCACGCTCGCCACCCCGCCGGCATTCACCGAACATCGCGATGAGTTGCTCGAACTGCTGATGGGCACGCTGGTCGGACCCCGGCTGGGCGCGAGCGCACTGACCTTCGTTCATGGCTACCCGGCGACGCAGGCAGCCCTCGCCCGGCTGGACCCGCGAGATCCGCGAACCGCCCTGCGGTTCGAGCTGTACTGCCGCGGCATGGAGTTGGCCAACGGCTTCCAGGAGCTGGCCTCCGCTTCCGAGCAGCGCGCCCGATTCGAGAGCGACAACGCCGAGCGGCGCCGCCTCGGCCTGCCTGCCTTCGACATCGACGAGCGCCTGCTCGCGGCGCTGGAAGCTGGATTGCCGGAGTGTTCGGGAGTTGCACTGGGGTTTGACCGGACCGTGATGCTCGCGACACAAGCCAGCCATATTGAGGCCGTCATGGCGTTCCCGACGGAGCGCGCCTGATGTGCGCCGCGTCGCCCTTCCGGGAGAGGCGCCGGTCGGCCATTCACGCGACACTATGGGGCCGGATCGCAGTTCGGACTCTCCCATGAGCTTCAGCGCCAAACGTTACGAGTTTCGCGACAAGGGCGCGGACTACGCCGGCCTGGCCGCCGAACTCGGCAGCCTGCTGGCCGGTGAACGGGACCTGGTGGCAAACGCGGCCAACATGTCAGCCCTGCTCTTCGACGCGCTGCCCGACATCAACTGGGCAGGTTTCTATTTCCTGCGCTCGGGCTCGGGTGCCGGATCAACCGGCGAAGGTGAACTGGTGGTCGGCCCGTTTCAGGGGAAGCCCGCGTGCGTGCGCATCCCGCTGGGCAAGGGCGTGTGCGGCACCGCGGCTGCCACGCGCAGGACGATCGTGGTGCCCGACGTTCACGAGTTTCCCGGCCACATCGCGTGCGATGCCGCCTCGCGCTCCGAGATCGTCGTACCGCTGATCCGCGACACGGCACTGCTCGGCGTCCTGGACATCGACAGTCCTCGCGTCGCGCGCTTCGACGATCAGGACCGGGCGGGCATCGAGAAACTGGCGGCCATCTTCGTGGCGGGCAGCCGATGACACCTGCCAGCAAGGGATTCGTGCCGGCCGCCACCGCGTTCGCCATCTGGGGAATCTTTCCTCTTTACTTCCATCCACTGCACGAGGTTTCCCCCGGGCAGGTCATCGCGCACCGGATCTTCTGGTCGTGCGTGTTCCTGCTGCTCTGGCTGACCGTTCGCGGCGAGTTGGGCTCCCTTCGGGAAACGTTCACGAATCGCGCGGCGCTGTTGCGACTCGCGGCATCGGCCGCGCTCATCACCTTCAACTGGCTGGTCTACGTATGGGGCATTTTCCATGGGCACGTCGTGGAAACGAGCCTCGGCTACTTCATCGGGCCGCTGGTCAACGTGTTGCTGGGGACGGTGTTGCTGTCGGAGCGCCTGACTCCGACGCAGTGGACCGCGGTGGCACTGGCGGCTGCCGGCGTGGGTTATCTGACCCTGATGGCGGGCGGATTTCCCTGGATCGCGCTCACGCTCTCCTGCTCCTTCGCGACCTATGGGCTGATCCGCAAGGTGGTGAAGGTCGCGGCGTTGCCGGGTCTGGCGACCGAAACGCTGCTACTGACACCGCTCGCGCTTGCTTACCTGCTCTGGTGCGAGTCCACGGGCGCAGGTGCCCTTCGACATTCTTCACTCGCCATCGATGCCCTGCTGATCGGCAGCGGCCCCATCACCGCGATCACCCTGTTCCTGTTCGCGTTCGGTACCCGGCTCCTGCCCTACTCGACCGTCGGCGTGCTGCAGTACATAGCGCCGACGGGCCAGTTCATCTGCGGTGTGTTCGTGCTGCACGAGCCGTTCGACCATACACGCGCGATCGGCTTCACCATTATCTGGGCGGCGCTGTTGATCTACGCTGGTGAGGGATTCCGGCTGTCGCGCCGGCAGCAGCGCGCCTTCGCCTGAGGGCGCCTGAAACGGTCCGCGGGAAATGCGCGAGGTTTCGGGCGACCGCCGCTGCTGGCGCGAACGCGAGAGCCTGGCGCGCGTCGCTACTGCTTCGCGCGCGAGACGTATTCGCCGGTGCGGGTGTCGATCCGCAGAATGTCGCCTTCGTTGATGAAGAGCGGCACGCGGACCACGGCGCCCGTCTCCAGCTTCGCGGGCTTCTGACCACCGGTGGCGGTATCTCCGCGCAGACCGGGGTCCGTTTCGATGACCTTCAGATCAATATGCGCGGGCGGCATGACCACCAGCGGCACGTTGTTCCAGAGCGTCACGATGCAGATGACACCGTCCTTGAGCCACTGTGCGGCCTCGCCCACGGCCGATTTGCCAGCGGTGTACTGTTCGAAATTCTCCGGCACCATGAAGTGCCAGAAGTCGCCGTCCTGGTAGAGATACTGCATCTCGGTGTCCTGGACGTCGGCCGCCTCGAGCGATTCGCCCGAGCGGAACGTGCGCTCGATCGTGCGACCGGTGCGCAGGTTGCGCACCTTGATGCGGTTGAAGGCCTGGCCCTTGCCCGGCTTGACGAACTCGTTCTCCACCACGGCATAAGGATCACCGTCGAGAAGAACCTTCATGCCGCCGCGGATTTCGCTCGTTGTGTAACTGGCCATGGCTGTCTCTTCAAGGGATCGCCCGCGGCTGCAGTTCCGCAGGGGCCGCCGCAAAGGGCCGCGTATGATAGCGGCATCACCCCGGACCCGCCAGTTCGGGGGTCCGGACGGCCATTTTCGCCCTTCGCAGGACGTGTCAGGACGCCCTGGAGGCCCTGTTCCCACTGTATGGGACCCCCGGGGCGAGAACTGGCGCATGCTGGGCGCCGTGACCCCGATGCTAGAATCCCCTCGCTTGCTTGTGCCTGTGGCGCTGTGGAGATCGCTTTGACTGAGCAGAACGCGGTACCGCTCATTGTCCTGAGCGCCGCGCGTGAACCCGTGGAGGCCATCAATAGCACGCTGCGCCGGGCGGGCCACCCGGTTCACTGCACCTGGATTC
>Ga0335069_10016674_pt1 | contig 10242 bp, 8 predicted proteins | sample Lox_Sample_11_FD_206714 | JGI IMG/M metagenome (GOLD analysis project Ga0335069, IMG submission 206714) | Soil microbial communities from Loxahatchee National Wildlife Refuge, Florida, United States - Lox_Sample_1.1 | ecosystem: Environmental > Terrestrial > Soil > Wetlands | place: USA: Florida...
GGCGATGACGTGAAACTCCGGCACGTGACCGCCGGTCAGTTCCACTTTGGCGACGCCGGGGATCTGCAGGAAGAGCGGCTTGAGTTTGTAATTGGCCGTCTCCCACAAGTCCATCAGGTCGCGGTTCGAGCTGGTGAGGCTGATGCCGATGATGGGAAACGCGGAAAACGTCAGCCGCGAGACTTCCGTGGAAGCCGACGCGGGCAGGTCGCCGCGGATTTCCGCGAGCCGTCCCAGCACATAAAGTTCCGAGCGTTCCATGTCGACGCGCCAGTTGAAAAAGACGTTGATTTCCGCCGAACCGCGCTCGGTCGCGGAACGCACGGAAACCGCACCCGGTATGTCCTTCATCGCCTCCTCGATCGGCCGCGTCACCGTGGCCATCATTTCGTCGGCAGGCATGATTCCGTTGTTCACGAGAATGACGACGCGCGGAAAATCCGTCTGCGGAAATACCGAGGACGGCGTGTGCAACGCTGAAAAAACGCCCGCCAGGCACAACGCCACCGCGATGAACGTGATGGAAATCGCGTGCCGCGTCGCAAACCGGCCCAGGCGTGAGGAGGTTTCGGGATTCATTTCGCCGACGACGATTCCGAACTGGCCGCTCCTTCTTCCACCGGATTCACCACCTGGATTTTGGTTTTCTCCGGCAAACCGTAGGCGCCAACCGTCACCACCGGGTCGCCGTCCTTGAGCCCGGTTCCTTCAATTTCCACACGGCCGTTTTCGCGGAAGCCGGTTTGCACCGGCAGCTGCGCGGCCTGATCGCCTTTGACCAGCGCGATGACACTGCGTCCGCTTTCATCCGCCACCACGCTCGCCTCCGGCGCGGTCAGGCAGTTGGTGTGCACCGCGGTGACGATTTTCAACTGCACAAACTGGCCGGGGCGCAACCCGCTGTCCGCCGGCAGCAGCGCGCGCGACAAAACCGTGCCGTTGTTCGGGTCCACCGCAGGGCTGACGAACGACAACGCCGCCGTTACCGGCGGCTGCGTCAGCACTTGGGCTTCCTCGCCGACTTTCAGCTCGTTCGCTTCGGCGGCCGGGATGCCGGTGCTTACGGCCAGCCGGCTCAAATCGATTACCTCCGCCACCACCGTGCTCACGTCCACGGCCGCGCCGGGCTTGACGTTGAGCCGCGTGACGGTGCCGGACAAGGGCGCGGTCACCTGCAACAATGCCAGTTGCGCCGCGGCGTCCTGCAACGCCTTCAGTGACGTGTTGTGTTGCTCGAATAATTTTTTCTGCCGCCCGACTTCCTCTCGGGCATACTCGGCCGTGGCGGTGCCTGAATTCAGCTCCATCAGCACGTCGCCTTTTTCCACGTGCTGGCCTTCGATAACATTCACTTTGGCCACCACCCCGGCAGACGGCGCGGCGAGTGGCGCTCCGGCAGCCGGCCGGTCCGCCGTCGCCGGCGCGGCTTCAACCGTGCCGTAGCCGGTGACGTAACGGCGCAAGGTCAAGCGCTGAAGGGTGCCGGTTTGGACGCTGACGACGGTGGGCGTGGCTTCTTCATCACCCGACGTGGAGGCGGCGCCATGCGATTTGATGAGCGCATAAATGCCCAATCCGGTACACAGAACGACGATGATGCCGATGACAACTGGTTTCCGTTTCATTTTGAACCTTGGGGAAAATTGTTTTTCGCGGCGTCGAGCGTTTCCGGCGGCAACGTCAACGGACTTTGGACTGCGTCCTCCAACTGGCCGAGCGCCTGCTGCGCCTTGATCAGCGCGTCGAGCCGGCTTTGCGCGCCCGCGCCGAATTCGATTTCTGCGCCACCCACGGCCAGCGGGTCCGTTTCGCCGGCCTCAGCCTGGGCGCGGACGGAATCCAGGCGCTTCTGCAAATTGTCTCGCAACATCTTTGCGGTGGCCGCCTGCTGCACCGCCGCCTGGTAACCGGCCAGGGCGCTGTCGATCTCGCCGATGGCGGTGGTTTGCACGGTCAGGAAATGCGCGGCGGCCCCGTCGCGCTTCGCTTTCGCCTCGGCAATCGGGCCCCGGTTTTGATTGAAAATCGGCAGCGTTACAGCCAGACCCAGTGTCCATTCGTTGTCGCCGGCGTTGCCGGTATTCCAGCCGTAGCCCGGACCGAGATGGACGTCCGGATATTGATTGGCGATTTCCAGTTGAAGGGCGGACTGGCTGGCGGCGTATTCGGCCAAGGCGCCCCGCACGTCGGCCCGGTTCAACAGCGCCTGACGGCGGACCTCCGGTTTGGTCAATTGAGTGGGAAATTGGTCCAGCCCGGCAAAGGACAAATGCACGCCGTCCAGTGCCGGCGCCGGCAGGCCAAGCGCATTCGCCAGTTGCACCCGCGCCTGGTGGCGCTGACCGGCGGCGTCGTGCCGTGCCAGCCGCGTGGTCTCCAGCGCCACGCGGGCCTGTGTGACCTCGAAATCCGAGACAGCGCCGACGGCCAGCTGGCCTTCGAGCAAACGGACCACGTTGCTTTGCGCCGCTTCCTGCCGGGCCAGCAATGATTCGGTTTCGCGGGCGGCGTAAAGATTCAGCAACGCGGTGCGTACGCGGCTTCGCGCCTGCCAGGCGGCGGAAACAAAATTCCAGTACGCGGCCTCGGAAAGATGGCCGGCCTGGTCGAGGCGTTTGGCCCGCTTGCCGGCCGTCTCAATGGGCACATCGAGATTTACATTTACCAGCCAGGGGCTGAAGTTGCCGGGGATCTGGGAGTCGTACCCGGGCGTCGCGGACAGGGTCGGGTTCGGCCGTTCACCGGCCGTGATTTTCGCCGCCTGCGCCGACGCCCATTGTGCCCGCGCCTCGGCCAAGGCCGGCTGATAAAAAAATGTCACGAGGGTGAGCGCGTTCAGGTCCCACGACTGCCGCGGCCAGTCACCGGCGACGTGGTTGGTTTCCAGAAATGCGCGCAGGTCTTCGTTGGTCAGCGACCGGGCGTCAAAGGCGGCGGCGGTTTTCTCCGGCGAAATCGGCTGGGAATGAAACGTGGCGCAACCGGCCAACAACGCCGTTCCCAAAGTGATGGTCCAAAACTTTTTCATGCGATTCGTGGTGCGGGTTCTGCCAGCGGTAACTGCACGGTAACCGTGGTGATTTTCGACGGTATCGAGTCAACCTTGACGCTCCCGCTATGGGCGGAAGCAATCCATTGCACGATGCTCAGACCGAGGCCGCAGCCTTCCACCGTCGGGCTGTGCGCCGGGTCGCCGCGGAAAAACCGGTCGAACACCCGCGGCAGAAATTCCGCCGGAATGCCCGGGCCGGTGTTGGCGATGGTGAATTCGGCCACGCCGTCCACCCGGCGCAGGCTCATCGTGACCCGGCCTTGCGGCTGGTTGTATTTGACCGCGTTGTCCGCCAGATTCAGTAACAATTGCCGCAACCGGTGCCGGTCGGCCGGCACGGTGGCTTCCTCGCAGGCAGTCAGTTCCACCTGGATGCCCTGCGGCTCGGCGAGAATCCGCGCGTCTTCAAAATTATCGCGCACCAGTTCGTCCAGCCGGACCGGTTCCAGCTTCAGGGTCACCTGGCCCGCATCCGCCTTGGCCAGCAGGGTCAGGCCGTCCACGATCCGGGCGAGGCGGCGTAATTCATCTAACTGGCTGGCGGCGCGCTCGCGCTCGGCGGCCGAAAGCGATTCGTCGCGCAGCGCGGTCTCGGTTTCGCCGCACAGGACCGTCAGCGGCGTCTTGAGCTCGTGCGAGGCGTGCAGCGTGAATTCGCGGGTGCGGTTGAACGAATCGTCGAGCCGCGCCAGCATGTCGTTGAAAACCCCGGCGAGCCGGTCCAGCTCATCGGCGTTGCCGGTGCGGGGCAGCTCTTCGCCCAGGTTCCGCTCGGTAATCCGCCCCGCCGCCTGGGTAAGCGACGCTACGGGCGCGAGCGCCTGCCGCGTCAGCCACCAGCCGCCCGCCAGCCCGAACGCCACGGCCGGCACTACGGTCCAGGTAAGAATGTCGATCAGGTCTTCGCTGTCCCGTTCGGATTCGCTCTTGCCTTGGTAGCGGTGGTGGTGCTTTTCAATGACAAATTCGTGGTAAAGCGCTGCCGTCATCACCGCCAGCGCCACCGCGCACAGAACCACCGAGTACCAGAGCGTGAGCCGGGTGCGAATGGTCATGGCTGCTCCTTCAAGACGTAGCCCGTGCCGCGGACGGTGTGGAGCAGTTTGGGCTCAAAGTTGGCGTCGATTTTTTCCCGCAGGCGCCGAATGTAAACGTCAACGAGGTTGGTGCCGGGGTCGAAATCGTAGTCCCAGACTTTTTCGAGAATCATCATCCGCCCGCAAATGCGCCCGGCGTCTCGCATCAAAAATTCCAGCAGGCGGTATTCGCGGGCCGTCAGTTCAATGTCCGCGCCGCCGCGCTGCGCCCGGTGGGTGATGGTGTGCAGCGTGAGGTCGGCCACGCGCAGGACGGTGGATTTGTTCTCGCCGCTCCGGCGCGTCAGCGCCCGCACCCGCGCGACCAGTTCGGCGAGCTCAAACGGTTTGGGCAGGTAATCGTCCGCGCCGGCGTTCAGGCCTTCGACGCGCTCGTTGACTTCGCCGCGCGCGGACAGGAGCAGGACGGGGGTGGCACTTTTGCGCTCGCGCAACTGGCGCAGCACGCTCAGGCCGTCCCGGCCCGGCAGCATGATGTCGAGCACGATGCCGTCGAAGGGCGTGGCCCGCGCCGCGGCGAGCGCGTCGTCGCCGTTGTGGCAGACATCCACGGCAAAGCCTTCGGCTTGGAGCGCCTTGCGGACAAACGACGCCGTCTTCTTTTCGTCTTCAACCACCAGCACGCGCATGGCCCGGGATTCGTTGAATGGTAATGCTGCGGCGGTTTATTTCTCCATGCCGTACACGAGAATCTTGAAGCTGTCCGGGACCATCTTGCCGCGCCGCTGGCCTTCGGCCGGCGCCTCGAATTTGGCCGCCGCCAGGTAGATTTTGTGCGTTGCGGGATCCAGCGCCATCGTCCGCGAACCGCGCTGGGTCTCCAGTTTCTGCACCACGGTCAGCTTGTCTGGCGCTTCTTCCTTGGCAATCGTCGTCGTCCCGTCGCCGCAGGAGGCGAACGCGAGCATCGTCCCGGGGTCAAACGCATTGGCATCCACGCCCTGGCCGATGGGCACCGAGGCGATGACCTTGCCGGTGGTGCTGTCCATCATTACCATTGTCTTGCTGCCGCCGCAGCCGAGGAACAGCCGGTGGTTCTTCTGGTCAATGGCCATGCCGGACGGCTCTTCACCCGGGGCGGTGGGCCAGTTCGTAACCACCGTGTGCGTCTTGGTATCAATCACCGCTACCTCGCTCTTGTCTTCGAGGTTGTCATAGACGCGGCCCGCCGCCGGGTCGGCTTGCGGAAATTCCGGTTTGCCATCCAGCGGAATGGTGGCGACCACTTTAGCCCCCTTCACATCCACGACCGTCGCCGACTGGCCGCGGCCGTTAAACAGGTAGGCTTCCTTTTGACCCGGCTCATAGAGCATGCCGTCGGGATTCTGGCCGGTATCCACCTTGGACAACGTCTGAAGCGTTTTCAAATCCACGATGCCGGCCTTGTTTTCGCGGCCGTTGCTGGTGACGCCGAGGCCGAGGTCGTGGGCGATGGCGATGCCGTGAATGCCCGGGGTGTTGGTGATTTCACCCACAACCTGGTCTTTGGCCAGGTCAAGGACCACCACTTTGGTTCCGTGCGAGACGTAGAGGCGTTGCGCCGCGGAATCCACGGTGCAGTAATCCCAGCCGCCTTCGCCGCCAATGGGGATTTCCTTGATGAAGTGATAGGGCCCGTCGGCGCGGCAAACCGCGACGGTCAGGCTGAACAGAACCAGCAATAACTTGTTTTTCATGGTTTGATTGGTTTGGATTGAGTTATGGAAACCTTTTGGACCTTGGCGCCCCGGCCGTCAACCTTCAAAACCGGGCGCGCCGGCACTTGACTTTGGACGCTGGTTGATGCCTGCGGGTTACCTGCCTCCTACTTGGCGGGCCGGCCTTCCGGATCGAATGTTGTCTCGACCATTTTTCCGTCTTTCGGGCCTTCGATTTCGTAGGTGGTTTCGCCGAATTCCACTCCTTTCATGGCTTTCAAGTCGGTGGCGCTGCCGAAATATTTCTCCGCCGCGGTGCGCACCGCCTCCGGCAAATCGCCGTATGCAATTGGAACTTCCGTGCCCAGCACCGCGCCATCCGCGTCGGCTATCAAAAACTCCAGGTGTTTGCCGTCCACCTGCGCCTCGACGTCATACACGGTCTTCTCCCGCTCGACCTCCTTGGTCATCTGTTCGATTTTGCCGCCGGCGGTCACTCGCTCCACCGTGGCCCGGGCCGGCGCCGACAATTGCGCCAGCGTGACCGGGACTTCCTGGTCCTGGGCTTTTCCCTTGTCCGCTTCCTGGGCTTCGCTTTCCGCCGACTCCTTCTCCACGGCCACGACTTCGCCCGTCATGGCGTCCACATTCACCTCGGTGATGTCCTTGGTCCCGGGCGTGGTGAGGTCAAACGACCAGATTAACTTGCCGTGTTCCTTTTCGATTTCGGCTTCCTTGACCGTGCCGTTGGGAACCCTGGCCAGCGCAATTTTGGTGGCGTCATCCTTCCTGACCTTGGCCTGAGCCACGAGTTTGGCTTGTTTGGCTTCCTTGTGTTGTTGTTCGCTCTGTTCCGACTCGCAACCGGTCAGGGCAACCGCGATGATTCCGACGACGAGAATGGCAGATAGAGAATAACAGACGGATTTTTTCATGTTTAATGTCGAATTGGCGTTCGGTTTTTTAAGTTGAACTGCCGCCATGAAACCCCGCTGAACCGCAGATGACAGTTCTGTCATGTGCAGCGCGTGACACCGAATTGATCAGCACCAGAAGAAACGACTTGGTTCAGTGCGGATTGGCTTTTGCCTCAGCGACTGTCTGCGCCGCCCGCTTCATCCGCGGCATCAGCAGCATCGCCACGACGAAGATCGCCAGGCCGGTTCCGGTGATGAGAATTCCCTGCAGGCGCGTGTGGGTGGCCGCGACGAGCGTCACCGCGAGGATGGCGGCCGCCGGCAAAACCGTGCCGAACAGGGCAAGGCGGACGTCCATAATCGTCATTGCCCGGATGGCGATGACCAGCAAGACGATGGCCGACGAAGCGAAGATGGCGATGTTGAGCGGAATGAATTCCTGCGCGAAATACATCAGCGGGTAGGCGCCCGTGAACGTGCCCAGCACGAGCAACAACATCCAGCGGTCAAAGTTCCGGATGGCGAAGGCGTTGGCCACCAGGCCCAAGATCAGGCCGAAGACCACCACGCTCGACGGTCCCAGCCAGGTGAGTTCGCCGAGGCGATCAATCGGCGCGACGCCCAGCACGTCCAGCGCAATGGGCCGGCCGAACAGCAGCCGTTTGTAGTCCCAGGTGTAAACCGTCTGGCCGTTGCCGCGCACGAGCTTGGTGGGCTGGAGCGAAAGTTCGAGCATGCGCACGTCCGAGCCCACGGCGGTGACGTCAATGTGGAACGTGTCCAGAATGGCGCTGGGCGGTGTTTGCAGGTTGTACAATCCCTTGCCGACGGCGGAGAAGGCAATCGTGAGGGGCGTGGGCTCATTCGGCAGCGTGCCGAACCAGACCAGCTTGTCGCCGCGAATCTCGACGGATTCGCTGGGCCGGGAGTTGACGGTCACCTCCAGGTCCGCCAGCGAAATGATCTGCGGCGGCAGCGGCAGGAGCACTTCGCACGTGCTGTTGCCGGCGGGGTTGAAGGCCGAGAACTCGGACTTGAGCTGCGCGGAATAGATGGACTCGGGCTGGGCCGTGCCGACGCTCAGCCCCGGCCTGAGCGAAACCGAGGCGGTGAAACTTTTGACCGTGGCGAGGGCGCGTTGCGGCGGGGTGCCGGGCGGCCGGGCGGCCTCCGCTGGCGGTTGAGACGCCTGCGCCATCTCCGCCGACTTCATGCTGATTCGCAAGGCTTTTTTCTTGGCTGCGGACAACGCCGGGAGAAGCAGCGCCGCCAGAATGGCAATGACGGCGATGACGACCAACAGTTCGATGAGCGTGAAGGCATGGCGACGAGTTTTCATAAGTTTCCCGGCGGCTTGATGACAGCAAGTGTAGCCGCCGGAATGTTGTGCGCCAGCTAATTCAGGGGAATGACTTTCCACGACGATGTTGTGTCGGATTTCTCACGGCTTGCGGATTGTCCCCAATCCGTAGTGCTGGATTTTGGGGGCAATGCGAGTTGAGATAACTTGCGCTCCGTCTCTCGGTCGGCCGAATAAGATCTATTTCCCCACATTGAACCGGTCGGTGCGGAAGGGGACGGCGGGCAGGCCGGCCTGATTGGCAAAATTTGGCTGGGCAATTTCGCTCCAGGCAAACCGCACCGCCACGGGCTGCGCCACGTCCGGGGAGGAAACAACGACCGTGTTGTTGGCAATCACGACCCGGGCGGGGACAAATTTTTTGTCGGCACCGGCGATGGTGAACCACGTCAGGGGCTGGCCGTCTTTGCTAACCAGTCCGCCGTCGGCATCGTCGAATGATAAAATCGCCTGGTTGTCCTTGATTTTCATTTTTTTGAACACGGGACCGGTGCAGACGACGTCTTTCTGCCCGTAGGTTTTGTTCAAAGCCAGGAAGGCGAGTCGCTTGCCCACATCCTGCTTGTCCCGCGGGTGGATGTCTTTCAGGTCGTCCACGAGGTCGGTGGTCACGATCATGCCGGTGTTTTTAATACGCAGGGCGCGCGTCTGAGCCTCCCAGAATTCCGGCAACGCGTCGGCGTAGGGCACGCGTTTGGCATTGCCGCTGTAATATTTGAACGGCGCGATTTGCACGTAGTAAAACGGGAAATCCCCTTCGCCCCAAAGCCGGCGCCAGCCGCTGACCAGCGCCGCCATCTTGTCGGTGTAAACCGGGCCGTCCGGTTCCTTGCCCATGCAATTGGATTCGCCCTGATACCATAGCGCGCCGCGCATGGTAAAGTGCACCAGCGGTGCGATCATCGCGTTGTAAATCGCCATCGGCGTCGTGCTGCTCAATTTGTTGGTCGCGGGCAGGGGGGCGGCGAAGCTGGCCAGCGCCGGCACCATTTTGAATCCCTCCAGCGGCGTCCATGGCTCGATGCGCGTGCCGCCCCACGACGATTCGATCAGGCCGACAGGCACTTTCAATCGGTTGTAGATTTCGCGGCCGAAAAAGTAACCGGCGGCGGAAAATTTAATGGCTTCAAGCGAGTTGGAACTGCACATCTGCCAGCCGCTGGATTCCCTGATTTCCTTTTGCGGCTCGGCCGCCAGCGCGGTATGAACTTTGAACAGCCGGATCTCGGGAAAATCGGCCGCCGCCAGCTCCTGTTCGGCGTTGAACACCGGTTTCTGGCCGGGTTGCTTGCCAATGGGTTTCTCCATGTTCGATTGCCCAGAACAAAGCCAGACTTCACCTACCAGAACGTTCGTGAATGTCCGGATGTCGCCCGCCTCGATGACCATGTCCGCCGGCTGGCTGGAGGCTTGGAGCGATTTCAGCCGGACTTCCCAACGGCCGTCGGCGCCGGCTTTCGCGTGCCTGGCCTGCCCGCCAAATTTCACGGTTATTTCCGTTCCCGGTTTGGCCCAACCCCAAACCGGCACCCGCTGGCTTTGCTGAAGCACCATGTTGTCGCCGAAAAACGACGGCAGTTGCAGCGCCGGAAACCCGGCGTTGGTAGCGGCCGTCTCATCCGCGGCGCGGGCGGGATTGAAGCCGGCAGTCAGCGTAAGGCTGACCAATAATATGCGTAGCTTTCTCATAATTATTTGTGCTGGTAGGGACGCTGCGCTGCGGCGTCCCCGTCCGCGTGCAACGGACGGAATTCACCTCCTGTCGGTGACCTGTCTTTCGTTGCGCCGCTGCACGTGGCGCGGTCATCGCAGCGCGATGACCCTACCTCAAAACTTGGATCATGCCAATGCCCGGTAATTTCCCAACCGGCCGATTATCGTCCGGCGCGCGCCGATTTCGAGCCGCAGGCTCGACGTTACACAATTCAATCCTGATGAAACACTTCCTCCATGTCCGACCACCACTCCTCCGAGGCGCGATCGGCGAGGGGTTGCTGGCAGGGTTTGCACACCGACCACCAGCGTTGGGTGACCGGGTCGGCAGCCATCTTCACCATGTCGGCGGCGAAATCGGTGCCGGTGTACTCGAAATAAGCAAACAGATAATGCTTTCCGTCATCGAGCTGGCGCAGGTAAATGGAATAATTTTGGATGTGACAGGCCTTGATCATTTTCAACA
>Ga0335069_10016675_pt1 | contig 10242 bp, 9 predicted proteins | sample Lox_Sample_11_FD_206714 | JGI IMG/M metagenome (GOLD analysis project Ga0335069, IMG submission 206714) | Soil microbial communities from Loxahatchee National Wildlife Refuge, Florida, United States - Lox_Sample_1.1 | ecosystem: Environmental > Terrestrial > Soil > Wetlands | place: USA: Florida...
CTTCAGGGAATCCAGAAAGACAACGGTTCCCGCGAGCATCTGCGGGATGAAGACGCCAAGCATCTGGCCAAAGACGTGGCTGAGCGGAAGCAAGTTCAGAAAACGGATGGGATGAAACCACTTTTCGTAACGGAGATATTTCTGGATCTCGTGTTCGAGGGGTTCGATGTTGGCGAGGACATTGCCGTGAGTGATAAGCACGCCGCGCGGGTCCGCGGTGGTGCCGGAGGTATAGATAATCTCAAGGGTGTCCTGGCGGGAAAGAACTGGCGAGGAAAATGGGGAGGTATCGCGGCTGGCGACGGCAGCGGAAAGATTTTCCAGTTCGATGCAGGGCAAGCCGGAGCAATCCTCGTTGCCACGGGAGCGGAATGCCAGCTTGGCGCCGACGTCGCGCGCCACACGGCAAGCGAACTCTTTGGATGAAGCATGGTCGATAGGTACAATAATTACACCGGCAAGAAGACACCCGAGAAACGCAGCGGTCCATTCGGCAGAATTTTCGCCCCAGAGCAACACGGCGTCGCCCTTTCGGATGCCACGGGCTTCGAGCTCGCGCGCAGTGCGGTTGGCTTCTTGCGCGATTCGGCCGTAGGTCCAAGTTTCCATGCGGTAACCGCGGCGTTGCCGGACGGCAATTTCGGCGCCGCGGGCTGCGTAGGTCCGCACGAAGTTGAGAAGTGACTCAGCGGGCATGTTGGACATCTATGGAACGAAACAATCCAACGCCAGGTGTGCCGGTGATTCCATACACCTATGATAGGTATTGCTTGCAGTGAGATACACAGAAAAAGTCGTCATCGTTGGTGCGGGTCTCTCCGGGCTGTCGTGCGCGTTTCGGCTTAAGCAACTGGGAATCCAATGCCTGGTGCTTGAGGCGGCGGACCGGCCTGGAGGAGTCATCACCACCGTGCGCCGCAACGGGTATCTGTTTGACCTGGGGCCGCAAATTCCACGGTTTCCGACCTCGGCAATGAAGCTGCTTCGTGATCTGCGACTGGAGGAGGAATTCGTTCCCGGCGATCCTAAAGCAAAGCGATACATTTTTCGTCATGGAAAGCTGCATCCCGCGCCGTTTTCTCCTGCCGGGATCATGTCCACGCGATTAATCAGTGCGTCCTCGAAGTGGCACTTCCTCACCGAAGCTTTCCGGTCCACGCGGCCGCCCTCGCGCGAAGAAACGCTGGCGGAATTCGTGGAACGCAAATTCGGCGCGGATGTGCTGGAGAATGTGGTCGACCCTGTCATTGCGACCATCTTTTTTGGTGATGCACGCAAAATGGGAATGGAAAGCGCCTTCCCGGATCTGGTGGATTGGGAGAGGGACCTCGGCAGTTTGATGCGCGGCGCGTTTCGTGCACGTAACGCAAAGCGAGAAGCCGCCAAAGCGGATACGGCCAAAGGCTCCATCCCTGCACATGCGAATGGAAACTCGATGGCGCTTCCAGAAGTGCTGCCTTCCTCGGGTTCGTTCCAATCGGGAATGGGGCGACTTCCCGAAAGGCTTGCTGAAGAGCTGGGCGGGAAACTTCGAACGGTAATTTCCAAAGCGGCTGGGAAATCCAGTTGGCAAATGGGGAGAGCGTTGACGCGGAGCAATTGATTCTGGCCGTGCCCGCCTATGTTGCGGGAGACTTTTTGCAAAGCTCCGGGCCACAGCTAGCCAATGAGCTCCGGGCCATTGAATATGCACCGATGTTTGGGGTATCGAGCGCGTATGAGCGATCCCGAATTCCAGCGATCGTGGATGGATTCGGATTCATGATTCCGAGGCGGGAAGGATTGCGCACCATCAGCACATTCTGGAACTCTTCGCTGTTTCCACACCGTGCTCCGGAGGACAAAGTGCTGATGACCAGCTTCTCGGAGTGCGAAACATGCGATGCTCCCGAATCCCCAAGCGAACTGGAACGCGCAAAAGCAGTCGAGGCAGAGAACGCCAGAATCCTGGGTATCACCGGCGAGCCGGTGGACCGCGAGATTTGGACGAACCGGCAAGCCATGCCGCAATACAACGTGGGTCACGCCAAAAGAATCGCGGCGATCAACGAGTTGTTGCGACCATTTCCAAGCTTGCACCTGGCTGGAAATTATCTCAAAGGCCGTTCGATTGGAGATTGCGTCGAACGCGCTTACCGCGTTGCGGAGGACGTACAGAAGCGTCTTACGCGGCGAGACATCTAAGCGGGTAAGCCATCTCTGCAAGGAGCCCTGATTTGATTCACATCCTCGCATGGGTAATCGGCCTGACGCTCCTGGGCATAGCACTAGGAGCGGTCTATCAGATCGCTGGAACGCGAAGAGATCAGGAAAGATTTCCTCCGCCGGGCCGGTTAATCGATCTGGGAACTCACCGCCTGCATCTTTACGAAACCGGCGGGAATGGGCCCACGATACTTTTGGAAGCCGGCTTGATGTCCACGATTTTGAGCTGGAGCGGCCTGCAGCAAGAGTTGTCCCGCTCTTTCCGGGTGGTGAGCTACGACCGCGCCGGACTGGGCTGGAGCGATTTGGGCCCGATGCCACGCACCGCGGAGCGAATCGTGGAGGAACTGAACACACTGCTGGAGAGCGCGGATATTCCTGGGCCTTATGTGCTTGTGGGCCATTCCTTCGGCGGGTTAACGATGCCCCTATTCGCCGCGCGTTTTCCGGAAAAAGTCGCGGGAGTTGTTCTTGTAGATCCGGTCGCGGCCGCGGAATGGAATCCACCCTCGGCGCACGATTTGAAGCAGACGAGGATTGGCGCGACAGTCTGCCGGAGAGCGGCATGGCTCGCGCATATCGGATTCATCCGGTTTGTCGCGGCGCTGCTGACGACACGCGCAAGGAAAGTAGCGGCTGGCTTAGTGCGTCTGATTAGCCGCGGCGCGCCGGAAGAATCCGGCACGGTTTCGAGCCCCTGGTTCGCGGCTCTTCCTCCCGAGGAGCGCGAGATGGCTGCGGTGTTCTGGATCCAGCCGAAATTTGCGCTGACCATCGCCAGCCAACTGGAAAATTTGCCGGTGAGCGCAGCCCGCGTTGCGGAATTTCCCGTTTGCACGGACAAGCCGGTGGCGGTTCTTTCGGCGCGCACCGCACCGGAACATCGCCAGAAAGAACACGCGGCGATGGCTGCGCGCCTGCCACTGGGAAAGCACCTCCTGGTGGGACACAGCAATCACTGGATCATGCAAGAGGATCCTGCACTGGTCGTTCGAGAGATCCGGAACATCGTGGAAACTTCGCCGGCGTTTCGCAAGACAGGCTTAGCGGCGGCGAGCAACAAAAACGAATAGAGCCCTGGCTGCGGACAATCGATCCTGGCCCAAAATCACTCAATGGTCCTGGAACTGGACGAACTTCGCTGTCTTATAACTTCGCCGCAGCAAATTATCCGGGAACTCCCGGACTACGCTAAAATTGGAAGCGGAGGAGTGGGTGAGCGGTTGAAACCGGCGGTCTTGAAAAATAAAAACGCCGATTCGCTATCTCGTAGAAAATTCAACTAAATCCCTTTGCCAGCTGCAAGATAGCGTCACTTTCAATTTTCTGGATTTGCTCCGTTTTTGCTCGTTTTGCGCGGGTTATTGCTACAATTTTGCTACATTTTGCCAGGGCGATCGTTTTTTGCGTTGAGTGTAGCACGCTCATCTCTAATCCAATGTCAAACTTGGTTTTACTACCGAACTGGAATTTCCCTGAACAATGAAGATCTAGCCCTGGTTGTCCAAATACAGCGGTTAGACCTTGTTCAGCTTTGCATGTCGATACACAATCGCGGGGAAGCTAGACTCTTCGAAAATTCGCCTTCCAGAAATGTCAGAGAAAACCTCGGGCCTTGAAGTTAACCGGGAAGGCGAGTGCGCAGATGGCAAGGCCCAAAATACCAGTATCGAAACCTGTGCCGCAGAATCGGATGCGCATTTTACTGGAAGACTTCATCAGTTGGATGCAGCTACGAAATGCTGCCCACTTCACGCTGTACCATCGGCGCGCATGCATTGCCCGATTCATTCGATGGGCAAATGACTGGGGGATGACAGATCCACTCGAAATTACTCGTGCAATCCTGGAACGCTACCAGCGTTATTTGTACTCCTACCGGCGCCCGAATGGGCAACCGCTGACCTTCCGAACGCAATACAGTTGGTTGGTCCCCATACGTACGTGGTTTCGGTGGTTATCAAAAAACTGCCATGTTTCTGATAATCCAGCGGCAGAACTGGACATGCCCAAGATAGAAAAACAACTGCCGCGAGCTGTATTGAACGAAAAGGAGGCTGAGCGGATCCTCAGGAATTCCCATCCGATTCTCACCAATTAGACCTAATCGTGCTGCCCCTCCGCTTACGAACTGCTGTGCTTTGCGACCTTTGTGTTGAGCAGCGCAATCAATTGCTTGCCTGCTACCGTGGGCTTGACGGCATTTCCAAGTAAGATTTCCTTTGCGGTGAGCGTTTTGTCATAGAGCCGCTGGTTGGCATCGTTATCTGGTTCCAGCGTAGCGGCACCGAGTGATGTCCCGGCAAATAGACCCGAGGCGTCAGCGTAGGTCAGGATGTCCGTTCCTCCCACCGTGCCAGCATGTGTTGCGCCGCTGGGTCCGGCTGCTGCAGTGGCCTCATTACCGAGCTTGGTTTTGCCTTTCAGCACGGCGTCAACGCCCTTCTGGGACATGATGAGCAATACGAAATCGGTGGATGACCCGCCCACCTGCAGGCCGAAACTCGCCCCTCCAATGGTGTACATGGCGGGTGCCGACCACCTACCGCTGAAGTTCTTGCCCTGGCGGCAAATCATGGGCCCGCGCCCGCCGCTTCCGCCCACGCCAAACCCGAACTTCTTCACGCTGGGAAGCACGATGATGCAGTTGGCACGTGCCAGGACATCTGTGGGAACATTTTTGCTATCGATCATTCCTTGCAATACCGTGGTGGCATTCTTGAGCGTCTCTTCGTCTTTCGCCTTATCGGCCCCACAAGCAGGAACAATGAATATGACTATCAAGATTGGTGATACGAATAGATACATGAGCTTTTTGATGAGAAGTGCGGGTGATTTAAGTGGACTGTCATGTCTCATGGTTTCCAACCTCCGATTTTCTTGAACTCAGGTTGGCTCGTTATTGGGATTCGTGGTGCCGGTTGGCTTTCCCAACTAATAGGGTACTTGGACCGTGAGCTCAGCAACCGTAAGCTACGCCACTGGAGCATAAATTCTCAAGGACAGACATCACAGGGGATCAAAGATCCAATACTTCACCTTAAGTGTGATTAACCGGGCCTGTTCAAACGGTCGATCCAACACCGCCCCATGCCTTGATTCGAGACCGCTTCCCCATTGGGTACTAACTATGTCGTTCGGCCACGCGCAGACTCGTGTTGGTGTGTTGAATGTCACTGCATTCTGTGCAGGGATGGTCATATCGTTAGGGCGTGCAAACCTCGCTGGGAAATTTCGATATTTTCAGGCTTCAGTCAGATGGCTCAGAAATGCACCTGGGCGAAGCTACATCCTACAGGATTGCTCTCATCGACGTCGAAATGCTCGCGGCGAAAGTTCCGGGCAAATATGTAATCCGTGACCGGGAAACTGGCCAGAAACATGTATTGAACTTAGGAGTCCTCGCTAATTGCGCAAACCGGTAAAGTTCGCTCCGGTATCTGTGGAAAAAACATCTCAGGCTGGGCGGGGCAACCTATGTGACGGAAGGGAGGTTCGACAATGAAAAATCGACCACCTCGAATCAAGTACCCTTGCAGAATTATCCAAAGCTTTTTGGTTTTCTTGTGCTCTGCTCTGCTGGCGCCGGGAGACATGACTTTTGCCGTTCGGGCCCAAGATCAGGCGTCTGCAGCAGGTCAGGAGCAAGGCGCCACAATACCACCTGACCAACTCGACTCCTTGGTTGCTCCGATCGCGCTCTATCCGGATCCGATGCTGGCCCAGGTCCTGGCCGCTTCGACATATCCGTTGGAGATTGTGCAACTCCAGCAGTGGCTGACGAAAAACAAGGGATTGAAGGACAAGGCGCTGGCCGATGCCGTGCAGAAGCAGCCCTGGGATCCCAGTGTCCAGGGATTGGCTGCGATGCCCGACCTGGTCAAACGCCTGGCGGACGACATTCAGTGGACCACTGACCTCGGCAATGCTTTCCTCGCACAGCAGAGCGACGTGATGGATGCAGTTCAGCGCATGCGCAAGAAAGCGGAGGGAACGGGCAACCTGAAGTCCACGGAGCAACAGAAAGTAGAAACGAAGGTAGTGGAATCGAAACAGGTCATCGTCATCGAGCAGGCCAATCCAGAGGTTGTGTATGTCCCGACCTACAATCCGACCGTTGTCTACGGCGCGCCGGTTTACCCGTATCCCCCCATTTACTATCCGCCCCCGGGATATTACGCGGCGGGCATGGCCATTTCCTTTGGAGTCGGGCTCGCCATGGGTGCAGCGTGGGGTGGAGGTTGGGGTTACGGTTGTGGGTGGGGTGGGCACAACGACATCACCATTAACAACAACAATAATTTCAATCGCAACAGCAACGTCAACGGCGGGAACCGCGTAAATAACCAACCTACTCGCGGCGGCGGCAACCGTGGTGGAGCCGGCGGCAATAATTGGCAACACAACCCCCAGCATCGTGGCGGCACGCCATACGGCAACAAAGCGACCGCCAACAAATATGGAGGCACGACCCGGGGGGCTTCGGCATCCCAGCGTCAAGCCGGCGCGCGTCAGAACATCGCTCAACAGGGCAACAGGCCACAGGCCAGCACTCGCGACGCGGGTGGGCGAGGACAACAGCCAGGTGCCAGCAATCGTGCAGGTGGCGGTGCGGATCGTGGCGGGGGCGGCGGCAATCGCGTTGGTAATCAGAGCGTATCGTCCGGTGCAAGCTCCAGGGGCGGCGGTTTAGGCGGCTCGGGTGGAGGGAGCGCCAGTTCGGCGCGTGCCAGCAGTTCGCGCGGCAGCTCCAGTATGAGCTCCAGAGGTGGCGGCGGCTCTCGTGGCGGCGGACGGCGGAGGTAGACAAATCATGGAAAAGGAAATTCATATGAATTCCCAAACGATGAATTCACGCTCGTGGAGCGCATTGACGAGGCTTACGCTAATAGGTTTCGGATGCGCGTTGATCCTATTCCCGGCCTCTTCTTTACTCGCGCAGCAGAAAGAAGCGGCAGCCTCGCAGCAAAAGCAGAAGAGCTATGCCGCGCCGAAAGATGCGGCCGATGCCTTCATAGAGGCGACAAAGACCTTTGACGTTCCTACCTTGATCGAGATTCTCGGACCAGCGGGCGAAGACCTGGTTTCTTCCGAGGACCCCGTCCAAGACAAAAATATTGGCGCCGCCTTTTATGCAAAGGCGCAGCAGAAAAACTCCGTCCTGATTGACAACAAGAATCCGAATCGAGCCACTCTCGTGGTGGGAGATGACGACTGGCCGCTTGCAATCCCCATTGTTAAGCGAAATGGGAGATGGCTCTTCGACACCGCTGCTGGCCGAAAAGAGGTACTCTACCGCCGCATTGGAAGCAACGAACTGGACGCCATCGCAATTTGCCGCGGCTACGTGGAAGCGCAACACGAATATGCGCTGGAGAAACACGATGGCGCTGAGGTTAATCAATACGCGCAGAAGGTTATCAGTACTGAGGGCAAACACGACGGGCTGGCGTGGCGGAATCCTGATGGAAGCCTTGGAGGGCCAATCGCCGAAGGTATCGCGGATGCCCTGCAGCAAGGCTATACGGACAAGGCCAAGCCATATCACGGATATTTCTTCAAGATTCTGAAGGGGCAGGGCCCAGCGGCACCTCTCGGCAAGATGAATTTTGTAGTGAACGGCGCAATGATCGGCGGCTTCGCTCTCGCTGCCGCCCCGGCGGATTATCGCGTTACAGGAGTCAAGTCCTTCATTGTAAGTTATGAGGGAATTGTCTATCAGAAAGATTTGGGACCGGACACCCTGAAAATCTTCGGGGAAATGGAACTGTATAACCCAGACAAAACCTGGCAGCCAACGGATGACAGTTGGCCGTTCGATACGACAGCGTCGACGGAGTGAATCGCTCACATGCAACACCTTCCAGCCGCAGGCGAGATCGTCATCTTTGACCGAAGTTGGTACAACCGTGAAGGGCGCTGCTTCATTCCGGAGAAATAGTGACTCTGACGTTTGGCAAGACCATATGGGAGGTTTTGAAATGACAAAGGCAGCATTCCTCGTAATAGCAGTACTTTTCGCAAATGTGATTGGCGTTTACGCCCAGGATGTTCGTTACAATTTTGATAAGAACGCCGATTTCACCAAATACAAGACATATAAATGGGTTGAGATCAAAGGGGCTGACCGTCCAAACCAATTGGTGCAAAAGCAAATCACCGACGCACTGGATACGGAATTGGCGAAGAAAGGGTTGACGAAAACGGACGGAGAGAACGCCGATCTTTACATCGCTTACCAAACCGCTATTGGCACGGAAAAGGAATTTACTTCCTACAACACGGGCTGGGGTTACGGCCCGGGCTGGGGTGGTGGTTGGTATGGGGGCATGGGTTCGACCATGAGCACGACCTCGACTTCGACAATCTATGTTGGCCAGTTGGATGTGGACATGTATGACGCGGCAAAGAAGGAAATGGTATGGCGCGGTACCGCCAGTAAGACCATTGATCCAAAAGCAAAACCGGAAAAGCAGCAAAAGAACCTGGCAAAAGCGGTTGAAAAGCTTCTCAAAAATTATCCGCCGAAACAGAAATAGCGGACCGAAAAGAATGGCAGTAGGGTTCGGAGGGCTGCTTTCCGGCGGTGAATTTCCGCGATCCTTCAGAAATGACGTGAACTGCGGAGGTTGTCTCGCAATTGGAAGGAGTCGGCAATGAACACATCAGAGCAGCAGTCGGCACGGGAATCACGAGTGGAATCCATAGAACAGAAGCGATTAAACGATGCCCGGGATCGAGGCATTCCGTGGAAGAAGTGGGGACCCTATCTCAGTGAACGGCAGTGGGGCACGGTCCGCGAGGACTATAGCGAGAATGGCGACGCCTGGAATTTTTTCACTCACGATCAGGCCCGGTCGCGTGCCTACCGCTGGGGCGAGGACGGCATCGCAGGCATCTCCGATGACCAACAGCATCTCTGCTTCGCGCTCGCATTGTGGAACGGCAAGGATCCAATCCTCAAGGAACGCCTCTTCGGATTAACCAATAGCGAAGGCAACCACGGGGAAGATGTGAAGGAATACTACTTCTATCTCGACAGCACACCGACGCACTCCTACATGAAGTATCTCTATAAATATCCACAGGCGGCGTTCCCCTACGCCGATCTGGTGGAAACCAATCGTCGCCGTTCCAAGGACGAAATGGAATACGAACTCCTCGACACCGGCGTCTTCAAAGACGATCGGTATTTCGATGTTTTCGTGGAATATGCCAAAGAGGGCCCTGAAGATATCCTGATCCGAATCACCGCGGCCAACCGCGGGCCGGAGGCGGCAGAACTGCAAATATTGCCGACGCTGTGGTTCCGCAATAACTGGGCATCGTGGATTGCCGAATCCAACCGGACCCCCAAGAAACCAAATCTTAAGCAAATTCCGGCACCGGCGGGCACGAGTGCCGCTGCGGCGACCCATCTAGTGCTGGGTGAACTGATACTCTCTTGCGAAGGCGAAGTGCCCCTGCTGTTTACCGAGAACGACACGAACCACGAGCGGCTCTTCCCCGGGCAGAAGAACGAGAGCGCCTACGTTAAAGACGGCATCAACGACTGCGTGGTCCAAGGAAAACAAGACGCGGTGAACCCTGCCAAGCAAGGCACCAAGGTCGCGGCGGACTACCGGGTCAAAATCGACGCTGGCCAATCCAAAGTGATTCGCCTGCGACTCTCCAAGAGTGCTCCAGACCAGAAGCGCGAACCCTTCGGCAAGCAATTTGACGAAGTCTTCGCCAACCGGCTTCGTGAAGCCGATGAGTTCTACAAGTCGGTCACCCCGCCGTCAGTGAATGAAGATGCTGCCAAAGTGATGCGCCAAGCTCTCGCCGGGATGCTCTGGAGCAAGCAGTTCTTCTTCTTCGACGGGGACAACTGGCTGGACGAACACCACTCCAACCCGCTCCATACCGGATATCGAAATTCGCGCAACACAGAGTGGTTCCACATGCTGAACCACGACATCATCTCCATGCCCGACAAGTGGGAATACCCCTGGTACGCGGCCTGGGACCTGGCCTTCCACACTCTCCCGCTCGCAA
>Ga0335069_10016676_pt1 | contig 10241 bp, 8 predicted proteins | sample Lox_Sample_11_FD_206714 | JGI IMG/M metagenome (GOLD analysis project Ga0335069, IMG submission 206714) | Soil microbial communities from Loxahatchee National Wildlife Refuge, Florida, United States - Lox_Sample_1.1 | ecosystem: Environmental > Terrestrial > Soil > Wetlands | place: USA: Florida...
GTACTCGATTCCACTCAGTCCGAGAAGTTCCTGCGGCATCTGGGGCGATTCTAACACGCCAGCGCGTTTGCGCTAGCTCCTGCGTTCGGGTGATAATGCGCCAGGGCCCCCTCGGTCGCCTTCATGGTCGGCAAAACGATCCTTCACTACCGGATTCTCGAAAAACTTGGCGCGGGCGGGATGGGCGAGATTTACAAAGCCGAGGACACGCGGCTGCACCGCCCGGTGGCGATCAAGGTGCTGTCGACGGGCATGGCGTCCGATCCGGAGCGGCGGAAACGCTTTTTTCAAGAGGCGCAGGCTGCGTCGGCATTAAATCATCCGAACATCATTACGTTGTATGACATCGTCTCCGAGGGCGATTTGCAGTGCATCATCATGGAGTATATCGCCGGTGAAACACTGCGCGAGGTGATCCCGGCGGGTGGCCTGCCGGCGCCGCAGGCGCTGCAATACGGCGTCCAGATCGCCAGCGCCTTGAGCGCGGCGCATGCGGCGAACATCATTCACCGCGATCTGAAACCTTCCAACGTTATGGTGGCGCCAGGGGGCCTTGTCAAGCTGCTCGATTTCGGTCTGGCGAAATGGATGGATTCGGGAGTATCGGATTTCGCCGGCGAACCGGGCGAACAGGAAACAGTGGAAGCCGCACTCACGCGCGAGGGAGCGATCTTAGGCACGGTGAGCTATATGTCGCCGGAACAGGCCGAGGGCCGGCGCGTGGATGCTCGCTCCGACATTTTTTCCTTCGGTTCGGTGCTGTATGAAATGGTGACGGGCCGGCGGGCGTTTGAAGGGCGGTCCGGCATTTCGACGCTCTCCGCGATTCTGAGGGACGACGTGGCGCCGATCTACAACAGCGCGCCGGATGTGCCGCCGCTGCTGGAACAAATTATTCTGCGCTGTTTGATGAAGGATCCGGCGGCACGGTGGCAGAGCATGAAGGAATTGGGTGCGGCGCTGCTCTCGCTCCAGCGGCAGCTGGATCCGGGCGGTCACTATGCATCACCGGTGCGGACCAGTTCCCTGAGTACGTCGGGGCCGCCTGTGAGGGACATGGCGGAGACGGTGGTCACCACGCCGCCTCCTCCCCGCGCGCCCGCCGGTTCTTCACCGCCGTCGGCGCGAAGCAGTCCAAAGAGCGCGCCGCCGAGCGCCCCGTCCAAAGCGTCTCGATCCACGCCGGCCGCACCGGCGCGCCCGCAGACGAAGCCGTCCGGCAAACCTGCTTCAAATACGATGGTCGTGCTGGTGCTGGCGGTGATCGGTCTGGTTGTGATCGGCGCGGCCGCCGGCGGCGGCTGGTATTGGTGGACGCATCTGCGTCGACCGGCCAATCAACCGGTCGCAGCGGTTACAACACCCCCGCCGACACCCACACCGCAGTCGGCAGCTCCGCCTCCGGCTACGCCGACTCCCGAACCACCGCCGCCCGAGCCGGCGCCCAATCCGGCGACAGCGCCTCCGGCTGCTTCCTCTTCCACTGCCAATAAGACCCCTCGTCCGGTGAAGCAGGCCGCCAAGAACACGAACAAGGCTCCGGAGGCGACTCCAGCGCCGGCACCCACGCCTGCGCCAGTGAATCCAGCACCGGCTCCCGTTGCTACACCCGCGCCAGCGACTCCCGCGCCCGCGGCTCCGCCTCCGGTAGCTCCGGCTACTACGCCCGTCGTCGCGGCCGTGCCCGTGGCTGTGGGCGACGCCTTGCCGTTCGTCATTGTGCTTTCGCAAGACATCTCCTCGGATACGCCGGAAGGCACCCTGCTTCGCTTCACCGCGACGGAGGGGCTGCGGGTCGGCGACAAGACCGTCATCGGCAAGGGCGCCAGCGTCACGGGTGTAATTGCGATGGAATCGGGCAAGAAGTTCCTCGGCATGGGCGGCGGCCGGAAGCTTGGCTTTCAGCTCCAGCAGGCCGAGGCTGTCGATGGGAAGCGAGTCCGGGTTCGGGCCATGGCCGGCCGCGCCGAGGACGGCGCCGGAGTACGCTCATTCGACACTGGGAAGGGTTCCAAGACGAAAGGACTTGCGGCCGCTCAAGGCACGCAGTATATCGCCTATATAGACGGCGAGCAGACCGTTTCGGTCAACAAATAGTCTATGCATTCATCTTTGAGCGAAGAAGCGCTCGATGTTCTATTTCGCGAGGCAAGGACTCATAACGTCTGGCTGAACAAGCCGGTCGGCGATCATTTGCTGCGCCAACTTTACGACTTGATGAAATTCGGACCGACCAGCGCGAATTCAAATCCGGCGCGGATCGTGTTCTTGCGAACGCCGGAAGCGAAGAAGCGGCTGCTGCCCGCGTTGAGTGCCTCGAACGTGGACAAGACCATGCAGGCGCCGGTGACTGCGATCGTCGGCTACGATCTGAAGTTCTACGAGCAGATGCCGAAGCTGTTCCCGCACAACCCGGCCGCGCGCGGGTGGTTCGCGGATGCTCCACAGCTTGCGTTCACCACAGCTTTCCGTAACGGCACGCTGCAGGGCGGCTACTTCATTCTCGCCGCGCGTTCGCTGGGGCTGGATTGCGGGGCGATGTCCGGATTCGACAACGCGAAGGTGGATGCGGAGTTTTTCTCCTCGCCCGATGGTGCCTTCGTGGAAGTGAAATCGAACTTCCTGTGCAACATCGGCTATGGTGACCACTCGAAGCTTTTCCCGCGTAATCCGCGATTGAGTTTCGAAGAGGCGTGCCGGTTGCTTTGATTGCCGGTTAACGCGCTGCCGCGGGCTTGTTGGCTTCGGCGATGGACGTAGGCTTGGCCATCACCTTGTCGGGATCGGTATTGGTCGGTACAACCACGCCCACCCAGGCGAACAGCATCTCGTCCCAGCTCTGATCGCCCCAGCGGACGGTGGCTTTCGGGTCGGGGTTGTACTTGTTGTTCGCCGAGTTGTCCCAGTGCGCGAACAGCTCGATCCTGGTGCCTTTGGGAATGTCCAGCGGCTTCTGCTCGAAGTAGATGGTCTGCCAGCTGAAGTCGTAGTGCGGCACGCTGACCAGCATTTCGTGCTCGCCGTTGGGGTAGTCGAGCCGGATGTCCATATCCTTGCCGCGGAGATGCATGTGCGGTTGGGAGTAGATCAACTTTACAGGCTCGTCGAAAGTGGCGACGGTGTGGCCGGCGTGGTTGGCGTCGCCCGGAGGAATGACGAAGTCGGCGCCGGCGACGGGCAGCGTGACCAAACGGTATTTCGGCGGTTCCTTGGCGAAAACAAAACCGACCTTGGTTTGATCCTGCGCGGCCTTGCCGTTGGTTGTGTAGTGCATCTCGAAGACGATGTCCGAGCCGGCGGGGACGAGCTTGGCGGCCTTGTGGTCGAGGTCGAAATAATTCTGCGGCTGAATGCCGGGCACATAGCCGAGCATCCATTCATTCGCGCCGGCGTTGGGATCGACGGGCGCGGGCAGATTCTCGCTGCCGTCGGCTTTGTGCGGGGGAACGTAGGGCACGCCGGGTTTGGCATCCTTCATCCAGGTGGATCCGGGCGGGCGGATGTGAACGCTGGCGTGATGCACCACTTGCCGGTTGCCGGGGCGCACTTCAGCGTCCATCACCCAGGTGTCTTTCGTGAAGCCGGTGGGGACGACGATGTAGGTGTACTCGATGGTTCCTGTGGACGGCACGTTGTACGGCTTCGGCATCTCGAAGACAACGTCGGGCTTGATGTTCCAGCCGTCGTGCCATTGGATGGGGGCGGGTTTATCCTTGGCGTCGCCTTCGGGAGCGCCGGCGTCCACCCAAGCCACCAGTGTCTTGATGTCCTGTTCATTCAGACGGCGGTCGTTCGCGAAATGGCCATAGCGCGGGTCGGCGAACCATGGCGGCATCTTGCCGGTGAGCACGGCCTGCTTGATGGATTTCGCCCAAGGGCGCGTGCTGTCGTAGGTGAGAAACGACGACGGACCGATTTCGCCCGGCCGGTGGCAGGCCTGACAATTCTTCTGGAGGATGGGCAGGACTTCCTTGTTGAAGGTCACCGTGGAAGTCGCCGTGGCGGCCATGGCCGCAGTCCCCAGCGTGAAAGCAGCAATAAAACGACGAGACATCGATCGGCCTCCGCGAAGTACTGAGGGCATTATAGATTTAGCGTTGCATGCAGCGCAACGCGGGCTAGCGGATTTTGACGACGAGGATGCGGAATTTTCGCTAGTATTGTTGAGTTCGCTTGTTGAGTGTCAGTTCGAGGTGTATCGGATCTTTGCCTGGCGTAAGCTCCATAGAGCCGGTGCGGGCGACCTCGCGATGCCCTGGTGGCCCTGTCCAGATTTTTGCCTCGACGCTGTAGGTGAGACTCTCCAGGACTTCCATGCGAACAGACCCATCAGCCTTTACTTCGCCATGCGCGGCAACTCTGTCTCCGAAGTCGCCCCACAGATCCGCTCCCTGGGCGGCTCGACCGTCAGGCCAGCGAACGACAGCAGCGATTGTCCGAACTGCTAACGGATCCGGCAAGCGGAAGGGAGAGATCAGCTTGCGTTCGCCGGGTTTCAGGTTGACCGACGTCTCTATTCCTGCGGACCACTTGGTGGGTGCGTATGGCGCGTCCGGATCGGGCGCCTCGAAGACGTTCACACCGATTTGAAAGTTCCCATGGGGTAGCTCTGTGAAGTGATATCGACCATCCCGGCCCGTGGTCGTCTTCTTCTCGGCATAGAAGATTGGGCGGCCCTGCGCATTCAAACGCAGGACTTCAACGCGTACATTGCTCGCGGGCTTTCCTTTGCTATCTAGCAATACGCCATCGATAGAGCCGGGAGCGAACATGTCGAAATCGGCAGCACCGCAACCCGCAGCAGGCACCTCGACTTCGCGCTCTGGCCATCTGGCCTTGTACGGCCTGAGCAAGGCAGTCAAGAGATAACTCCCGACGCGTAGGTCCTCGAGCGCGAAGAAGCCTTCATTGTCGGTTGTGGTGGTTCGTTTGGGTCCATTGCCTGTCGCGATGACGGTGACACCTTTGAGACCAGGACGCGGATCTCGGTCGAATATTCCGAAGTTTTCGTCTTCTGTAACGCGGCCTCGTATGGATGGACCGGCCTTTCTGTCCCTGAATTGGCGGAGATAACCTAGGTCCTGGTTCAATCCGGGATCGTCTGACCGCATCGACCGCGTTCCCGAACATTCTGGGGAGGAGTAAACGGTGGGCAGACCATTGCGAACAATCTCCCCAGGGATCGGCTTTGGACTCGGCTGTCCGGGGACTACTGACATCAACGCGGTATCCGGGGGCATCCTGTCGCCTTCGTAGCCAAACACCAGTGAATGTTCACCGACATTGTATTCGGCGTAGCAAGATGTGAAGCTTCCTGGATCGATCCAGACTTCTTTGTCGCTCGGCGTCAGTCCCTTAAACGCTTCATCGATTTTGAATTTGACGAAAGTCCGCTGGCGCAAGCCCAGAGTTGGATCATGATCTGAAAACACCACGGTGCCGGCGAATACCACGGCTGCGCGGCCGACGTACGCGCAGGATGGTCCCGCGGGGCCACAGTCGCAGCCCGCGGCTCTACTCAGGCCAAATAGAGAAGAGAGGACAAGTGAGAGAGCGAAGCTTCGCAGCTGCCGCGAGCGAGCCATGTTTGCAATCTCCAGCAGGAGGAGTGACGTCGTTACGCGCGGGTCGGTTCCAAGATACTTCCAGAGCGGAACCGTGGCAAGTGCTCTTAAGCTAGCGGACCTGGCTTTTTTCGCCGTCGGCCAGGGCCAGTTCGCTGACGCGCAGGCCGTTGGAGGTGATGCGGGAGGGGTACAGGTCCTTCAGGCGTTCTTCGTGCGGCGGGATGACGCGGTTGACGTCGCCGCCGACGAGCTTCACCATTTTTTCGGTGGTCATGATGAGGTTGAACTGGCTGCCGGTGGCGAGGCCGACGGGGATGTACTCGGGATCATTGGGGTCGAAGCCGCGGAGGTTCTCCTGCGTGTAGGCGAGGTCGCCGCAGAAGACATAGCTGTCTTGGGAATTGCTGGCCAGGTCGTTGCGGACACGAACGTACATGCAGCCCCAGGTGTGGGTGTCGAAGGCGGCGTGGAGATCGACGCCGGGCAGGACGTTTTCGCGATCGCCATCGACGCAGACGAGGCGGTGCTGACGGGCGAGGTCGACGGCGCGCATGATGTCGGCCGGGTCGATGCCGAGCATGAGCCAGCGGAAGCGGCGCTCGAGCGACATGGTCCAAACCCATTTGGAAAGCTCGCGCTCCTGGATGTAGAACGTGGCTTTGGGGAAGTCCTCGATGTTTCCCATGTGGTCGAAATGGGAGTGCGTGAGGAAGACGTTGGTGATGTCTTCGGGCGCGATGCCGATTTCACCAAGCACGGTTTTCGGCGGATGCCAGCCCTCGACGCCGTACGTGTTGGCCAGCACCTCGCCGTAAGCTTTGTGATTGTAGCCGACGTCGACCATCGCGATCTGGCCCTGGCCTTTGATCACGATGTAGCAATACGGCAGTTTGCGCGTGCCTTGATTGTGCGCGCCGTACACCAGGCCGCTGAGCGGATAGTTCGGCACGGCGGCAAATTCCATGACCCACAGCGAATAGGCTGACATTATGCTGGCTTCACCTCGTTTGGCAAATGGATTCCACAGCAGGCCCGTTCGAAGGAAATTAGTTCGAAGCCGGGGAGAGCGTCGGCGGCTTGTTGGAGCGCGGAGTAACCGGCGCGCAGGGGGATGAGAACGGGGTCGACGTCGAGGATGCGGTTGGCGGCGGACAAGGCGTTGGCGAGATGCGACGTAGCGTCGAGAAGGTGTTCGTGATGGCGGCGGGCGCGGAGGGTGGGCCGAGAGCGGAGCAGGCCGTCGGCGGCTTCGCGATGGAGTTGACGCGCCGCGGTGAGCATGGGATGGTCCGGAGCCGCTTCCTTCGATCCGGCGGCGGCGAGCACCAGCAGCCCCGCTAGCTGCGACGCGATCTGACGCAAATCTTCGAAATGGCGGCGTGTTTCGAGGATATAGACAACCGTGGCGTCGTCGACCAGTACGGACAGCGCCTCGGCGGTCTGCATGGGACTAGCGCATCACGAAGGGATTCGGCACGTTGCCGCCGATGTCGATCCAGACGCTCTTGGTCTGGAGGTACTCGCGCACGGCTTCGATGCCGCTCTCGCGCCCGATGCCGGATCGTTTGTAGCCGCCGAAGGGCGACATGTAGCTGACGGCGCGGTAGGTGTTCACCCAGACGGTCCCCGCTTCCAGGCGCTCGGACATCATGAGCGCGCGGCGGATGCTCTTCGTCCAGACGCCGGCGGCGAGCCCGTAGATGGTGCTGTTGGCGATGCGGATGGCTTCTTCTTCGTCATCGAACGGGATGATGGAGAGGACCGGACCGAACACTTCTTCATTGGCGATGCGCATTTCCGGCTTGACGTCGCTGAAGATGGTCGGCTCGACGAACCAACCCGAGCCGCATTCCGGACGCGAGGCAGGGCCACCGCCTAAGCGGCACACGGCGCCCTCTTCTTTGGCGATGCGGATGTAATCCAGAACCTTTTCGTACTGCGGGCGCGTGGTGACGGGACCGACCTGAGTGCCAGGATCGAGCGGATCGCCCATGCGCGCCGTCTTGGCAAGCGCGAGCAGGCGTTCGACGAACTCGGCATGAATGGAGCGATGGATGAGCGCGCGAGAGCCGGCGATGCAGGTTTGGCCGGTGGCGGCGAAGATGCCGGACACAACGCCTTTCACCGCGTCGTCGAGTTCTGCATCGTCGAACACGATGTTGGCGGATTTGCCGCCGAGTTCGAGCGTGACGGGTTTGATGCCGCGGGCGGCCATCTGGTAGATGTGCTCGCCGGTTTTGTCGCCGCCGGTGAAGGCGATTTTGGCGACTTTGGGATGCGTGGTGAGCGGCTCGCCAACTTCCGGGCCGAAGCCCGTCACGATGTTGACGACGCCCGGCGGGAATCCGGCTTTCTCGAAAAGCTCGCCGAACGAGAACGCGGAGACGGAGGAGTACTCGGACGGCTTCCAGACGATTGTGTTGCCCGCGGCGAGAGCGGGCGCGAGCTTCCAGGTGGCTAGCAGCAGAGGAGAATTCCACGCTGTGATCGCGGCGACTACTCCCAGCGGTTCTTCGCGCGTGAAGTTGAATATGCCAGGCTTGTCGATCGGAATCACGCGGCCTTCGATCTTGTCGGCGAGGCCTCCGAAATAGTAAAACCACTGCGGGATGTAATTGAGCTGGCCGCGCATTTCGGCGATGAGCTTGCCGTTGTCGGTGCTTTCAATTTCGGCGAGTCGCCCGGCTTCCGAGGCAATCAGGTCGCCCAATTTGCGCAGCAATGCGCCGCGCGCGGTGGCGGTGAGCTTGCGCCATTCGCCCTGATACGCGCATGCGGCCGCTTCCACCGCGCGATCTACGTCGGGCTTGGACCCGCGCGGAACCAGCGCCCACGGTCTCGCCGTGAACGGGTTCACGGTCTCGAACCAATCTCCACCGGCGGGATCCACCCACTTCCCACCAATTAACATCTGATGCTTCTTCAAACTGACAATCCTCCACTTAAGATTCCGATATCTTCTTGCTGGTCGAGCGTGTGGACCAGGGTTTCGATGGCATGCGAATTCTTGCAGGCTGCGCGGAAGCGCGCTCGAATCTGATCCGGCGTCGCGGGGATTACGTCGGGCAGGCACATGCAGCCTTCGCCTTTGCGCGTCTTGACGATCACTTCCGTGCCTTGCGCCGCTGGATAAGCGTTGGTGAACGCCGGGTCGATTTCGAGCTTGACCAGCTTCGCGAGGCGATTGATCTCCGGGTCATCGAGCAGATGATAATTCGCTTCTTCGATGACCCCACGCGCCAGCGTCGCCGCCACGCAGTATTGAATGCTCATCTTGGCTTCGAGAATGCGCGTAAAAGGACCGGCGAAGTCGCAGCCGGGATAATTGACCGCGGCGGCCGAGGCCTTGACGACAATCGACTCGATCTCGGCAGGCTCGACAGGACAGTCCAACAAAAAGCCGAGCGCGGCCTGGCACGCCGTCTGCGCGTAGTTACACGCGGGCGCGGGTTTGTAGTACACCGAGAGAATTTCGAAGCGCTCGCCCGAGAATGGTGCGACCTGGCCGATGCGATCGGTCTTGTTCAATCCGGCGAAAAGCCCAGCACGGCCATCCAATGCGCTCTCCGACGCGCGCGCGCCGAGCGAGGCGAGTTCCACAGCAGTGACCGCATTACGCGCCGCATAGCCGGGATGAAAAAACATCTCGTCGCCGCCGCAGTAGGGCCATTCGTTGAGGCCGCCGGTGCTATTCGCCGCGAGCCCCAACGCGCTTACGGCCGCGTCTTCCTCGAGTCCGAGCAATCGGCTGCCGGCGATGGCGCCCGCCAGCGGACCCGTGATCCCGGTCGGACGAAAACGCCGCACCACGTCCTGATCCATGATGGCGCGGCCGATCGACGCGCCTACTTCGTAGCCGCAGACGGCGGCGAGGATGAAATCGCGGCCTGAGACTTTCTGGTATTGCGAGAGCGCGAGCAAGGTCGGATAAATCACCACGCCGAGATGACTGACCGCACCGGCGTGCATGTCTTCGCGCACAAGACCGTGTCCGAGCGTTGCGTTGGCGAACGCTGCTTCGCCCGGTGCAACGCGCCACGGCGTGCCGATGACCGTCGCTTTGCCGCCCGAAGCGCGACTCGCCATCTGGATCGCCTGGCAGCCCCACGGCAGCTCGCGCGCCTCAAACGCGCACGAAAGCATGTCGAGCAGGCCGATCTTGACCTTGTCCACGACTTCCGCGGGCAGTTGTTCGAAGGTCAATGCACGTGCAGCTTGTACGATTTTGCGGGAAAGACTGATCGGCTCTTGCATCAATTCCAGCCGGTGGAAGCGCCGTTTTTCTCGTCGAACATGACCGCATGAATCCGGCGGATCTTGCCCCCCGACACTTTGAACATCTCGCCAATCAGGATATCCGCGGGCCCCGGAGCGTGCATCAGAACGATCGCCAGCACCACACCGTTCTGGGCGTCGGCCACGACGTAGCGCCGGTGGCCGACACTGAGGGGCTTGAAGATTCCTTTATCCAGTTGCTCAGAGGCGCTCATCGCCGGGAATTGAAATACCGGAACGTTCGTGGTCTGGACGCCATTTTCGAAACGGTTGGCCTCGGAGGCCAGAGGAGCGGGCTTGTAATCAGTCGACCCTTCCGTCTGAATCGCTGTGAAGTAGGCATCCGCAATGGCCATCAACTGCTCCCGGGTGGACCGATCGGCGCGAGGAACCGCCTGG
>Ga0335069_10016677_pt1 | contig 10241 bp, 9 predicted proteins | sample Lox_Sample_11_FD_206714 | JGI IMG/M metagenome (GOLD analysis project Ga0335069, IMG submission 206714) | Soil microbial communities from Loxahatchee National Wildlife Refuge, Florida, United States - Lox_Sample_1.1 | ecosystem: Environmental > Terrestrial > Soil > Wetlands | place: USA: Florida...
CCGAGTAGTCGACGCGCTTGCCGAGCAGGTTCTGGCGGAACCGGCCCTGCTTGCCCTTCAGCATGTCGGACAGCGACTTCAGCGGCCGGTTGCCCGGGCCGGTGACGGCGCGGCCACGGCGGCCGTTGTCGAACAGCGCGTCGACGGCCTCCTGCAGCATGCGCTTCTCGTTGTTGACGATGATCTCCGGCGCGCCGAGGTCGAGGAGCCGCTTCAGGCGGTTGTTCCGGTTGATCACGCGGCGGTAGAGATCGTTCAGGTCGGAGGTCGCGAAGCGGCCGCCGTCGAGCTGCACCATCGGGCGGAGCTCCGGCGGGATCACGGGGATCGCCTCGAGGATCATCCACTCGGGGCGGTTCTCCGACTTGATGAACGCGTTGACGACCTTCAGCCGCTTGATCGCGCGCTGCTGCTTCTGGCCCTTCGACGTCTTGATCGTGTCGCGGAGCGTCGCGGCCTCGAGGTCGAGGTCGAGATCGCGGAGCAGATCGCGGATCGACTCCGCCCCCATGCCGCCGCGGAAGTAGACGCCGAAGCCGTACGGGGAGCCGAAGCGGTCCTTCAGCTCGCGGAACAGCTGCTCGTCGTTCACGACCATCTTCGGCTCGAGCTCGCGGAAGAGCTGCCAGGTCTGCTCGAGGCGGCGGACGGAGTCCACGGCGGCCTCGCGCGTGTCCTCGCGGCGCGACTCGATGTCGAGGTACATCTCGCGGACCTTCAGCGCCCACTGGATGAGCGAGTCGAGATCCTCCTTCTGGATCTTCCCGTCCGTCCGCAGGCAGAGGTCGTTCGTGAGCTCGCGGATGTCCTGGCCGTCTTCCCACGAGTCGACGGCGTCCTTCAGCAGGCCGTTGCCGAGCTCGCGGGCCTTCTCCAGGTTCTTCTGGTCGACGCCGGCGGTGAGCTCGACGTCGTCTTCGGTGAGCTCCTCGCCGATCAACAGCCCGTCGACGACGCGGTGCAGGTGCTTCGTGATCGCGCCCTTCTTCGCGCCGGTCGCCTTCTCCAGCTCCTTCTCGAGCGGGGCGATCGCGGCGAGGATCTGCTCGGCCGCGACTGCGACCTGCTCGAGCTCGCGCGGGGCGAGCTTGCGGTCCTCGCGGATCGCGGCGTTGCGGACGAGCTCGCGGATCTTCTTCGCGTCCTCGGTGGTGATCTGCGGGACGAGCTCGAGGAAGAGCCCGCCGACGAGCTTGCGCGCCTCCTCGAGCGTCGGGAGCGCCTGCTCCTCGGCCCAGGTGGCGAGCCCGCGCGTCCAGAAGTCGTCGTCCTCGTCGAAGCCCTTCTCCGTGCCGGCGCTGAAGAACGCGCGGCGGCGGGCGAGGCGCTTCTCGAGGTCGGCGAGCTGCTCGTCGCGGTCGACGTAGATGCGCTCGGACTCGCCCTTCACCTTGTCCTCGAGGTCGTTCAGGTCCTTCGCGCGCGCCTCGTTGTCGACGTACGTGACGATCGAGGCGGCGAAGTAGAGGACCTTCTCGAGCTCGCGCGGGGCGATGTCGAGCAGGTAGCCGATGCGGCTCGGGACGCCCTTGAAGAACCAGATGTGCGAGACGGGCGCGGCCAGGTCGATGTGACCCATGCGCTCGCGGCGCACCTTCTGGCGCGTCACCTCGACGCCGCAGCGCTCGCAGATGATGCCCTTGTAGCGGACGCGCTTGTACTTGCCGCAGTAGCACTCCCAGTCCTTGGTCGGACCGAAGATGCGCTCGCAGAAGAGACCGTCGCGCTCGGGCTTGAGCGTCCGGTAGTTGATCGTCTCCGGCTTCGTGACCTCGCCCGACGACCAGTCGCGGATCTGCTTCGACGACGCGAGGCCAATGCGGATCGCGTCGAACTCGTTGATATCGATCAAGTTCTCTCTCGCCTCTTTCCCTGTGCTGGCTCTAACTGGGTGGTCGTCGGTTCGTCAGTCTTCGATGTCGGCTTCGCCGTCGTCCGCAGCGCCCACCGGCTCCACGTCGGCGTCCTCGTCGTCCTCTTCCTCGATCACGTCGAGATCCTCGAGCGACTCGTCGGCGGGGAGCGCGAGCTCGCCGTCGGCGTCGACCCGGTCCTGCCCTTCCTCGGCCTCCTGGGCCGTGGGCTGGCGGGCGGCTGCCCGGAGTGATCCAGGAGAAAGATCGATCCCGAGCTCCTCTGCGGCGCGGAGCAGCTCGTCGTCCTCCTCCCGGACCTCGACCGCGCCGCCGTCCTCGGAGATGACGCCGACGTCGAGCGCCAGCGACTGCATCTCCTTCAGCAGCACCTTGAAGGACTCGGGGATCGACGGCTCGGCGATGTTCTCGCCCTTGACGATCGCCTCGTACGCCTTGACACGGCCCACGGTGTCGTCGGACTTGATCGTGAGCATCTCCTGGAGCGTGTACGCGGCGCCGTAGGCCTCGAGCGCCCAGACCTCCATCTCGCCGAAGCGCTGGCCGCCGAACTGGGCCTTGCCGCCCAGGGGCTGCTGCGTGACGAGCGAGTAGGGCCCCGTCGAGCGCGCGTGGATCTTGTCGTCGACGAGGTGGAGCAGCTTCAGGATGTACATGTAGCCGACGGTGACCTCCTGCTCGAACGGGTCGCCGGTGCGGCCGCTGAACAGGCGGACCTTCCCGGAGGCCTGCCGCCCCAGCGGCGCCTTCGGGTCCATCACCATCTTGATCGGGCTGTCCGGGTTCTGGCGCGCCCACTCGAGGAGCGCCGAGTCCACGTCCGCCACCGTGGCGCCGTCGAACACGGGCGTCGCGATCGGCGTCGGGGCAGGCGCGTTGATCACGCGGCCCGCGTTGCCCTCGAGCGCCTTCACGTCGCCGTCGACGAAGACGCCGTGCGCCGCCGACCAGCCGAGATGCGTCTCGAGGATCTGGCCGATGTTCATCCGGCTCGGAACGCCGAGCGGGTTGAGGAGGATGTCGACCGAGCGGCCGTCCTCGAGGAACGGCATGTCCTCCTCGGGGACGATCTTCGAGATGACGCCCTTGTTGCCGTGGCGCCCGGCGAGCTTGTCGCCCTCCGAGATCTTGCGCTTCTTCGCCACGTAGACGCGGACGAGCTCGTTGACGCCGGGGCTGAGGTCGTCGCCGTTGTCGCGCGAGAACGTCTTCACGTCGATGACGACGCCGCCCTCGCCGTGCGGCACCTTGAGCGAGGTGTCGCGGACCTCGCGCGCCTTCTCCTTGAAGATCGCGCGGATCAGCTTCTCCTCCGCCGTCAGCTCGGTCTCGCCCTTCGGCGTCACCTTGCCGACGAGCAGGTCGCCCGAGCCGACCTCGGCGCCGACGCGGACGATGCCGCGGTCGTCGAGGTTGCGAAGCGACTCCTCCGAGCGGTTCGGGATGTCGCGCGTGATCTCCTCGTCGCCCAGCTTCGTCGAGCGGGCGTCGATCTCGTACTCGTGGATGTGGATGGACGTGAGCACGTCCTCCTTGACGAGCCGCTCCGAGAGCACGATCGCGTCCTCGAAGTTGAAGCCCTCGAACGGCATGAACGCGACCAGCAGGTTCGCACCGAGCGCGAGCTCGCCGTGGTCGGTCGAGGAGCCGTCCGCCAGCACCGCGCCGGCGGCGACCTGGTCGCCCTGCCGCACGATCGGCTTGTGGTGGATCAGCGTCCCCTGGTTCGACCGCATGAACTTCGTCAGGTCGTACTCGTCGCGCGTCCCGCGGCCCTCGACCACGATCCGCTCCGCGTCGAGATCGACGACGGTGCCTGCGTGCTTCGAGACGACGACGTCGCCCGAGTCGACGGCGGCGCGGTACTCGACGCCGGTGCCGACGAGCGGCGCCTGCGGGATCATCAGCGGCACGGCCTGCCGCTGCATGTTCGCGCCCATGAGCGCACGGTTCGCGTCGTTGTGCTCGAGGAACGGGATCATCGCCGTCGCCACCGACACGATCTGCGCCGGCGCGACGTCCATGTAGTCGATGTCCTTGGCGGCCGCGATCACGGCCTCGCCCTCGGACGAGCGGCAGAGCACCTGCTCGTGCAGGAACTTGCCCGTCTTCTCGTCGACGGGCTCGGAGGCCTGCGCGATCGTGTACTGCGCCTCCTCGGCGGCATCGAGGTAGGTGATCTCGTCGGTCACCTTGCCGTTCTGCACCTTCCGGTACGGCGTCTGGATGAAGCCGAACTCGCTGACGGTCGCCATCGACGCGAGCGAGCCGATCAGGCCGATGTTCGGGCCTTCCGGCGTCTCGATCGGGCACATGCGGCCGTAGTGCGTCGGGTGGACGTCGCGCACCTCGATCGGCGCCCGCTCGCGGGTGAGGCCTCCTGCTCCGAGAGCACTCAGCCGCCGCCGGTGGGTCAGCCCGTCGAGGGAGTTCGTCTGCTGCATGAACTGCGACAGCTGCGAGGAGCCGAAGAACTCCTTCAGCGCCGCGACGACAGGCCGGATGTTGATGATCGTCTGCGGGGTGATCGTGTCGACGTCCTCCGTCGTCATCCGCTCGCGGACGACGCGCTCCATCCGGTAGAGCCCGACCCGGAATGCCTCCTGGATCAGCTCGCCGGTGGTGCGGAGGCGGCGGTTGCCGAAGTGCTCGTACTCGTCGAGCTCGGTGCGGATCGCGTCGCGCGAGAGCGCGATCGCGTCGGCGGCGAAGTCCTTCGACTCGTCCGGCACGCCGATCGCGTGCGGCATCGCGACGAGCTTCTGGACGAGCGCCAGGATGTCCTGGGTCGTGAGGACACGGGTGTCCTCCGGCACGTCGACGCCGAGCCGCTGGTTCAGCTTGTACCGGCCGACCTTCGTCAGGTCGTACCGCTTCGGGTCGAAGAACAGCGACCGCAGCAGGTTGCGGGCGTTGTCGAGCGTGGGCGGCTCGCCCGGGCGCTGCTTCTTGAAGACCTCGATCAGCGCCTCTTCCTCGCGCGTGGTCGGGTCCTTGTCGAGCGTCTTCTCGATGAAGTGCGAGCCGCCGAACAGGGCAAGGATCGCCTCGTTCGACGAGGTGTCGAGCTGGAACCCGGTGGCCGGGTCCTCCGCCGGCAACGCCCGCAGCAGCGTCGTGATCGGCAGCTTGCGCTTCCGGTCGATGCGCGCGTAGACGACGCCCTTCTTGTCGATCTCGAGCTCGAGCCACGAGCCTCGGCTCGGCATCAGGTTCGCCGTGAACACCTGCTTGGTGGCGTCCTTCGGCTCCATCAGGTACGCGCCGGGCGAACGGACGAGCTGCGTGACGATCACGCGCTCGGTGCCGTTGATGATGAACGTGCCCCACTCGGTCATCATCGGGAAGTCGCCCATGAACACCGTCTGCTCGCGGATCTCGCCCGTGTCCTTGTTCACGAAGCGGACCGTCATCGAGAGCGGCGCCTGGTAGGTGAGGTCCTTCTCGCGACACTCCTGGATCGAGAACTGGGGCTCGCCGAAGCGGTACTCGCCGAACTCGACGGCGAGCGAGCCGGTGTAGTCCTCGATCGGCGAGATGTCGTCGATCGTCTCGCGGAGGCCCTCCGCGAGGAACCAGTCGAACGACTGGCGCTGGATGTCGATCAGGTTGGGGAGGTCGAGAACGTGCTTGAGACGTGAGAACGACTTGCGCGCGCGGGGCGCTGTGACCGTCTTGGCCAACTAGAACAGCCTCCCTTGCTGGCTATGGAATGAGGGGCGGAGCAGTGAAAAAGGCGTGCAGTGAGAACCGGGTCCGGGCGTCGACCGCAACCCCCCACACTAGCGAAGGTGCCCCTCCAGCCGCAAGCGCACGACGAGAGGCCCGCTGGGCCGACGGTGTGGAGTGTACCACGGAGGTCTACAGCGGGGTCTGACTCCGCTTGGACGGCCGCCCTGGGGCAAGCCGTTCAGGCGGGGTCAGACCCCTTGAAGTAGGCGGCGTCGAGCCGCCTACTTCAGTTCCACGGAGGCGCCGGCCTCCTCGAGCTGGGCCTTGAGCTGATCGGCCTCCTCCTGGTTCACGCCCTCCTTGACGGGCTTCGGAGCCGAGTCGACGAGATCCTTGGCCTCCTTGAGGCCGAGGCCCGTGATCGCGCGGACGACCTTGATCACCTGGATCTTCTGGCCGCCGGCCTCGGTGAGGACGACGTCGAACGACGTCTTCTCCTCCGCGGCCGCGCCGCCGTCACCCGCGGCGACCGCGCCGGCGGCGACCGCGACCGGAGCAGCGGCGGTGATCCCCCACTCCTCCTCGATCTTGTTCTTCAGCTCGACCAGCTCGAGCACCGTCATGCTGCCGAGCTGCTCGAAGATCGTGTCAACTGCTGCCATCTGCCTCTTCCTCCTGGGATTCCTGGGTGGTCTCTTCGGCCGCCGCCTCGGGGGTGTCGGGCACCTCTTCGACAGCGGGAGCCTCGTCGGCGGTGTCGGTGGTGGCCGGCACCTGGTCGCCGTCCGCCTGCAACTGCTCGATGCGGGCGTCGATGAGGCCGTAGAGGTTCTGGAGCGGTGCGTTGACGAGCCCGAGCAGGCTCGTGAGCGGTGCGATGATCGCGCCGATCACCTGGCCGCGGAGCACGTCCAGCGGGGGGAGCTTCGCGAGCTCCTCCACGTCCGCGCCCGAGATGACACGGCCCTGCATGACGCCGCCCCGGATCTCGAGCACCTTCGTGTCGCGGGCCGAGTCGGCCAGCGCCTTCGCCACGGCGACCGCGTCGCCGTCCGCCTCCACGAACGCAATCGCCGACGGCCCCTCGAGCAGCGCGAGCAGCGCATCCGCCCCGGCTTCCTGCGCCGCGCGGCGGGTGAGGGTGTTCTTGACGACGGTGAACCGGGCGCCGTTCTCGATCAGGCGGCCCCGGAGCGCGTCGATCTGCGGCATCGTCAGGCCGCGGTAGTCGGCGACGATCATCGTCTCCGAGTTCCGGAGCTTCTCCGTCAGCTCGGCGACGACGCGTTCCTTGTCCTCTTTCTGCATTTCACCTCCTCCTCACGAAACGAGCCCGCACGTTGTCTTGGAAGACAGGCGGGCTCGCAAGGAGAAGGTCGGTACTCCCAGGAGGCCGCCTCGGCCGGGCTTCTGCCGCATACGCGGCTGCCGGCTGTCTGTGGCGACGGGCTCTTGCCTAGGCCGTAGCTTCCACGGCCTCCTGCAACTCCTCCGCGATGTCGCGGGTCCGCGTCGGGTCGACGTGGATCCCCGGGCCCATCGTGGAGGTGAGCGTGATCTTCTTGATGTAGCGGCCCTTGGCGGCCGACGGCTTGGCGCGCACGATCTCGTCGATCAGCGCGGCGTAGTTCTCGACCAGCGCCCGCTCGTCGAACGACCGCTTCCCGATCGGGATGTGGACGTTCGCGCCGCGGTCGGTGCGGTACTCGAGCTTGCCTGCCTTCGCGTCCCGGACGGCCTTCGCGACATCGAACGTCACGGTGCCCGTCTTCGGGTTCGGCATCAGCCCGCGCGGGCCGAGCACGCGGCCGAGCCGGCCGACATTGCCCATCTGGTCGGGCGTCGCGATCGCGACATCGAAGTCGGTGAAGCCTTCCTCGACGCGCTTCGCCAGGTCGGCCGACCCGACGACGTCGGCGCCTGCCTCCTCGGCCTCGCGCGCCTTCTCGCCCTCCGCGAAGACGGCGACGCGCTGCTCGCGGCCCGTGCCGTGCGGCAGCATCATCGTCCCGCGCAGCTGCTCGTCGGCGTGGCGAACGTTCAGGCCCAGGTTCATGTGCACCTCGACCGTCTCGTCGAACTTCGCGGCCGGCGAGCCCTGGAGGAGCCGGATCGCCTCGACCGGCGTGTAGAGCTTCTCGCGGTCGACGCTGCCCCGCGAGGTCGTGTACCGCTTGCCGTGCCCTGCCATCAGGCTTCCACCTCCACGCCCATGCTTCTCGCCGTGCCGGCGATCACGAGCATCGCCTGCTCGACGTCGCGGGCGTTCAGATCGGTCATCTTGGTCTCGGCGATCGAGCGGAGCTGGGCGCGGGAGAGCTTCCCGACCTTCGTCCGGTTCGGCTCGGCCGAGCCCTTCTCGAGCCGCAGCGCCTCCTTGATCAGGACGGCGGCCGGCGGCGTCTTCGTGATGAAGTCGAAGCTCCGGTCCTCGTAGACCGTGATCTCGACGGGGATGATGCGGCCGTTCTCCTGCGCGGTCTGCGCGTTGAAGGCCTTGCAGAACTCCATGATGTTGACCCCGTGCTGGCCGAGCGCAGGGCCGACCGGCGGCGCAGGGTTCGCCTGGCCGCCCGGGATCTGGAGCTTGATCAGAGTGAGGACTTTCTTCGCCACGATGCCTTCCTAGTCGAGCTTCTTTACCTGGTCGAAGCCGAGCTCGACCGGAACCTGGCGCTCGAAGATGTCGACGAGCACCTTGAGCTTCTGCTGATCGGGGTTGACGTCGACGATCTCGCCGTCGAAGTCGGAGAGCGGGCCGGAGGTGACCTTGACGGACTCGCCGAGCGAGAACTCGACCTGCGCGCGAGGGCGGTCGCCGCCCGCGCCGGCGCCGGTCTTGAGGATCCGGTCGACCTCGGGCTGGGAGAGCGGCACCGGCTTCGAGCCGGCGCCGACGAACCCGGTCACGCCCGGGGTGTTTTTCACGACCGTCCAGGCGTCGTCGTTCAGGTCCATGTTCACGAGCACATAGCCGGGCAGGACGCGCTTCTCGGCCTGCACCTTCTGGCCGTCCTTGGTCTCGATCACCTGCTCGGTCGGGACGACGACGCGCCGGAAGCGCTGACGCTGCCCCATCGACTCGATGCGGTGCTCGAGGTTGGCCTTGACCTTGTTCTCGTGGCCCGAATAGGTGTTGACGACGTACCAGCGAAACATTCTCTTGATCCTTTGCTACCTGAGGAGGACCTTCGACACGACCTGCTTCCAGATCTCGTCGTTGATGTAGAGGTAGGTGCCAACGACGATGCAGGCCACGAGCACGACGATCGTCCCCTGGATGACCTGGTTCTGGCCGGGCCATTCGACCTTCTTCAGCTCGGCCCAGGACTCGGCGACGAAGTTCGAGCGCTTGCGCTCCTCGGGCGGCCCCGGGGCATGCGGCTGCGGTGCACGTGCCGTCGCCATGGCGGGCTAGCGGGTCTCCCGGTGCGGGGTGTGCGTGCCGCACCAGCGGCAGTACTTGCGGAACTCGACGCGGTCGGGCGTGTTCCGCTTCGACTTCATCGTCTGATAGTTCCGCCGCTTGCACTCGGTGCAGGCGAGCGTGATCGCAACTCTGACTCCGGTCTTGGCCATGGCTCTCTCGTCGTAAGGGTGTCGTGCCCGGGCACGCTGACGCACCGCCCTCGGGCCGCGGAAGTGTAGCGGGACCTGCCCGCCCGCCACGGACGACCTGACGAGATCCGGTTCTACGACTTCCCGAGCTCGCGCTCGAGAACCCGGACGTCACCTGGAAGCTCTTGCGGCACGTCGTCGCGCTCCTCGACCGGCGCGACCGACAGGTCGCGCGGAGGCACACGACGCGCACATGGGGCGGTTGAACGCCCGGCCGTAGTGGGCGGCGACCGCGAACCGTGATGTGGGGCGGGCCACACCGTGCAGCCCGCCCCACGTCAACGTCAACGGACGATCAGGACTGCATACTCGCTCCGGCTGGGACTCGTCGTGGTCGTCCCGAGATAGGTCGCCCTGACACGCCACGTCCCTGCCGCCTGAGGCGCCCACGCGAGCGAGCCTCCAGCCGGTATCCGGATCAGCTTCGAGAACTGCCAGCCTCCGAGCGGATCGAACCGGTCGATCTGGATCTCCACGATCCCGTTCGCCGTCGGGGTGACGACCGGCCGCACGGTGACCACGCTCCCGAGCGGGACCGTCCCGGTCGGGAGCTCGATCGTCGTCGTCGTCAGTTCGCGGATGAGCAGCGTCAGTCGGTAGACGCCCCCGGGCGTTCCGGCGTCCGCGGTCACGGCGACCACGTAGCGGCCCGGGTCGAGCGTGCGGTGAACCGCCCCGGCGTCACGCGCGACGGTGGTGCCGCTCTCGGTGACGAGAACCAGCCGGTATGAGGTTGTCGAGGGGGCCGCGAGCGAGAGTTTGACGTCACTGCGCCGCGGCACATCGAAGTGGTAGATGTCGACGACGTCGACGCCGGCCGGGTCGAGCCGACCCGCCTTGGTCGTCTGGTTGGCGAGTGGCAACCCGATCCCGATGTCGTCCGCCTGGGCGGCTGCGAGCTGAAGCTTGTACGGCTGCGCCGTATCGCTCGCCGCTGCAACGACCTGGACGATGTACATGCCGCCTCCATCGGGACCCGGAGTGAAGGTCCTGTAGCCGCTACAGCTCATCGACGCCAGCACTGCGAGGTCGGTGCGACGAAGAAGGTCGGCCCGCGCGCAGGCCTTGGGCGACGAG
>Ga0335069_10016680_pt1 | contig 10241 bp, 8 predicted proteins | sample Lox_Sample_11_FD_206714 | JGI IMG/M metagenome (GOLD analysis project Ga0335069, IMG submission 206714) | Soil microbial communities from Loxahatchee National Wildlife Refuge, Florida, United States - Lox_Sample_1.1 | ecosystem: Environmental > Terrestrial > Soil > Wetlands | place: USA: Florida...
ACCGGATGAACGAGTTCTCCGGCCTCAGATCGAGGATGTAGAACTTGTTGATCCAGGGCGGGAAGATCAGCAGCGGGCGCTCGTAGACTTCATCCGTCGTCGGATCATACTGCAGCAACTCGATGAGTTCGTTGCGGAATATGACTTTGCCGGGAGCCGTAGCGATGTTCTCCCCGAGAGTGAAGGCGTCCGCGGTCTGGCGGATCGACAGCTGCCCTTCGCCGCGATCCAAATCTTCAAGCAGATTGTTAAGGCCGTTGACGAGGTTCTCGCCGTTGCTCTGTAAAGTGACGCGGAGGACTTCCGGGTTCGTGAGCACGAAGTTGGTAGGCGCCACGGCGTCGACAAATTGCTTGGTGTAGAACTCGACCCGGCGGCGCGTCGCGGGGTCCAGATTGTCGTCCACCTTGGCAACCGTCTTCTGCAGCCAGTTAGCGGTCAGCAGATAGGACTGCTTGATGAAGTCGAAGATCTGGTTTTCCTGCCACTCCTTGTCCTTGAAGCGCTTGTCGCCGGGAGCAGGGGTGACGATGGGCTCGACGTCGCCGCCCATCATACGGCGCGCGGTGCGCTCCCACAGCGTCATGTAGTTTTTCCAGAGATCGAACTGGGCCTCCATCACCACGGCGGGGTCGGCGACCATTCCCCGCAAGAGTTCCATGAAGGCGCCGGAGATATTCAGCGGATCGAGCGGCTCGCTGCCGGTCTTTTCTGCTTGCCGCTTGAAGAAGTCGGCAAGGAGCTTCTGGGACTGGATGCCGACCCGCACCATGTTGCGGGCGAATTCACCCGGGTCGCCCATGCGGTAGGTGCCGGTGATCGCAGCAGAGGGGCTTGCGGGCGCGGTATGCGATTCGGCTCTGGGGGGGAGTGAGGTTGCGGAATCCCTACCGGAATGATTCGGCCTTTTAGCCATTTTGGGTCCCTGTGGGTCGGAAAATAGATAACGCGCGGCCTCGCAAAGCCGCAAGCCGCGCTTTTCCGCCGACCTTTGCAATGATGCACCACAATCCTTGATTTTGCTCGCAGTTTTGCTTGGACGAGGGTTGACCGGACTGTATAAGTTGATGCCAGTGGCGGAGCGGGCGGGATGCCTGGTCGCTGTTCTTCCGAGGTTCTTCGATGACGCCCAAGGCACTAACCTTGTCGAAATACATCGTCCGCGCCGGAGCGGTGCTCGTCCTTGCCATGGGCGCGAGCGCCTGCTCCTCGGTTCCGGACTGGGTCGATCCGACCACATGGGTTGGCAGCGACAGCGATCAGGCGCCGGCAGACCAGGGCCTTCCGTCCGACCAGCAGACAGCCGACAACACCACACAGACACCCGACCTTTCGACCATTCCCGACAAGCCGACTGCGCCGTCGACTGCCGATGAGCAGAAGCAGGTCGCAGACGCCCTCAAAGCGGATCGCAGCAAGGCGCAATACAGCGCCGATGCGTTGCGCGGCGGCACCGAGCCAGCCGCTGCGCCGCCGCCGGCGGAAGCTCCACCCGCGAGCGAAGATCTTGCGGCCAACGACAATTCCACAGCACAGCCCGCCGCTCCGGCCGCACCGCCAGGACCTCCGCCGCCGCCGGCTGCGGGGCCCGGTACGCTTCCGGCCGACAATACGGCGACCGCCCAAGTGGCGTCGCCGCCGTCCGCCGCGCCGGCACCGGCCGTTGCTTCGGCTTCGATGCCGCCGCCGGCTTCGTCCGGTATGCCCGCCGTTCCGGCCGTTCCCGCGGCCATGCCTCAGCAACAGGTCGCGAGCAGTGATGCAGCGCTTGGCTTCAGGCCGTCGAGTGCGCCGCCCCTGGATGCGAGCGTCGCGCAATTCGTGCCGCCTTCGATCATGGCGCGCTATCAGCAGACCGCCGCGATCAGCGGCGGCATGCCGGCTGTCCCGGCAACCGGTACGGCCTATGCGTCGAACGGCAAGCGTTCGCATATGGGCGTCGGCGGACCCGAACACATGAGTGGCGCCGTGGTCGCCAATTTTGATGCGCTGCAGGGCGGCGCGGTTGCGCCCGGCGCCTACATTCCCGGTGGCACGGCCGCGGTGGTTTTCTTCGTGCATGACACGACCATCCTCGACAGCGAGGCCAAGGCGCAGGTGCGCGAAGCCGCCAAGGCATTCCTGGCGCGCGGCGGGCAGGGTTATGTGCGCGTCGTGGGCCATTCCGCGAGTGCCGGCGGCAGCTTGTCGAGCGAACGTCAGCTCGTCTGGAACTTCGAGCGCTCGCAGGCGCGGGCCAACGCGGTCGCGCGCGCGCTGATCGCGCAGGGCGTTCCCGCCGACAAGGTGCTGGTGCAGGCGGTCGGCGATGACGGCTCGGGCTATAGCGTCACTGCGCCGCCCGGCGCCGACGGCGGCCGCCGCGCCGACATCATTTTCGAAAGCTGAATGGCCGGCACCGTCGACGGGCGCGCGCGTTAGCCCGGACGGGCCGCCGCGAATGATCGGTCGTACGTCATGCAGTCCGAATTCCATCGCGTTCGCCGCCTGCCGCCTTATGTCTTCGAAGAGGTCAACCGGCTAAAGGCCTCCGCGCGCGCACGCGGTGAAGACATCATCGACTTCGGCATGGGCAATCCCGACATGCCGACGCCGCCGCATATCGTCGAGAAGCTGGTCGAGACCGCGCGCGATCCGCGCTCCAATCGCTATTCCGCGTCGCGCGGCATCAAAGGCCTCAGGAAAGCGATGGCCGCCTATTACAAGCGGCGGTTCGGCGTCACGCTGGATGCCGACACCGAAGTGATCGCGACGCTGGGCTCGAAGGAAGGGTTCGCCAATCTGGCGCAAGCAATCACCGCGCCCGGCGATGTGGTCCTCGTGCCCAATCCTGCCTATCCGATCCACGCCTACGGCTTCATCATGGCCGGCGCCGCCATTCGCCATGTGCCGGCGACGTCACCGGAGGAATATCTGTCGAGGCTTGGAACGGCCGTGCGCCATTCGGTGCCGTCGCCGTCGGCGCTGGTGGTGAATTATCCGTCGAATCCGACAGCGCACACGGTCGGTCTCGACTTCTATCGCGAGATCGTCGCCTTCGCGAAAAAGCACGACATCTGGGTGCTGTCCGATCTCGCCTATGCGGACATCTATTTCGGCGCGCCGCCGCCTTCGATCCTCGAGATCGACGGCGCGAAAGACATCGCGATCGAATTCCAGTCGCTGTCGAAAACTTATGCGATGCCGGGCTGGCGCATGGGATTTGCCGCCGGCAATCCGCGGCTGATCGCGGCGCTGGCGCGCATCAAATCCTATCTCGATTACGGCGCGTATACGCCGGTGCAAGTGGCCGCGACCGCGGCGCTCAATGGACCGCAGGATTGCGTCGACGAAATGCGCGCGATCTACAAAAGCCGTCGGGATGTTCTGGTCGAGAGTCTGGCACGGTCCGGCTGGCCGATCGAAACGCCGGAGGCTTCGATGTTCGCCTGGGCCAAGATTCCGGAAAAATTCGCCGATATGGGCTCGCTCGAATTCTCCAAGCAGCTGCTCGCGCATGCCAAAGTCGCGGTGGCGCCGGGCATCGGCTTCGGCGAATACGGCGAAGGCTATGTGCGCATCGCGCTCGTCGAGAACGAGCACCGCATCCGCCAGGCGGCGCGCAACATCAAGCGGTTCCTGTCGTTGCGCCTGAACGAGCCCGCCGGCCAGCTGGAACCCGTGAAATGACGCGGCCCCTTCGCGTTGCCATCGCAGGGCTGGGGACAGTCGGCGGCGGCGTCCTCAAGGTGCTGAGCGAACGCCGCAGCGAGCTCGCGGCGCGGGCCGGCCGCGAGATCGACTGTATTCTCGTCTCCGCGCGCGACAGAAAAAAGAAGCGCGCCGCCGCGGTCGGCAACATTCCGTGGGCGGACGACAGCGCAAGTCTCGCGGCGAGCGACGCCGATGTGGTCGTCGAGTTGATCGGCGGCGAAGACGGCGCGGCCCGCCTGCTCGTCGAAAAGGCCCTCAAGGCGGGCAAGAATGTCGTCACCGCGAACAAGGCGCTGCTTGCCTATCGCGGCGCCGAGCTTGCGGCGCTCGCCGAAGAAAAAGGCGTCGTGCTTCGTTTCGAAGGCGCAGCCGCCGGCGGCATTCCGATCGTCAAGGCGCTGCGCGAGAGTCTCATCGCTTACGATGTCGTCGCCGTCAAAGGCATCCTCAACGGCACCTGCAATTACATCCTGACGCAGATGGAAGCATCGGGACGGCCGTTCGCCGATATTCTCGCCGACGCGCAGCGTCTCGGATTCGCCGAAGCCGATCCGACGCTCGACATCGGCGGCGGCGACACGGCGCACAAGCTGGCGCTGCTTGCGAGCCTGGCCTTCGGTATCAAGCCCGATCTCGGCAACATCCCGATCCAGGGCATTTCGCACATCACGCCGCACGACATCGCCTTCGCGCGCGAGTTCGGCTGCCGCATCAAGCTGCTCGGCATCGCGCGGCGACTCGGCGACCGCGTCGACCAGCGCGTCCAGCCGGCCATGGTTCGGCTCGGCACGCCGCTCGCCGATGTCGACGGCGCGTTCAACGCCGTGGTCGCCAATGCCGGCGAGGCGGGGCCCTTCTTCTTCGAAGGCCGCGGCGCCGGCGAAGCGCCGACCGCATCGGCCGTCGTCGCCGACATTGTGGATATCGCGCGCGGCCATGCGTCGCCGGTGTTCGGCCGACCGGCCACATCGCTGCGGGCCGCCCAGCCGGCGCCGGCCGAGATCGTGAAGTCCGCGGTTTATCTGCGCTTCGATGTGCTGGACGAGCCCGGCGTGCTGGCGGAAATCGCGACCCATCTCGCCAAGTCCGAGGTCTCCATCGAAAGCATGATCCAGCGCAGTCGCGCGCCCGGGGAACCGGTTTCGATTGTCATGATTACCCACGAGTGTTCCCACGAAGCTGTCGTCCGCGCCTTGAAGGTCATCGCGGCCTCCGACAGGGTCTTGGGCGCGCCTTGCATGATTCCCATGGAAGCCGGATAGGACCGGCCGCATTTTCGAGGAGCTCCTGAAATGTCTCAGCCGATGGACCGCAAGCTTGCTTTCGAAGCGGTGCGTGTCACGGAAGCCGCCGCCATCCATGCCGCGCGCCAGATCGGCCGCGGCGACGAGCGCGCCGCCGACCAGGCCGCCGTCGAGGCGATGCGCCATGCGCTGAACGATCTTCCCATCGACGGCACGGTCGTCATCGGCGAGGGCGAACGCGACGAGGCGCCGATGCTCTATATCGGCGAGAAAGTGGGCATCGGCGGCGTTTCCGTCGATATCGCGCTCGATCCGCTCGAAGGCACGACGCTGACCGCGAAAGCGCTGCCGAACGCACTGACCGTCGTCGCGATTGCCGAGAAAGGCTCGCTGCTGCACGCGCCCGACACCTATATGGACAAGATCGCCATCGGCCCCGGCTATCCCGACGGCGTCGTCGATCTCGACGCGGGCGCGGAGGAGAACATCATCGCGCTGGCCCGCGCCAAAGGCGTCGACCCGCAGGAGATCACGGCCTGCGTGCTCGATCGTCCGCGGCACGCGCACATCATCGAAGGCGTGCGCAAGGCGGGGGGCGCGGTGCGTCTCATCACCGACGGCGACATCGCCGGCGTCATCGCCACGACCGATCCCACGACGGGCGTCGACATCTATATGGGGCAGGGCGGCGCGCCCGAAGGCGTGCTGGCGGCGGCGGCCCTGCGCTGCGTCGGCGGCCAGATGCAGACGCGGCTCGTCTTCAAGAAAGACGACGAGCGCGCCCGCGCCGCGCGCCTCGGCATCACCAATCTCGATCGCAAATACACGCTGCTCGATCTCGCCTCGGGCGATTGCGTTTTCGCGGCGACGGGCGTCACCGACGGCTCGATGCTGCAGGGCGTGCATTTTCACGGACAGTTCGTGCATACGGAAAGCATCCTGATGCGCTCGGGCACGCGCACGGTGCGCTGGGTGAAGGCGCGGCACCGCCGGCGGGAGAACCAATATTGACGCGCTGACGCAATCGCGCGCCTTCGCGCCGTCGTTCACGGGCCGCCGCTGGATCCTGCGCGAGCCCGACGATTCCGCGGTCCGCGCGCTGGTGCGCCAGGCCGGCGTGTCCGAAACGCTTGCGAGGCTTCTTGCGGCGCGCGGCGCTTCGCTCGACGACCTTCCCGATCTGCTCGAGCCGACGCTGAAACGGCTTCTGCCCGAACCGTTCGGCCTCAAGGATATGGAAAAGGCGGTGGCGCGTGCGAAATCGGCCATCGAGGCGGGCGAAGCGATCGCCGTGTTCGGCGATTACGATGTCGACGGCTCTTCGTCGTCCGCGCTGCTTAGCGGTTTCCTCGACGCCATCGGCCGCCGCCCGCGTGTCTATATCCCCGACCGCATGACGGAAGGCTACGGCCCGTCGGCGCGGGCCTTCGCGCAATTGCAGAGCGAAGGGGCGAAGCTCGTCATCACGGTCGATTGCGGCGCGGCGGCGACGGCGGCGCTCGCAGCCGCGCGCGAGGCGGGCCTCGACGTCGTCGTGCTCGATCATCACACGGTGGAGCACGCGGCCCCCGCTTTCGCGCATGTCAATCCCAACCAGCCGGACGACACGTCCGGTCTCGGCCATCTCTGCGCCGCCGGCGTGACGTTCCTGTTCGCCGTCGCGCTCAACCGCGCCTTGCGCGCCAGCGGATGGTACAGCGCGCAAAACATCCCCGAACCGGATCTGCGCACGGCGCTCGATCTCGTGGGCCTTGCCACGATCTGCGATGTCGTGCCGCTCGTCGGCGTCAACCGCGCCTTCGTGCGCGCCGGCCTGACCCGCATCGCCGCCGGATCGCGCCCCGGTCTTGCGGCGCTGGCACAGATCGCCGGCGCCAGCGCGCCGTACACGCCGCATCATCTGGGCTTCGTCTTCGGGCCGCGCATCAATGCCGGCGGCCGCGTCGGCAAGTGCAGCCTCGGCGCCGAGCTTCTGGCGGCCGGCAGTGCGGGCGAGGCCGAGCCGCTGGCGCGCCTGCTCGACACCCACAATCGCGAGCGCCAGGCGATCGAGGCCATGATCCTGGACGAGGCCATGACCCTGGCGGCCGCCCAGGCGGAGGCGCCGTTCCTGCTGGTGGCCGGAGAGGGCTGGCACTCCGGCGTCGTCGGCATCGTCGCCGGACGGCTGAAGGAGCGGTACGGCAGGCCCGCCTTCGTGGCGGGCCTCGAGGGCGGCCTGGGACGCGGCTCGGCCCGCTCGGTCCCCGGCGTGGACATCGGCGCGGCCGTTCGGGCGGCCCGCCAGGCGGGCGTCCTGGAGGCCGGCGGAGGCCATGCCATGGCGGCCGGGTTCTCGCTGATGGGCGACCAGCTCGTCCCGTTCCGGGCCTTCCTGGACGCCTGGTTCGCCGGGCGGCCGGCCTCGACCGCGGCGCCGGAACTCGGCCTCGACGTCGCCATTGCGGCCTCCGGCGCGACACAGGCGCTGGTCGAGGACATGGCCCGCATAGGGCCGTTCGGCCCCGGCAATCCCGAGCCGGTCTGCGCGGCGCTGGACGTGACCGTCGCCCATGCCGACGTGGTCGGCGAGAAGCATGTGCGGGTGAAGCTCGCGGGCGGCGACGGCGCGCGCCTCGACGCCATCGCCTTCCGCGCCGTCGACACCGATCTCGGCCGCGGGCTTCTGAAGGCGCGCGGGGCACGCATCCATGTCGCGGGGCTCCTGCGGAGCGATCAGTGGAACGGGCGCAGCCGCGTCCAGCTTCTGATCGAGGACGCCGCCGCCGCGGGCCTCTAGCCGGGCGCAATCGCGCGTCGCTCCCACCCTGCTATCAGGGGCAAGATCAGGGCTGAAAAAATTCTCCGCACCGAACGAATGGCAGGAAAAGCCGATTCCGCGGGGCTTTCCCGCGCGCCGGGTGTCGGCCCCGTGTCGAAAAACAGGGTTGCGCAGGGCCAAATTCATCCGCCTACGGATGAATTGCGGGAGCCGCGCGAGGAGGGCGAGGAGGAGCGCCACGGGGCAATGTCCTTATAACCAAAACGGACATATAGTATACCAGACCGGTTTTATCCTGTCAAGCAGATGTTCTTTTTCTGTTCTGCGGGCCCAGGAGGCGGGATCGGGGGCCGGACGGGCGCGATTGGGGCCCGGCCTCGGTGCTTGCAAAGCGGGCCATCGGTCTTTATAGCGCCGTGCTCCGCGCGCCCTTCGTCTATCGGTTAGGACTCAAGATTTTCAATCTTGCAAGAGGGGTTCGACTCCCCTAGGGCGCGCCAGCCTTCGCTCGCGAAGCGAGTGAAGGCGCATCCGCCGAACCCCGGATTAAATCCGGGGGTAGGCGGACACCCTCGCATCCGCGAGCTTCGTGTGGGGACTGCCGTCAGGACAGCAGCCGCGCCGACAAGCCCTGCGATTCGGCGAGCCTGGCAGCCTTTTTGTCGAAGGAGACGAAGGCTTCGGCGCCAAGCCAATTCCCTTCATAAGCGATAGCGCCGTCGGCGAAATCGCCTCCGGCGTCCAGCATGGCCAATCCGGCTTCGGCGGCCGGCCTGTTGGTGACAACATTCGCGCTGTTCAGCAGCACGCGGATCGACGAAGCGATGTTTGCCGCCGAGATCTTGTAGCCCTTAGCCAGAACCCAGACGAGCTCGCAGAGCGCGGGCAGGGCAATGGCGACAATCTCGGCTTTGCCGAGCTCTGCCTGGGCGATTTTGCTCTGCCGCGGATCATCCTCCGTCAGGGCCCGGACAAGAACGTTGGTATCGGGCGTGATTTTCACTTTCGCCCGGCCCAGCCCCGTGCGGCGACCGCGTTGATCTCGTCGATCGAGAGCCTCGGGCCGTTCTTCTTTTTTAACATGCCGAAGGCATCCGAGATCTTTCCCGTCGGCTGCGCGGCTTTGACTTCCAATCGTCCGTCAGGAAGCTTGTCGATGACGATTTTCTCGCCGGGCTGAACGCCCAAATGCTTCAAGATGTCCTTGCGAAGGGTTACCTGGCCCTTGGCGGTGACGGTCAATGTGCTCATGAGGCTTCTCTTTCCCGTCGAGAATGTAAGGCAAAAATGCCTTACCGTCAAGCTCGGCGTTTGAAAGGTGCTATGAGCGTCCGCGCGAAGGTAGACTCTCGCCGTCTTGCAGTTTTGACACTTTCGCGATTTGTTCTGAGGTTCCGCCCATGGATGTCATTGCACCTTCATTAGATACCGATGCTTGAGCGCGCCGCTCGTGCTGCTGTCGGCTGCTGGTTCAGCGCCGAGCGACGACTGTGCGAAGGTGTCCAGAGCGCCGACGCACCCGACCGAGTTTTCCCAGATGACTGGTTTCGATATTGGGGCGTAGGACGCACGTTTCGCCGCGATGGAAACAGAGACGCTATTCGAGGGCTTTTGTTCGACAAGAGATCAGAACTTATGGCCGCCGGTCCGGACGAGGCAGCGTGGCAACTAGTCCAGCAACTCGCTAGCGAAATTCAGCCGATGAACGCTGGATGGCGACCGACCTCTCTTGTGTCAAAGTATGCATACTCCTGCGCGCCCAGAGCCTTTTCACCGTACGACAGATTTGCGCGAGGACAATTGCAAACACGAGATCACGATTATGTCGGCTATAGCCAGGCGTTCACGCAAAGAAAGTTTGATATTCGGAACCAATTGGCCGCGTTCGTCCGGCCTGATGGAGGCGTGGGCCTTTCCGCTCAGAATTTGCCGGTCGATGGTCGCGCAATGAATGAAGATATTTTTGTCGCCCGAACGACCGATTGGTTCCTCTTGTTGCAGGGCGGGTTTGATGACACCAAATGGCCAGCATGGCGCGGCCCGATGATTGCGGGATGATGATGATGAGCGCGCAGACACTCCCCGCGCTCATTGACGACGCAAAGGCTGCGCGGAGAGGTTGAGGCTGTAGCGACTGTACGGGTGAACACTTACGGCGCGGCTTCGATCAAATTTCGTAGCACCCTTAGCAGCCATAGAATTTCTATTTCCAACTTGCTGTCATTCTCTGGCAAGTGTCTATTTGCTTTCGCCTCATTAAGGTGAGCAACGCCGTCAGCCATCGTCTTCAGCTTTTCAAGTGCAGCGTATGGTACGTTGCGGGGAAGACACGAGCGAGCGCTTTCCAGTAACGTTCGGAGATTATGACCCTGGCATTTGTAGTGATCGCGCAGCACGGCCTCCATAATTGAACGCATTAGTACGAGCGCAGCGAGCGGTGCGCCGAACACGAAGGCTGTTTGGGCTTGCTCAAGATGCGAGTACAACGATGCTTTCGCGCCTGCTGATTGCCGGTTTGATACTGATTTGTTGAAGAGCACAAA
>Ga0335069_10016681_pt1 | contig 10241 bp, 4 predicted proteins | sample Lox_Sample_11_FD_206714 | JGI IMG/M metagenome (GOLD analysis project Ga0335069, IMG submission 206714) | Soil microbial communities from Loxahatchee National Wildlife Refuge, Florida, United States - Lox_Sample_1.1 | ecosystem: Environmental > Terrestrial > Soil > Wetlands | place: USA: Florida...
CGACTCAGTCAATCGAACTCGACAACACCAGCGTGACGCTGACCGCGCCAGAAGTCATCCTGGCGGCCCAGGGTGACATCCATCTGAACGTCGGTTCCCGACTCAGTGCCAGCGGTACCCTCGATCAGGACCCGCGCGCGGTGGTCCTGAGCGGCGGTGGCTCACTGTTACGCGTTTCGAGCGGTGGCGCGGTACCGCTGATTGTTGACAGCAGCGTACCGCAGACACCCGGCGGTGAGCTCTCGGTGGGATCCCAGGCCTCGATCCGGTCACCCGGAAGCCTGCTGCTCTACAGCACGAGCGACACTACTCTGGCGCCCGATGCGACGATCTCCGCGCCCGGTGTCGCGCTTTACTCCAGCCGCGTGAGCCTGGGAGACGTGCCCGGCGGCGCGAGTGCTCCCGCCGGGCTGAATCTCACGACCCAACTGCTGGGGCAGCTGAATGGGCTGACGGATCTGACGATCGGCAGCACCTCGACCATCGACTTCTACGGCAGCATCGCTCTGGGCAACTCCAGGCTCGACAACATCACGCTGGATGCGGGCGCGGTCCTGGGATACGGAGCGGGCGCCAAGACGTTACAGGCCGGCTCCATCACGCTGATGAACAGCGGCGCGGCAGCGGATCCGGGCACGTTCTTCGCTGTAACGCCGGCCGGTACCGGGGCTCTGTCACTGCAGGCGAACGGCACGTCGACCAGTTCGGGCCGCATCACGCTGGGCGCCGGCGACAAGCTGATCAGCGGCTTCGGTTCCGTGAGCCTTGCTGCCACGTCGGCCATCACCGGCCAGGGCACCGGTACGCTCGAAATCAGCAGCCCGGGCAATCCTGCGGTCGCGGTGTCGATGCGCGGATCGGTGCTGACCGGCGCGAGTGGTTCCGATCAATCGATCACGACCACCGGTGCCGTGACGATCAGCGCCGCTGCGGGCAAGCCGGCGCAGGTCTCTGACCCGGTGGGGGGCAAGCTCTCGATCCAGGGAGCCTCCATAGCCCAGGGGGGCAGGATCGACCTGCCTGCCGGAGTCATCAGCCTGCATGCCACGAGCGGTGATATCACCGTAAGCAACGGAGCCTCCATCAGTGTTGCCGGCACCACCAGTGACTTCAACGTCATCAGGGCGGCCTTGCCGGCCGGGCAGATATCCCTGCTGGCCGATGCAGGCAACATCAATCTTGCCGCAGGGTCAACGCTGGACGTGTCGGGAGTCCAGGACGGCAAGCTCGCTGGTGCCGCCGGGACTTTGAATATCCGCGCACCCTCGGGGCAATTCGTGTTCAGCGGAGCCACGCTGAAGGGCGCAGCGGCGGCAGGACAGCTGCAGGGCAATCTGACGCTCGATGTCGCTTCGGGATTGGGCGGTGCCGGTTTCAAGACTCTGGACACCATGCTCGCTACGAGCGGATTTGCCGGCGATCTCAACATCCGGACGCGAAACGATTCGCTCGTGACCCTCAGCGACACAATCGCGGCCAGCAGCTTCACTCTGACGGCCGACGCGGGTGCAATCGACGTGGCGGGTACCATCAACACGAGCGGTGGCAACGCCGTGAATCCCGACGGCGGCGCTATCTCACTCTGGGCGGGAACCGGAATCACCCTGGATGGGGGCGCGCGACTGCTGGCAAATGCGGGAGCCGCGGGCCCGACCGGTATCAACGGTGCGGCCTTGCCAGCCCGTGGCGGCGAAGTGACCCTCGGAATCGGGGCCGGCAGCATCGATCTGCGCCCGGGTTCGGCCATCGGGCTGCAGGGCGGTGATGCCACCAGCGACGGTACTCTCGTGCTGCGGGCTCCGGTCGTGCAGACGGCGTCGGGACCGGATATCGCCATCAGCGAGATTGGCTCAACGTTCAGCACCCACAGTGGAACAGCTCGCGTTGAAGTGGAGGGTTACACCGTTTATCAGTTGGCTGCGGGCGGCAGCTTGAGCCAGGCGCCGGATGCCGGCGCGCCGGGCAGCTACACGAATCTGAGTATTGGCGCGACCGCGGGCAATCTCCTGTTCGACGATGCCCAGGTGTTTGCTGGCGTCGCGCCGGCCATCGACGCGCGCCTGCTCGCCACGAATCCGGATCCGGGTGCCCTGAGCCTGCAGGTGCGTCCCGGGATTGAAGTGCGTGGCGCGGGAGATCTGTTGCTCGTGGACCTGTGGGATCTCAATGCCTGGAGCACCGCGCTCGGTGCTGCCGTCAATCAACCAGCGGCACCCGTCAACGTCAGCCTGCGCGCCGCGGGCAACCTGATCCTGAACAACTCGCTCAGCGATGGCTTCGTCAACAACTTCGACGTGCCGGCCAACTGGACCTTCGACACCGGGGGGCCGGCCACGGATTCGGCCACGTACCGCCTCACCGCCGGGGCCGATCTGACCTCCGCGAATCCTCTCGCGGTCGTGCCGCAGGCCGTGGCGGCCGCCGGCGCGCTCGCACCCAACTCGGGCAATGTGATCCTGACAGCCGGCAATCTGGTGCGCACCGGCAACGGCGACATCGACATGGCCGCCGGCGGCGATGTCCTGCTGGGCTACAACTATCAATACGATGGCAGCGGCAATCTGCAGCTCACGAGCGGTGGCCCGCTGACATCCGTGATCTACACGGCAGGTGTGCCGGCGCACCTCAGCGCGGCTCAACAGCTCCTGTTCACGGACCCGGACGGTGGAAGCGGTCGCGTACCGTTCACGGCTTCGTATGCGACGGGGGGCGGCAACATCGCGATTTCCGCCAGCGGCGACATCATCAGCGCGCCAAGCGCGCAGATCGTTTCGGACTGGCTGTGGCGGCGCGGTTCGGTGAACTCCCTCGACGGAACGCTGCTCGACCCGAGCCGCAACGCCAGCTGGTGGCTGGTGTTCAACTACTTCCAGCAGGGTATCGCCGCCCTCGGCGGCGGCGATCTGTCGCTGAACGCCGGTGGCGACATCGTGAATGTGTCGGCCGTGATACCGAGCACCGGCCGGCTGCTCGGGGATCCCGGAACCCTGCCGGTGGCCAGCAATCTGCTGCTGTACGGGGGCGGCTACCTGAAGGTGGGAGCCGGCGGCAACATCGCCAGCGGTGTCTTCGAGGACGACTGGGGCAATGCGCGCATCTACTCCGGCGGGGCGCTGATCTCCGGCGCCACGCTTGCGGATGAAATCCCGACGATTCCCCAGGACGCCATCGCCACGCCGCTGACGACACCCATCTACCCGGTCCTGCTCGCTGGCGCCGGCACGTTCGATGTCAACGCCCGTTCCGGCATCGCGACCAATTTCATCGGCGACAGCACGACGCTGCCCGCTTCGATCGGCAATGTGCAGGCCAATCGCACGGGCACCTATTTCTTCAACTACACCCCGGAGAGCACCGTCTCGCTGACCAGCGCGGCGGGTGATGTGATCCTGTCGAACCGGACCGACAATCTGCCGATCGGCATTCTGAACAACAACAACGGCAATGTGCCGGATCTGTACGACAGCACCGGCTTCCTGCTGGTCTATCCGCCCAACCTGAACGTGGTGGCCGCCGCCGGCAACATCGGCGTGCTCAACTCCCAGATCGATCTGTTTCCGGCCGCGACCGGCAACCTGAGTCTGCTGGCGCATGATTCCATCACCGGCAGCGCCCAGGCGGATCTCGACAGCCACTTCTCCATCGTGATGGCGGAGACGGACCCGGCTTCCTGGCCCAGCATCCTGGCGCCGCAGGTCGCGACGACCATTCCTGATGCGACGCACCTGCCGGCCGAGCCGCTGCACACGGGTGACTCCACGCCCGTGTACCTCGTGGCCGCCACCGGCTCGATCTCCTCCAGCGACATCATTCTCCCGAAGGCAGCGGATATCGTCGCCGGTGCCGACATCCTGGATCTCGACTACCGCGGCAAGAATCTCGCCGCCGGCGATGTGACACTGATCGCGGCCGGCGGCAACATCATCTACTCGACCCCGACGCAGCCGATCACCAACATCCTGCTGCCGAATCACGCCGGCATCACGCTGGGTGGCCCCGGGTACCTCGAAGTGCTCGCGGGCGAGGACATCAATCTGGGTGATTCTGACGGCATCGTCAGCAGTGGCAGTCTGCAGGATCCGCGGCTGGCCGCCGGCGGAGCCTCGCTGCTGGTGGGGGCGGGACTGGGGCAGAACGCCGCAGGTGGATTGCGGTGGCCGAATGCCCAGGCGTTCATCGGCAAGTACCTGGGTCCGCAGGCCGATGGCAGCCCGAGCGCCTACGCCACGCCGCTGGTGGCCTTCATGCAGCAATTCGATCCGGACGGCGGGCTCGGATACGCGGCCGCCCTGAGCGCCTTCAGGCTCCTGACTCCGGCGGAGCAGTTGCCGTTGCTCGCGCAGGTACTCAGCGACGAGCTCAGCGCCACCGGCATCGCGCACAACACCCAGGGAACCAACTACGACCGCGGCTTCACGGCCATCAACACACTGTTCCCCAAAACCGATGCTGCAGGAAAGACCCTCCAGTATCGAGGCGACGTCGACATGTTCTTCAGCCAGCTGAAGACCGAACAGGGAGGCAACATCAACCTGCTGGCGCCCGGCGGTTCGGTGGTCGTGGGCGTGCCGAATCCGCCGGCGGCGCTCAATCAGATCAAGGTCCAGCCCAGCCCGCCCGTCGCGGCCGCCGCGAGCCTGGGCATCCTGGTGCTCGGATCGGGTGCCGTGGAGGGATTTGCCGCGCAGGACTTCGACGTGAACCAGTCCCGTATCCTGACCCTGGAGGGCGGTGACATCATCCTGTGGGCTTCGAACGGCAACATCGACGCGGGCCGTGGCGCCAAGAGCGCCTCGGGCGCGCCGCCGCCCGTTGTCCAGACCGACTCCAACGGAACGGTGTTCGTCAATCCCATCAACGATGTCGCCGGCAGCGGCATCGGTCAGTTGCTCACGACACCCGGAATCAAGGCCGGACTCGTCAACCTGATTGCTCCGAACGGCGCTGTGAACGCCGGCGATGCCGGCATCCGGGTCGCCGGCAACCTGAACATCGCCGCCGTTCAGGTGATCGGCGCGAACAACATCACCGTGAGCGGCACGGCGACCGGAGTCCCGGTGTCGGATGCGGGCGCTCTGTCCGGAGCGTTGTCCGGGGCAAACTCGCTCGGCGACGCCGGCAAGGGTGCCGTGGAGCAATTGGCCCAGAGCCTCAACAGCTCTGCCGACCTGGCACGCCTGTCTGACAGCCTGACGCCGGTGTTCATCGTCGTGAAGATGTTCTGCCTCGGCGTGGATTGCGAAGCTCATTGAGCGATGTGAGCCGGACTGACGCGCGTAGCGGTGATCGCCGTGAGCACTGACAGCCTGCAAGCCGCCACGGAACTATGTGCCAGTGGCCAGTTCGGCGCGGCGACCGAATTGATGGAAGGCCTGCTCCAGACCTCGCCGGGCAGTCGCGATGCGTGGCTGATGCTGGCGCGACTCAGGCTACAGTTGGGAAACTGCGCACGAGCCCTCGAAGCGGCTCGCGCAGCGACCGACATCGATCCCGCCCACAGCGAGGCGCTCTACGTTCGTGGACGCATTCAAAAGGCACTGGGAGATCTCGCTGCTGCGGAAGCGTCGTACCGTCAGGCACTCGTCCATGACGCCACGCATGCTGATGCACTGATCAGCCTGGGGGTACTGGCCCGTTCGACCGGCCGAACCGAGGAAGCCGTCGTGCTGTATCGGCGAGTGCTCGAGCTGCGACCGGGACACACCGGGGCCCGTACCAATCTCGTCAACGCTCTGGCCGCCCTGCATGCGGGCGCGGTACAGCTCCCGGGTGCCGGCGGCTCGCAGTCGGGGAGCAGCGGAATTTCCGACGGCGCGGGGGTCTCTGGTGGCGCGGGGGTCTCTGGTGGCGCGGGGGATACCGTCTCCAGGGAGCGGCTGTTGCGTGCCTTGGCGACGCAACTGATCCGCTCAGGTCGGTCGCAGGACGCGTTCATCGTGGTGCAGGAAGCGCTTCAGGAGTCGCCGGGAGCGGTCGATCTGTGGCTCGCGGCGGGAACCCTGGCAATGGAGCTGGGCCTGATGGCTGCGAGCCTGGGCTGCTGCGAGCAGGCGATGCGGCTGGATCCGGCCTGTTATCCGGCCGTGAACCTGGCGAGACGCATCAGTGTTGGGAGTGGTCTGTACGAACGCGCGCAACTCTACGCGGAGCGTCTCTGGGAACTGTCCCGGTCCGACGATACCCGGTTGACGCGAAAGCTGGCCTTGCCGGCGATAGCCGCGTCCGCTGAATCCATTGCCGCCGCCCGCGAGCGCTACGAAGAGGGTCTCGACGAAATCCTGGCCTCGGACTGGCGGCCGGCCGATCCCTTCAATTGCCTCCAGCTGCCGAACTTCTTTCTCGCGTACCACGGCGAGTGCGAGCGCGACCTGCAGATAAAGGCCGCCCGCATGTGCCTGCATGCCATTCCGGATCTCGCCATGAGCGCGCCGCACTGCGAGTCGCGTGAAAGTCGCGCAGGCCGGATCCGCGTCGGATTCATTTCGCGCCATCTCTCTCATCACTCGATAGGCAAGACCTCCCGCGGACTCATCGAGAAACTGGACCGCGACAGGTTCGAGGTGTACGTACTCCGGATCACTCCATCGGTCGAAGATGAGACCACCCGGCGAATCTGTGCGGCGGCGGACCACGCCGTGACGCTGGACAAGGATGTGCGGCGCGCTCGCGAGCAGATCGCGGCACTGCAACTGGATGTGCTCTTCTATCAGGATATCGGCATGGAACCGACCTCGTGGTTCCTGGCCTTCGCGCGCCTGGCTCCCGTGCAGTGCGTGTCGTTCGGGCACCCGAGCACCACGGGCATTCCCAACATGGATTATTTCATCTCGAATGATCTGTTCGAGGTTGCGGAGGCGGCGGCGGACTACAGTGAACGCCTGTTCCTGCTGCGCGACCTGCCGACGCTGGCCTATTACTATCGACCGCCTGTCCCGCAGAGCACGCCCTCGAGGCAGAAATTCGGACTCTCCGCCGATACCAACCTGTACCTGTGTCCGCAGACGCTCTTCAAGCTGCATCCCGACTTCGACGCCTGCCTGGCAGGCATCCTGCGTGGCGATTCGCAAGGTCGGATCGTGTTCATCAGGGGCGAATTCGACGAGTGGACCCGCCTCCTGCTGGAGCGTTTCGCGCGCAGCATGCCAGACGTGATCGACCGGGTCCTGTTCCTGCCGGGCCTGCCCCAGGCTGATTTCCTCGAATTGCTCGCGGCCGCCGATGTGGTTCTGGATCCGCTGCATTTCAACGGGATGAATTCCTCTCTCGAGTCCTTCGCGGTCGGTACACCCGTGGTGACTCTGCCGACCCGCTTGCAGCGCGGACGCCATACGCAGGCCATGTACCGCAAGATGGAGATACTCGATTGCATTGCTTCCAGCCCCGAGGAGTACGTCGCTATCGCGGTACGACTCGGAACCGATCCTGCTCACCGGGAGAAGATGCGCGCGCGAATACTGGCGCGCAATGGCGTGTTGTTCGAAGATCCTTGCGTCGTCGCGGAATTCGAGCGCTTCTTCAGCGAGGCGGTTCGCGAACGTTACGGCAACGGCTGACGCTCTCGAGTCCGCTCTGCGCAGGTGGACCCGTCAGCGGTGCGGACACTCACCGGTTCAGGATGAGATCCTTATACGGTGGACTCTGCACGCGGATCTGATCGCCGGGTGCGATCGCCAGTCCCACGTCCGTCAGCTCTTTGCTTTCATGGGCATCGAGCGTCACGTCCACGTGAGAACTTTGCCCGGTGGCAGGATTGCCGGCGGTGATCGCCAGATGCAGCGGTTCGCCGGAACGATTGAACACGGCTGCGCCCGACTGCCCGTCGTGGCTGCGTATCCGCAGATCGATCGGCACTTCCGTGTCTTCCCGCACTTCGGTGACCACTGGCAACTGGCCGCCAGCGGCGCTGTCTGCCGGTGGTTCCGCCGAGGCAGCCGGAGCCGCCGCTACACGCAAGGGAGCTCGCATGGGCTGCGGTGCAGCCGCTTCCGTCGACGGCGGAGTGATTGCTGGTTCCGGCACGACCGGTCGCGGGAGCGCGCGCGATTGCGGGGCGATGGGATCGGCGGCGAGCGGCGCAACTCGCTCCTGCCTCGACGTGATGAGGAAAGTGACTACAAATCCCAGAGCCGCGAGCGCAACGGGTGCGAAACGCAACGCCAGCGGCCGCCAGTCGACTCTCGACACGGCGTCTCTGAGGAACGGAAGGCTGACCATGCCGCTAGCATGGACGCAAGGCAAGAAAATCTCATGACACGCGGGCCCATGGGACGCGAGTGCCGTGCTGCGGCCGCGAGCTTCAGATGCCGGAGCGCCCGGTCCCGTTTCGGTGGCTGAACAATTCCCGCGTCATACATTCGAACGGCACTTGCCAGTCACCGGGTGAGCTTTGCCGGAACAGCCGCATGCCGGGGTACCACGGACTGTCGGTGCGCCCGGTCAGCCAGCGCCAGTCGGCCGTGGTGTGGAGTGCCACCCAGACAGGAACTGCCAGGGCACCGGCCAGATGAGCGATCGCGGTATCGGATGTGATCACGAGGTCCAGGCCCGCCATGATGGCCGCCGTGTCACAGAACGCATCGGGGCCAGCATCCAGATCGTCTCCCGGATGCGTGAACGCCGGGCCGAGTTGGGCTGCCGACAGTTCCTCGCCCGTGACGTCCTTCTGCAGGCACACCAGCTCGATTCCGGGGACCTGCAGCAACTGACGGAAGCACCGCAGATCGATCGATCGCCCGCGCAGCGCACTCGTCTCGGCCAGCGGATTGCCGCGCCACGCGATGCCCACACGCAGCTTGCCAGTCCCCGGGAGTTGATCCGCCCCCAGGAGCCGGTTCGCCCACCGGGAGATTCTGTCCTGCTCGGCGCGCAGATAAGGCACTCTTTCGGGGATGTCATTCAGCTCGACACTCAGCGCCATCGGCAGGCTCATCAGCGGGCAGTGATAGTCGGCCTGCCCGGCGAATTCCCCGATGGCGAGCACCTGGACCGCCGGGTCGAGGCTGCGCATGAGTCGTCGCAGCATCGGCTGCACTTCGAACGTCACGTGCGCACCCGACGTACTCAGCCGCTTTACGAAACGGCTGAACTGGATGGTGTCGCCGAGCCCGTACTCGGCGTATACGAGCAGTGACCGACCGGCGAGCGCTGGTGTACCCGACCAGCGTGGTTCGGCATCGCGCTGCCGTGCAGCCTGCAAACCGGAGACCTGGAATCGCGATTCGAACAGGGGCCAGCCTTCCCTGAACCGCCCCAGCGTCAAACACAGCAACGCCTTGTTCCAGCGCGCCGAGGAGTAGTCTGGCTGGCAGGCCAGCGCCCGATCGTAGCTGGCGAGTGCCTCGTCGTGGCGTTCGAGCCGGCCCAGTGCCATGCCAGCGCCGTTGTGAGCTTCAGCGCTGTTCGGATTGAGTTCGATGAGACGCTCGCAGCAACTCAACGCCGCTTCGTACTGCCCGGTGTCGAATTCCACCTGCATCAGTCCCAGAAGGGCTTCGGTCAGTCCGGGGCGCAGCTCCAGCGCGCGGCGAAAGCACTCCCGGGCCTGTTTCATCTCGCCTTGCGCGTGGCAGGCCTGACCCAGATTGCACAGCGCCGGGACATGGTTCGGCGCGGCAGCGAGCGCGGCGCCGAGAACCCGGATCGACTCGGGCAGGCGCCGCATCTTGCGGAGCAGATTGCCGAGGTTGGTCAGTGCGCGCGCGTAGCCGGGCCTGATCCGCAGCGCCTCGCGGTAGCTCGCCAGCGCCTCCTCGGCACGCCCTTCGATCTCGAGCACGCTGCCCAGATTGTTGTGCGCCTCGGCGAATTGCGGCTCGAGTGAGATGCACCAGCGATAGCTGGCGGCCGCGGCCGCGGTCTCGCCGGCCGCCTGCTCGGCCAGGCCCAGGTTGTAAAGCAACACCGGGGTCGCACCGAAGCGGCCGAGCGCATCGCGCAGACACTGAGCGGCGTCCCTGGCCTGGCCGGCGCGCACGAGCGCTGCGCCCAGGGCGATCTGCACACGACTGGCCTGCGGATCGCAGGCCATCGCCGCCCGCAGCTGCTCGAGACTTTCCGCAATCCTTCCCAGACCGGCGTACCCCATTCCGAGCAGCTCATGCGTATGTGCCTGGGCAGGCTCGCAGTGCACCAGCTGCTCCAGGATATCGACGGCCGCGCCGTAGTTCTCCTGTTGCAACAGACGTCGAGCCCGCTCGATACCCGCGGAAGCGATGTGCATGGCAGGTCCCTGTGACACTCGA
>Ga0335069_10016682_pt1 | contig 10241 bp, 4 predicted proteins | sample Lox_Sample_11_FD_206714 | JGI IMG/M metagenome (GOLD analysis project Ga0335069, IMG submission 206714) | Soil microbial communities from Loxahatchee National Wildlife Refuge, Florida, United States - Lox_Sample_1.1 | ecosystem: Environmental > Terrestrial > Soil > Wetlands | place: USA: Florida...
GATTTCAGGCCGGCTTCTTCGCCGGCGCTCTCCTCGATCCATTCGACCTTGTAGTCGTGCTGCTCGGCCCAGCGCACATACATGCGCATGAGCATCTCGGCCCAGTCCTGCGCCTCGGTCCCGCCGGCGCCGGCATGGACTTCGACGTAGCAGTCATTGGCGTCGGCCTCGCCGGAGAGCAGGCTTTCCAGCTCGCGCTTCGCCGCCCGGGCACGGAGCGCCTTGATCTGCGCTTCGCCTTCCGCAATCGTCTGCGGGTCCTTTTCGGCCTCGCCCAGCTCGACCAGCGTCAGGGCATCCTCGAGCTCGCGCTCCAGGGACGAATAGGCTTTGACGGCGTTGTCGAGATGCGTGCGCTCCCGCATCAGCTTCTGGGCTTCTGCGGAATTCTTCCAGAGGTCGGGATCCTCGGTCCGGGCGTTCAGCTCCTGAAGCCGGCGCTGTGCGTTGTCCCAGTCAAAGATGCCTCCGCAGCAATGCCAACGAGTTGCGAATTTCGCCGGCGACCGTTTCGATTTCTGTCCGCATCTTCGACCTCTTGCGTTGCGTGACTTCCCCGCAGAGGGGATCCGTTGCTTGCCCAAATCTCGTTTGATTCCCCCGCGGAAGCGGGGGTCCACGGATCGCGCATGGTCACTTGCGCTGGACCCCCGCTTCCGCGGGGGAATCAATCAAGGATGGACGACGCGCCGAGAACCTAAAGGCTAAGCAGCAAAGTGCAAGCCCGCCGTTGATCCAGTCGACTCGGCCTCAATAGAGGCCGCCCGTGCTCGACGGGGTTCCTTCGACCGGCCCGCCGCCGCTGCCCGGGGCAAGCGCATCGCCGGAGCCTTCGATCACGACCGCCTCGCCGTTCGGCTCGGTGCCTGGCTTGAACGCCTCGAGGATGACCGGTCCGTCGTCGCCGCCGGTCGGCCGCTGCCCCGTCTTCAGGCTGACGCGCACGAGGCGGATGCCCGGCGGAACGCGGAACGGCGTCGCCGGCTTGTCCGCCAACGCCTCCTTCATGAAATCGCGGAAGATGGGCGCCGCGATGGCGCCGCCGGTCTCCTTGCCGCCGAGGCTTTGCGGCGTGTCGTAGCCGACATAGACGGCAGCGACGAGATCGGGCGAGAAGCCGACGAACCAGGCGTCCTTGCTGTCGTTGGTGGTGCCGGTCTTGCCGGCGAGCGGCTTGCCCACTTCATGCACCACGTATCCGGTGCCGCGCTGCACGACGCCCTCGAGGATGGAGACCATCTGATAGGCGGTGCCCGGATCGAGAATCTGCTCGCGCGTGTCGGGGATTTCCGGCACGGACTGGTTGTTCCAGCTGGACACGCGGCAGCCGTCGCACGCCCGATCGTCATGGCGGTAGATCGTCTGGCCGCGGCGGTCCTGGATGCGATCGATGAAGGTCGGCGTGATCTTCTTGCCGCCGTTGACGATCTGGGAATAGGCGGTCGCCATGCGCAGGGGCGTCGTCTCGCCGGCGCCGAGCGCCATCGCCAGGGTCGGCATCAGATCGTCGACGACGCCGAGCTTCTTGGCATATTCGACGACCTTCTGCATGCCGACCGCCTGCGCGACACGGACGGTCATCAGGTTGCGCGACTTCTCGATGCCGACCCGCATGGTCGCCGGCCCGATATAGTCGCCGCCATAGTTCTCCGGCGTCCAGGGCGGCAATCCCGGCCCCTGGTCGATCGTGATCGGCGCATCGAGCACGATCGTCGACGGCGTGTAGCCGCTGTCCAGCGCCGCCATGTAGACGATCGGCTTGAACGACGAACCCGGCTGCCGATAGGCCTGGGTCGCGCGATTGAATTCGCTTTGCTGGAAGCTCCAGCCGCCGGTCATGGCAAAGACGCGGCCGGTATGCGGGTCCATGACGACCATGGCGCCGCTCACCTCGGGAATCTGCCGCAGCGCGTAGGTATCGGCGGGATAGGGATTATTGGATGCGTCCGTCGTCTCCTTCTCCACCATGACGACGTCGCCCGGCTGCAGCGCATCGGAGGCCTTGGCGATGGCCTTGCCGACGATCTTCCCGTTTTCCGCCCGCTGCGCCCATTTCAGCTCCGCCAGCGGAATCGTGCCCTCCGTGGCATCGGCGAAGCCGATGTGAACGCTCGGCGCCCCGGTATCGACCACCACCGCCAATCGCCAATCGTAGATCCCGATGGGCAGCGGGACCGCGGCCAGCCGCTTCTGCCAATCCGGTCCGGGATCGATCGCGGCCAGCGGACCGCGGTAGCCGTGCCGCTGATCGTAGCGGACCAGCCCGGCGCGCAAGACGCGATCGGCGATCTCCTGCAGCTTGGGATCGAGCGTCGAGCGGACATAGAGTCCGCCCTTATAGAGATCGTATTCGCCGCGGTCGCCGCGCAGCTCCAGGATCTTGCGCCGCACCTCCTCGGAGAAATAGTCGGCGGTCACCGATTCCGTCGTGTCGCGGTGGCGCACCTGCAACGGCTCGGCAAGGGCCTGGTCCTCCTGCTCCTGCGTGATCTTGCCGTCCTCGAGCATGCGACCGAGCACGTAGTTGCGGCGCTGCACCGCTTCATCCGGATGCAGGACGAGGTTGTAGTTGTTGGGCGCCTTGGGCAGGCCGGCGAGATAGGCGGTCTCGCTGATCGTCAGCTCGTCCAGCGTCTTGTTGAAGTAGTTGAGGGCCGCGGCAACGACCCCATAGGAGCCCTGCCCCAGATAGATCTGGTTGAGATAAAGCTCGAGGATGCGGTCCTTCGGATAGGCCTGCTCGATGCGGAAGGCGAGGATCGCCTCCTTGATCTTCCGCTCGATGCTCACCTCGCCGCCGAGCAGGAAGTTCTTCGCTACCTGCTGCGTGATCGTCGAAGCGCCGACGGGACGGCGGTCTTTGCCGGCATTGCGGAAGTTCGTCAGCGCCGCCCGGATGATGCCGGGAATGTCGATGCCGGGATGCTCGTAGAAAGTCTTGTCTTCGGCCGACAGGAAGGCATCGATGATCGGCTTCGGCACGGCCCGTATCGGCACGAACACCCGCTTCTCGATCGCATACTCGGCCAAGAGGCGCCCGTCCGCCGCCAGCACGCGCGTGACGATCGGCGGATCGTAGTTGGCAAGCGCCTGGAAGTCCGGCAGGTCCGCCGCATAGCGGCTCAGCATGACGAAGCCGACGATGGCCGCCGCTGCCGCCACGGTGAGCAGGAATCCGAAGAATCTGGCGATCAGCTTCATGTCACGCGCCAAGCCCGGTTGCGAACGCGGGCCCGATTATAGACCTCTTTGTGGCAGAATAGCGTCCCGGCTCGCGCCGGACAAACGATCGGCCCGGCAACCGCGGGGATGGCGGTCAGGAAGCGCGGGCGCCGCGCTGCCAGGCGAAGAAGCGATCGATCGCCTCGAGCATCGCCTTGGCCATGCGGGCCCGGTGCCGGGAGGAGACCAGGGCCGCCTCGTCGTCCTCGTTGGAGAGATAGCCGAGTTCGATGAGAACGGAGGGCACGTCGACTGCCTTGAGCACGACGAAGCCGGCAAAGCGATGGGAATCCGGCAGGATCAGCGTCCCTTCGGCGAGCTTGTCCGTCAGCATCCCGGCAAAGCGCGCCGAGAGATTCTTGGTCTCCCGCTGTGCCAGGTCGACGAGGATGCTCGTCACCATCGGGCTCTGGTTGGAGAGGTTAACGCCGGTAATCAGGCCTTCCTTGTTCTCGCGCGCCGCGACGGCCTCGGCCTCGGCGTCGGAAGCCGTCTCCGACAACGTATAGACCGAGGCACCGCGCAGACTGGCGTCGTCGTTGTGATCGGCATGCACGGAAATGAACAGGTCGGCGCCGGCGGCACGGGCGACGTCGATGCGCGACCGCAGCGGCAGGAACGTGTCGTCCTCGCGCGTCAGCACGACTTTATAGCGCCCGCTCGATTCCAGGACCCGCTTCAGCTCCTTGACCATCTGCAGCGTGATGTTCTTTTCCATCGTGCCGTCCGGCGCCGTGGCTCCCGAATCCCGGCCGCCATGGCCGGCGTCGAGGACGACGATCGGCAGCCGGCGGCCGTCGGGGAGCGCCGGCTGGGGCGGGGGCGATGGTGTGGGCAAGGTCGCCGGTACCGTCATGGCGACCAAGGACACGGACGCGGTGTCCGCAGCGGCCGTGGGAGCGGGAGCGGGAGCGGCGGGCTTCAGCGGCGGGATCACATTCCATCTGCCGTCGGGCCATTTCCCGTCAGGCGATTTCCCATCCGGAGCGGCCGGCTCCGCCGCCGTCTCGGCACCGGCCGATGCCGTCGCGGCATTCCCGCCAACAGGCGGAGGCGCCTCGGACGCGGCGGCCGGTTCGGATCGTCCGGTGATCGGATCCATCGGTGCAGGTCCGGCGACCGGCGCCGCTGCTTGCGGCACCGCCGCGGCGACCTGCCCGGCCGCTGCCGCCACCGGCCCCGGCTGCAAGTCGACGAAGATGCGCGGCGGCGCGCTGTCGGAGCCGGCGAGGAATTGCGCCCTGGCCACATGCGCGGGGGCCGCAAGCTCAAGGATCAGGCTGTTAGCACCGGCTTCGCCGGTGTGAACGGCTTTGACCAGACCGTGGGCGCTCGGCGGCGTGCCCTCAGCGATCGCGGCGGCGCCATCCACGAGGTCGATGACGATGCGATCAGGCTGAGTTTGCGGCTCGATCCGGTAGACGACCGCTGCATCGAGGTCGAGTACGATGCGGGTCTTGTCGGGGTACACTCCGAAGCGGATGTTGACGACGCTGCCCCCGGCGGCGACGGCCGAGTGGGCGGACAGCACGAGCATCGCCGCAACAAGCCAACGCGATACCAGCGGGTTGCATCGTATCAGCTGCATAATTAGTCTATATATATCTTGTAACGCATTGTTGTCTATATCATTTATTTCGATGCCCAATCGCCCTTCCCGGAGCGATTCCCGCAAGGCCATTGTGGAACGGTCCGGGGATGGCTATTGTCGAACCGTTGGCCGACTGCGCGTCACGAAAGCTTGGCGATCGCGCCGCTTCAGAGCCGTCCGAGGCAACCAGCATATGCAGTGCCCGACGGCACATTGGGCAGCGCTGACGCATCGTTTGGCGGCAGCGTAGAGGCGAACTGGTTACGCAGTCCCTAACCGGCGAACTTGCCCCCGGCCTGTTCGCCTTCCGGGCGAACGAATTGAGCGATATGCGACATCGCCGCGGATCGCTTTTCGACAGGTCGAAATGACGAGAGCCTGGATATTCAACAACCGTTTCGCGCCGCCGCCCGCCGCTCCCGGCGGGCGCGCCGGTCGCGTATTGGAGATTTCATGTAATGACCAAACGAATGCTGATCGAAGCCACCCACCCGGAGGAAACACGGGTCGTCGTGGTGGATGGCAAGCGTCTCGAGGAATTCGACTACGAAAGCGCTAACAAGCGCCAGCTCAAGGGAAACATCTATCTCGCCAAGGTCACGCGGGTCGAGCCGTCGCTGCAGGCGGCCTTCGTCGATTACGGCGGCAATCGCCACGGCTTCCTGGCCTTCAGCGAGATCCATCCGGACTACTACCGCATTCCCGTAGCCGACCGCGAAGCACTGCTCGCCGAGCATGCGGCGATGGCGGCCGAGGATGCCGCCTCCGACGCGGATGACGACGTTCCCGCCCGTACGCGCTCGGAGCGGAGCCCGCGGCCGGAACAGGCGCCTGAATCCGACCACCACGACGGCGACGATGAAGCAGCGGCCGCGGATGCCGAGAACGGCGCGCTGCCGCTGCTGGCGCCGGTCGACCGGCTGTTCGGACCGGTTGTCGAGGGTGACGTCGCGGGCGACAACGGTGAAGACAACGGTGAACCGGCCGCGCCCGCGCCGGCAGAATCGAACGCCGACAACGATCAGGCGATGGAGCCGGCCAGCGCGGTCGAGGCCGATACGCCACCGCGCAACGGCGAACCGGGTGAGGCACGGCCCCCGGCCGCCCGCTTGGAAACCGTCGGCGGGGACGAAGCCGAGGAAGTGCGCCGCCGGCGGTCGCGTCCGCAGCGACGGTACAAGATCCAGGAGGTCATCAAACGCCGGCAGATCATGCTGGTGCAGGTGACGAAAGAGGAGCGCGGCAACAAGGGTGCGGCACTCACCACCTATCTGTCGCTTGCCGGCCGCTACTGCGTGCTGATGCCTAATACGGGACGCGGCGGCGGCATCTCCCGCAAGATCACCAGTGCCCCCGACCGCAAGCGGCTGAAATCCATCCTCGAGGAATTCGACATTCCCGATGGCATGGCCGTCATCGTCCGCACGGCCGGCAGCGAGCGCAACAAGACGGAGTTGCGCCGCGACTACGAGTACCTGCTGCGGCTGTGGGACGAGATTCGGGAATTGACGCTCCAGTCCACGGCGCCGACGCTGATCTACGAGGAGGCGAGCCTTATCAAGCGGGCGATCCGCGATCTCTACGCGCGCGATATCGAGGAGGTGCTGGTCGAGGGCGACGAGGCGTACAAGGCCGCCAAGAACTTCATGCGCACGCTGATGCCGAGCCATGCCAAGCGGGTGCAACTCTACAAGGACACCGACGGCCATCTCCTGCAGCGCTTCCAGGTCGAAAGCCAGCTCGACGCCATCCACAATCCCGTGGTCCAGCTGCGCTCGGGCGGCTACATCGTCATCAATTCGACCGAGGCGCTTGTCGCCATCGACGTCAACTCGGGCCGCGCCACGCGCGAACGCAATATCGAAGAGACGGCGCTGCGGACCAATGCCGAGGCGGCGGACGAAATCGCCCGCCAGCTCCGGCTGCGCGATCTCGCCGGCCTCATCGTCATCGACTTCATCGACATGGAGGAGAACCGCAACAACGCGGCGGTCGAGCGACGTCTCAAGGAGGCCATGCGCCACGACCGTGCACGCATCCAGGTGGGCCGAATCAGCCCGTTCGGGCTCCTGGAACTGTCGCGGCAGCGCTTGCGGCCGAGCCTGATTGAGGCCAGCACCGAAATCTGCCGCCTGTGCCGCGGCACCGGGCATGTCCGATCGACGGAGTCGACGGCGCTGCACGTGCTGCGCGCCATCGAGGAAGAAAGCATGAGCAACCGCGGCAGCGGACTCACGGTCGCGGTTCCGACCGCCGTGGCGCTCTACGTGCTCAACAACAAGCGGACGGCGCTGGCTGAGATCGAGCAACGCTGCACCGTGCGGATTTCGATCGCGGCCGACGATGGGCTGATCCCGCCGGAGTACCGCATGGAGCGGGTGAAGGCGCAAATTCCTGTCGCCGAAGCGCGCGTTCCCATAAGCCAGCCGGACGTCACCGTCGATGCGGAGGAAGACGTCGCCGAAGACGAGGACGTCGCCGAAGAGAAAGCACCGGTGACCACCACCGATGTCGCCGCGGACGACGGCAGCGGTCGCCGACGGTCTCGCCGCCGCCGGCGGCGGCGCGATGACGTTCGCCCGGCCGATGGCGAGCCCGCGCATGCGCAGCAGCGGCCACGCGGACAGCGTCACGCGCGTCCCCTCCCCGTCGACGCCAACGATGATGATGCCCCTGAAAGCCGGGCGCCCGAGGCGGATGGGCTGGCGGCTGATTTGCAGCCGGGCGCCGAAGTGCCGGGGCAAGACGGCGATCCGCGCCGTCGGCGTCGGCGTGGGCGCCGCGGCGGGCGGCGGCGGCGGCGCGGCGGCGATCGCCCGGGATCCTATCCGGGCGATGAGGCGGAGCGGTCCCCATCGGCGCCGGCAGCCGACTTCGCCGTGGAGCAACCAGCTCAGCCCGATGATGATCGGTGGTCGGCCGGCAGCTTGCCGGAATCAGGCGGCGCGACTCCGGATACCGCAACCAACGAGCCGGCGGCCACCATCAGCGAGCACGCCGAAGATCAATCGGTCGCCGCTCGTCACTGGCGCCCCGCCGCGGGTACCGAGGTCGATTCCCAGGCCTGGTCGCCGGCAGGCGGCACGCCGGCGAGTCCCCGCGCACAGAACGGCGACCGGCCGCCGCAGCCGACCGAAGCGACCCCGACGGATGAATCGACTTCCGAGGACGCCATGCCGTCGATCGACGCGCCGCCCCCGGGCGACGAGCGCCCGAGCGGGCCGCCGCGGCGCGGCTGGTGGAAACGGCTGATCGAATAGTTCTCCGTCAGCGCCGCCACGCGATGAGCCGATCGGCCGCAGCCGCCATGTCGGCGGTCGCGCCGGCGAATGAGAAACGGACGAACCGGGCGCCGCGTTCGCTGTCGAAGTCGATGCCGGGCGTCGCGGCGACACCGGTCTCTGCCAACATGCGGCGGCAGAAAGCCTCGCTGTCGTTGGTCAGGCGCGAAACGTCCGCGTAGATGTAGAAGGCCCCGTCGGCCGGCGCCAGGTGATCGAAGCCGGCCCGCGGCAGCTGGACCAGAAGCAGCTCCCGGTTTTCGCGGTAACGGCGAACATTGGCGTCGAGCTCCGCGCGACAGTCGAACACGGCCAGTGCCGCCAGCTGCGGCAATGTCGGCGGCGAGATGAATAGATTCTGCGCCAAGCACTCGACCGGGCGCAGCAGATCCGGCGGCAGGATCATCCAGCCCAGCCGCCAACCGGTCATCGAGAAATACTTGGAGAAGCTGTTGATGACGATGGCATCGTCGCCATGCGCCAAGGCGGTCGTCGGCGCCATGGCATAGGTGATGCCGTGATAGATCTCGTCGGAGACCAGTCGAATTCCCCGCCGGCGGCAATGATCCAAGAGACGCGCGAAGGACTCGGCGTCGAGCATCGTGCCGGCCGGATTGGAGGGACTGGCTACAATGAGTCCGTCGATCGGCGCCGACTCCCGCTCCAGCAGCTCGATGGACGGCTGAAATCGCGTTTCCAGCCCGGCCAGCAGCGATACCGGCGTGACGCCCAACGCAGTCAGGATGTTCCGATAGGCCGGATAGCCCGGGGCCGCCAACGCGACCCGATCGCCGGCATCGAAGGCGGCCAGGAAGCTCAGCAGGAACGCGCCGGATGAGCCCGTCGTGACGACGACGCGCGAAGGATCGACGTCGACCCCATAGGTATCCCGGTAGTGCTGCGCGATGCGCCGGCGTAGGGCCGGGATGCCCAGCGCCTCGGTATATCCAAGCTGATCGTTGTCGAGCGCGCGCTTGGCTGCTTCGATCACCGCTCGCGGCGCGCCGGTGCTCGGCTGCCCCACCTCGAGATGCAGGACGTTCTCGCCTTGGGCGGCGCGCGAATTCGCATCGCGCAGAACTTCCATGGCGATGAAGGGTGGCACGGCACCCCGCTTGGCGATCTTCAGGGCCAAGGTCTACTCCGACTGCAGGATGGCAAGACCGTTGCCGCGCGGGTCGCTGCCGGCCTGACAGGTCTCCGGGTCGTTCGGCAAACCGTCCCGACACCACAGCGCGTTCACACGGCCCAGAACCCCGGCGGCCGCCACGGCGTGTCCGCGCTGCTGCAGGCCGGAGATGACGGCATCGGTGTCGCCTTCCTCGTAGAACACGGTGTCCGGCGTACCGTTGTGATGGACCCGCTTCGCGGCGAGCGCGGCATCCAGCGGTTGCCCGAGGACGGCGCTGTCGAGATAGACCGAAATCTCCGCCGTCGTCGCCGTCGTGCCGCCGGACGCCGCCGCGGCGAAGCGGACGCCGTTGTCGTCGCGCTTTACGACCATCATCGGCCCGAGCGGGAAGCCGCCGGATCCACCAGGAGCGGCCGCAAGCACGACCCCGGTGCCCGGCACCATCCGTCCGCTGCCGAAGAGACGGTTCAGCGTCACCTCGCAGGCCACGGTCATGCCGTCCTGGTCGGCCACCACAAAGCCGGACGCCCACGGATTCTCGCCCGCGCTGGCAGCGCCAGCCGATTGCGCCGGCGTCGCCGACTGCGGCTTATAGTCCTGCATCAGCGACTGGACATGAGCAGCCGACAACAAATCGGCGGGCGGCTCGCTGCTCATGCCATCGGCCTGCTGCCAACGGGCTCGCTCGCCGAAGGCGCGCCTTGCGGCTTCGACAAAGAGGTGCGGTCGCTCCGCCTCCGCCGTCGCCGCATAGTCCTGACCGGCGCTCAGCAGCGCCAGCAGCTGCGCGCCGACCAAGCCGCCATCGGCCGGCGGCGGCGCGAAATACGCCGTCTCGTTACCGATGTCGAGCGACACCGGCGCGCGAAACTGCGGTACGGTCGACCGCAGGACATCGGCCGTAAGCGGCAGCCGCGATCCCTGCGCCGCGTCCACCAGGCGGACTGCCAGCGGACCGGTATAGAAAGCGCCGGCCCCGCCGCGGCGGATTTGCCCGATGGTCGCCGCCAGATCA
>Ga0335069_10016683_pt1 | contig 10241 bp, 15 predicted proteins | sample Lox_Sample_11_FD_206714 | JGI IMG/M metagenome (GOLD analysis project Ga0335069, IMG submission 206714) | Soil microbial communities from Loxahatchee National Wildlife Refuge, Florida, United States - Lox_Sample_1.1 | ecosystem: Environmental > Terrestrial > Soil > Wetlands | place: USA...
CGAGGGGGTTACGCACTACAACGGGGCCCCGACCGTCCAGCTGATGGTGCTCAACCATCCCCGGGCGCACCGCCTGGAGCGGGCGGTGACGGCGATGGTGGCCGCCGCGCCGCCGTCCCCGACGCTGCTGGCCCGGATGAGCGAGCTCAACTTCCGCGTCGTGCACGTGTACGGCCTGACCGAGACTTACGGCCCCATCACCGCGTGCCCCGAGCAGGAGGGCTGGCGCGAGCTCCCCGTGGAGCAGCGCGCACGGTACCTGGCCCGGCAGGGGCAGGCCTACCCCTCGGCGGATCTGGTCCGGGTCGTCGACGCCGAGATGAACGACGTCCCGCAGGATGCGGCGACGATGGGCGAGGTGGTCATGCGCGGGAACAACGTCATGAGCGGCTACTTCGATGACGAAGCCGCCACCGCCAAGGCGTTCGCCGGGGGCTGGTTCCATTCCGGGGACCTGGCCGTCTGGCACCCCGACGGCAACATCGAGCTCCGCGACCGCGGCAAGGACATCATCATCTCCGGCGGCGAGAACATCTCCAGCATCGAGGTCGAGCAGACGATCGCCGCCCACCCGGCCGTGCTCGAAGCCGCAGTGATCGGGGTCCCGCACGCGCACTGGGGCGAGCGGCCGAAGGCGTTCGTCACGCTCAACGAGGGCGCCGCGGCCACCCCCGAGGAGATCATCGCGTTCTGCCGGGAGCGGCTCGCGCACTACAAGTGCCCGGACTCGATCGAGTTCGGCCCGCTGCCGAAGACGTCGACCGGCAAGACGCAGAAGTTCGTGCTGCGCCAGCGAGAATGGGCGGACCAGGATACGCGGGTAGGCGGCGTCTAGCCGGTGGATCATGAAACCGCGACGGCCTACCTGGACCGTGTCGGCGTCACCGCGCCGACTGTCGGTGACGCGGCGGGCCTGCGCACGCTGCATCGTGCGCACCAGATGACGGTGCCGTTCGAGAACCTGAGCATTCACCTGGCCGAACCGATCTCGCTGGACGAGCACGACCTGATCGACAAGATCGTGCGCCGTCGCCGGGGCGGCTTCTGCTATGAGCTCAACGGGGCATTCGCGCTGCTGCTCGAGGCGCTCGACGCGCAGGTCAGCCGGGTCGCCGCCCGGGTATACGGGGAGGGCGGCCTGGGCCCGCCGTTCGACCATCTGGCGCTCATCGTGCGCCCGGCCGACGGCAGCGGGCCGTGGCTCGCCGATGTGGGTTTCGGCAGTCACAGCGACTATCCGCTGCGGCTGGACGCCAGGGAGGACCAGGATGATCCGGCCGGGCGGTTCCGGCTCGCCGACGCCGAGGCGGGAGACATCGACGTCCTGAAGGACGGCAAGCCTGAGTACCGTCTCGAGATGCGCGAGCGGTCGCTCGCCGACTGCGTCCCGACGTGCTGGTGGCAGCAGACTTCGCCGCAGTCGCACTTCACCCGCAGCACGATCTGCTCCAGGCTGACGCCCGGCGGCCGGGTGTCCATCAGCGGCCGGATGCTGATCCAGACCCAGAACGGGACCCGGACCGAGCAGCAGCTGGATACGGACGACGCGCTGCTGGCGGCGTACCGGGACTACTTCGGCGTCGAGCTGAGCCGGGTGCCGGATAATCGAGCGCAGTGACCCTCCGCACCGGTCAGCCGGGTCCCGGCACGCCGAGCCGCCGGAGGGTCGCATCGTCCAGTCCGGTCAGCGAGGAGAGGACCAGGTCGGCCTCGCGGTAGCGAGGATCGGCCGCCAGGAGGGGGTCGGGGAGGGCCACGCAGCGCATGCCCGCCGCCTGGGCCGACGCGATCCCGTGCGGCGAGCCTCGCCCGCGAACGTGAAATTCCTCGGGATCCCGGTGCTGTTCATCGTGGCCCCGCTGTCCATCGCCATCTTCGTCGCGCTGGCAGTGATCTCGACCCAGTACCCGGCGCTGGTCATGAACGGGAACAGCGCCAACTTCTGGTGGATTCCGGCCTGGTTCGCGGGCCTGATCGTGGCCGACGCGCTGCTGTACTACATCCCGCGCTTCATCCGGGCCCGTGGCGGCATCAACGTCAGCTTCGTGTACAAGGAACTACCCCCGAGTGACGCGGGCCCGGCACCCTGCACCGCAGCGGACCGAGATCACATCATCGTGGATCGCTACGGCCCTCATCGGGGACCTGGCGATCCACGATAACTGGCACCGGGAGCGGTTCGCTCGTCGGAGGCTCGTACGGTCGGTACGAGGGCGATGGCGGCGGCTACGTCGACGTGACCGGGGCACAGCCCGAGGATGTTGCCGCCGCGCTGGCCGGCGGGGATGTCGGCGCCGCGCGCGGCGACCAGGGCGTGGAAATGCCGGTAGTTCTCGCCGAAGTGCAGCAGATAGGTGGCGGGCGCGCCGGTGATGGTCCACTCGAAGATGCTGACATGCACGCCCATCCGCTGGGCGCCGGGGATCCGTCCGGCAGCTTCGATCTCATGCTGGCCCACGGCGTCACGGGCTTCCGGCAGATGTCCGGGTCGGCGCGGATGCTGAAGGACCGCGCGGCGGGCGCGCCGACCTGGTGCTGCTCGACGCCAATCCGGTCGAGTCCGTCGATCACCGGCACCGGATCTGCGGCGTGGTCCGGGGCGGTCGTTACCTCGGCCCGGCGGATCTCGACGCGCTCACGGAGAAGGTCGCCGCTACGCGCTCGGCCCGGTGACCGGGGCTTCCGGCGACCCCGCCGCCAGCACCCGGCGCGGGTGCCTGCCGTCGACGTACCCCACGAACGGTGGGTAGATGTTGTAGCCGAGCAGCTCCTGCAGCCGTTCCGGCAGCCCGCGGGCGATGTCACGGGGAACGGCCAGGCAGTGGTTCTCCTGGGGTCGCAGCCAGCCGGCCGCGTACTCCAGGATCACGCCGAGCCGCGGCCGCGAGGTCCGGTTCGCGCCGCCCCCGTGCCAGAGGCTGCCCAGGTAGAACAGAGCCGATCCTGGTGACATCACGGCCGTGTCCACCGGATCGTCCGGGCCTGGCTGCCGGCCCGGTTCCCACCGGTGGCTGCCCGGGATGAACCTGGTCGCCCCGTTCTCGGCGGTGAACTCATCCAGCGGCCACATGGTGTTGACCACCAGCGGCGGATGCGGCTCGGGCACCGGGTAGATGGCATCGTCCCGGTGCAGGACCTGCGCCTTCTCGCCCGGCCCGATGCAGATGCCGACCGGAGCGCTGAGCTGGTAATGGCCCAGCACCTGGTCCAGGACGCCGAGCAGCAGCGGGTCGGTGGCGAGCGCGTCGAACACGCGGGTCTTGGCGAACAGCGCGTAGATCCGCTGGGTGTCGAACCCCTCGAAGGAGTTCCGCCCGGTACGGGTGGTCTGCAGCACCCGGTCCAGGTCGGCGCGGGCGTGCTCGACCCTCTCTGGGGTCATCATGCCGGTTACGACCACGTAGCCGTCGTCCATCAGCCGCCGGGCCACGTCCTGGCTGGGCGAGGTGCCGGGCATCGTCGCCATCACGAGCCTGAGATTAAGCGGCCGGGCGCCCTCCGTCCAGCCATCATTACCCCGCTCGTCCGGTCACAGCGTGTCGATCCAGCGGTCGATGCGGCGCGCCGCCCCGGACAGGACCTTCGGGTCGCGCATGGTGTTCGCCAGGAGCGCGCTGCCTTCGTAGGCGGCCAGCAGATCGAAGGCGAGGTCGCGGGCGTCGGGCCGGCCCAGGGACCGGAACTGGTCTTCGGCCCATTCGATCGGGAGGCGCATCAGATCGGCGGCCGGCAAGCCCGGCTGCGTGACGCGCTTGTCGAGCTCCGAGCAGAGGCTGCCGAGGGGGCAGCCGAACCGGGCCACCAGCTCGCTCTGGGCGGTGAACTCCCGGACGAAGGCTTTCAGCCGGTTCCTCGGGGATCGGTGACGGGCCTCGATGGCCGCGAGGGTCGTCTTGATCTGCTCTACATGAGCGTCGATGACGGCTCCGATGACCTCGTCTTTGGTCTTGAAGTAGTAGTAGACATTGCCGACCGGCACGTCGGCAGCCTTGGCGATGTCGGCGAGCGTGGTCCGCTCGATGCCCTGCTCGTGCAGGAGCTGGAGCGCGGCGGCGATCAGCCGCTCTCGTTTCCCGGGGCGCCGCCCGGTGGCGGTCGCCTGGCCCGATATTGAGTCAGTCATCTCACTTGCTATGGTACGGCTCGGGCGCCGGTTCCGTGCTGACCATGACCAGCGGGGCCGGCTTCCTGGTGTTGCCGATGCGCAGGGCGACCAGGGCCGCGGCGGCCATCATGATCGCGCCGGCCAGCAGGGCCTGGTGGTATCCGGCATCCGACGCGAGCACGGGTGATACCCGGGCGGCCATCAGGTGGTCGGTGCGGGTGATCGCGACGGCAGACAGGACGGCCAGGCCCAGCACGCGGCAGGCGGGCGCGAGACCAAGCTTCCGTCACTCCGGCACCGCCCCAACCATGACATAGGGCGTGGATGTACCAGCCATGCTGTACCAGCGACATGGCTGAGACATCCACGCCTTATTCACCCGGGCTGGACCGGGCGGCGGGCAGGGATCACCAGTCACAGAAATCACTAGGGACCGCCCGAGCATCAGGGGTCACGGCGGTTCACGCGCCGCCTGCCCAAAAGCTCAGCCTGGTTCAATATCGGTCAGCTGACGGATGTTTTGTTCTGCAAGTTGCAGCAATATTTTTAACGCAACCGGCAGCGGGTGTTAGCGCACCCGGGCCGGGCCCGGAGCAGCCAGGCAGATGACCGGCGCTGCCCGGAGTCAGCTCATTCCAGCCTGCTGGGGAATCCGATGAACATGATGATGCCGGCGCCTGTCCCGCCTGGCTGTGCCCGTGAAGACCTGATGACCCGCAGGCAGGTGGCGGTGGTGTTCCGGGTGACTTCGGCGGCGGTGGCGTCGTGGGCGCGGCGCGGGCGGCTGCCAGAGGTCCGCGACGAAGCCGGGCGGCCCCGGTACCGGCGCGCGGACGTGGAGACGCTGTTCCGCAGCGGCACGAAGTTGAAGGCTCGATGACCAGGCGATCGGCGCCGTACAGGGTTCTTGATTCCGCGTTCGCGGGAGAGGAGCCCGAGGTAGCGCCGACCGGGGCGGGTGAGCCGCCCGGGACGCAGTGCGCGCGGTGCGGCGCGGTCGGCACGCACTACCTGACCTGCCCGGGCCTGCGGCTGCCGTCGGGTTACCGTCTCAGCGACGTCCCGCGGCCCGAGAAGCGCTGAACCGCTAATTACTTTCTGTCGTTAATTAACTACATAACGCATTCTACCGTGGCGAGCCAGAGCGCTAGGGAAAACGCCGACCGAGGAAGGAACGCAATGCCCGACACCTGGACATGACGGCCACATGACCATATGCCCGCCCCGGAGGCAGTGGCGTCACGGTCGCCGATCTTCACCGGGCTTCCACAGGTTCTGCGCTCGTTCTGCATGCCCTGGCCTTCTCGTGTGAGACATGAATACCTGCCCGCCCACCGGCACCGTCGTACTGGTACACGGACTCTGGATGACCCCGCGCAGCTGGGAGCACTGGGTTCCGTACTACGAAGCCAAGGGTTACCGCGTCCTGACGCCCGCGTCAGTCCGCTGTCCCAGGTCCGGTCCCTGTTCCCGGCCCTGAAGAACCCGGCCAACATCCACCGGGCGGTGGCCTTCACCGCCGAGGAGTTCCATTACGCCTTCGCCAACACCCTGAGCGCCGAGGACTCCAACGCGGCGTGGCAGCGATACGCGATCGCCGCGCCGGGCAACTGGGTCTGGGTATACGGCCTGATCGCGAACTACAAGCCGGGCCACCAGGAAACCTGGGTCGACTACGACCAGGACCGTGCTCCGCTGCTGTTCATCGCCGGCGAGAAGGACCACATCATGCCGCCGGCGGTCAACAAGTCCAACGCCAGCCACTACAAGAACTCGCCGGCGCTCACCGAGTACTACGAATTCGAGGGCAGAGACCATTGGACCTGCGCCGCGCCCGGGTGGGAGGCGGTCGCGGACTACGCGCTCGACTGGGCCGCGGAACACGCGCGGACGACCGCACGGACCTGAGGGCGGGGATCTTCCGGGTTTAGCCGCCCGCTGAGCAGGTAGGCGCCTTCTTTCCGACGAGAACGAAAGGTGACACGCATGCTGGTGCTGACCGAAGCGGCCGCCGAGGTCGTGAAGTCGCTTATCTCGACCCCGCAGGCCCCCGAAGGAACAGGCCTGCGGATCGCGTCGTCCGGCCCGGAGCCCGGAGACCCGGGAGCGCTGCAGGTCACGGCCGCGCCGGGGCCTGGCGAGAACGACCAGGTCATCGACGCCGCCGGAGCGCACGTCTACCTGGAGCCGCAGGCCGCGGCCTACCTCGAGGACAAAGTGCTCGACGCGCAAGTCGACAGCGAGGGCCAGGCCCACTTCTCCGTGGGCCTGCAGGGGCCCGGCCGGGCCTGAGGTCTGACGCTGGCGTACATCGGTACCGAGGCGAGCGACCCGGCCCGTTCGGGATTAATATCTTCCGAACGGGCCGGGTGGGCCGTTGGCGCGCAGGGTCACCCGCTACGAGTGATTCTGGTACGGCCGGTGAGAGGGTAGCGTCCTGGTTCTGGAGGTATGACGATGGCAATTGACACGTTCATGGCCTATGTCGGGGTGTATGACAATCCCGCCGACGCGGACGCCGATTATGTGGCGGTCAAGGAACTGCACACCAAGGCGGGCTTGATCGATGCCTATGACGCCGCGGTGATCGAGCGCCGGGCCGACGGGAAGGTCAAGATCACGAAGAAGCACGAGACGCCGACGCGAGTCGGGGGTGTGCTGGGCGGCGGCGCGGGGCTGGCCACCGGCCTGGTGCTGGTCCTGTTCCCGTTCGCCGCGATCGGCGGGGGCCTGCTCGCGGCCACCACCGCGGGCGGCGCGGTGCTGGGCGCGGTGACGGGTCACGCGGCGGCCGGGATGAGCCGCAAGGACCTGAAGGAGCTCGGCGAGCACCTGGACGCCGGGCAGGCGGGCCTGGTGGTGGTCGCGGTGTCGGACATGGGGGCGAAGGTCGAGCAGGCGATGAAGCAGGCGCAGAAGGTGGAGGCCAGGGAGTTGAAGGCCGACACCGCCGAGATCGAGGCCGACGCCAAGTCCGCTCAGGCGTGACGCGGTACCCGCGGGGGCACACCACCCCTCGCGGGTGCCAGAATACGGAAGGGTGAACACTACCCAGTTCGAGAAGGTCAGGACCGGTCGCGGCTTCTTCGCCGCGCTGGATCAAAGCGGCGGTAGCACCCCCAAGGCGCTCGCCGAATACGGCGTCAAGCGGGACCGCTACAGCTCCGACGCCGAGATGTTCGACCTGGTCCACGCCATGCGAACCCGCGTGCTGACCAGCCCGGCCTTTGATGGCTCGCGCATTCTCGCGGCGATCTTGTTCGAGCAGACCATGGAACGGGACGTCCGCGGCATGCCCACGGCGCGCTACCTGTGGGACGAGAAGAACGTGGTGCCGTTCCTGAAGGTCGACAAGGGGCTCGCCCCCGAGCAGGACAGCGTGCAGCTCATGAAGCCCATCGACACCCTCGATGACCTGCTCGAGCGCGCGCAGCGGCACCAGATCTTCGGTACCAAGATGCGGTCGGTCATCAACGACGCCCACGAGGCCGGGATCTCGGCGATCGTGGGCCAGCAGTTCGACTACGCGAGCCGGATCCTGGCGGCCGGCCTGGTACCGATCGTCGAGCCCGAAGTCAGCATCTCCAGCCCGCACAAGGAGCAGGCCGAGGCGATGCTGCACGACGCGATCGCCAAGCACGTCGAGATGCTGCCCCCGGGCGCCGCCGTGATGCTGAAGCTCACCATCCCGACCCGGCCCGGCCTGTACGGCGACCTGGCGGCCGACCCGCGCATCCTCCGGATCGTCGCGCTGTCCGGCGGCTACAGCCGCGACGAGGCCTGTGCCCTGCTCGCCCGCGATCCCACCCTCATCGCCAGCTTCTCGCGCGCGCTTCTCGAAGGGCTGACGGAGAGCCAGACCGACGAGCAGTTCAACGCCCGGCTCGACGCGTCCATCGAGCAGATCTACCAGGCGTCGGTGCACAAGCAGCCGGCCAGCGCCTGAGCCGCGCGGGACCGGCTGGCCTGACCATTTGGCCCACGTTTAAGGGCCCGGAATGGCCCTAGATAGCAAGCCACTCCCGCCGTAGCGTTGGTACTCCGTGCTCCGCCGGAGGGAACTATGCCCAAACTGACACCCGAACCCGCCCTGCCCGTCGACACCGACGCCATGCCGTGGATTGCGACCGGCCCGGGCAAGTCGTTCCGGCCGCTGCGCTTCGCCGCCGATGGCTGGTCCGAGCTGATGCGGATCGAGCCGGGCAGCGCGGTCGCGCTGCATCGCCATACCGGCGAGGTGCATGCCCTCAATCTCAGTGGTACCCGCGAGATCCTCGGCAGCGGCGAACTGGTCGGACCGGGCAGCTACGTGTACGAGCCGGCCGGCACGGTCGACGGCTGGGGCGCGGTCGGCGACGAGCCCTGCGTGGTGCACATCAAGGTCACCGGGACCATTGAATATCTCGACGACGACGGCCAGGTCATCGAGTCCGTCAACGCCGGAACCCAGCGCGCCGCCTACCTGGCCTGGTGCCGGGACCACGACGTGCACCCATCCGAACGGATCCTCGGCTGACCCAGCCGGAGAGCCAGTACAGAAACTGCCAGCACAGAAACGGAGACAAGCCGTGACCGATCCGGTCCGCATGCGCGCCATGCTCGCTGCGAGTGCCGATCCTGCCAGCCTGACCTGCGAGATGGTGCCGGTACCCGATCCCGGGCCCGGCGAACTGCTCGTCGAGGTCCGCGCCACCGCCATCACCGCCGACGAGCTCACCTGGCCCGAGAAATGGCCCGCCATCCCCTGCCACGACCTGTCCGGCGTGGTGACCGCGACAGGCCCGGGCGTTACCGGGTGGCAGCCCGGCGACGAGGTCTACGGCCTGGTCGGGTTCGACCGCCCCGGCGCCGCCGCCGATTTCGTCACGGCCCCCGCCGCCGACCTCGCGCCCAAGCCCGCCGGCATCGATCACGTCGCCGCCGCGGCGGTTCCGCTGGGCGCGCTCACCGCCTGGCAGGCCCTGCACGAGCACGCGCGACTCCAGCCTGGGCAGCACGTGCTCGTGCTCGGCGGCGCGGGCGGGGTCGGCGCCTACGCCGTTCAGCTCGCGGCGCAGCACGGCGCCCGGGTGACGGCCACGGCGTCTGCCAGGAACCAGGCCTTCGTCACCGGGCTCGGGGCCGGCCAGGTCCTCGACTACACCGGCCGGTTCGAGGACCACATCCACGACGTCGACGTCATCATCGACCCCGTCGGCGGCAGCACCACCGCACGCTCCTGGCCGATGCTGCGCAGCGGCGGCATCCTGGTCGCCATCGCCGAGGAACCCGACCCGGCCGCGGTGGGGCGCGACGACGTCCGCAGCGTGTTCTTCGTCGTCGAGCCCAACGGCGGCCAGCTCCGCGAGCTGGCCGCGCTCATCGACCGCGGGCAGCTGCGGCCGGTGGTCTCGGCGGTCTTCGAGCTGAGCGCCCTGCCGGAAGCCTTCCAAGCCCAGCGCTCCCCCCGCCCGCCCGGCAAGGTGATCATCAACGTGGACCACCCGGCCAGCTAACCGCGCCCGGCGGCCGCGGGTTTCATGATCGCCGCGGGGTTTCATGATCATGGCTAGTTTCGGTCGCTATCTGGCTCAAACTGTCCACGATCATGAAGTCCCCCGGAGAGCACCAGCGGGCACACCCGCTCCGAGGCGTTACGGCCAGTGGCTATTGTTCGGGCTATGAGCCGGATTCCCTATCTGCAGCGCGAGGAGCTGGGGCCCGAGGGCCAGCAGCTGTGGGACGCCATCGTCGATGGCCGGAGCGACCTGGTGGTGACCGCCGAGGGCGGCCTGGCCGGGCCGTTCAACGCGTTCGTCACGGCGCCCGGCGCCGGGCGACGGCTGTCCTCGCTCGGCGCGAAGCTCAGGTTCGACACGTCGATCGAGCGGCGGCTGTCTGAGGTCGCGATCATCACGACCGGCGCGCGGTGGCAGGCGGAGTTCGAGTGGTGGGCGCACGCGGCCATGGCGCGCGAGCATGGCGTCGCCGACGCGGTGGTCGACGCGATCGGGCGTGGCGAGGATCCGCCGTTCGAGGCGGAGGACGAACGGGCCGTCTACGCGGTCGCCCGCCAGCTCGGCCTCTCCGGCCGCCTGGACCAGGAGACCTACGATGCCGCGCACCGCTACCTCGGCGACGCCGGGATGGTGGAACT
>Ga0335069_10016684_pt1 | contig 10241 bp, 7 predicted proteins | sample Lox_Sample_11_FD_206714 | JGI IMG/M metagenome (GOLD analysis project Ga0335069, IMG submission 206714) | Soil microbial communities from Loxahatchee National Wildlife Refuge, Florida, United States - Lox_Sample_1.1 | ecosystem: Environmental > Terrestrial > Soil > Wetlands | place: USA: Florida...
GCTCTACCTGCCGCGCCATCTCGAGCTCGCCGACTACGGGCGCTACGCGTTCGTGATGGCGTGCGCGAACTTCTTCCAGGTGCTGCCCGACACCGCGCTCGAGGCGGTGCTGGTCGCGCGCATCGCGGCGACCGACCGCGAGCCGGCGCGGCTCGCGGGACACGGCGCGACGGTGCGGCTCGCGGTCGCGCTCGTGGGCGCGGTGCTGACGATCGCGTTCCTGCTCGTCACCGCGCGCGGCCGGGGCATGCTGCCGCCGGCGGCGGTCTACGCGGTCGGCCTCGTGCTCTACGCCGCGAATCCGTACAAGGTGCTGCTGCGCGGGCGGCTCCGCATGCGGCGCTACCTGACGCTGCTGACGGGGCAGGGCGTGGTCGCGATCGCGCTGGTTGCGCTCGCGATCCTGTCGGGGGGCGGGCTGGTGGCGGTGGTCGGCGGGCTCGCGACCGCCGCGCTGTGGGGCGTCGTGCTGGGTCGTGTGCTCGCGGGACCGGGCGCGCGTCTGGGCGTGGATCGTCCGATGGCGCGCGTGCTGACGGCGGGCGCCTGGCCGCTCGCGGGCGGGTCGCTGGTGCTGGCGGGCGCGCAGCAGGTGCTGCTCGTGCTGCTGCTGCGCGAGCACGGCGAGGAGGCGATGGCGTTCTTCGGCGGCGCGACCAAGGTCGTCGAGGCGGTCGGGCTGCTCCCCACCGCGATCATGGTGACGCTGCTGCCCGCGCTCTCGCGCGCCGAGCGCGACACCGGCGGGCTCGGCACCGCGCGCGCCGCCGACGCGGCGAAGCTCCTCGTGGTGCTGCTGCTGCCGGTCTGCCTGCTGCTGGTCTGCTGGCCGGCCGACGTGCTCCGGCTCGGGATGGGCGTGCGCCTCGTGCCGGCGGGCGACGTTCTCCGGGTCGCCGCGGCGTTCGTGCTCCTCGGGGCCACCGGGCTCTCGATCACCAACCTGCTGATCGCCGCCGGCCTCCAGCGCCCGCTGTTCGTGACGACGGCGGCGGGCGCGGTGACGATGGTCGCGCTCGGCGCCGTGCTGGTGCCGGCCGGCGGCGCGGGGGGGGCGGCGGTCGCGGTCGGCGTCGCGATGTTCGTCGGGCAGGCGGCGCTGCTGCTCGTCCCGGCGACCCGGGCGCGCGTGGCGGCGGTGCTGCGCGCGGTGGTGGCGCCGCTCGCGGCGGGCGCGGCGGCGGTCGCGGTCGCGGCGACGGTCCCGGCGCCGCCGGCGGCCGGCGTCGCGCTGCTCGCCGGCGTCTATTTGGCGGGGCTGCTCGTCACCGGGACGCTCGGCCGGGCGCAGCTCGCGCGCTGGCTCCACTGAGGCGCCGTGCGGCTGTCGGTCGTCGTGCCGGCGCTCGACGAGGCGCGGCAGATCCAGGCCACGCTCGCGAGCGCGCGCCAGCCCGGCGTCGCGGAGGTGATCGTGGTCGACGGCGGGAGCGTCGATCGCACGCGGGCGCTGGCCGAGCCGCGTGCCGACCGCGTGGTCGTGGCGCCGCGCGGTCGGGCGCGGCAGATGAACGCCGGCGCGGCGCTCGCGACCGGCGACGTGCTGCTGTTCCTGCACGCCGACACGCGGCTGCCGCCGGACGCCGCGGCCGCGGTCGCGGCTGCGCTCGTCGATCCCGCGGTCGTCGGTGGACGCTTCGACGTGCGGCTCGAGCCGTCGAGCCCGCTGCTCCGCCTCACCGCGGACCTGATGAACCGCCGCTCGCGCCTCACCGGCATCGCCACCGGCGACCAGGCGATCTTCGTCCGCCGGGCGGTGTTCACCGCCCTCGGCGGGTTCCCGGACTTGCCGCTGATGGAGGACGTCGCGTTCTCGCGGGCGCTGAAGCGCGCCGGACGTACGGCCGCGTTGCGCGCGCAGGTGACGACGTCGTCGCGGCGCTGGCGACAGGGCGGGGTCGTGCGCACCGTCCTCCGGATGTGGACGCTCCGGCTGCTCTTCCTCCTGGGGATGCCCGCGCATCGCCTCGCGCGCTGGTACGGCCCCGGACGCTGACGACGGCGCGCGCTACTTCTGGAGCGGCACCGCCGTGATCGCGGCGGCGACCATCGGGTCGGTGGTGCTCGGCCTTCCCCAGACGGCGAGCAGGCTGCCGGGGCGGAGGTCCGCCAACGTGCCGGGCCCGTCGCGGACGGTGACCGCAGTCTCGGGCGTGACGCGCACCGACTGGAGGCCTTCGGTGACGGTGATGATCATGAGCGCGTTCTCGCCGTAGACCTCAAGGAGGCCGACCAGGTCGGGATCGCGCCGGCTGCCGGGGCGGGCGGCGAGCGTCGACTGGTGGTGCGCCGACCATCCGCCGAGCGCCAGGATCGCCGTGAGGAGCACGGCGCCTGCGATCCGCAGGAGCCCCGTCATTCGACCTCCACCTGGCCGACCCGGGTCCACTGCGGGGCGATCCCGCCCGCACCCATCTGCACGACGCCGACCTCGAGCGGGTGCGGACCGGGCGCCAGATGCGACGGCAGCACGACGCTCACGTCCTCGACCACCGTACCGCCGGCGGCAGGCTGCACCTCGCGCGCGTAGCGCTCGAGGTTGCCGAAGCCCAGCTCGTGCGCCTCGAGCGTCAGCGTGCCGACGCGCGTCGAGACGACCGGCGCGCGGCCCGGCGGCACCCGCCAGTAGGTCTTGAGCCGGACCCAGCCGCGCCGGTCGCCGGCCGGACGATCGGCGCCGAGGAGCGTGGCGCCGTCGACCGTGCGGTCGAGCCGCACCTCGGGCTCGGCCTGCGCGACGACGAGCGGCGGCGGCGACGTGTCGACGCGGTAGAGGACGTAGGCGCCGCGGTTCCCGAGCAGCACCGGCACGTACCAGGCGCGCTCCGGAAACGTGCCGCGCGGCGGTCCGAACGGGCCGGCGGCGAGCGCCTGCGGGGTCGTGAAGATCGTGGTGCCGGGCGGCACCGGCGGCGCGCCGCGCTCCATCGGCAGGAGGACGTCGGGCCGGAGACCGAGGACGCGGCGGAAGTAGAAGAGGTCGGCGCCGAAGGCGCCGCGGCCCCCGATCAGCGCGCTCCGCGGCGGCAGGATCGCGAGCGCGCTGCGGTAGAAGTCGGAGATCACCGTGTCGGTCGACTGGTTGTTCACGGAGAAGCTGGCGTGCGTCCGCGGGACCAGCGGGAGCGCGAGGACCAGCGCCAGCGCGGCCGCGACCAGCCGCGGCGCGCGCACGACGCCCGCCAGCGCCGGCCGCACCACGTCGACGATCGCCTGCACGCCGACGCCGACGAAGACCGCGAACACCAGGTGGCTCGGGATGAAGAACACCTCGACGTCGGGCGCGCCGAACTGCGAGAAGAACGCGACGTGCACCGCGTACATCGCGAACAGCAGCCAGAAGCGCGCGAGGTCGCGCCACCAGAGCGTCCACAGCCCGACGACGCCGAGCGCCGTCCCGACCGTCCCGAAGTTCCGCACCAGCAGCGTCAGGTAGAGCGTCACGCGGGCGGGCAGCGCGCCGAGCGGGTACATGAAGCGCAGCTCGGGGAACGCGCCCAGCGTGTAGGCCCAGAACCGCGCGAGCGTGTCGGGCGAGGCGTTCGGGAACGTGTCGACGGCCCCGGCGCGGAGCGGGAGCCAGAGGAACTGCGCCGCGCCCAGGAGGAAGCCGGCGACCGCGCGCGCCACCGTGCGCGGGCGGCCGAGGATCCGCGGGTCGACGAGGAGCGTGAAGAGCGCGTACGCGGGCGCGAATCCGAGGCTCGAGAGGTGGGTGCCGAGCGACAGGCCGTAGACGAGCGCGAAGCGCGGGAACAGCCGCTCGGCGCGCGCGTGCGTGTCGGGCGCCTTCGCCCAGCGCGCCCAGCGCAGCGCGAGCCAGAGCGTGAACGCGACCAGGCAGGCGTTGGGCGCGTAGACCTCGGTCACCACCGCCTGCGCCCAGAAGGACGTCGACACCCCGAACAGCAGCGCCGCGAACGTGGCCACCAGACGCTCGACGCCGACCTCTCGTGCGATGCGATACGCGAGCGCGACGCTCGCCGCGCCCAGCGTCGCCGACATGAGGTTGGTGCGGTGCGCGGCGTCGCCGATCGGGAGCAGGCGGGTGAACGCGAACCCGACCCACGTGAAGAGCGGGTAGCCGGTCTTGTGGGCCAGGCCGAGCGTCGCCGCCGCCAGCGTCAGCTCCTGGCCGTCGCCGCCCGGGTACGCCATGCCGGGCGTCAGCGTCGCCACGTAGGCGGCGAGGCAGACGCCGAAGATCGCCAGCGCCGTCAGTCGGTCGGCTCCGCGATCGGAGAGGGGCATGGCTGCGGCGTTGTCGCAGGAAACCCGGGGAGCGTCCAACCGCGGGACTACGTCGCGAGACGCGCCGGCCCGACGGGTCGGATGAGCCGGCGGTAGAGCTCGGTCTGCAGCGTCTCGTCGGGGTCGCAGCGCCGCTTGAGCGCGAGGAAGCGCTGCACGCGCTCCTCGGCGAGGAACCGCTCGAGCCGCTCGCGGCCGAGCGTCAGGTCCTTCGCGAAGTAGAAGCGGCCGCCGCCCTCGACCACCAGCCGGTCGAAGTCGGCGGCGAGCGCCCACAGCGCGCGGCGGTCGCGTTTCGGCACCTTGTAGTGCATGGCGAGCGAGTAGCCGTCGAGCGCGTGCGTCATCAGGAACGGGTCGGGGCGGTGGCGCTTGAAGACGGCGATGTAGGGCACGATGCCGCGCGACTGGCCGAGCGCGAGCTGCGCCTTGAAGACGCGCGCCGCCGCGTCGGCGGGGAGGAAGCTCTGGTACTCGATCATCCCGCCCGGGCCGTACGCGCGCTTCCAGTCGGGGATGTAGTCGAACAGGAACGCGAACGCCGCGTGCGACTGCCGGTAGCGGTGCCCGTGGTCGCGGACGCCCAGGTGGTACTTGAGCGTGTTCACGAGCCGCACGCCCGGGTTGTGCATCGCGGGCCGCACGAGCCGCCACATGATCGACTTCGGCACCACGCCGAAGAGCGTGTCGGGCAGCTCCTGGTTGGCGACCCGGAGGGTCTGCGCGGGCGCGGGGTCCTCCCCGTCGTGCAGGTAGCGCGCCTGGTGGATCAGCCCGCGGCCGGTCGCGTCGCCGCCGGCGAAGCCGTCGATCCAGCCCACCAGGTAGTCGGCGACGTCGAGCCGCTCCTCGAACTGGCGCATCATGTCGTCCAGGTTGCGGGCGGCGCGCGGCTCGACGTCGAGCAGGCCCGAGTGGACCCGCTTCATCTGGAGGGTGATCGACAGGAAGCAGCCGAGCATCCCGAAGCCGCCGATCGCGGCGTGGAACAGCTCCGGGTCGGCGTCGCGCGAGCAGCGCCGCACCTCGCCGGTCGGCAGCAGCAGCTCGAAGGCCTGGATGTGGTCGCCGATCGGGCCCACCTTCCAGTTGTTCTTGCCGTGGATGTTCATGGCGGCGCCGCCGCCGAGCGACGCGAACATCGTCCCGGAGACCACCGGCGGCCACCAGCCGTCCTCGATCGTGTACTGCCAGAGCTGGCGGATCGTGACGCCGGGCTCGACGCGGATCACGCCGGTGTCGGGATTCCAGTCGAGGATGCGCGTCATGCGCGAGAGGTCGAGCGAGACCTGCTCGGCGTTGAGCGCCGCGTCGCCGTAGGACTGGCCGCCGCCGCGCAGCCCGACGCTGAGCCCGCGCGCGCGCGCGCCCGCGAACACCGCCGCCACGCCCGCGGGCGTGGTGGGGCGCCAGACGTAGCTCATGACGCTGGCCGCGCGGCCCCACGCCCAGACGCGCTCGAGCCGCTCGGGGGCGAGCAGTGCGTCCATCAGATGTCGAGGCGCTGGAACACGACGGAGGGGATGTTCCGGATCGCGAACATGATCGGCCGCCAGACGCGCGGGACGTACGCCCAGCGCGTGCGCTTCGCGGCCGCGGCGACGATCTGCTCGGCGGCGGCGTCCGCGGGGATGAGCAGCGGGAGCCGGTCCATCCCCTCGGTCATCGGCGTCGCCACCGGTCCGGGCTTGACCGTGACCACCGACACGCCCTGGTGGCCGAGGCGGTTGCGGAGCGCTTCCAGGTACGTGTCGAACGCCGCCTTCGACGCGCAGTACACCGGGTTCCCGCGCCGCCCGCGGTCGCCGGCCACCGACGACAGCCCGACGATGGTCCCCGCGCCGGCGCGCTCGAAGCGCTGCGCCGCCTGGTTGCACCACGCGATCGCGCCCAGCACGTTCACGTCGACGATCGCCTTGTCCTTCACGAAGTCGTACTCCGAAGGGCCGATCGCGGGCATCACGCCCGCCGAGTAGATCACCAGGTCGACGCCGCCCAGCTCGCGCGCGATGCGCTGGAAGAGCGTCGGCACCTCGTCGAACCGGGTGACGTCGTGCACGAACGGGAGGCCGCCGGTCTCACGCGCGAGGGCCTCCAGCTCGGCGGCGCGCCGGGCGACGAGCGCCACGCGGCAGCCGCCGGCGGCGAGCGTCCGCGCGAGCGCCGCGCCGATGCCGGAGGAGGCGCCGACGACGATCGCATGCTGCCAGGGAAGGGCCATCGCCCCCCGACGGTCCATGCCCGCGCCGGCGAAGTCAAGCCGACGCGTCGGCGGACGGGCGACGAGTCGGCGCGACCACCGTCGATATGCGGGCCGGGATGCGTCGCCCGAGTGCACGGCGCCTGCGCTGGCAGGCTCCGGGCCCCTTGGGTATGGTGCCGCGCCGTGCCGCGCACCGTGGTCGTGATCCCGACCTACAACGAGAAGGACAACGTGCGGGAGGTCATCCCCGCCGTGCTGGCGGCGACCCCGTGCGAGGTCGTGATCGTCGACGACGAGTCGCCCGACGGCACCGCGGCGATCGTCGCCGAGATGGCGGCCGCCGACCCGCGCGTCCACCTCGTGCGCCACGCGCCGAAGATGGGCATCGGGCCGGCGTACAAGGAAGGCTTCCAGCACGCGCTCGCGCTCGGCGCCGAGCTGATCATCCAGATGGACGCCGACCTCTCGCACCCGACGGCGATGCTGCCGAAGTTCGTCGCGATGGCGGCGGACGCGGACCTCGTGCTGGGCTCGCGCTACCTGAACGGGATCACGGTCGTGAACTGGCCGATCGAGCGCCTGCTGATCAGCTACTTCGGCAACTGGTACGTGCGGCGCGTGCTGCGCCTCAAGGTCCGCGACGCGACCGGCGGCTTCAAGTGCTGGCGGCGCGCGACGCTCGAGGGGATCCATCCCGAGCGCGTGCGGTCGAACGGCTATGCGTTCCAGATCGAGACCACCTTCCGCGCCTGGAAGCGCGGCTTCGCGATCCGCGAGGTGCCGATCATCTTCATGGACCGCGAGAAGGGCGACTCGAAGATGTCGCGACGGATCGGCCTCGAGGCGCTCTGGATCGTGTGGTGGCTGAAGCTCCAGAGCTGGCTGGGGCGCCTGTGAGCGCGGACGCGTCGGCGGGGTTCACGGGCGAGCGGCTGCCGGGCGGCGGCGACGCCACGTTCCAGATCGACATGGAGCGCCACCTGGCGGCCTACCGCTATGCGGCGGCGCGCGCGGCCGGGAAGAGCGTGCTCGACGCCGGCTGCGGCGAGGGCTACGGCGCCGCGATGCTGGCGGGCGTCGCGCGCCGCGTGCTCGGCGTCGACCGCGAGGAGGCGGTGGCGACCGCCCGCGGGCGGTACGGGGCGCCGGCGCTCGAGTTCCGCGCACTCGACCTGATGCAGCTGCCGGCGCTCGGCGAGCGCTTCGACCTGGTCGTGAGCTTCCAGGTGATCGAGCATCTCCCGGACCCGACCGGCTTCCTCCGCGGCCTCGCGGGGCGCGTCGCGCCCGGGGGGACGCTGATCGTGACGACGCCGAACCGCCTCATGTCGGTGTCCGAGAACCCGTACCATCTCCGCGAGTGGACGGCGCCCGAGCTGCTCGCGCTGGCGCGCGCGGTGGTCCCCACCGCGCGCGTGCTCGGCGTCAACGCGTCGGCGACGGTGCTCGCCTACGAGAGCGCGCGCGGCGAGCAGGTGCGGCGCATCCTCCGGCTCGATCCGCTCGGCCTCCGCAAGCTGATCCCGACGCCCGTCCTGCTCTTCGCCTTCTCGCGGCTGGCGCGGCTCGTCCGCCGTCGCGTGGGCGCGGAGGGGCACGCGCCGCCCGTCGGCGCGGACGACTTCACGGTCGGCGCGGATGACCTCGAGCGGGCCCTCGACCTCGTGATCCTCGTCGAGCCGTGACGCCGGCGCGGGCTCAGGCGCCCGCGTCCGCCTCGTACAGCTCGACCTCGTGGACGCCCCATTGCATCCAGTCGACGAAGGCGGCGCCGGGTGCGCCCCTGGCCTGCGGTCGCACGATGCGGAGGTGGGCCGTGGCGGCCGGGGGGACGGGGAGGTCGATCCAGAGGTCGTCGGGGTTCTCCCGGTAGCTCCGCAGCGGCGGCTCCGCGAGCTGGACCGGCGTGCGCGGCGCCCAGTGGACGCCGTCCGCCGACGCGTCGATGCGGTACACGCGCAGGTAGTCGCCGAAATGCGGCCCGAGGCGCAGCCGGATCCGACGGATGTCGTGCGGCTCCGGGAGGTCGAGCTGGATCCACGCGTCGCGCGCGCCGCCCAGCACCGGCTGGGTCCAGTGCGTCGTCGGGTCGCCGTCGACGGCGGCCGTGGCGGGCGTGTCGTCGGACCCGCTCGCCCGCACGCCCGCGAGCGAGACGCGACGCTCCGGCGGGGCGGGGGGCGCCGCGGGCGCGCCGACGATCCGCTCGACGCACGTGAGCGGGTCGATCCGGACGTGCTGGAGGTACGGCGAGGGACGCGTCGCGAGCAGGGCGCAGAGCGGCCGGCGGAGCAGGTCGTCGTGGACGACGACGAGCCCGACGCCCAGGTCGTGCAGCAGGCGCAGGCTCGGCTCGTCGGGGAAGGCGAAGGCGCGCGCGAAATAGTCGCCGTAGGGCGCGAACCCCGAGTACCCGTTCAGCAGCGGGTTCCAGTGCCGGCTCGACAGCACCATGTAGGTCGCCTCGAGCGCGATGTCGCCGATCGGCAGCTCGACCAGCGGGACGCCCGGCGCGTGCGTCGCCACCCACTCGTGGGCGGCGGTCGCGCGCGGCGTGCGGCGCTCCTTCCACACGGTGAGCTGCGGGCGCCAGCACTCGGCGACGACCAGCGCCGCCAACGCCACGACGACGACGGCGCGCGCGCGCGGCCCGCGGAGGCGGGAGAGGACGGCGTCGGCGCCGAGCCCGGCCAGAACCGCGAGCGCCAGCACGGCGGGCAGGACCGCCCGCAACGGCGCGCGCAGCGCGTCCCATCCGGGGAGCACGGAGAACAGGGGATACGGCCCGGGAATGCCGGGCGCGAAGAACCGCATCCGCATGGTCGGACCGAGGGAGACGACGGCCATGCACGTCGCAACGCTCAGGTAGAGCAACGCGGGGCGGCGGCGGTCGCGCGTCGGCCCCGCGCCGATCGCCACCGCGAGGAGACCGAGGGCGGCGGTCCCGAGCCCGACGGCGGCAGGGTACGGCAGCCCGGTGGTCTGTCCGCGGCTGCGGAGCCAGCCCATCGGATCGGTGACGGCGCCGAGGTAGGTGTCGCCGTGCGCGGCGAACGTCACGACCTGGCTCGGGTTGCGGCCGAGCGAGAGCCGCTCGCGCAGCGCGCGATACGGAAGGTACGCCGGCGCCGTGAGCAGGACGGCGATCAGCAGCGCCGTTGCGACCCGCGGCAGCGCGCCGCGGACCGCGGGGAAGCGCCACACGCGATGGAGGACCAGCAGCGCGCCCACCGCCACGCCGAAATAGTAGGCGTGGTAGACCGAGGTCAGCGCTTGCAGCGCGAAGCAGACGGCGAACGCCACGCCGTCGGTCCAGCGCGCGGTGCGGAGCACGCGGTGCAGGAACAGCCACGCAAACGGCATCCAGTGGCTCGCGAGCGCCTGCACGTGGTCGAGGTAGGCGATCCGCACCGGGCCGAACGCGGCGATCGCCCCCCCGACGAGCGCCGCGGCGGTGCCGGCGCCGAGCTCCCGCAGGAGCATCGTCGTGCCGGTGCCCATGAGCGCGAAGGACGCCAGCACGAGCAGGTTGCGATCGAGCACCGGGTCGCGGAACGCGAGGTCGACGGGCAGTGTGAGCACCGCCGCGCCCAGCATGTGCTCGGAGAACGCGAGCGTCCCCCGCAGCGGGTAGAAGATGTTCGCATCGAAGAGATGGAACGGCGAGCGGAGGAGCGCGTGCGCGTCCCACGCCAGTATCCACGCCGTGAGGTCGTTGTCCTGGAGGCCGAAGGTCGGGGGGACGACCCAGGTGTCGACCCAGGCGTCGCGCAGGTGCAGTGCCAGC
>Ga0335069_10016685_pt1 | contig 10240 bp, 10 predicted proteins | sample Lox_Sample_11_FD_206714 | JGI IMG/M metagenome (GOLD analysis project Ga0335069, IMG submission 206714) | Soil microbial communities from Loxahatchee National Wildlife Refuge, Florida, United States - Lox_Sample_1.1 | ecosystem: Environmental > Terrestrial > Soil > Wetlands | place: USA...
GAGTTCGCTGGGACCCAGACTGCGAATCTCATCGGTGCTGATTTCCAGGGCTTCGGCGAAATATTCAGCCCATTTTGGTTCGCAGCAAAGCTGACTGAGGCCGACGAGCCGAATCAGGTTCTCAGGGCAAACATCCACGCAGCCGTTGCAGGCGATACAGGTGGACGTGTCGAAGACTGTGTTGACATTGCAGCGCAGGCAACGGGAAGCCTGCCGCCGGGCCAGATTTTCGGGAAAAGACTCTTCCGTAACATCGAGGGAACCCGCGCGGGTGGATGGTGCAAGCACCGGAGGATTGGTGCGTGGGAACTCTTCCCAACCTTCCGCCATGGTATAGGCCGCCGGGGCCCACTGGCTGCGAACAACAACGTCCGTGCGCGTACCACGCAGAAAATCGTGCATCGAACGGGCGGCGATGTGCGCGGATTCGATCGCATCGATAAACAAACGCGGACCATGGGCAATGTCGCCACAAGCGAACACGTCAGGCGCAGTCGTTTGATAGGTATTGCGGTCAACTTTGATCAGGCCGCGCTCGCTTTCAACGCCATCCTCGGGTTTGAGGAAAGACAGATCAGAGGACTGCCCGATCGCAAAAATGATAGTGTCGGCGAGAATATCTTCGATGTCAGCGTCGTCAAACCGCGGATTGAAGCAGCCAGTTTCGTCGAAGACGGCCGCGCATTTTACGGTGCGCAGCGCTGAGACAGTTCCGTTGCCAAGAATTTCCTTGGGGCCACGGGCGTTGTGAAGGTGGATACCCTCTTCCTCTCCTTCGTGGACCTCGACTTCATCGGCAGGCATTTCCTCGCGCTTTTCGAGGCAGACAACGTGGACTTCCTTATCGGCGCTCAGGCGCAATGCGGAGCGCGCCACGTCGTAAGCGATCTGCTCGCCGCGCTCCATATCAGATCGGGCTTCATTGGTGCTGAGTGACTCGGCTGGACGCACAGCGGAACGCGCCACGTCGTAAGCGACGTTTCCGCCACCTATCACGATCACCCGCTTACCGAGGGGCATGGGTTTACCCTCGTTGAACGCACGAAGGAAATCCATCCCATCGTAGACCATCCCTTTGTCTGCACCAGGAATCGGGAGTTTTCGCCCCTTTGGCAAACCGATGCCAAGAAAGATCGCTTTGTAGCCGTCGCGCCGTAGGTCGCTGATGGTGAAATCGCGACCCAGGCGCATGTTGCACTTCAGCTCGACACCGAGGGAAAGGATCGCCTCGATTTCGCGCTTTACGAGTTGCCGGGGCAACCGGAAAACGGGAACGCCCACAGTGAGCATGCCGCCGGGCTCAGAATGAGCCTCGAAAACAGTAACCTTGTAGCCAATCTGCACGAGGTCGTGAGCGACGGTGAGTCCCGACACGCCACCACCCACGACCGCCACGCGCTCGTAGGCGCCGCGATTTGGCGGAAGCATCCTGTGGTCACAACCAGCATGGTACGTCGAGTCATCGCCGGTTTCCGGCCCGAAACGATCGGTAGCGAAACGCTTCAACGCACGAATGGTGACCGCCGCGTCAACGTCGCGCCGGCGGCAATTCACTTCACAAGGCGCGCCGCAGATCCGCCCACAAATCGAAGCGAAGGGGTTGGTGGCGCGCGCAATGCGATAGGCGTCTTCGTAGCGCCCCTCTGCGATCGACGTCACATAGCCGCATGCGTTCGTATGCACAGGGCAGGCGTGCTGGCACTTGACCATCTTGATCCAGTAATCCGCGCCTTCGATCGTTTCAAACAGCGGCCTGACGTCGCTCATGGGTTTAGTCTTCGTGAGATTTCTTGAACGCAAAGATGACGGCAATCACAACGTAAATGAGGATCAACGCGGCCACGAAGTACATGAATCCGTTGGAGGATTGCGTATGCTCATTCATCTGGCGAACCAGTTTTCCGCGTGTGGAGTGGTTGATTTCTCCATTCATGAAAACCAGGAAATAAGAGAAGCAGAATCCGCCGATAATGATGTAGGCGAATTTCAGGAAGGCGGGGATTTCCGTGTTCTTGCGCTCGGTGATCCAGCCGCCCGCAAGCTCCTTGATCTCCTCCGATGCTTTAGGATTTGGCATGTTGCCCTCCTTCAATCGTTTCTGAACTCGTTTTCGATCTGTCTTCATCTTGCATCATCTGATATTTGACATCCTCGCCACGCTTCCCCCAGTAGCCATCGCGGAACGATCGGACGAAAAAGAAGATCCCGCCGGCGAGAAACAAGAAAAACAGGAAGTAAGAGAAGAAGATGCTGGGATAAACGTAGTCACCACCCATCGAAACTTCTCCTTATTTCTCGTAGTCATTATCCGGCCGCCAATTCTTGGAGCGGCCCAGCGTCTGAATGTAAGCGACCAGGGCGTTGAATTCGTCGGGGTTGTCCACGATCCAAGGAAAGGGCGGCATGATGGAGCCCTTGACGAGATCGCGCGGATTCCGGAAGTGGGTGCGATGCCACTGCGTGTCGTACTTGCCGCCGACGCGGGAGAGATCCGGGCCCGTGCGCTTCGTGCCGAACATGTGAGGAGAGTCGTAGACGAACTCGTCCGGCGTGGAAATGGGGGAATCGACATCCTTCCAGCCGGAGCGCTTGGTGTCCGCCAGCAGGGTACGCGTCTGCTGCGTGTGGCAATACCAGCAACCCTCGCGGACATAGATCGCTCGCCCCTTCAGTTCGAGTTCGGTGTACGGCCGGAGTTTGCCGGTGGGACCCTTGCTGGGATCATTGTTTTCGAAGGGCTTCGACCAGCTCTTGTCCACGATTGGGGGAACGACGGTGGTCAGCAAACCGCCGATAAAAAAGAAAATTAGGGCCATGACGATGAAGCCAACTGCGCTTTTATCAGTTTTGCCTAGCATGCATCCTCCTTCGCGCCGCTCAGGCGGCCTTCACAGCCACGGTCTTGGGGCCGAGCACGGTTGCGAGCATGTTGTAAAGGAACGTCGTAATACCGAGAAACATCAGGATTCCGGAGAAGAAACGCACGGTCCAGACTGGTTTCAGGGCAACGACGGTGTCGATGAACGGGATCGACGGGTTGTTCCACTGCCAGCCCTGCCAGAAACCACCGAGCCACAGCGTCACGAAGAAACCGATGCCGCCTACCATAAAGAACCAGAAGCTCCAATTAGCCAACGCTTCGGAATGCAATTCGGTGTGGAACATGCGTGGTACCACGTAGTAGGCTCCGGCGATGGCAAAAAACGAAAAGCATCCGAGCAGAGCCATGTGGGCGTGACCGGGAATCCAGTCGGTTTTCGAAACAATCGCGTTCACGCTGCGCAGGCTGTGCATCGGGCCCTGGAAGCAGGTGAGCAGGTAGAACACGACACCGCTCATCGTGAATTTCAACGGAACGTTGTGGCCGAGTTGATGCCATTGGCCTTTCATCGTGGCAAAGAAGTTGTAAACGACGGTCCAGACCGGGATGAGCAGCATCACAGAGAAGGTGATGGCGATGGTCTGCAGCCACTGTGAGATTGGGCCGTGCAGCATGTGGTGGGCGCCGGTCCAAACATAGACGAACGCCAACGACCAGAAGCCCACCATCGACAGTTTGTGGCTGAAGAGGGGTGCGTTGGACGCTTTCGGGATGAAGTAGTAAGCGATGGCCAGACCGATCGGTGTGAAAATCAGGCCGACCGCGTTGTGCACGTACATCCAGTTCAGGTTGGCCTGATTGGTGCCGGTCGTAAAGTAGACCGCGATGTTGCCTGTGGCGTAAACGAAAGCGGTCCACAGGATGCAGCCCATCACGTACCAGAGCGAAACGTACATCTGCTCGTATTTGCGATTGGCCACCGTGAGGAACACGTTGATGCCAAACATGACCCAAGCAACCACGACGAGTACGGTGAGGAACCATGGCAGTTCGGCGTATTCCCACCCTTTATTCATGCCGAGGGGCAGAGTCACCACTGCGCCGAGCACGATGATATTCCAGAGTATGGCGGTGGCCACACCGAGCTTTTCGCTCCACAATTTCACGCCGCAGAGACGCGGCACGAAATAGTAGGCGAGCCCCATATCCGCCGGCAGCAACCAGCCAAAGAGCATGCCGTTGACATGCAGCGGACGAAGCCGGCCGTAGGTGAGGTATTGAACAGTACCCAGCAATTGGGGCCAGACGAACTTGGCGGCAATGGTGAGTGCGATGATCCCGACTATGAAGAAATACAGGATGGAACTGAGCAGGAACCACCGCGCGGTCAGATCCTGGTGGATCGAGTCCGCTGTCGCTGGTGCTCCCTTGGTTGCTTGCACAGCTTCTGCCATTGCTACCTCCTCGTTCACCTTTGGGTGAGCGATGCCACTTTGTCGGCCGGAGCGGTCGGGCGCGACGGATGGTTGAGACTGCGAATAAAGTTGATCAAATCGCCGGCGTCGTTCTGGGTGAGTCCATAGTCGATCCAGGACGGCATTGCCGTGCCCTGGACTCCGTAGAGGATGGACTCCAGCAGACGACGATCTGCGACGCTCTCGACGAACGCGTAATTGCGCAGATTGCGCGGGCGGGGGCTGATGTCGAGTGAGTTGGGGCCTTTGCCGTCGGCTTTGCGGCCGTGGCAGCCGGTGCAGCGCTCGAGGAATATCTTCTCGCCGCGATCGACGGATTGCTGGCTCATGGCCACCGGGTTCTGGTCGGGAACCTTACGTTCTTTTATTTCTTTCCGCGGCTCCTTAACGAAGGTCGCGAACACGTAGTCGAGCACTTCCTTGCGCTGATCGTCGCTGAGTACATGCTCCCACGGCGGCATGGACGTGCCGGGCACGCCGTTCCTTAAGGAGTTGAGGAAGCGATCCGCAGGCTTGCTGTTCATAAAGGCGACCTTGGTCAGGTCACGCGGCGCGGGGTCGAGATAGATATATGTGACGCCCTTGCCATCACCCTTTTCGCCGTGGCAACGAGCGCAAATTTCCTTGTAGGTTTCCTCACCGGACCTGAAGGTTGGGGCGGACTTGCGCGACTCCAAATAGGCGCTAAGAGCGACGTAGTCCGGATCCGGAAAGCCGAAGGTTGGCATGATGGAGTCGGGAATGCGGGAACGGGGGCTCTTGAAGTGGGCGAGAAGCCATTCGTTGTCGCGAATCAGTCCTTCGAACGAAATATCGGGAGCGATGTGACCATCTTTTTCACCCAGCTTGTGGCATGCGGTACAGGAACGCTGCGCAATCAACTGTTCACCTCGCGCCACGGCGGAAAGCTCGGCGGTAGGCGCGGCGCCTGGGGCTGCCTTTGTTTCGTGCAAACGATTCCGGTACTGCTCCATGGAGGTTTCGGCAAAGTTCAAACCGCGACGGCTCTTCAGGAAGATGACGATGGCTTTGATCTCATCATCGGTGAGATCGAATTTCGGCATGAAGGAAACAGCGCTAAACGCGCGCGGATTGACAGTGTGTTCCCACAGATAGTTGATCTTGTACTTCTTACCGGCCTCCGAGAGGTCGGGACCGAGCGTTCCGGCAGACAGACCTTCAATGCGGTGGCAACCGTAGCAAGCTTTTTCGAAGAAGAGCTGGCGCCCCTTGGCAACGAGCGGCGTGCCGGTGAAATTTTCTTCCGTATGGCACTGCGCGCAATTGGCCTGCATGAATTCTTTGTTGAGGTAATCTTTTTTGAATTCAGCGTGCCAATTCGGTTGGGTTATGTAACCGAGCATGGGGTCGGGCCAGTATTCGTCTTCGCCGTGGGCGTAGAATGCTTCGAGCCCGCGGCCCTGGCCATCGTGGCAAACCGTACAGCCGAAGTCGGAGAACTTGTGACGGCGTTCCCAGTGCCCATCTTTCTGCGTGTCGCCGAGTGCAACGGAGTAAGGGTGCGTCTTGAGAGGCTGGGCGTAGTCGGCGAAGCGAGGGTCGTCGGAGGAGATGTGGCACGTCGAGCAGCGGTCGACGCGCGAATCACCGAATTGCGTCACGATGATTTGTTCGATATGCGGCTTGCGGCCTTCTACGGCGGAACGTTCTGCATCGGTTTTTGCCAGCCCGCGCGCCTGCTCAAAATACGCTGTCTGATGCTTTTCCCACTTGTTGAAGAATTGCTTGTAGAATACGAAGCCGTGCACGACAAGCACAACTAAAGCCACAATCGCCAGTGCGACACGGGTTTTCACGAGGGTCTCCTCACCATGGCGAAACGAATTCCCAGTTGGGTCCGCGGAAGAACGTGCCGATCACCATCAGCACAATGTTCACCACGACAAAAGTCATAAAGAGCGAATTCGCGAGCAACCGTTCGCGAGCAAACCACTTCCCGACTCCGCCGGGCTTCCGGTCAAGGTATGGCGCCAGCAGCAGGATGATTACTTCGAGCGTCGGAATGCCGACGCCTCCCCAAAACGCCGAATAGCTCACCATTTCCTGCAAGCCAAGGAAGTACCAAGGCGCTTTCGCCGGGTTCGGCGGGTGCATGATGTTGACGGGCTCTTCGAGAGGCGCGTTAAAGTACAACGAGACGATCAGGACACCAGCCACGGTGATGAGGAAGACGAGCAGTTCCGATCGAACCAAATTGGGCCAGCTAAACACGGTTCTGTCGGGCACATTCCCGATCTTTGTGAATGGACCTCGCACGATTCCTTGAATGCCATAGAGTTTCTGCTGGAGTTTGGCCGTCAGTGTAGCTTTGGGCGCAGCGACGGCCACCGTTGCTCCGGTGGCTCCTGCTGCCGCCGTCACGGCAATGGGTTCCACGGCCGGTGCCGGGAACACCTCATCTTCTTCGGGAGGGCGCGACAGCCCGCCGTCTTTGCGAACACGCCAGAAATGGATTGCGACGAGCAGCGTCACCAGGATGGGTAGCACCGCAACATGCAGTACGTAGAAGCGCAGAAGCGCTTCCTGGCCGACGCTCGAATCACCCAACAGCAGGAACTTTACGTCCTTGCCGAAGACAGGCGCATAGCTGGCAATCGATGTGCCTACGGTGATCGCCCAGAAGGCCAGCTGGTCCCACGGAAGGAGGTAGCCGGTGAAGCTAGAGAACATCGTTAGCAGGAACAAGCCCACGCCCACGACCCAGTTAAATTCCCGCGGCTTTTTGTACGCACCGGTGAAGAAAACACGGCACATGTGAAGGAACACCACGGCGACCATCCCGTGCGCCGCCCATCGATGCATGTTGCGAAGGAAAATGCCGAAGGCGACGGTGCCGCGAAGGTCGAGCATGCGGTCGTAGGCCTGCGTAGTCGACGGCACGTAGTAGAACATCAACAGAACGCCGGTTACAGCGAGGATCAAGAATAGAAATAGCGAGATCAGCCCCAAGCCCCAGGTGTAGGTGAGCCGCAGGCTGTGCCGGTGTACTTTCACCGGCTGCATGTGCAGGAAGAAGTTGGTGAAGCTGGTAGCGGAGCGGCCGTGGTCGGAATCCGGCAACGGGTTGCGGAAGATAGATTTCCAAATATTGCCCGGCAGCTCGGTGATAACACTCCAAGGGCTTGCAGATTGGTTGCTCATACGTTGAAGTAAGTCCCTTGTTCGATTTCGATGTCTTTATCGACTTCCAATTCACCATTGGGAGCGAGACTTACCTGATACCAGGGCAAGGCCCGGGGCGCCGGTCCCCCAGTCACGGTGCCGTCCTGGTCATAGCGGGACCCATGGCAGGGGCACGCAAAGCCTGTTTCCGAGGTCGCCACGATGCAGCCGAGGTGAGTGCAAGTGGTAGAAATCGCGGCCATCCGGTTGCCATCCCGCACCACGCAAATGCGACGAGCGTCGAGGGTCAAGCGCGAGCCTGGCGGATACGCGTCGGGCTTTCCGATGGAAAAGCGATTGGGCTGGCCGTAAGTAACGCGAGGCTTGATGAAAACGAAATTCGAGAACGCGCTGACGGTGACCGACCCGAACACACCCATGCCCGTCAGCCAGGCAAGCAGCTTCCTTCTAGTGAGCGTCTCGCTGCTCTCCTCTTGCGTGTCCGGTGTTATCGGCTCCTTCGCCATTCTCTGTCTCCTTCTTCTTCGGCTCATCCGCCGGTTCTTCCAGGTCCGACCAAAACACCTGATATTTCGCGTCTTCCAGGTTCTGGAAGTAATTCCCCTTCACCGCAAAGACAAAAATGAGCGCGGAACCAATGCCCATTGCGAGACTTGCCAGGATGGCGAGCCAAGTGAAGTCCATCTGTCCCTCGCTCTCCCACGCAATTCAGGCGAAGCTGGCGGCAGCTCCAAACCGGAGCGCATCTAAAGCCTTCCGCCCCCTCACCGCGATTCTTCCAATAACGCTTTTGATTTCTCGGTGGTTCGCGCCGCCAATTCAGCGATGGTCACTGCAGCCAGCTCTTGCGAGAGCACATTTTGCGCTTTCTGCCAGACGGGATGAACCGCACACTGCGATTGCAACGGACACGACTGCCATTCACTGACGCAAACATTGAGAGCGATCTTGCCCTCGATGGCTTCGACGACTTGCAGAAGGGTGAGACTTTCGGGAGCTATGTTGAGACGAAATCCACCACCAGTGCCGCGGTGAGAGCTGACCAAGCCGTGGCGTACGAGGCGCTGAAGGATCTTCGAGAGAAAGTTGTCTCGTACGCCGGTGGCTTCCGCCAATTCGCCCAGAGGCGCCTTGCGGTCCGGAGGAAGGGTGGCGAGGTGGACCGTGACGCGAACGGCGTAATCCGTAGCTCGGGTGATTTGCATTGGCCAACTTGACTCAACAAGTCCAAATTGCAGCTACTATCTGCAACTTTTAGGGGGATTTATGCAGTGACCAGACACACAAATCGATGTGATGACCGAACAGTGGTGGGCTAACGGGACGGAACATCCGCCTCGTAACCTAAGGCCTCACCAGTCATTACTGTCTGGGTTGCCTGAACCTATAGGTGAGAAAGCCCTGTGTCCCTTGGCTGCGAGGAGAGCAGCCGCAAGGTAACCAAAACCGCTGGAACGACAAAAATGAAAATCCCGGAGACCCACATCAGCACACCGGCAAGAATTTGATCCGTGAGCGGCGAGAGACCGAATACTGGCGGCGCTGCCAGGTACGGGGAATAGATCACGCCATCGTAGAAGGTCAAAAAGGCTCCGAGCGCTCCCCCCGGGAACATGGCCAAAAGCAGATAAATCGGGATCGACCAACGCGACCAATGCGACTGGCTCGGAAACGGTTGGATAACGGGCCACCAGAACAGGATGGATGTGGAGAGAAAGCAGAAGTGTTCGATCTCATGCCAAACATCAGAGCGCAGTGCAAGCTCAAAGGCCGCAGGAACGTGCCAGAGGATCATCGTAATCGAAGCGAGCAGCCAGCACACAACGGGGTGAGTCAGAAAATTGCCGAGTCGCTGAACCCAAGACCAACGAAAAAACGGTCCGAGAATTGTTCGCACGAAGAACTGCGGAAGTCCGTGGAGGAAAGGTAACGCCGGCGCTCCCAAAAGGAGCAAAGGGGGCGCGACAAGCATCAGCAACAGATGCTGGATCATGTGAACCGTGAGCGAGGCTTCGTCGAAGGCGGAGAGCGGGGAGCCGATGGCGACCCACAGGGAAAACAACCCCGCAAGAAACGCGGCAAGTTGATGATTGCACAGAACGCCGGGGGCAGATCTCCGCAACAGAGCCCATCCCCGAACATAGACTGCCGCTGTGAGGACGAGAGCGACGTTGACGCCGACGGGAACCGACCATCCGTTCAGAATCTCTTGCGCTTCGGGAGACATGCGGTCACGGTCGAGGCGCTTCGGAAGAAGGTTCCGCTGACTCCGACGCCAATGCACGAGAGGCATCACGCGCGGGTGATTGGTTGGGCGGGTGCAGAGTTTCGAGGAACGCCACAAGCGCGGTGGTTTCCGCCGGGCTGAGGTTTTTGCCGTACGCAGGCATGTTGCCGCCACCTTGAATCACTTGACGGATCATCTGGTCCTTGGTCTGCACGACCGCGACGGAATCGAGCGCAGGGCCGCGTTTGCCTCCGACGTCCCCGAGAGAATGGCAGTTATGGCACTGCTTGAGCTGGAACACAAGCGCGCCCTGACGTTCAAGCGCCGTGCGCTTCTCCAGGAACTTCTGTGGGACGGGCGCACCACTCCAAGCGTCCATTACAGGACTCCACGGAGCATGGCCGGCAAGGCTCGTGAAGGTACCCAGGATGACGGCGACAAGAGCAATCGTGAGGACCGCGACTGGCCGGCGGCGCCAACTTTTTTCTCCTTCCCCAAATAGAAATGGGAGAAGCAGGAGAAACCCGATGGCAATCGGCGGTCCGATGAGGAGAGCCGGCGTTTCCATCTGCG
>Ga0335069_10016686_pt1 | contig 10240 bp, 6 predicted proteins | sample Lox_Sample_11_FD_206714 | JGI IMG/M metagenome (GOLD analysis project Ga0335069, IMG submission 206714) | Soil microbial communities from Loxahatchee National Wildlife Refuge, Florida, United States - Lox_Sample_1.1 | ecosystem: Environmental > Terrestrial > Soil > Wetlands | place: USA: Florida...
CAATATCTGATCAACGTCTATGGCGTCGACATCAGGACCGCCGGCATGACGGCGGCGGCCTTTTCGTTTCCTGCAAGCGTCTTCCGCGCCTATGGCGGCCATCTGTCCGACCGGTATGGCGCACGCCGGGTGATGTACTGGACCTTCCTGGTCGCGATTGCCTGCACCTTCGTCCTGTCTTATCCGCCGACCGATTATATCGTGCATACGATCAACGGGCCGCGCGAATTTCATCTTGAGATGGGCGTCGTCGGATTTACCGTGACGGTGTTTGTGCTTGGCTTCTTCATGGCGCTCGGCAAGGCCGCCGTCTTCAAGCACATCCCGGTCTACTATCCGAATAATGTCGGTGCGGTCGGCGGCCTGGTCGGCATGATCGGCGGGCTGGGCGGCTTCGTGCTGCCGATCGCGTTCGGCGCGCTCAACGATCTCACCGGCCTATGGACCAGCTGCTTCATGCTGCTGTTCCTGATCGTGAGCGTTGCGCTCGTCTGGATGCATGTGTCGATCCGGCAGATGGAGCGCGAGGTTGCCGCAGGCGAGCTCGCCAAGCTGCCGCAACTGCCGGAAATGCGGGAGATTCATACGCCGGAGCGGATCGGCGCGCTGTCGGGCGCGGTACTGACCGATTGGCGGCCCGAGGATCAGGAGTTCTGGGAGCGAACCGGTCGCGCGGTCGCGCGGCGCAATCTGTGGATTTCCATTCCGGCGCTGCTGCTGTCGTTCGCGATCTGGCAGGTCTGGTCGGTCGTGGTGGCGAAACTGCCATCGGTCGGCTTCCAGTTTTCAACCGATCAGCTGTTCTGGCTGGCGGCGCTGCCCGGCATTTCCGGTGCAGTGCTGCGCATCTTCTATTCCTTCATGGTGCCGATCTTCGGCGGCAGGCTGTGGACCACGGTCGCCACTTGGTCGCTGATGATCCCGGCCGTCGGCATTGGCTATGCGGTGCAGAATCCCGACACGCCGTACTTCATCTTCCTTGGGCTCGCGCTGCTGTGCGGTCTCGGCGGCGGGAATTTCGCCTCGTCGATGGCGAATATTTCGTTCTTCTTCCCGCGTTCCGAAAAGGGCAATGCGCTCGCGCTCAATGCCGGGCTCGGCAATCTCGGCGTTAGCGTCGTGCAATTCATCGTGCCGATCGTCATCACCGCCGGCGTGTTCGGTTGGTTCGGTGGCGATCCGGCAATGGTAATGGTGACGGGCCCGGCCGGGCCAGTGCCGCTGTGGCTGCAGAATGCCGGCTTCATCTGGGTACCGTTCATCGCCGTGAGCGCGTTCTTCGCCTGGTTCGGCATGAACGACATCGCAGCCGCCAAGGCCTCGTTCAGCGAGCAGGCAGTGATTTTCCAGCGCAAGCACAATTGGCTGATGTGCTGGCTCTATACCGGCACATTCGGCTCGTTCATCGGCTATTCGGCAGGCTTCCCGCTGCTCGCCAAGACGCAATTTCCCGCAGTCGATGCGCTGCCCTTCGTGTTTCTCGGCCCCCTGGTCGGGGCGCTGTCGCGTTCTGCGAGCGGCTGGGTGTCAGACCGCTATGGCGGCGGCCGCGTCACCATCTGGGTCTTCATCCTAATGATGCTGGGCGTGGCCGGCGTGCTCTACTTCCTCGGCATCAAGGATCAGCCGGGTGCGTTCTGGGGTTTCTTCGCGATGTTCCTGCTTCTGTTCTTCGCGACAGGCGTCGGCAATGCCTCGACTTTCCAGATGATTCCCAACATCATGCGCAAGGAAATGGAGCGGCTGATGCCCGGCGTCGATGTCACCGCGCGCCTTCGCGAGGCCGAAAAGGAATCGGCTGCGATCACCGGGTTCACCTCCGCGATCGCTGCTTTCGGCGCCTTCTTTATTCCGAAAGCCTACGGCACCTCGATCGGGCTCACCGGCGGCGTCGAAGCGGCGCTCTGGGGCTTCCTCATCTTTTATGTGAGCTGCCTCTTTATCACTTGGGGCTTCTATACGCGGCGCGGCGGGCTGCTCTACGACGCGGAGCGCGGCAAGGCCGCCGGCGCGAACGCGCCTCTTGCCACCGCAACGCCAGCCGAATGACGGAGCGAAATCATGAGTCATTTTCTCGATCGGCTGACCTTCTTCCGTCGCAAGGCCGAACCGTTCGCAAATGGACTGGGCATCACGACCCATGAGGATCGCGGCTGGGAGGATGGTTACCGCAAGCGCTGGCAACACGACAAAATCGTGCGCTCCACGCATGGTGCCAACTGTACTGGATCATGTTCCTGGAAGATCTATGTCAAAGGCGGTATCGTCACCTGGGAGACGCAGCAGACCGACTATCCGCGCACGCGGCCCGAATTGCCGAACCACGAGCCGCGCGGCTGTTCGCGTGGCGCCAGTTATTCCTGGTACCTCTATTCCGGCAACCGCGTGAAATATCCGCTGGTGCGCTCGCGTCTGCTCAAGCTGTGGCGCGATGCGCGCGTGATGCGGACGCCGGTCGCCGCCTGGGCTTCGATCGTCGAAGATCCGGAAAAGCGCGCGGCCTATACGGCAAAGCGCGGCCTCGGCGGGTTCGTGCGCGCGACCTGGGATGAGGTCACCGAGGTCATCGCCGCCGCCAACGCCTATACGATCAGGACGCATGGTCCCGACCGCATCATCGGCTTCTCGCCGATTCCGGCAATGTCGATGGTCTCCTATGCTGCGGGCTCGCGCTATCTGTCGCTGATCGGCGGCGTTTGCATGTCGTTCTACGATTGGTACTGCGACCTGCCGCCGTCTTCGCCGCAGACCTGGGGCGAGCAGACCGACGTTCCTGAGAGCGCCGATTGGTACAATTCCGGCTTTCTGATCCTATGGGGATCGAACGTCCCGCAGACGCGTACGCCTGACGCGCATTTCTACACCGAGGCGCGTTATCGCGGCGCCAAGAGCGTCGTCATCTGTCCGGATTATTCGGAGGCCTCGAAATTCGCCGACCTGTGGATCTCGGTAAAGCAGGGCACCGATGCGGCGCTGGCTCTGGCGATGGGCCACGTCATTCTGCGCGAATTTCATATCGACCGGCAGGCCAAATATTTCGCCGACTATGTGCGCCAGTATACGGACATGCCGTTTCTGGTGCGGCTGGTGAAATCCGAGGGACGGCTGGTGCCTGAACGGCTCCTGCGCGCCTCGGATTTCACCCAATCGCTCGGCGAGACCAACAATCCGGAATGGAAGACCGTCGCTTACGATCAAGCGAGCGACAAGATCGTCGTGCCGCAAGGCTCCGTTGGCTTCCGCTGGGGCGAGAAAGGCAAATGGAATCTGGAGGAGAAAGACTCCATGGGGCAGGGGACCAGGCTGCGCCTGTCGCTTGCCGACACCAAGGATGAGTTTGCCGACGTCGCTTTTCCCTATTTCGGCAACCGCGAACACGATCATTTCGCCGGCACGGATCATCCGAGCGTGCTCCTGCGCAAAGTGCCGGCCAAGCGGGTCGCGTTGAAGGACGGCGACGCGCTGGTCACGACCGTGTTCGATCTCCTCGCCGCCAATTACGGTCTCGATCGCGGTTTCGGCGGCGAGCATGTCGCAAAATCCTATGACGAGATGACGCCTTATACGCCGGCCTGGGCTGAGAAGATCACCGGCGTGCCGCGCGACCAGATCATCACCGTGGCGCGCGAATTTGCGCTCAATGCCGAGAAGACCAAGGGACGCTCGATGGTCATCATCGGCGCGGCGATGAACCACTGGTATCACTGCGACATGAACTACCGCGGCGTCATCAACATGCTGGTGATGTGCGGCTGTGTCGGCCAGTCGGGCGGTGGCTGGTCGCATTATGTCGGACAGGAGAAGCTGCGCCCGCAATCGGGCTGGCTGCCGCTCGCTTTCGCGCTCGATTGGGGCCGGCCGCCGCGGCAGCAAAACTCGACGTCGTTCTTCTACGCGCATACCGACCAGTGGCGTTACGAGACGCTGGGGATCGACGAGATCCTGTCGCCGACGGCGCCGCCCGGACCCTGGGATGGCGCGATGATCGACTACAATGTGCGCGCCGAACGCATGGGTTGGCTGCCATCGGCGCCGCAGCTCAAGCAAAATTCGCTCGACGTCACGCGCAGCGCAGCGGCGGCTGGGCTTGAGCCGAAAGACTATGTTGCCGCACGGCTGAAATCCGGCGAATTGCAGATGGCCTGCGAGGATCCGGATCATCCCGACAATTGGCCGCGCAACATGTTCGTGTGGCGCTCGAACCTGCTCGGCTCCTCGGGCAAGGGCCACGAATATTTCCTCAAGCATCTGCTCGGCACGACGCACGGCGTGCAGGGCAAGGACCTCGGCGAGACCGGCCGCAAGAAACCCAAGGAAGTAGCCTGGCATGACGAGGCGCCGAAGGGAAAACTCGATCTTCTGGTCACGCTCGATTTCCGCATGTCGACGACCTGCGTCTATTCCGACATCGTGCTGCCGACGGCGACCTGGTACGAGAAGAACGATCTCAACACGTCGGATATGCATCCCTTCATCCATCCGTTGTCGGCCGCCGTCGATCCGGTGTGGGAATGCAAGAGCGACTGGGAAATCTACAAGGCGATCGCCAAGAAATTCTCCGAGGTCGCGCCGGAAGTGCTGGGCGTCGAGAAGGATGTTGTGCTCACGCCAATCCAGCACGACTCCGCGAATGAGATCGCCCAACCGCTTGACGTCGAGGATTGGAAGAAGAAGGGCGAGGGCGAACCGATCCCGGGCAAGACCATGGCCGCAATCGCGGTGGTCGAGCGCGATTATCCGCACATCTATGAGCGCTTCACCGCGCTCGGGCCGCTGATGTCAAAGCTCGGCAATGCCGTCAAAGGCATGAGCTGGAACACCGAACACGAGGTCGATCTGCTCAAGCGCCTCAACGGCGAGGTAACCGACGGCCCGGCCAAGGGCCTGCCCAGGATCGATACCGATATCGACGCCACCGAAGTGATCCTCGCGCTCGCGCCGGAGACCAACGGCGAAGTCGCGGTCAAAGCTTGGGAGGCGCTGTCCAAGACCACGGGCCGCGATCACACCCATCTCGCGATCCCCAAGGAAGACGAGAAGATCCGTTTCCGCGATGTCGTGGCACAGCCGCGCAAGATCATCTCCGCGCCGACCTGGTCGGGCCTCGAGTCGGAGAAGGTCTGCTACAATGCCGGCTATACCAATGTGCATGAACTGATCCCCTGGCGCACGCTCACCGGACGCCAGCAGCTTTATCAGGATCATCTGTGGATGCGGGCCTTCGGCGAAGCGCTCTGCGTCTATCGCCCGCCGGTCGATCTCAAGGCGGTCAAGCCGGTGATCGACGCCAAGCCGAACGGCGAGAAGCAGGTCGTCCTCAACTTCATCACGCCGCACCAGAAGTGGGGCATCCATTCGACCTATACCGACAACCTTCTGATGCTGACGCTGTCGCGTGGCGGCCCGATCGTGTGGATCAGCGAAACCGATGCTGCAAAAGCCGGCATCGCCGACAATGATTGGATCGAGGCCTACAATTCGAACGGCGCGCTGGTGGCGCGCGCCGTGGTGTCGCAGCGCGTGAAGGAGGGCATGTGCCTGATGTATCACGCGCAGGAGAAGATCGTGAACGTGCCGGGCTCCGAAGTCACCGGCCAGCGCGGCGGCATCCACAATTCGGTGACGCGCGTCGTGGTCAAGCCGACGCATATGATCGGCGGTTACGCCCAGCTGGCCTACGGCTTCAACTATTACGGCACGATCGGCACCAACCGCGACGAGTTCGTCATTGTCCGCAAGATGGCCAAGGTCGATTGGCTCGACAAGCCGGCGGCCGACCAGCCTGAACCGCTTAGTCGTGAGCCCGAAGAACGCGGGCTAAGGCCGATTGCGTCCAAACTGGAGGCCGCAGAATGAAAATCCGCGCCCAAATCGCGATGGTGCTCAACCTCGACAAGTGCATCGGCTGTCATACCTGTTCGGTCACTTGCAAGAACGTGTGGACCAGCCGCGAAGGCATGGAATATGCCTGGTTCAACAATGTCGAGACCAAGCCTGGCATCGGCTATCCGAAGGACTGGGAAAACCAGAAGCGCTGGAACGGCGGCTGGCGGCGCAAGAAAAACGGCAAGATCGAGCCGCGCATCGGCTCGAAATGGCGGGTGCTGGCGAAGATTTTTGCCAATCCCGATCTGCCGGAGATCGACGACTACTACGAGCCGTTCACCTTCGATTACGAGCATTTGCAGAAGGCGCCGGAACTTCAGGCGTCGCCGACCGCGCGGCCGCGCTCGCTGATCACCGGCGAGCGGATCGAAAAGATCGAGTGGGGACCGAACTGGGAGGAGATTCTCGGCGGCGAGTTCGCCAAGCGCTCACAAGACTACAATTTCGAGGGCGTGCAGAAGGACATCTACGGCCAGTTCGAAAACACCTTCATGATGTATCTGCCGCGGCTGTGCGAGCACTGCCTCAATCCGGCCTGCGTGGCCTCATGCCCGTCCGGCGCTATCTATAAGCGCGAAGAGGATGGCATCGTTCTCATCGACCAGGACAAATGCCGCGGCTGGCGCATGTGCGTCTCCGGCTGTCCGTACAAGAAGATTTATTACAACTGGTCGAGCGGCAAATCCGAGAAGTGCATCTTCTGCTACCCGCGCATCGAGGCCGGGCAGCCGACCGTGTGCTCGGAGACCTGTGTCGGCCGCATCCGCTATCTCGGCGTGGTGCTCTACGACGCCGATGGGATCGACAAGGCGGCGGGCACGGCGAACGAGCAGGACCTTTACGAAGCGCAGCTCAAGATCTTTCTCGATCCGAGCGATCCGGCGGTGATCGAGCAGGCCCGCTATGACGGCGTTGCCGAGAATTGGCTCGAAGCCGCGCGCCGTTCGCCGATCTGGAAAATGGCGATGGAGTGGAAGGTCGCCTTTCCGCTGCATCCGGAATACCGCACGCTGCCGATGGTCTGGTACGTGCCGCCGCTGTCGCCGATCCAATCGGCCGCCGCCGCCGGCAAACTCGGCCATGACGGCGAGATGCCGGACGTGCGCTCGCTGCGCATCCCGCTCAAATATCTCGCGAACCTGCTCACCGCGGGCAAGGAGGAGCCGGTCGCGCGCGGGCTCGAGCGCATGCTGGCCATGCGCGCCTATATGCGCGCCAAGACCATTGATGGCGTGATCGACGACAACATCGCCAAGCGCGTCGGGCTCACCGCGCGCGCCATCGAGGACATGTACCAGACCATGGCGATCGCCAATTATGAGGACCGCTTCGTCATTCCGACCGCGCACCGCGAGCTCGACGAGGACGCCTACGATTTGCGCGGCTCCTGCGGCTTCTCGTTCGGCAACGGCTGCTCCGGCGGCAACAGCGAAACCAATCTGTTCGGCATGCCCAAGCACAGCCATGCCAAGACGCCGATGGAGATCGTGTGATGACGAGGACCTTCAAAGTGCTGTCGGCGCTGCTCAGCTATCCGACCGCCGAATTCCAAGCGGCGATGCCCGAACTTGCTGCGGCGCTCGATGGTGAAGCGCTGCTGCCGTCTGCGATCCGCCGCCAGCTCGGCGCGCTGCTCGACGAATTGTCCACGGGCGATCTCTACGACCTGCAGGAACGCTACGTGCTGCTGTTCGACCGCACCCGCTCGTTGTCGCTGCATCTGTTCGAGCATGTGCACGGCGAGAGCCGCGACCGCGGCCAGGCCATGATCGACCTCAAGGCGCTCTACGAGAATGGCGGACTTGAGATCGATGCCGCCGAGCTGCCGGATTTTGTGCCGCTGTTCCTGGAATTTCTGTCGACGCGGCCGCGCGCGGAGGCCAATGAGCTGCTGGCGCAGCCGGCGCATATCTACGCGGCTCTGGCGGAACGGTTGCGCAAGCGCCGATCGGCCTACGAGGCGGTGTTCCGTGCGCTCGTCGCGCTTGCCGCCGCAAAGCCCGAAGCTGAAACCGTCTCGGCCTTGCTAGCACAGCCGGATCCGGATGCGATGGATCTCGCAGCGCTCGATGCCGCCTGGGAGGACGAGCCGGTTCGTTTCGGGCCCGATGGCGGCGCCGGCTGCAAGGACGGGCTGATCGCCAAAATCCGCGCCGGCCTGCGTCCGGCGCCCGGCATGCCGACGGCGCCGGGGAGGAGATGACCATGGCTGAAACCGTGAATTATCTCGTCTTTGGCTGGTACCCATATCTCTGCCTGACCGTGTTTTTGCTCGGCAGTCTGGTCCGCTTCGACCGCGAGCAGTACACTTGGCGCAGCGGATCGAGCCAGCTGCTGCGGCGGCGGCAATTGTTCTGGGGCTCGAACCTGTTTCATGTCGGCATTCTCGTCATCTTCTTCGGCCATTTCGTCGGCCTGCTGACGCCGATCTGGGTCTTCGATGCACTCGGCATCTCCCATACATTCAAGCAGTGGCTGGCGATCTCGGTCGGCGGTGTCGCCGGCATCTTCTGCTTCATCGGCATCACGCTTCTGGTGCACCGGCGCCTGTTCGATGCGCGCATCCGCAGGACATCTTCGTTCGGCGATATTGCGGTCCTGTTGATGCTCTATGCGCAGCTCATTCTCGGCCTGTCGACGATCGCGGTGTCGCTCAACCATCTCGACGGCCACGAGATGGTGAAATTCATGAATTGGGCGCAGGGCATTTTGACCTTGCGGCCGGGTGTATCGACGCTGGTCGCCGATGTCAGCCCGATCTTCAAGCTGCACCTGGTTCTCGGCATGACGATCTTCTTGGTGTTCCCGTTCACGCGGCTCGTTCATGTCTGGAGTGCGCCGGTCTGGTATCTCGGCCGCCGCGGCTATCAGGTGGTGCGTACGCGCCGCAACGGTCCATTGCCCGCGCGGCGGCCTCGCGTCGTTCCGGCGGAGTGACGGCGATGACATGTGCAGCGCATCAAGTAGTTCTGCCGAAGGGGCAAGAAGCCAAGACAAATGGCGTCAAGGTCAATGGCGTCGCCATCCCGCGTGATCTGATCGCGCGCGAAGCGCAACACCATCCCGCGCGCACGCCGCTTGACGCCTGGAAAGCCGCGGCGCGGGCGCTGGCGGTGCGCGAATTGCTGCTGCAGGAAGCGCGCCGTCTGGCGATCGCGGGCGAGGCAATGACCGACGGCGAGGGCCGCCGGGAAACCGAGGAAGAAGCGGCCGTGCGCGCGCTGGTCGAGCGGGAGGTGCAAACACCGAAGGCAGACGCCGCGACATGTCGCCGGTTCTACGAACAGAACTGCCAGCGCTTCCGTTCGCCGGACATCTATGAAGCAGCGCACATTTTATTCGCCGCAAGCAAGGCCGACGCCGCTGCTTACGCCACGGCGAAGACATCTGCCGAAGCGACACTCGCCCTGCTGCGCGGACATCCCGAGCAGTTCTCTGCCCTGGCGGCGGCGCATTCGGCCTGTTCGTCGGCCTCGAGCGGCGGCAATCTCGGCCAGATCACCGCCGGGCAGACCACGCCCGAGTTCGAGCAGGCCTTGTTCGCGCTCGACCCCGGCACGATCGCGCCGGAACCGATCGCGACCCGCTACGGTTTTCATATCGTGCGCCTTGACCGCAAGCATGCCGGCCGCGAATTGCCATTCGAATTGGTGGCGGACCGCATCGCCGAATACCTGGAAGAGTCGGTCAAGCGGCGAGCCGTCGCGCAATACATTGCGCGGCTTGCCTCAAGTGCGCAGATTGACGGTATCGATCTCGCCAGCGCGGAAGCGATGCGGGTGAACTAAGGAGCGACGTGATGCTGCTGGGCGATGTCATTGCGCGGTTTGACGACGAGGCCTCGGCGCATGAGGCCCTGCTGTCGCTTGGCGATCTCGCGCTGACGGCCCGCGTCAAGGCACTGGCGACCGAACTGAACATCTCGACGGGAGAATTGGCGATGCAGAGTGTCGGTCAATTCGCCGCCGGCGCCAGCGATGAGGACTGGCTTAGCCTGGTCGGCCAAATGACCCGCGCCGAGGATCCGGGCGCGGTGTTTTTGCGGCGCGTGCTGTCGCGTGCCTTGCCGCAATCTTAGAGGAGGGAGGACATGCCGGGCGGCTCAGCTTCGTCATCCCCGCCGCGCACCATGCCGGCTGCGCTCGAGCGCCGGAAGAACTATGCGGGGCCTGCGCTGTTCGCTTATGGCTTCCGGCCGTTCTTTCTCGGCGCCGCGGCCTGGTCGGTCGCCTGCATCGTGCCGAGTTTCACGCGCAACTGGCTGGTGCGTGAAAATCCGGGCCGCCTGCCGATTCCGTTCTCGCGCTTTGACATCGTGACTATCGCGTTAGGCTTTGCCGCGCTGGCTTTATGG
>Ga0335069_10016687_pt1 | contig 10239 bp, 9 predicted proteins | sample Lox_Sample_11_FD_206714 | JGI IMG/M metagenome (GOLD analysis project Ga0335069, IMG submission 206714) | Soil microbial communities from Loxahatchee National Wildlife Refuge, Florida, United States - Lox_Sample_1.1 | ecosystem: Environmental > Terrestrial > Soil > Wetlands | place: USA: Florida...
GCTTCAGCCTTCTGCCGCGCGGCTTCCTCGGCAGCCTGCTGCGCTTCGGCCTTGGCGCGTTCCGCGTCGGCACGGGCCTGCTCGGCTTCGGCGCGGGCGCGGGCCTGTGCTTCTGCCTCTTCGCGTGCCTTTGCAGCACGTTCTTCGGCTGCGGCCTTCTCGGCCGCCGCTTGCGCTTGTGCTTCCTCTTCCGCTTTCTGTTTGACCGCCATCACGCGCGACTCTTCTGCCGTCTGGGCGGCTTCACGCGCTGCCGCTTCGATCGAAGTCCGCGGCTGCTTCTGACGGTACGCTTCCTCGGCGCGGAGCAATTGCTGTTCGGCCTTGCCCAGAATGGATGCAGCATAGCGGTTGGCTTGTGCCACACGCGCGATCCGCACCGCGTTGCGGGCTTCAAACAGCGCCAGCGGCGTCTTGGGATCGATGCCGAAGATGGCGTTCTCAATCTTGGTGTTCGTTGAGGAATAGGTTCCGCTGCGAAGCAGTTCGTACTTTGCGCTGATTTCCTCGCCGCCCGAGCCCTCCGGGAATGCATTCTCGAGGACGACCATGTTTCCAGGTTGTGTTACCGCGGAGTAAGGTTCGGCGGTCACGATCATGCCGAAGGTCTGCAGATCGGTGAACGCCTTCACATGCCCTTTTCCGTGATCGAGAGAGACCTCGCCCAGGTTTTGCGCGCGTCCTTGGGGAGACACGACCCACAGCACATACGTCAGGTATTCGAGCCCGAATTTCGTTGCATCTTCCATGCCTTCAAACTTGGCATCAATCTCGATATTCGTCTTTTTGGCCTCAACGCGTGCTTCACCGGAGCCGCGCTGCATCAGTTCCGTGCCATGAAAGGCGATCTTAGAGTTGCCGCCGGGACGGTAATGCATCGCCTTCGTGGTGCGGACGACGGCCCCAGCCGGTGCGGGAGCGTACGGTTGCGTTTGCGCCACAGACAGCGAAACTGCAGCGAACAGCACGGCCAGATGTTTCGTCACGTTATCCCCCGATCAGGAGACTTGCCAGTATTTGATTTTGCTAGAAGTCTAAGTCCCTTAGGTCGTGGCACAAAGGCCGGGAAGTGTGGGGTGTCAGGTGAACTTTGGTCACGTCACAGCGACCTTTGCACCGATGCCCTATCCCTTTGGTTATCGGTGATTTGGCACGCTCGCCTCGCCGCGACACGTTTCCACGTCAAACCGGCCGATAGATGAGAGCACGGCACCCTTCCAGAAGGAACGCTGGCGCCGTTTCTACGCCCACCCCAGGCTGTGGACCGCAGTTCAACGTCTGTGACTGCCCGCATTTCCTTGTTGTGGTGCAGGCTGTGCATCCGGGGCGTGTGTTGAGCTCTTGAGGAGGATCTGTAGGGAAGAACGAATCTGTGATTTCTCTGAAGAAATATCTGGAGATGACGGAGCACGAACCTGCCGCCGCTGCCGACGGTGATCCTTTGCTCTCGGCTGTCCTGGCTTCCTACCGCTCTGCCCTGTCCGCGATGGGGGCCAGCGCCGCCCGGGCTTGCCCGGCAGTGGGATATGAACTCAAGGACACCCTCGACAATCTGGCACGCCGCGCAGCACCGGGCATTTCAGAAGCCGCCGTGAAAGATGTGGATCAGCAGGTCGTCTCGGAGGTGGAACATTGGGGCGAGCACACCGAGGAGCATCTGAAGACAAAGACGGCTGAGCTCAAGGAACTCCTGATGGTTCTGACCCGCACGGCCGAGTCGGTGGGCGAGCGTGATCGCCGCCATTCCGAGCACTTTCGCCAACTAACGGAGCGCCTGCAATCGGTCTCCAAACTCGAAGACTTGACCACGATCCGCGCTTCTCTGGTGCAAGGTGCGGCTGAATTGAAATCGTATGTTGACGAAATGAAGCAGGAGAGTTGCAAAGCGGTCGCACAGCTGAAGGCCGAGGTCTCAAGCTATGAGACCAAGCTCAAGGAAGCCGAGGAACTGGCCCTCCGCGACCCGATGACCGGACTGGCGAATCGCCGAAGTGTCGAAGAGCACATCGCATGGAGAGTCGTGAGCCGGCAGCCGTTCTGCGTAGCAATGCTCGATCTGAACCGTTTGAAGCGTGTCAACGACAAGTATGGCCACCTCGCCGGCGATAACCTGTTGAAACAGTTCTCGCACGAGCTGAAGTCCAGCTCGCGCTCCACTGATATGGTCGGCCGTTGGGGCGGTGACGAATTCATTCTTGTTCTGGACTGTGATCTCGCCGGCGCCAACACGCAGCTGGAGCGTATGCAGAAGTGGGTTTTTGGCGAGTACACCATCCGTCCGGGCAAAGGCAATGCTGACGTAAAAGTGACTGCCGATGCCGCAATCGGGCTGGCGCAATGGGAAGAAGGAGAAACTCTTCAGAAACTGATCGAACGCGCTGATATGGCCATGTACCAGCAGAAGAAGTTGCTGCGCAAATAGGAATCTCGGTGTGCCCAGAAATCCCTTCGAACCTCTTGCCAAGCTGAATCGACGATTGCTCCTGTCAATCGCCGTCATCTATTGCGCGGAAAGCGACATTTGAAACACCCGGATCTGCCGGTGGTCGGTGTCGGCAATGTAGATCCGGTCAGCCGAGTCGAGCCAAAGCGGTGACGGCCCGGTGAGTTCTTCCTTCGCGCCGTACTTGAATGACGTCACGTGATGGCCACGTTCGTCATAGACGCTAACGGCGGAGTCGCGGGTGTTGCTGACATATACGTTGCCGGCCGAGTCCATGCCAAGCCCGATCTGTCTTGCGGGCTGGCGGTTGGAAGGGACTGTGAGGTTGAACTCGGTGAGGATCTCGCACTGCAGGTTCAGGACTCGCACTCGGGAATTTCCCTTGTCGAGCACGGCGATGCGGTCATTGCCCAAGGCAAGCTCCGTTGGTCGACTTAGGTCCAACGGGCAGGAAGGCTTCGAAAAGCGTCCGATCGGCAAGCCGCGGCTTCTTCCTACGCGTTGCAGGATGTTGCCTTGCAGGTCAATGACAAACAGGGCCTCCCGTCCGGAATCCAGCACGTACATGCGATCACTGTGCCGGTCGATCGCAATTGCGGTCGGTTCGTGGAAGAAGCTCTCGTTACCTACTCTCCCGATGTCCCGAAGAAAGCTGCCGTTGCGGTCAAAGACCACGACCAGGCCGCGGTCCGAATCGGTAACGTAGATATTGTCATCGCGATCTACCGCAACTCCGATAGGCATATGCAGCCGACGGTTGGCCCCGGCTACGATTCGAAAGGAGTTCTTGCCGTCGAGGACATGGACGGCACCGAGTCCGGGGTCGGAAACAATCACTCTTCCCCGGGAATCCACAGTCAGGCGTTGCGGTGCAACGAGAGCTTGCTCTCGCCCATAGACGAGCGTAAGAAGATCGTCGCGGAGCCCCGAGAGGAAAAACCTGCGTTGCGCAGGCTTCGTCGCGCGCGCCGGAGGCTGGTAGTCTTCCACAACCCGCTCCACAGGATGCAGGTTGACGAAGCCCGGCAACTCGGCCGGTCGAATCCCCTCTTGGGGGGAGTACACAGGCGCGAGACTCACTTCTTGTTTGCTCGAACGAGAGTTTGCGCGGAATTTGCCATCGGGAAGATATGCACCGAGATAGGTGGGAAGGCCGCAGCAGCCCGACGTGGGAGGCGAAGCATGCGCAAGGGACGGCAGGGACGGTTGAGCTAGACAGAGACCGACGAGAAGTAATATCACAGGCGGGAGCAACGAGCCGCGGGGGAAACGGCCAACCGAAAGAGGCTTCATAAAACGACCTTTCGACTGGCGAATCTACGTCCTGGCGGGGGAGTTACTTCAGCTTACGTCCATATATTGTAAGTTGAATACCACGGGTTTTTTGGCTATAAATAGCGTCTGGGCGAGGGTCAGTTCCAATTCGGGAGCATGCCGCAAACGACCTTCGGATCGGCGGAATAGGGTTATCAAACTGAGTGGCAATGGGTTACGCTCGGCCTTCGGCTGCGCCGTACGAGCTATGGGTGCTCCGGTCTCCATCGGAGCACTGGCTTGCGTGCCGCTTGCGTCTCATCCAGCCGCGAGACGCGCGTATTATGCGGAGCCTCGAGAACAAACTGGGCATCTTCCTCGACCTCCTCTGCCATTGACTTCATCGCTTCAATAAACAGATCCAATTCTTCCTTCGGTTCGCTCTCCGTGGGTTCGATCATCAGCGCACCGGAAACAATGAGCGGGAATGCGGTCGTGTAGGGATGGAAGCCATAGTCAATCAGGCGCTTCGCCAGGTCCATCGTGCGAACGCCCTTCTTCGACTGGATTTTGTCGCTGAAAACTACTTCGTGCATCGACGGCGTGTCGTAGGGTAAGTCGTAAACGCCTTCGAGCCCTTTGCGGATATAGTTGGCATTCAACACGGCGTCTTCTGTCGTCTGGCGCAATCCATCTGGGCCGTTGGCAAATATGTACGCGAGCGCACGGATAAACATGCCGAAGTTTCCGTAGAAGGCGCGGACCCGCCCGACCGATTGCGGCCGGTCATAGTCGAAGGCCAGCGTACCGTCCGGCTTGCTGATCACCGTCGGCTTGGGCAGGAAAGGCTCGAGAATCTTCTTCACCGCCACCGGGCCTGAGCCTGGACCACCTCCGCCGTGAGGCGTTGAAAACGTCTTGTGCAGGTTGAGATGCATCACGTCGACGCCAAACTCTCCCGGCCGGGCCTTGCCGACAAGCGCATTCATGTTCGCGCCGTCCATGTAGAGCAGCCCGCCCTTCGCGTGCATAAGCTCGGCGATTTTGTGAATTTCCTGCTCGAAGACGCCAAGCGTATTCGGATTCGTCACCATCAGCGCGGCGACGTCTTCGTTCATCTGTGCCGCCAGTGCAGCGACGTCCACCATGCCGCGCTCGTTCGACTTCAAGTTCTCGACCGCGTATCCGACCATAGCCGCTGTGGCGGGGTTCGTGCCGTGGGCGGAGTCCGGTATCAGAACTTTCTTCCGCGGATTGCCCTTCGACTCGTGATACGCCCGCACCATCAGCAATCCGGTCAACTCGCCATGCGCTCCGGCGGCGGGCTGCAGTGTGATCGCGTCCATGCCGGTGATTTCGATCAGGCACTCACTGAGCGTCTTGATGATGCGCAGGGCGCCTTGCGAAATCTTCATCGGCTGGTAGGGGTGGCCGTTGGCGAGGCCCTCGATACGCGAGACGAATTCGTTCACGCGCGGGTTGTACTTCATCGTGCACGAACCCAGCGGAAACATGCCTAGGTCGATAGCGTAGTTCCAGGTCGAAAGACGCGTGAAGTGGCGGATGATCTCTATCTCGCTGACTTCCGGCAGATCGCCAAGGTCCTTGCGTTCCTGCTTGCCCAGCAGCTTCGCTGCGTCGACTTCCGGGACGTCGAGGGGCGGCAGTCTCCAGGCGGCTTTGCCTGGCGATGACTTCTCGAAGATGAGGTTCTCGTTCTGGCTGATGTGACGCGTCGCCTTGCGGGTCATGTGCTTCATAGCGTCACCTCTTCCTCGGCTTCTTTCATACTTCGCACGGCGCGTTCACTCTCGGCTACGAGCCCTACAGCCGTATCGATCATGGACCGCGTCGTCAACTCCGTGCAGCACCACAACGCAGCATGGCCCAGTTCGGGATAAAACCGTTCCAGCGGCAGCCCGCCGACGATCTTGTGCCCGAGCAGCCGGGAGTTGATCGCATAGGGATCTTCGCTGGTCTGGACAACAAACTCGTTGAAGCGGGGCGCTCCCCCAAACAGCACTTTCGCTTGTTTACCGAATTGGTCGGCTGCGTATGCCGCCTTGGCCAGGTTCTGCTTCGCCAACTCCCGCAGGCCGACCTTGCCGTAAACCGTCATGAAGATGTTGACCATCAACGCGACCAGCGCCTGGTTGGTGCAGATGTTCGACGTGGCCTTCTCGCGCCGGATGTGCTGCTCGCGCGTAGCGAGAGTGAGCACGAATCCACGCTTGCCCTTCTTGTCGACGGTTTGTCCGGCTAGCCGTCCCGGCATTTGCCGCACGAACTTCTCCTTCGTCGCGAGCACGCCGCAGTAAGGGCCGCCGAATCCCAGCGGCACGCCAAACGACTGGGCTTCCATCGACACAATGTCTGCCGTTCGCGGCGGCTCAATGATCCCAAGCGAGGCCGCCTCTGCGATCGAGACGACCAGCAATGCTCCCTTCGCATGTGCGATTTCAGCCGCGGCTTCAACATCTTCGACCGTCCCGAAGAAATTCGGCGACTGAATCAGCACGCACGCTGTCTGATCGGTCACGGCTTGCTGCAACTCTTTGGCACCGATTCGTCCCGATTCGGCGAAGCCTATTGTCTTCACCGGGATTCCCTGGTGGGTCGCGTAGGTGCTGAGTACTTCGCGATACTCCGGATGTACACTGCGCGCGATCACCGCACCGCTGCGCCCCGTGATGCGGCAGGCCATCATCACCGCTTCGGCCGCTCCTGTCGATCCGTCATACATCGACGCGTTTGCCAGATCCATGCCCGTCAGTTCCGAGATCATCGTCTGAAATTCGAAGATCGCCTGCAGCGTACCCTGCGCAAACTCGGCTTGATATGGCGTATAGGAGGTGAGAAACTCGCCGCGCTGCACGAGCGCATCGATGATCACCGGACGATAGTGAAAGTATGCGCCGGCTCCAAGAAAACTAGTGTAGCCCTCGGCATTCTCCTTGGCCCGCAGCTTGAACCAGTCGACAATTTCCGATTCCGCCATCTGGCGCGGAATGTTCAAATCGCCGCTCAAGCGGTACTCGGCCGGGATCGGCGCGAAGAGATCATCCATCGAGCGGACGCCAATCGCCTTGAGCATGGCTTCGCGGTCCGCTGGAGACTTAGGCAGATATCTCATGTAAGAACCTTACTTGATTTCCTTTGTACAGAACCGTCGTGATTGTGGGAAATGACTGCGTGGGGGGAATTGCAGAAGTCAAAAGTCAGATTGCGGAAGTGAAACCTTTGGTGGCCACGATTATGAATGGAAAGGGATGGTGTTGTGCAATCTGACTTATGCATTTCTCGCTGAAGATCCTTCGCTCCGCTCAGGATTTCGCTGGCTGGCTCCCGCTCCGCTCACGCCCGCCAAACCGCTCAACTTCTGCAATCTGACCTCTACGATGATTTTAATGTCCACCTTCTTCACTGACGAATTTTTCGTAGTCAGCCGCCGAGAGCAGCGAATTCAGCTCACCCGGGTCTTTCAGTTTGACCCTCACCATCCACGACCCGTGGGCATCCTTGTTTACATTCTCAGGAGAGGTGGCCAGCGCGCCATTGACTTCGGTCACCGTCCCCGAAGCCGGAGCGTACAGGTCTGACACAGCCTTGACCGACTCGACCGTGCCGAATGTTTTGCCCGCAGTAATCTCGGCACCCACCTTGGGCAAATCGACGAAAACGATGTCGCCCAGCGATTCCTGCGCATAGTGCGAGATGCCGATCGTCCCGTCGGCGGTGATCCACTCGTGTTCTTTTGTGTATTTGCGGTCGGTGGGATAAGCCATTCGCTTGTCGCTCCTCGCTTTTCGTCGTTCGCTTTTTTCTCGCGGCTCGTAGCTCAAAGCTCGTAGCCCGCGTGTCCATATCATCAAATCTTTTTCGGACGTTTATAAAACGGCGTCGGCACGACCTGCGCCTTCACTCCCTGGCCGCGAATCTCTACCTGCACTGTATTACCGATCTCAGCCTGTGACGGCGGCACGTATGCGAGTGCAATGTTCTTCTTCAAGAACGGCGCCGGCGACCCACTCGTCACGTAACCGATCTCGCGTCTGGACGCATCCAGTACCTTATATCCGTCGCGGGCAATGCCACGCTCGATCATCTCAAGACCAACCAACGTCTTCTTCACTCCTGAAGCCTTCGCGGCCTCAAGCGCGCCCCGACCGACAAACTCCGTTTTTTCCATTTTGCAGAAACGGTCGAGCCTCGCTTCCCACACGTTGATTGTGTCGGAAATTTCGTGTCCGTAGAGCGGCAACTTGCCTTCGAGCCGCAGAGTGTTGCGCGCACCGAGTCCACACGGGAGCACTCCGAACTCCTTCCCGGCCTCCAGAATCTCGTTCCAAACTCGGGCGCTGGTCACCTCATCGGATGGAACGTAGATTTCAAACCCATCTTCCGCGGTGTAGCCGGTACGGGCGATCAGGGTCTCGTGCAACCCGCAGACCATCCCGCGCGTCACCCAATAGAATTTCACAGCACTCAGATGGGCATCCGTCAGTTTCTGCAGAAGATCAATCGCCCTCGGGCCCTGGATCGCAATCTGCGTAAAGTCATCCGATAAATGCTCGACGCGGCACTTAAACTGACGCGTGTTGTCGCGGACCCAGTTGAAGTCCTTCTCGCGCGTACCGGCATTGATCACGAGCAGAAAATCGTCGCCGCCCAGGCGGTGAACGATCACATCGTCAACGAACGTCCCCTCCGGATACAACAGCGCTGAATACTGCGCCTGGCCGATTGCCAGCCGCGAGGCGTCGTTCATGGAGATGTGCTGCACGGCATCCAGCGCACCCGGGCCGCTGAGGCGGATGTCGCCCATGTGGCTGACGTCGAAGATCCCCACTCCCGTGCGCACGGCCATATGCTCAGCCACGATGCCGCAGCCGATGGAAGCGGGATATTCGACGGGCATGTCCCAGCCGTTGAACTCAACCATCTTGGCGCCGAGAGCGCGGTGGACGGCGTTCAGACTGGTCTTGCGCACCATGGGTGGAGTGGCCTGAACAGCAGACAAGCATTGACCTCAGTCAGACAGTGGCTGGGCTGTCGGAGTGTTGAACTATCTAACTTAACACGGCAGGTGGCAGGTGTCAGGTATGGGGTGTCGGTCTCCGGTTGGACGGCTGTGAATGCCCTGAGCTTCGAGCTTTGAGCCTCGAGCGATCAGAAACTAAGCCGATTCGGGTGCTCGCAGCCCGCAGTTCGTAGCTCGTGGCCGTTCGTGACACTCGCGACTACGTGAATCGCGTGACCTTCGTTACGTTCTCACTCCTCGCCGATCGCCCTAGACTTTCACTATGTCTGCCAAGGCCTCTACCAGCCAGATCCGCTGCGCCCAGTGCGAGCAGTCTGAAGCACGCTGCTGGTGCGAGAAGTTCTGCGTGCTATGCCAGTCGCAACTCGACGTCCGTCTCTGCACCGACGGCCTGATGTACTGCGAGGCGTGCCGCACCGCCTGCGACTACAAGCCAGCCGACTAGCCCCACTTCGAGCCTTTGCCTTCTCTGAATCCGGCGGCTTTGCTCAACCAGATTGCGCGCCGTGTTCCTCCTTGAAATACTGATCCTGTCCTGCATTATTGGAGGCATCATGATTGCCCGTATATGGCATGGTTGGACAAGGCCAGTTGACGCCGATGCATACGAAACCCTTCTTCGTGACGACATGTTTCCGAGTATTCGCCAGGTCGCAGGCTCGCGCGGAGCTTATCTCCTGCGCCGGGATGCGAACGGCGAAGTCGAATTCGTGACCATCACCCTGTTCACTTCGCTCGACGCGGTGCGCCGCTTTGCCGGAACGGACTACGAGACCGCCGTGCTGCACCCCAAGGCGCACGATCTGCTCTCGCGGTATGACGCCAAATCGGAGCACTACGAGATTCGCATTACGCCGGAGTAGCGGATGGCCAAGTCCGTGAGAGTCCGGCCGCTCACTTCGAGAACCTGGCCGGACCTGGAGAAACTGTTCGGCCCGCGCGGCGCCTGCGCCGGATGCTGGTGCATGTATTGGCGACTGCGCCGCTCGGTCTGGGAGAAGCAGAAGGGCGACAAGAACCGTCGGACGCTGCGGAAGATCGTGGAAGCCGGCAAGCCCGCCGGGGTTTTAGCCTACGACGGGAACAAACCCATCGGTTGGTGCGCCGTCGCTCCGCGACAGGATTTCGTCACTCTGGCAAACTCACGCATCCTCAAGCCAGTCGACGATCAACTGGTCTGGTCGCTTCCCTGCTTCTTCGTGGCAAAGGAATACCGGCGGCGGGGCGTCACTGCACAGTTGCTGCAGGGTGCGGTGGAGTACGCGAAGAAGCAAGGCGCGAAAATCGTAGAAGGCTATCCGAACGACCCCAAGTCGGGCCCGATGGCGGACGCGTTTGCATGGACGGGATTCGCGTCGGCCTTCAAGAAAGCGAGATTCACCGAGGTGGCGCGGAGGTCGAAGACGAGGCCGGTGATGCGGAAAGTCGCTGGTCGCCGGGCGTTAGTCGTTAGGCCGACCCCCTAAATCACCACCGCTTCCTTGTATTCTCCATACACTTT
>Ga0335069_10016688_pt1 | contig 10239 bp, 5 predicted proteins | sample Lox_Sample_11_FD_206714 | JGI IMG/M metagenome (GOLD analysis project Ga0335069, IMG submission 206714) | Soil microbial communities from Loxahatchee National Wildlife Refuge, Florida, United States - Lox_Sample_1.1 | ecosystem: Environmental > Terrestrial > Soil > Wetlands | place: USA: Florida...
ATAGTAGGCAAGGCCGTCCAGGTCGTTTTCATCCACAAAGTGGTCGAGCGCCACGCCGGTGCGCGCCGCCATGTCGAGGTCTTCGGGCGTCAGCTTCCGCGTGATGGGATCGGACTTGGGGTCGGGTGTGTCGAAGATCTCCAGAATCTGCCGCTTCTTGGCTTCGACGTCGGCGTCAGAAACGGTGCGGAAGTGGCGCATCAGATCGTCGGCCTCGGTCTGGACAATATGGCAACCGAAGGCCGAGGTGAGCGCCGTGTGGTCCGTCTGCATATCGAGCATGTTCTCGAGGACATGTCCGAAGTGCCCGATGCGCGCGCGCTTGAGATCGTGCAGAACACAGGCGATACGGCACCAATCCACGATTTCGGCTTCGGCTACGGGATCGTCATGCAAGGTTCCCAGGATGACCGCCGGAGGCCTCTTCCCCATGCGGATGGCAACGCCCGTGAACTCCGGCACGGAACAGAAGTCATCATTGCAAAGCTGTACGTAAGTGGACGTGTTCGAGTAGTCCAGCGCCTTGAGGTCCTGCAAGGCCACGAGAACAATCGGGACGTCAAGGTCGCGAATGATCACGCCGAAGGTAGAAGACGTGGCATAGGTCACCATGTCGCAGAAGATGAGATCGAGCGAAGCTTTCTGCAAGCGGTCACGCAGCGCGTACGCCGAGCGCGCTTCATCCACCATGCCGAAATCCGTCACGTTCACGCCCGTCGAGCGCACCTTCCCCGATAACACGGAGAGCTTCCTCTTCATCTCGTCCAGCATGCCGTCGAATTGCGGCCAGTAAGTATGGTGGCCGACGCCAAAAATCCCTACATTCGCGGTCAGAGGCTTGCGGCGCGGGACGCGCGGTGTGGCGTGTGGTTGTGCATTGGTGGAACTGCTCATGGTGAATAATCTCCTTGGGCGCCCGCGTGGCTCAGAACCCTCACCGCCAACGGACGTGCGCTGCGTTTGACCCTGGTTTCTGCCGGTGCTGGAGCCCTCCGCCTCGGCGGGTCGATGGAACTTGGACCGCGACATTGTACACTAGGGAGGACCACAGAATATAGCGGCCGCGCACTGTAGCGGCGCTCTATGAGCGTCGAAGAGACCGCGGTCGCAGACCGCCGCTGCAGTGTTTGTAGTCACTATATTCTGTGACCCTCAACAGGTGGGACAACGAAAAAGCCAGCAGGACCAGCTTGAAGTCAAAACCGTGAGTGGACGCGCCGGCCGTACGAGGCCGTGTAAACAGCCCCACGGCACCGGCGCACAGTTTATGTGGAAAGCAACACCACGGCGGCAAGCGCGCACACGACACCGCCGGTTTGCAGCAGCGTGATGGACTCGCGCAGGATGAGCGGCGCGGTCAGTACGACCACCAGGGGATACAACGCCGTCAGCGGCACGACGAGCGACGCCTTACCGCCGCTCTTCATCGCCGCCAGTAGTGCCCAGGCCCCAACCGCATTGAGCGCGCCGCTCGCGAGAATGTACGCCAGACTGCGCACGGGGGATGCAAACAGGACTTTGCCGGGATAAAAAACCGGGGCGATAACAAAGAATCCAACGACCAGCCAGATCAGTGCGGACTCGGCGGAGATTTCATTCGTCGAGAGCTTCTGCAGCAACCCAACGACTCCCCAGGTTACCAGAACGATCATCGAAAACCAGAACCACGGCGGCATATGCATGTTGTACACACCTAGAACGAAAACATGACAAACGCGGCCGCGGCGAAAACGAGGCCGATAACGTGCAGTTTGGTCAGCCTTTCATGAAGAACCAGCATGGCCAGTACGACGGCAAATAGCGGATACATCGCGGTCACAACCGTGATCACCGCAGTGTTGCCCCCGGTGCGGTAGGCCGCAAAAAGCGCCCACCCTCCGATGGCCGAAAGCACTCCGTTCGCGACGGAATAGAAGATTCCCTTACGGTTCTTCTCCATCCGGAAGCGCCGTCCGGCCAGAAGCACCAGCGCGACCGGCAACATTCCCCAAGCGAAGAGGAACTGCGAGGCCTCAGCGGAGATGTCGTTCGAGCCCAGCTTCGCCAGAATCGTCCAGCCTCCCCAACAAACCACGCACAACATCGAATACCAGAACCATTTCGACCTGAATGCCACAAGGGCCATAGCGAAACTTCTCCCTGTACCCAAAATGGACTGCTTCGCGCCGTCAAATCATTCGATAGCCGAGGTCAGCAGTTGCCGCGCGTGCTCGCGTTCCGCCCTCGAAGTGATAAGCACTACGCCGCGGGCCTGAACGTCGTCAAGCTGGAAGGTGAGAAGATCACCTTCGCGCGTAGCCTTGACTTCTTCGAGTGGATGAAACTGCGCGCCCACACTCTCACCCACTTCGACCGTGTCTACATCAGCGGGGACGCGGATCGACACCTTACCGCTTCCCAGCGCCAACACGGCCACGGCGTGCGACTTCGCAAGAGCCGCGTCGTCCAGCGACATAGCCATGACGTGCGGCTGCGCGTCCACAAGCACCGCGCCATCCTCGCTGAACTTGCCCTGACCCTCCGCGGCGTCAACAGAACCATCGCCGCGAGTCCCGAGCAACGACACGCCATAAGCGCCCAGGGGAACGCCGACCGGGTGCGTGCTGCTGTTTACCACAAAACTTTCGGGGTGATCAAGCCACGGCCCGTTGACTGTATACCCGTCGCCCTCGGGACGCGTTGCCACGAGGGTGTAGATCTTTCCGCCTCCCGCGCGATCAACTTCGAAGATATCGCGGTTGGCGCGTTTGGGCCCGAAATCCGTGACGGGTACTGAGCGGATTTGCAGGAAAGCATCGAGGGCGCGGCGCGTGCCATCGAGGCCCGCGTCGGAAGTGAAGAACACGTGCCCGGAACCCAACTCCCGCAGGGCGACCACGACGTGCCCGTCAGGGTCCTTCGCCAGAACTTGGGCGCCGTCGCTTTCGAACTTCGCGAGCGGGTGGCCGATGTAGGGGTTCAGGACACCCAGGCCCGCTGCCGGAGCCACGGGGATTTCACTGCCGCGCGCGTTGTCGCCGAGCCACCGGAGCCCGGCGAGACGCGGGAAGAACCCGGTTTGACGAACCTCACCGGAATCGAGCGGCTGGCTGAAATCGCCCGTCAGGAAGATGTCGTCGCCGGCCTCCACCCGTGCTGCAAGCTTCCCGAGCACCTCGGGCGTCGCGTATTGCGGGTCAAGGTAGATCAGCACGTGCGGCCCCGCGGGAATGTGGTCCAGGTCCGTATCGTCGATGGTCGCATTCTGCACGCCGCGGTCGAAGAGCAGATTCAGCACATCCAACAGGCCGGGCAGGTAGGCAGCTTCGTCTTTCTCAATCCGCGCCTTCGGGAGCACCACCAGCGTCTTGGGGAAATGGAATTCCGGCTGGAAGTGCCGGAGGAAATAGCTCGTATTGCGAAAGGCCAGCAACGGCCGCGTGGGAAGGTAGTCGTTCGGATGCGTGATGCCCCAGGGGAAGATCAGGTGGGCGGTGTCCTTCCACACCCAGTTCAAAACGTAGGCCCCGCCCAATCCAAAATTCAGATGGGGCTGCGAGAGGTAAACGCTGTAGTCTCCGGCGGGAGCGCCAGAGACGTTCATGCCCGGGTAAGTATGCAGATCAATGTCGCTAGGCTTTGCTCCCGGCGAGTTCACACCAAACTCGGAAAGATGAAAGCTCTTCCCTGCCGCGCGCATGTCCATGGCGCGATAAAGCGCCGGGTGCCCCGGCGAGTAGTTGCCGTTGGCCGGCATCGCAAGGGCCTGGCTGCCGTAGCGCTCCATCGATAGGCCCTCGGTCTCGGCCAGCACCACGTACTTGCGCCCGGAACTCCAGAACCCGTCCACGCACAATTTCGACCACTCCTGGAAGTGCTGTAAGGGCGTCTGGGGCGATCCGTCATCGAAGATGTAGAACATGATCCCCGGCACCGAAGCGTAACGTTTCCCAAGTTCTTCACAGATGCGGCGGCTCAACTCCATCCGCTGCATAGCGGCGTATTTGGCGAAGAAGAAAACACAAGGAGCAATAATCAGATGATGCTTCTGCGCGAGCAGTACCTGCGCATCCAACTGGCGTTGCAGTTGCGCGGGAATAACGGGCGTCTGCGGCTCGCCCCACGCAAGGCCGGAAATGTAGATGCTGAAGTAGACCGGCGAGAACACGCGGATGCCGTAGTCGGCCATCTCGGAGTACTGCCGCTCCCAGCCGAGCACATCCTCGTCCACCTGCCCGTGGGGCTCGATTCCATTCGTGCGGCTGCCGATCAGCAACGCACTTCGGCCGTTCCGGTGAAAGTAGTTATCGTGGAAATCCACCGCGGGACCTTTAGCGATCACCTGGGGGTCCCAAACCACAAAGGCGCCTTCCGCGGTGTCGATCAGCTTCTGGCCCTCGAAGAGCGTGGTGCGTACAAGGTAGTAATCCGAATCAAAGTGTGGGGGCTTCCAGGTTACGGAGGGCCGCGCGTTTGAGTTCGCCGGGACATCCAGATCGACGCGCTTTTCGAAAGCCGGCGCTTTGGCCCCGGTGGGAATCAGCTCGAACTTCACGCTCAGGTGGCGCGCAGTGGATTGGTAATTCTCCACGGTCGCCGCCACCGTGGCGGTCTCACCCTGGTAGTAGCACTCCATCTCCGGCAGGACATCGTGCAGGCCCGTGCCGGACTCAAGGTAACCGACGGCATCGAGCAGCACCTGGCCGAATTCCGGGTGCTCGGACGAAAAGAGGTCCACGTTCTCAACGCCACAGTAGATCCAGCCCGAGCCGCGGTAGGGACCGCGATAGTTCGCAAGCACGCTCACCACCGAGCCGCGCAGGCGTCCCAGGCGATCGTAGGCGTTGACCAGCGGAATCCAGCGCGCCCGCGGCCAGTTGAAAACGTAGCCATCCTGAAAATTGAAGCTCACGGCGCCCGGCGAATCGTTGATGAAGGAGGCGAAATTCGAGATTCCCTGGCGCGCGGCATTGGCGTAAGCGGGGAAAGTCCCCTCGCGGGTCAAGCGCTCGCCTTCTTCGATGGAAATCCGCTCGCCCACGTAACCCGCGGCGACGGGGCCTTCGAGTTGTGCGTTTACCTTGAAGGACGACTTCACAACGTCTTGTTCGCGCGCCGGCGCGACATACGCCACATTCTCCAGACGCTCGTAGCCGGTGTAGAACATCCCCAACTGCTCGCGGAAGGCCAGCTTATAGTCTGCCTGCCGCGCCACGGTCGTCGTAATCCCCGCGTCGTAACCGGCATCCACCAGCTTGCCCTCAAAGTCGAACATCAAAGCCTGCCGGAACGGGTGCCCGCCCAGCGTCACCAGGTTGCCGCCGCTCGCAAGGAATGCGTAAAGAGCGCTCTCCACGGGAAAGGGCGCTCCGTACGGCTGCACGAACACGTCGAAGTTCTTGCGGTTGAAGATTTCCGGAACGCAAAGCGCTTTGGAATCGAGGAAGGTCACACCATAGCCGGCCTTGCGAAAGAGCGCGGCGAGAAACTCGGGCGAGGAAGGATTCACCGGTTTCACGGGCAGATCGTCGCGGTAGATGGCTACGGCGCCCTTGGGGCCGCGCTCCACGCGCGCATGCACATCTTCGTCTACAAAGGGATACGGAGTATGAATCCGATAAAGTCCGACCTGCAGGATACGCGCGAAGTCGTCATCATCGTAGAAGACGTCTTCCTGCTGCCCCGTATTCGCCCCCAAGACCAGGACGCGCACTTCCGCAGTGCGTACCGGCGCGAAACGGTGCACGATGGTCCCCTTCAAGTTGGCGCGTATCGTTCCCGCCGAACCCAGCGTGGCCCATTTTCCTTCGTACATCACCTGGACGTCGGCATTGCGAATTCCGGCCCAGTTCACGCCGCGCGAGACCTCCGGAAACGTCTGGACGACAACGGTGTCAATGTCCTCTTCACGCGGCAGGTGAATCTCGAGCCAGGAGGGATATTCGTGGCGCTTGGCGTTCTGCCATCCGTGCCCCTTGCCCCAACCCGCCATAGTCCAATTGCCATCGATCGCGCCGTTGGGATCGAATTTGTCGCCGGTGGTGGAGGCCGTGGCCCATGCTCCGCCGCTTCGCAGAGCCAGGTTTGGCGCGCCCGCCGGCAATTCGACGTGCGACCACGACCCGTGCACATCCGAGGTCGTGAACGACGCGGCCGTCGCGTTAGGCGATGGCGCAGCCGGTGACCCAGTGCGGGGAGCGCCAAATGCGACGATGGCTGATGCTCCCACAAGCAGTATGAGGAAATGCGCCCAGCGCCGCGCGCGCGACGGCGCGACAGCAAGACATCCGTTCATTCTCGTCTGTGGCATATTTCCCTCCTTGAAGGTTGTGCGTCTGCAGAGTTGTAGCGCGGGTGACCGGCCGTCATTCCCCCGGTGCGACATTCCGAAGCGCCAAAGCCGCGGCGCCCAGAACGCCGGCCTTGTCTCCCAGACCAGAAAGCACCAGGCGATTGCGCACGCCGTCAAATCGTTCTTCTTTCGCAAACCATTGTCGCAGCGACTTCAGGTGCGGCCACAGACCCAGCGAGACACTTCCGCCCAGCACCAGCACGTCGGGGAAATAGAGATGATGAATCGTGTGGAGTGCGCTCTCGAGCGCGGCGATGGCACGCTCCAGACATTTCTGCGACAGGCGGTCGGACTTGCCGAGGCGGCAGATCTGTTCGCTGTCCGCCGGCACATGAAGCTTCGAAGGGTAGAAACGGGCCAGACATTCATTGGCAGCAGCCGCAATGGATGTGCCGCTGGCCAGGGACTCCAGGCAGCCTGAGACACCGCAGTAGCAAGGGCTGCCACCCGTGGGCATGGCCGACATGTGGCCGCCCATGGCGCCGTGATCGGGAGGAGGATAGAGCCTTCCCTCGACGTGCCAGGCAAGGCCCACGCCGGTGCCCAGCGTCATGACCACGAGCGACCGAGGCTTTCCCCAGCCGCCGTATTCGAATTCGCCCACCGCGTGCGCCCGCGCATCGTTGTCGACCCAGGCAGGGACAGCCAACTTCTTTTCGATGGCGTCTGAGAGGTCGCACGATTCGAGGAAAGGGACCGTTCCGGCGGTGGTCACCACGCGGCGTTGATCGCGGTCGCAGAATCCGGGAACCGCCACACCGATTCCCACCAAGCTCTTACGATAGGGCTGCGCCACCTTGGCCAAAGCAGTACAGAACCGCTCCAGAGTGAAACCCGCCGTCTTGAGCTTGGTTAATACGTGAGTCTTCCCCGTCGCAGCATCCACCACGCCGATGCGGTAATGAGTGACGCCAAGGTCGATCCCTACCAGTAAACGGCTTTTGCTCATGGAGACCTTTTGCCTACTCCACAGTGGTAGATAGCCGCACGTACGCACTGCCCAGGCGCTCAATCAGGGCAAGCGTCAGGGCTTGCGGGACCAGCACGGACGTGAGGCCTTCCCAACCGTCAGGAACCGGCTCAATCTTGAGGGTCAGAAGCCGCTCGCTGTTTTCCACCGGCTCGCGGTCGACAACCAGGATCGCCTTGCCATGCTTCGCGACACAATCCCACGCCAAGCGGCGGCCCAATTCCGCCGTTCGGCCGAGTGCCAGAACCATGACGACGTGGCTGGAATCGACGTCCAGAAAAGGCCCGTGGCGGAATGATCCGCCGGAGTGTCCTTGCGCCCGCCAGGTGATCATCTCCCGGACACATAGTGCTCCCATCAGAGCTCCGCCGACGGCCGCTCCGCGACCCACAATCTCCAGCGTCTTGGCGCTGCGGCAGAACGCTTCCACCTCGTGGCGCCGTGCGAATGCCTGTTCGAGAGCCTGCGCAAAAGCCGTTTCTACCGGTGCAGCTTCCGTTTGCCATTTCTGGCCAAGGAGTTCAGCCGCCAGGATGGTCGAAACCGCCGCGCAGTTTATGTAGGACTTGGTGGCGTTGCCCTTTTCTTCTCCCGCCAGGAGCGGCAGCCGGATGTCCGCCGCCTTCCAACACGTGCTCTCCGGGAAATTGCAGATCAGGAGGCGCGGTGACTTCCCCGGCTGGCGGCACAGTTCGACCAACTCCGCGCTTTCACCGGAGGTCGTAATCAGGATCGGGCCCGCAACGGCGTCCCACGTGGAGAGGGCATAATGCAACCATTCACTCGCCTCGACTGCAAACGAGGGCCGGCCCGCCTGAGAGTATCGGGTGGCACCGGAGATCGACGAGCACAAGGAAGCCCCCATGCCCAGCCAGACAAGAGGCCGCCCGGCAGGGATGGCCTGCTTCACCCTTTCGAGTTCCGCCCGGATTTCGGCGTCGCTCGCGTATGCGCCAAGGACCTTTCCTAAACACGCAGCTTGCTCCATGCACTCGGCGCGGAAGATCTTCTTCATATCGAGATTGGAATTGATGTCCAAAGGGCTGTCGCTCCCATCTTAGGTTCGAACGATTTTCGCGAGGCACTCCGGGGTGCAAGGGTTGGCTGCCGCCGTTCGTCCGCGAGCCTATTCGCGGCTTCATCTCCCAAGACCCGCTAACAGACTGCCCAGCCACGGAAGTGGCCGGACAGACAGCGGCAGCCAGCCCTCTGCACCCCGGTTTACAGGCAGCGCACACATGGCGTGCTTTCAGGCCGTTTTAATAAACCAACTTCAACCCGAACTGAATATCACGCGGGTCGTTGGCGGACCCGATGACACCAAAGTTCCCCGTACCCGCCGAGGAATCCGGCAGGCCGAAGTTGGCATGGTTCAATGAGTTGAACGCTTCCGCGCGGAACTCCAAATGGACGCGGTCGCCAAAGTGGAATTCCTTATAGAGTGCGAGGTCGAGACCCACCATGCTGGGGCCGTCCAGGATGTTACGGCCCGAGTTCCCGAAGCGCGGCGTTCCGGCTGTCAAGGCGCTCTCCAACGACGCCGTGGTGAAGCAGTCGGTATTAAACCAGCTCGCTACGGTCTTGGCGCCGTCGCCCTGGCAAATCCGGTCAGGACGCGGGCTGGCGGAAGCGGTGTTGGAGTAATCTGAGGCCGAATAGACGGACACCGGGAAGCCCGACTGCAAGGAGAGAATACCCGAAGCATTCCAGTTCCCCAGAATCACATTCGCGACGCCCGGCCGGTTGAGGAAATGCTTGCCTTTCCCGACGGGTATTTGAGCAACTGAACTCAGGGCCAGGCGTTGCCGGACATCGCTGACGGACCGTGCGTAGTTCGCTTCAAAGTTGTTGCTGTCCTGCGGGAGGTTTCCACCCACTCCGTAGGACCCCTCGTTTCCTTCATTGTCGCTCATGCTCTTGGCCCACGTGTACGAGGCCAACAGCAAGAAGCCGCTCGAAAAACGTTTGGTGAGCTTCGCTTGCAAGGCGTTGTAGTTGGCGTTGGCATCGGCACTGAAATAGGCCAAGCTGTTGAAGTCGATGTAGGGCCGGCGTGGCTGCAAATCACCGGTGCCCGGCTCGGGCTGATTGCCATACATATGCAGGGCGTCCAAGTGGTTCGCACTGGTCCCCACGTAATCCACTTCCAACCCGTAGTCCCGGCTCAACTGTGATTGAATGCCGAAGCTCCACTCCTGGACGCGCGGCGTCACAAAATCGGGTGTCACCCAGAGAGCCGCATACTGCTCGTCGAGAAGCGGCACGGTGCCGGTCGCGAAAACGTTGGCGGTCGTCACCGGCACACCGCCTTGGGTCGGCGGGGCGCTTCCGAAACTGGTATTGAAGAGTTGCGTGGGAGCAAATACGGGATTGCCGCTGACAAATTCCTTCACGTTCAGGTTCGAGAGGTCGTAGAAAATGCCGTAGCCCGTGCGGATCACAAATTTGTCAGAAGCCGTGGGGCGCCACGTTATTCCGATACGCGGAGCCCAGTCGCGGCGGTCCGGGAAGACGAGTGTCTGCCGAGTGTGGCCCGTGAAGCCCATCTTCGACCGCTCGGCGGAACCGACGACCAGGCATTGCCCTGTGGCAGAGATCAGATTCGCGTGACTCGGGTCGTTGCAAAGCGCGTCATTCTCGGAATCCGGCAGGGCCGTCAGCAACGCCGCGTTCCCCGCCCCGGAAAAGGCAGGTCCCAGCGGCATGAAGCTGACGATGTTGTTTGCCTTGTCAATCGGGTTGCCCCGGTATTCGTAACGCAGACCCAGGTTGATGGAGAGGTTGGGACTGATCTTGAAATCGTCCTGCCCGAAGAAGCTCCAGAACGTGCTGCCTACCTGGTTGACGTCCTTATAGCCGAGGGAACGAGCGGCAAAGCTCGGGTAACCCTGCAGCAAGTCCGCCAGGTCGGAAATTCCGCCGGCATCCGCGGCTTCTC
>Ga0335069_10016690_pt1 | contig 10239 bp, 4 predicted proteins | sample Lox_Sample_11_FD_206714 | JGI IMG/M metagenome (GOLD analysis project Ga0335069, IMG submission 206714) | Soil microbial communities from Loxahatchee National Wildlife Refuge, Florida, United States - Lox_Sample_1.1 | ecosystem: Environmental > Terrestrial > Soil > Wetlands | place: USA: Florida...
AGAGCGACCTGTTCGGGCATATCGGCAAGCACTTCGGGGAAGAGGCCCGCTCGCGTTATCTGGAAATCTACGAGCAGCTGCGCAGCGAACTGGGCTATGCCGATTATCTCGGCGCGCTGGAGCGCTACCGGCTGGAGAAGCTGCGCGATCCGCGCTTCCTGGCAGTATCGAATTGGCTGATCGGATATCCGTTCCCGCAACGCCTGTATCCCGGCGCGCTCGACGTGGTGAAGCAGGCGCGGCGCTGGGGCAAAGCCGCAATACTTTCCGACGGTGACGCTGTCTTCCAGCCGCGCAAGGTGGATGGCTCGGGGCTATGGAAGGCGTTCGCCGGCAACGTGCTGATCTTCATCCACAAAGAGCAGGAGCTGGAGTGCGTGGAGCACTTCTATCCCGCAAAACACTACGTGATGGTCGATGACAAACTGCGGCTCCTGCAGGCGATCAAGGACATCTGGAAGGACCGCGTAACCACCGTGTTTGTGCAACAGGGCCATTATGCGCACGACAAGAAAGCCATTGCGCAATATCGTCCGGCCGACTTCAGCATTCGCAAGATCAGCGACATGCTTCAGATGAAGCGGGCCGACCTGCTGCAGACGAAACGAGCCGCGTCGCAGGGCGCGTGACTGGAGAATTGCCGTGAAAGCTACTCAGAAATTGCACGACCTGGGCCAGAGCCTCTGGCTGGATAACATTACCCGCACGATGCTGGATAACGGCACGCTGAAACGCTACATCGACGAGCTGTCGGTCACCGGCCTCACCTCGAACCCGACCATTTTCGACCACGCCATGAGAAAGGGCGACGCCTACAACGACGATATGGCGCGCCTGATGTCGTCGGGCATGTCGACGGAAGACGCGTTCTTCGAGATGGCGATCGCCGACTTGCGGCGCGCCGCCGATCTGTTCGCTCCTATTCACGACCGCACGGCGACAGTGGATGGCTGGGTTTCGCTGGAAGTCTCGCCGCTGCTGGCGTACGACGCTAAGGCCACGGTCGCGATCGCAAAGAAGCTGCACGACAAGGCCGAGCGGCCGAATCTCTTCATCAAGATTCCCGGTACGCCGGAAGGCCGGTTCGCCATTGAGGAGGCGATCTTCGCCGGTGTCTCGGTGAACGTTACGCTGCTGTTCGATCGCAATCACTACATGGGAGCGGCGGATGCTTACATGCGCGGACTCGAACGGCGCATTGACGCCGGGCTGAGCCCCGATGTGCGCTCGGTGGCATCGCTGTTCATCAGCCGCTGGGACAAGGCGACCATGGACAAGGTTCCCGCCGAACTGCGCGACAGGCTGGGACCGGCAATCGGTACTCAGGCGTACAAGGCGTATCGCGATGTGCTGGAGTCCGACCGTTGGCAGCGGCTGGAGGGTTTGGGAGCGCGTCCGCAGCGGTTGCTGTTCGCCAGCACCGGAACCAAGGATCCGAAAGCGTCGGATGTGTTTTACATCGATCAGTTCGCTGCGCCGAACACGATTAACACCATGCCGGAAGAGACGCTGCTGGCGTTCGCAGACCACGGAGAAGTGGAGCGCGCGATCTCGCGCGATGGTGGCGATTGCGAGCAGACGCTGATGGCGTTCTCGCGCGCGGGCGTCGACATTACGGGGCTCGCGGCCGATTTGCAATCCGACGGCGCGAAGTCGTTTGTCGATTCGTGGAAGGACTTGCTGGAATCGATTGAGAGCAAGAGCAAGGCACTGAAGTAGCTGCGAGCTACGAGCTGCGAGCTTCGAGCGGTACGGCTTTACGGTGCCGAAGTGCGCAGCGAAGTTATGGGGTGGAGCACGCCTTCAGGCGTGCAATTTGACTGCACAGAGTGCGCTGCGCTTTAGCGGCTGAGGTAAGGCTTACCTCAGCGGCTGAAGCCGGCTTCTTGATGGTTGTGGTAATGCACCGCTGAAGCGGTGCTCCACCCAAAACATCTTAAGACAGCGACCAGCAATAAACAGCACCCAGCAATTTCTTGGAGTACAGGAGCAATCATGCCCGAAGCCAAAATGACCGCCCAGCGCCCCATCGACACCCCTGCCTGGAAAGATCTGCAGGCGCATTACGAGAAGATGAAGAACGTACAGCTCCGGCAGCTATTTGCCGATGACCCACAACGTGGGACTCGCCTCACGGCCGAGGGCGTTGGCTTGTATCTGGACTACTCCAAGAACCGCGTCACCGACGAAACCATCAAGCTGCTGATCGAGTTGGCACGGGAGCGCGGCGTGGAGGCCCGGCGCGACGCGATGTTCCGGGGGGAGAAGATCAACATCACGGAAAAACGCGCCGTGTTACACGTTGCCCTGCGCGCGCCGCGCGGGACGAAGATCGAGGTCGATGGCAAGGACGTCGTTCCCGAAGTGCATGCGGTGCTGGATGCCATGTCGAAGTTCGCCGATCGCGTGCGCAGCGGCGAGTGGAAGGGCCACACCGGCAAGCGCATCAAGAACGTGATCAACATAGGCATCGGCGGCTCGTATCTTGGCCCCGAGATGGCCTACATCGCGCTGCGCGACTTCACCGACCCGTCGATGAGCTTTCGCTTCGTGGCCAACGTCGATGGCGCGGCCTTCACCGATGCCACGCACGACATCGATCCCGCCGAGACGCTGTTCATCCTGTCATCGAAGACCTTCACCACACTGGAGACCATGACCAACGCCGCGACCGCCCGCAAGTGGATCGTCGATTCGCTGAAGAGTGAAGCTGCCGTGGCCAAACACTTCGTCGCCGTCTCGACCAATGCGGAAGGCGTGGAGAAATTCGGCATCGACACGGCAAACATGTTCGGCTTCTGGGACTGGGTCGGCGGACGTTACTCGATGGACTCGGCGATCGGGCTCTCGACCATGATCGCCGTCGGCCCCAAGAACTACGAGGAATTGCTGGCCGGCTTCCACGACATGGACGAGCACTTCCGCACCACGCCGCTGGAGAAGAACTTGCCGGCGCTGATGGGGCTTCTGACAGTGTGGTACAACAACTTCTTCGGCGCGCAGACCGTCGGCATCATGCCGTACGCCGACAACATGAAGCGCTTCCCTGCTTACCTGCAGCAGCTGCAGATGGAAAGCAACGGCAAGCACGTCGACCTCGACGGGAATCACGTCGAGTGGCAAACCGGCCCGATCATCTGGGGCGAGCCGGGCACCGACGGCCAGCACTCGTTCTATCAGCTCATCCATCAGGGTACGAAGCTGATCCCGTGCGACTTCATCGCCTTCTGCCAGCCGCTGAGCCCACAGCACGAGATGCACGATCTGCTGATGTCCAACGTCTTCGCGCAGGCTGAGGCGCTGGCGTTCGGCAAGAGTGCCGAGGAGCTCAAGGCGGAAGGTTCGCCCGATTTCCAGACGCCGTTCCGCGTCTGCGAAGGCAATCGGCCGACGAACACCATCCTGGCGGACAAGCTCACGCCGCGTGCGTTGGGCACGCTGGTCGCGCTCTATGAGCACAACGTCTTCACCCAGGGCGCGGTGTGGAACATCGACTCCTTCGATCAGTGGGGCGTGGAGCTGGGCAAGGTGCTGGCCAAGCGCATCATCCCTGAGTTGGAGAGCGCGGCGCCGCCGGCGTTGAAGCATGACAGCTCGACGAATACGCTGATCAAGCGGTATCGCGCGGCGCTGGGCAGGAAGAACTGATTCGTGGGGGAACTGCCCCGCCCTAGCCAAAAGACGGCTAGAACGGGGCACCCATGTTGATGTGCGAGGACCTTCGCGACGGACAGGCATGAACGCAGCTTCCGCAAAACCCGATCCGCAGGCCGGCTTGAAGAAAGAAGCCGGGGAGTACGCCGCCCGCTACATCCAGTCCGGCATGACTGTTGGATTGGGTACCGGTTCGACCGCGATCTTCTTCATCCGCCGCATCGGCGAGTTGCTCAAGACGGGCGAACTGAAGGACATCGTCGGCTTCGCTACCTCGCGCGCCTCGTGGGACGCCGCAGTCGAACTGAAGATTCCGATGCTCCCCGAGGACCTGCCGAAGAACATCGACGTCACCATCGACGGCGCCGATGAAGTCGATCCCCAACTCAACCTGATCAAGGGCGGCGGCGGTGCGCTGCTGCGGGAGAAGCTGGTGGCCCAGGCATCGGCGCGCGAAATCATCATCGTCGATGAAAGCAAAATGTCGCAGCGCCTGGGTACGCTGCATGTACTACCTGTGGAAGTATTGCCCTTCGGATGGCGATCGCAGGCGCGTTTTCTGCAGGCGCTGGGTGCGAAGTATGTTGTCCGGCAGGATTCCGCGGGCAAAGAATATCGCACCGATCAGGGAAACCTGATTTTGGATTGCGACTTCGGGCCGATTGCCGATGTAGCCCGGCTTGCGCGGGAGTTGGAAACCCGCGCGGGCATTGTTGAACACGGGCTGTTTCTGGGTTTGACCGACACCTTGATTGTCGCGAGCGCGAGCGGGGTCCGCGAAATAACTCCGAGGTGAATAGTACCAGGCAGTTCCCAAGCGCGGCGCGAACACAGACAGCCGCTGTAAATCTTTCCCCTGTAGATTCCCGATTTGTCGCTGATTTCCTGCTTTGCAACAAATTGCAACAAAAAGATAGTACTAGCCGTGGTAGTACACTGCATGCGCATTTAGCCTTGTCGGCTTATGCCGCACCTACTCAGGGTTTTGCGTTTGCTCGTTCTGGCGTTGTTTGCAGTCGTACTGACATCCACCTGTGTTTTGGCTCAGACCGACCTGGGAGCTGTGCAGGGGCGCGTACAGGACCAGCAAGGCCGCGCCATTCCGAATGCATCGGTGACGTTGCGCAATCCCTCCAGCAGTTTCAATCGAACGCTGCAGACGGACAGTTCGGGAAACTATTCCTTTCTAGGCGTGCCGCTGACCGGCAGCTACGTGTTGACCGTCAATGCGCCGCAATTCAAACCAGTTGAACAGAAGGATATTATGCTGCGCGCCGGAGGCACCGCCGTATTCAATTTCACTTTGACCGTTTCCGGCGAAAACACCGAGGTGAATGTTTACGGCACGACGGCAACCGTGCCGACCGAGTCGAACCAGGTTTCGACCCGCCTCAGCCAGGACAAGATCGAGTCCACTCCGGTCTTCGAACGCAAGATCACCACATTGCCGCTGTTGAATTCCTCGGTGCGGCCATCGCAGACCACGGGCGACCTGTTTCTGAATGAGACCCTGTTCGTCATCAATGGAACCGGCCGCCGTCAAACTACTTACGAACTCGACAACACCACGGCCAACGACATGTGGGGACGGCAGACGATGTTTGCCGGCATACCCTTCTCCGCGGTGCAGGAATTCACCGTGTACACCAACGCCAGTTCGGCCGAGTGGGGATGGAACGCAGGCACGGCGGTGAATGTGGTCACCCGCTCGGGATCGAATGACTGGCATGGCGACTTTGTAGGCATGGGCAGCCCGGCATTCGCCAACGCCAGCACTCCTTTGGCCGCCAAGCCCGAGCAACTCACGCTGGCGCAGGGCAGTGGCATGTTGTCTGGTCCAATCGTCAAGGACAAAACCTACTTCATGGTGTCGGGCCAGTACACCGATCAGAACCGGCCCGCCGTCATCACTTCGCCGGTCGATCAGGGCGCAGTTTATAACGGTACGTTTGGCCAGACGCTTTTCCTGGCGCGCCTGGACCAGCAGTTGACGCAGAGCAACCGGCTCATGCTGCGTGCGAATTTCGATCGTTTCAGCGACAGCAACCCGCAGGATGCAGTGAGCGGCGTGAGCCTGCCCACGGCCGCCCGGGTATTTACGCGCAACACCTACCAGGTGGAAGTGGACGACGACGCCATCATCAATAGCAACACTGTGAATGATGCGCGCTTCGAGTTTCTGCTGGGCGATCCCATCACCCAGTTCCAGCCCGTGGACTTGAGCACGCAGGTGTTCGTCTCCGGCTACTACACGTATGGTGAGTCGCGCATCGCGAACTTGATGAACCATCAGTATGAATGGGCCGACACGTTGAGCATGAGCCGTGGCAAGCATCAGCTGAAGTTCGGCTTCGACGTGATGAACTCCTCCTCCGGCGGCTTCGGACAGGAGTTTGGAGCGGGTTACATTGATGGGCGCTTCCAGATCAATCCGCTGTATAAGATGATTCCGATTACAACTTTGCTCACCTACAATCCCGCGCTGGCGCCCCCGGGCTCAGCGCCGGGCGCACCCCCGATTGCGCTCAACTTCACGCAGTCGTTCGGCAATCAGAACTACCACATCACCGACACGCTGTATGGACTGTTCGCGCAGGACAACTGGCACATCCTCCCGAACCTGAACCTCAATCTCGGCTTGCGCTGGGATGGCGAGACCTTCACCGGGCAGAATGCCCTGTTTTCGCCCCGTGTCGGATTCGCCTGGAAGCTGCCGAACAGCGATACCGTCATTCGCGGCGGATACGGCATTTATTACTCGGAGGAACGCACCGATTTGTATGCCAGCGCAGCGCTCGGAGGACCGGCTGGAGCCTTTACTTATACAGCGGTGCCCGGCGGCCTGGGATTTCCGTCGACCTTCGGGCCAATTAGTTTTCCCCCGGGTGCGACCCTGCCGGCCCGCAACATCACTATCCTCTCCGGACAGTGCAATTACCTGAACCAGTTCCTGCCGGTTAATCAACTGCACTACTGCGATAACAACTTCCAGAACCCCTACACGCAGCAGTGGAACCTTGGGTTTGAGCATGACATCGGCAGCAACTGGCTGCTCTCGCTGGACTATATCGGCTCGCACACGATCCACATTGAGCAGCCTGTCGATTTGAATGCGCCCTCGGGGTTCACCCGCACTAAGCCCGGTCAGACGCGTTCCGTCTCGGCGGCCAATGCCACCCGGCCTATTGTGCCCGTTCCCGGTGGATATCAGCAGGTGCTGCAGTACGTGAACGACGGCGCGGCCTGGTACGACGGCCTCCAGGTCAGGGTCACCAAGCAGCTCACTCATCACGTTTCGCTGCTGGCGACCTACACCTGGTCGCACGATATCAACACTGTCGAGTGGGACGGCACGCAGCAAGCCCCGAACGATTACAGCTGTCTGGTGGTTTGCGAAAAGGCGACCAGCTTGCTGAACCAGACCAATCGCGCGTCGGTGAGCGCCACCTATAGCTTGCCGTGGGGCTTCATGCTGTCGGGTTGGATGGAGGCGGCTTCGGGATTCCCCATTAATGTCACCACGGGCGTCGATAACAACGGCGACGGCAACAACACCGATCGCCCTGTGATCAACGGGGTGCTGATCGGGCGTGACGCCGGGACGGCGCCGGCGACCTATGAATTCAATTTCGCGCTGCAGAAGTCGATCCGGATGACCGAGCGCTCCAGCCTGATCCTGCGCGCCGAGTCCTACAACACAACGAATCACCTGAACCTGTACAGCCTGAACGGCGTCTACGGCAACGCCGCTAGCGGCCTTCCGGTGTCGACGTTCGGCACCCCCCAAGGCGGCTTGGCCAATGTCGGCCCGCCGCGCCTGATGCAGTTCCTGGCGCGGATTGTGTTTTAGTAAGATTTCACCTTAGTGAGATTTCACCACGGAGGCACGGGGATCACGGAGTTTTGTGGTCTTTTGCCTCCGAATTTTGAGGTTATCGAACCCACTCGTAATGCGTAAAATTCCAAAACGCTCCGTGCCCTCCGTGTCTCCGTGGTGAAATCTCGTCTTCTCATCGTGTTTCCTGGCTTTCAACGGGTCTTCGCCTGCGCAATTTTTCTACTGCTCTTGTCGTGGACGGTGGTGGCGCAGTCCGCATCGGCGCGGGGGACCATCGGCGGGACCGTCACCGACCCGCAAGGCAATGCCGTGGCCGGGGCACAGGTCACGATCCGCAGCGCCGACTTTACCTCGGAACGTACCCTGACAACGTCGGACACCGGCAATTTCACTGCGGCGCTCCTGAATCCCGGAGCTTATACCGTCGCGGTGAAGGCCCCGGGCTTCGCCCTTAAGAAACCTGCCAGAGTTACTCTCGGCGTGGGTAGCAGCGTTCAACTAACCATTCAGTTAGGAGTCGCCGGCACATCTCAGAATGTAACCGTGACTGGGCATGGCCCGACCGTGGAGGGCAACACCCTACCCCCAGCCATCAACAAAGAGGCGCCGCAGGTGAGCAACACGCTCGCGGGTCTGACCGTGACGTACCTGCCGAACCGCGACCGCGATTTTACCCAGTTCGGCCAGCTTGCCGCGGGCGTCCAACCGTCGCCCAACTATTCCGGTCTTATTGTCGATGGCCAGCGGCCCAGCTACTTCAGCGCGGCGGTCGATGGCGTGGACTTCACCGATCCGCTCCAGGGCGGCGAGCGTGGCTCGCGCGACGGCTCGCTTTTCTTCCCGCAGACGATCGTCCGAGAATTCCAGGTGGTTCATGCGGGAGCGACGGCCGAAGTCGGAGGCACCAACGCCGGCTTCGTCAATGTCGTCACCAAGGAAGGCAGCAATAAATATCACGGCGAGGCGTTCTACATCGGACGCCCCTCGGCGCTGACCTCCAGCGACGCCTTCGGCCATTCGCTCGACAACACGCAAAACGAGTTTGGCGGCTCAATCGGCGGCCCGATCACGAAGAACAAATCCTATTTCTATGTCGGCGCCGAGCAGGACTACCTCAACATTCCCTACTGGACGCAGTTCGAGCCGCAACCGCCGGGGACAGTCGTACCGCCGGCACTCGCCGGCTTGCAGCAACAGATCGTGGGCAAGAGCGACCCGACTTCGGTGTTCGCGCGCACGGACTTTCTGCTCAACAAGAACAACACGCTGAACCTGGAGTTCAACTTCAACCGGGTGAACTCCACCAATATCGATGACGGCTCGACGCGCAGCATTGCGCCCATCGACAACGCGGCCGCCCTGACGGGCGACAGCTACTGGGTGCGCGGCAACCTGACGACGCTGTTCGGCTCCAACAAGGTCAACCAGTTTCTGGCGCAGTGGGCGCAGGACCAGCGCACGCTCACGCCGAACTCGACCGGGCCGGAGTTTGTGATCAACGGCTTCGGCGTGCTCGGCGGCAGCTCGATTGCGAACGAGTCGTACACCTCGAACATCAATCACTACAGCGACGATTTCGCCATCACGCATGGCAGCAGCGTGATTCACTTTGGCGTGGACTTCGGCTACAGCCCCGCGAGCCTGCGGCACGAAGCCAATCTCAACGGGCGCTTCGATTTCGATTCACTGGCGGACTATCTGGCGGTCGATCCCCGCCGCTATCAGCAGACCTTCGCGGTTGGCAACGACATCTACAACGGCGCCGTAAAGGAGCTTGGCATGTACATCGATGCCAAGCTGCCGGTGACGAAGACGCTCACGGTTACCGCGGGGCTGCGCTGGGATGCCCAGTGGAACCCGCAGCCGTCGAATCCCAACGCGGCAATCAGCCAGACGACGTCCGTCCCGAACGATCTGAGCCAGTGGCAGCCGCGCCTGGGCTTGGCATGGAATCCGGCCTCGAAGACGGTTGTGCGGCTTTCGGCGGGACTCTACGACGCGCCCACACCGGCGTACTTCTACCAGCGCGTCTTCACCGACAACGCGCTCAATACCGTGGTTGCCGACAGTTACTTCGACCCGCAGATTCTGCCGCTGGTCGCCGCGGGCGGCCAGTATCGCTCGCTAACTGCGCCGCCGGCGGGACTGACGACGCCGGCGGCGCTCGTGGTCGGCATCTCGCCCGACTTCCGCAATCCGCGATCATTCCAGGTGGCCGGCAGCGTCGAGCAGCAGCTCACGCCCAAGATTTCGCTGACCGCGGGCTACGTCCACAACAGCACCTGGGACCTGCAACAGCTGCTGGATAGCAATCTCTTCCCGCCGACCTACGACGCGAATGGACTGCCGGTCTTTCCCACGGCGCGGCCGAGTCCGTCGGTTGGACAGTTGCTGGTCAACGACTCATCCGCCCATTCCACATACGACGGCATGACGGTGACCGCGAACTTCCAGCTTCCGCATCGTTCGCAGCTTTCCGCCAATTACACGCTGGCGCGGGCGCTCGACGACAACTCCAACCTGGGGCCATTCACGCTGGTCTCCGCGCTGAATCCGTTCAACCTCGCGGCTGACGCGGGCTACTCGTCGTTCGACATCCGCAACAGTTTCAACCTGAGCGCCATCACCAACCTGCCGCTCGGCTTCAAGTTCAACCCGATCCTGGTGGCGCGCTCCGGCCTGCCGTATACGCCGCTCATCGGCTTCGATCTGCAGAATGACGCCAACGACTGGAACGACCGCGCCAT
>Ga0335069_10016691_pt1 | contig 10239 bp, 10 predicted proteins | sample Lox_Sample_11_FD_206714 | JGI IMG/M metagenome (GOLD analysis project Ga0335069, IMG submission 206714) | Soil microbial communities from Loxahatchee National Wildlife Refuge, Florida, United States - Lox_Sample_1.1 | ecosystem: Environmental > Terrestrial > Soil > Wetlands | place: USA...
CGCCTTGACCACCGGATCGTAAGCCTTGACCGTGATGATGCGGGTGCTCATGTGATCCTGCACCAGCGCCGTCAGGTCGTTCTTCAGGATGGCCTGGATGATGTCCTCCAGGCTGATGACCCCGACCAGCCTGTCGTTCATCACGACCGGCAGGCCCGAGATGCGCCCGATCCGCAGGGTTTCCAGGATGGCGGCCATGTGGGCCCCCGGGCTGGTGATCTTGACGTCCCGCGTCATCGTCTCGGAAATCTTCAGGTCGTAGGAGAGCTCCTCGACCCGGCTGATCTCCCGGGCGTCCTGGTCGGTGATGACGCGGCCCTGCTTGCTCTGGAGGCTAGGCATTGTTCGAGGAAGGGATCATCGCCTCCGAACTTCTCAGGCCGGCGCCGTACAGGCGCCCGCACAGTTCGAAGGTGCCGAAGGGACTGGTGATCAGCGGGATGCCCTCCTGGCTGGCCAGTTCCACGATCTCCGGTTGGGGGAGCTTGCCGCGCACGAAAACGATCGCGCAGACGTCCGCCATCTGGGCGGTGCGGACGACCTGGATGTTGCACAGGCCGGTCAGCAGCACGGCCTCCGGCTTGATCGACGAGAGCACGTCGCTCATCAGGTCCGCCCCGCAGCCGCCTTTGACCTCCCGGTCCAGGGCAACCTGCGGGGTGAGAACGGTTCCATTGACGATCTTGACGATTTCATTTACGTTCATCGACTACGAGAGCTCCATCCTACCTCTGCGCCCGCCCACCCGGCGTGGTAAAAAGCCGGTCGGGGAGACGGCTCACGAGGTCCTTTGATCCTGAGTTTTTTGGCACAGTGGAATGTAATTGGAAACCGATAAAGGCGATGATTACGTCACCGGTCCACAAGACCAAGATTGCTGTGGATTGTATAACAGAGTGCCCGAGCAGTCAAATATCAGATTTGTATATACTTGTTCCTCCGCCGCCGGGCGATTCGCCCTGCTTCGGAAATATGCTACAATGCGGGTCAATCACGCAAGGGAGCGAAGTATCTTATGAAGAATGTCATTCAGCCGGTCAAAGGCACCCGCGATTTCTACCCCGAGCAGATGGCCCTGCGGACGTGGCTCTATGGCGCCGTCCGGAAGGTCTCGGAATCCTTCGGTTACCAGGAGTGGGAAGCCCCGCTGCTCGAGACCCTGGACCTGTACGCGGCCAAGTCGGGCGAGGAGCTGGTCAAGAAGCAGTCCTACGTCTTCACGGATCGCGGCGGGGACGAGATCACCCTGCGCCCCGAGCTGACCCCCTCGCTGGCGCGGATGGTCGCCCAGAAGCAGAACGAGCTGGCCTTCCCGCTGCGCTGGTGGTCGTTCGGCCCCTTCTGGCGCTACGAGAAGATGCAGAAAGGCCGCAGCCGGGAGTTCTTCCAGTGGAACATCGACATGCTGGGCGTCAACTCGCCCGAGGCGGACGCCGAGCTGGTGGCCGTCGCGGCGGCCTTCCTGAAAGCCGCCGGCCTGTCGCCGGCCCAGGCGCGCATCCTGGTCAACAACCGCCGCTACATGGACGGCGAGTTCGCCGCCCTGGGGATCGGCCCGGAGCTGAAAGCCGAGGTCTCCGGCCTGGTGGACCGGAGGACGAAGATGGAGCCCGACGCCTGGGACGCCTACGCCCTCGAGATCGGCCTGAACAGGAAACAACTGGACGGGCTCAAGTCCCTACTGGCGGACGGGGAAGGCTGGCGCAAATCCGACGAGCTGGCGCGGCTCTTCGCCGCCCTGGAGGCGCTCGGCGCCCGGGAGTATGTGGAGTTCGACCCGAACATCATGCGCGGCCTGCTCTATTACACCGGGACCGTCTTCGAGGCCTTCGACGTCTCCGGCAGCGTGCGCCGCGCCATCCTGGGCGGCGGGCGCTACGACAACCTGCTGGCCGACGTGGGCGGGGAGCCGCTCGGCGGCGTGGGCTTCGCCATGGGCGACGTGGTCATCGGGGTCATCCTGCAGGAGCTCGGCCTGGTCCCGCCCCTGCCGGTCGCCCCGGCCTCCGTCCTGGTGACGGTCTTCTCCCCCGAGCTGGCGGCGGACTCGTATGCCCTGTCCGCCGAGCTGCGCCGGGCGGGCTTGAACGCCGCCTGTTATCCCGAGGCGGCCAAGCTGCCCAAACAGTTCAAGTTCGCCGACCGGATGGGGATGAAGGCCGTCCTGGTCCTGGGGCCCGACGAAGCCGCGGCCGGGAACGTGACGCTGAAGAATCTGATCGAGGGCACCCAGGAAACATTGCCGCGGCCCAAGGCGATCGAGGCGGTCAAGCGCCTCCTTGAAAGCCGCCAACCCTGATGGTATAATCCGCCCGCCTGTGCAATGAACAGGTCCATGGTGGGCGTAGCTCAATGGCGGAGCGTCTGACTGTGGATCAGAAGGCTGTGGGTTCGACCCCCATCGCCCACCCCAAAGACTCCCTCTTCAGGGAGTCTTTTTCGTATCGGAAGCAACCCCGATTCCCAAACGACGAGCCCCTCAGTTTCGTTCAACGGGTCCTTATGTTACTGATCCTTGCATAAGTTTCTAAACTATGGTTAGATGGGGTTCATGACCCCGAAAGAGAAAACGGATTGGAAAGTAGAACGACGGAAACGAGCCTGGGCCTTGCATGAATCTGGCTGGCAGCAAAACGAAATTGCTGATGCATTGGGTGTCACACGCGGAGCCGTCAGCCAGTGGATTAAACGGGCCCAGGAAGGTGGTGTTGAAGCCCTGAACACACCACCGAGAACAGGACGGCCAGTGCGACTCAGCCAGGCAGATCGGCGCCGGTTGGTGAAGATGCTGGCGAAGGGAGCAGAAGCTTTTGGGTTTCGGGGTGCGGTGTGGACGAATCCGCGCGTTGCTAAACTGATCCAGGGAGAGCTGGGTGTACGGTACCACCCCGCCCACGTCAGCCGCATTCTCAAGGAGTTGGGCTGGACACCCCAGAAGCCATTGGTGCAGGCCAAACAGCGCAAGCCAGAAGAGATCGAACGTTGGTGGCAGGAACGCTGGCCGGAGCTCAAAAAAAGGCCTGCAAAGAAGGGCGAATCATCGTCTTCATAGACGAATCCGGGTTCTACTTGTTGCCCATGGTGGTGCGCAGCTATGCACCTCGGGGTCTGACGCCGATCTTGAAAGAATACTTGTTGCGCGATCATCTGGCGACCATTGCCGGGATCACCCCCCAAGGGAAATTGTTCTTGAAAGCTTATGAACATCCCATTTCTTCCGAGGAGGTGATTGAGTTCTTGAATTATCTGCAACGCCAGATCCCGGGTTTGCTGCTCGTGATTTGGGATGGGAGTCCCATCCATCGATCCAAGAGGATCAAGGCTTACCTCTCCGATGGAGCTGCACACCGACTTCATCTGGAACGCTTTCCAGGATATGCTCCAGAATTGAACCCCACCGAGTGGGTCTGGAGCTACATGAAAGTTGACCTGGCGAATGTGGCCTGCGATATGCTGCCCGAGCTCGCACAGTATCTTCATCAATCGAAACGAAGGTTGCAACATAGACCCGATTTGATCCAATCGTTCATTCAATTCGTAGGCTACCAAGTTTAGATATTTATGCAACTATCAGTAGAAAGAAATTGTTATGGCCGGTAAATACACGCCGCTCGAAAAATACCTGTCCGATCTACCCGCGTCGACCCACTCGATCCGCCTCACTTTCGGGCAGATCGAAACAATCCTGGCCGGCAGGCTGTCTCCGTCCGCCTATGAAGATAGGCGCTGGTGGGACCACGCGACCGAGGCCAACCACGTCAGTCCGCGGGCCTGGGCGAACGCCGGCTGGAACGTCGGGGACCTGGACGTCGCCGGGGAGTGGGTAAAGTTCGTCCGCGCCCGCTAGGCGGTCGGCTCCCCGCCTGGACCAGCAGACTCCCTTCGGGGAGTCTGCTTTTTCCCCGGCGAGGAGAAAACCGCCGGATGGGGTTACATATTCAACAACGAAAGGCCAACATGTCGTTTTCAGCGAACGATCGTTCCAAAGAGTTTCAGCGAAAGTATGGACCCTGGGCAGTCGTGGCGGGCGCCTCGGAAGGACTGGGCGCCGCCTACGCCGAGGCGCTGGCCCGGCGGGGGTTGAACCTGGTCCTGGTGGCCCGCCGCCCGGACGTGCTCCGGGAGCTGGCCGCCCATTTGACCCGGGAATACAAGATCGAGGTCCGGACACTGGTGCTGGACCTGGCGCAGCCCGAGTCGGCCGGACGGATCGTCCGGGAAACGGAGAAACTCCAAGTCGGGCTGCTGGTCTACAACGCGGCCTTCTCGGCCGTGGGTCCCTTCCTCGACCGGCCGCTCGACGACCACTTGAAAGAGGTCGACACCAACGTGCGCACGCCGCTCGGGCTGGTCGAGGCGTTCGGCAAGCGCATGCTTGCGGCTGGCCACGGCGGGATCATCCTGATGACCTCGTTGAGCGCCTTCCAGGGCTCGGCCTACATTTCCACCTACAGCGCCACCAAGGCCTTCAACCTGGTCCTGGCCGAAGGGCTGTGGGAGGAATGGCGGCGGGGCGGGGTGGACGTGCTGGCCTGCGTCGCCGGGGCCACCCGCACACCCAATTACCTGGCCAGCTCCCCGCAGCGGACGGGCGGCCTGGGCGATGCCACCCTTGCGCCCCAGGTCGTCGCCGCCGAAGCCCTGCAGGCCCTCGGCCGGCAGCCGTCCGTCATCCCGGGGCGGGTCAACCGCCTGTCCAGTTTCGTCATGCGCCACCTGCTGCCGCGCGGGGCGGCGGTGCGGGTCATGGGTTCCGTCCTGCGCGGCATGTATGTTCGCGACCATCCCGATCGATCGGAGACAAAGCCATGAAGAACAATCCTGTTCCCTTCCGCCAGCGCCGGCTCGACTGGCTCTTCGTCGCATTCTTCCTCGTCAATTTCTTCTTCATCACCTACGTGGTCGACCTGGAGCAGTTGGTCATCCCGGACCCCGCCCAGTACCGCCAGCCGGCCTGGCCGCCGGCGACCATGTTGAAGGTCATCCACGCCTACGGCTCCACCTACGACCCGCTCCTGATGGCCCGCCCGCAGTGGTGGAAGGACACCATCTGGCTGGACGTCCTGTTCTACGGCCCCTTCTACGCCGTCGCGATCTACGCCTTCCTGCGCGGCCGTGAATGGATCCGCATCCCGGCCATCTTCTACTCGGGGATGATGTTCGCGGACGTCTTCATTATCCTGGGGGAGGAGATTGCCGGTCCGCACGCCAGCCCGCACATGCCGATAGTCTTCGCCCTCAACCTGCCCTGGCTGCTCCTGCCGATCCTGCTGACGGCCAGGCTGTGGAGGGAGCATCCCTTCGCGGCCGCCGCTCCCCAGCCGGAGTTGCAGGCCTTCGGGAGTCCGTCGGGGAAGGCCGAAAACGTCGTCCCGGGCGGCTACGAACCGTGATTCATCCCGCCGGGGCGTCTTTTCGACGAGGGCCTCCCTTCGGGGGATGAAACGGCCGGCGTTTCTAATTCAGGATTAACGTTTGCCCCGGCAAAGCGGGTATACTACAAGGTACTGCGCAAGGTTTCGAAGCAGGCTTCGGGTTTCCCCCCGCAGATCGACGCTGAGATTACCGGTTTGTACATCAAGCAGCATTTGCTATTACAGGTTCCCATTACAGGTATCCCATGACAAATCTCTTCGAATCGACCGGCACGGTCAAATCCTCCCTTTCTGCACAAAATTACATTGCTTCCGGCGAGATCTCGACCATCGTCTTCCTGTCCGAGAAGCTCGGGAAGCCGCTCCTGGCCGAAGGCCCGGCCGGGGTCGGCAAGACCGAGCTGGCCAAGGCCATCGCCGGGGCCTCGGGCCGTGAGCTCATCCGCCTGCAGTGTTACGAGGGCCTGGACGAGTCCAAGGCGCTCTACGAGTGGGAATACTCTAAGCAGCTCCTCTACACCCAGCTCCTGCGGGACAAGCTCAACGACAACCTGGGCAAGGCCAACACCCTGGCCGAGGCGGCCGACCGCCTGGCCCGTGAGGAGGACGTGTTCTTTTCCAACCGCTTCCTGCTCCAGCGTCCCCTCCTGCGGGCCATCCTGAGCGAGCAGCCGGTAGTCCTGCTGATCGACGAGATCGACCGGGCGGACGCCGAGTTCGAGGCCTTCCTGCTCGAGATCCTGAGCGACTTCCAGGTCAGCGTGCCCGAGCTGGGCACCCTGTCTGCCAAACACCGCCCGTTCGTCGTCCTGACCTCCAACAATACCCGCGAGCTTTCCGAGGCGCTCAAGCGGCGCTGCCTGTACCTGTTCATCAATTACCCGACCCTGGAGGAAGAGCTGGCGGTGGTCCGCCTGAAGGTCCCGGACCTGAATCCCAAGCTGGCCCGCCAGGCGGTGGAATTCGTCCAGCGCCTGCGCAAGGCCGACCTGCGCAAGTCCCCCTCGATCAGCGAAACGCTCGACTGGGCGAACGCCCTGGTTTCCCTGAACGCCTCCAACATCGAGAAGGACACCCTCGAGGACACCCTGTCGATCCTGCTCAAGCACGAGACAGATCTGCAGAAGGCCCGGCGGCAGTTCGTCGACCCGCCTCCACCCCCGGCGCCCCGTCCCAGCCTGAGCGACCGGAACCTGAGCCATTTCTCCGGGAATTGACCCGGCCCTGTCGTCGGATCAGGAGATCAACGGTATGGAATCCCGCATCTTACAGTTAGTTTCCGCGTTGCGCGCCAGCGGGGTGCGCGTCTCCCTGGCCGAAAGCACCGAAGCCTTCTCGGCGGTCGACCTGATGGGAATCCACGATCGCGAACACTTTCGCCTGTCCCTGCGCTCGACCCTCGTCAAGGACGTGCGTGACCTGCCGACCTTCGACAAGCTCTTCCCCTTGTTCTTCAACACCGACCAGCCGCCCCTGATGGGCGGGAACGCCATGGATGGGCTGACCCCCGAGGAAGCCCAAATGCTGGCCGAGGGCCTGCGCCAGTTCACCCAGGAGCTGCGCGAGTTGATGGAGCGCATGCTGAGCGGCGAGCCGCTCTCGGAGGGGGAGCTGGACATGCTCGCCCAGATGTCGGGCCTGGACCAGGCCTCCGACCCGCGCTACCAGGAATGGCTGACCCGGCGCATGCTGCGCCTGATGCAGTTCCCGGAGGTGCAGCAGGCCATGCAGGAGCTCCTGGCTCTGCTGGCCGAGCTGGGCATGGACCCCGAGCGGCTCGAGCAATTGCGCGGCCTGGTCGGGCAGAATATGCAGGGGATCGAGAACCAGGTGATCGCCTGCGCCCGCGAGCGGATCGTCGACAACCTGAGCGAGCGGCCCCCGGTCGACCCGCTGGATGGGCTGCTCAACCTGCCCTTCGAGGCGCTCTCGGATGCAGAAAAGAAGCTGCTCCAGCACGAGGTCCAGCGGCTGGCTGCAGCCTTGCGGACGCGGATCGCCCTGCGCCAGAAGCGCGCCAAGAGCGGGCAGCTCGACCCCAAGGCCACCATCCGGGCCAACCTGAAGTACCAGGGGGTGCCGATGGAGATCCGCCACCGCGACCGGGTGCACAAGCCCAAGATCGTGGTCCTGTGCGACATCAGCACCTCGATGCGCTTCTGCTCTGAGCTGATGTTGAGCTTCCTCTTCGCCCTGCAGGGCCAGGTCCGCAAGACCCACGCCTTTGCGTTCATCAACCACCTGGAATTCATCTCGGGCGACTTCATGGGCTCGGACGCCGACGCGGCCATCCAGTCCGTCCTGCGCCGTATGCCGGGCGGGTTCTACAACACCGACCTGGGTTGGTCGCTCAAGAATTTCTCGGACGACTACCTGGACACGCTCAACGGGCAGACCACCCTGATCGTCGTCGGGGACGGACGCAACAACTACAACGATCCGCGCCTCGACCTGTTCACGAACCTCTCCCGGCGCGCCGCCCGGACCATCTGGCTGAATCCCGAGTCCCCGGCCGAGTGGCACGGCGACAGCGACATGCCGCGTTACGCCCCCTTGTGCACCAACGTCGTCAAAGTCAGCAACCTGCGCGAATTGGCCGGGGCGGTCGACCAGCTCCTGGCGGCCTGACCTCGCCTGAAGACGATGATCGAAAAGCCAGCCGGCCGGCTGGCTTTTTTTCTAGGGATGGGAGATCAAAAAGTAGGAAGTCAAGTCGACCCGGAAGTCCAGCGCCGATCCGTGGTGGTGATATTCGAAGGCGACGAAACCGACGCCGTTGCAGAAGTAGCGGATGGAGGTGTCGGGGTTGGTATCCAGGACGACCCGGTAACAGTCCTTGAAGTCGCCGGCCGAAGTATTCAACTCCAGCTTCTGGTCCACGTACCAGCCGTAAGAATGGTAGCTGTCGGGGGCGATCCCCGGGAACGCCGCCCAGCCCGCCCCCTCGGCCAGCGGGAAGATCAGCTCGGGGATTTCGAGGACGCCGGCGGGCGTCGGGTGGTAGACGAAGCGTTCGTCGTAGAGGGCCTTGACGATCCCGTCCTTTCCGCCGTCGGTGCAGGCGATGAAGAGGCGCGTCTCGTCGAGGATGTACCAGATCCGCAGCGGGCCGGGCACGACCGTCCCACCCGTGCATTCCTCGTCCAGGACCTCGCCGGTCAATTCGGCCTGGTAGATGTGGAGCGCCTTATAGGGACTGGCCCCGGCGCCGATCACCTGCTCGGAAAAGGTTCCCGTCCGGGTGGCGAGATTGCCGCTGCCCTCCGGCGATTCCACGTCGCTGGTAAAGCTGTATGTCCAGGTATCCCCGGCTGCGAGCGGAAAATAGGCGGAAGAAAGATCGGGGTCGGGACTGGCTGCAGGCGTCCCCAGGGATGGCTGCGTATGCGGCCGGAGCAGGAGCCAGGCGGCCGCGACGATCCCGCCTGCAATGACGATCACGGCTGCAAGCCAAATCCATTTCCTGACCATGGGACCTCCTCCATCGAACGCGTGCCGGGACTCTCCCGAACTTCCTCCCAACGGAGCACGTTGATTTTCCATTTTTTATGGTTAATTCATTCTACATCCAAACCCCCGGTAAATTCAATCCGGCCCGGGCCGGCTTATTTATCCGTCCAGTAGATGTCCAGCACTTCCCAATGTTGAGTCGTCATCAAAAAGCTGGGCGTGACCCACAGATTGCCGGCCCCGCCGCGCCCGGCCGCTTCCAGGGCATACTGGAATTCGGCCGGCGACACCGAATGCATCTCGTCCTTGGGGGTCCCGTAGGTGTAATCCTGGTCCCACAGGCCGATCGCTAGGATGATGCGGTTTTGGTCGTAGCTCTTGAGGTAACGGGCGATGGCTTCCATGGCGGCCGGGTTGCGGCCTTCCTCGGCATTGCTGCCGCGCACTACCAGGCGGTCGACGTGTTTGATGAGCTCGGCGTAATTCGTCCCGTTTTCGACAATCACCTGCCCGGCCGGGCTTACCTCGATGCGCACTTCCAGGTAGAGCTGCTTGCCGTGGTCGTGGGCCAGGGCGGTGGCCTTGTCCAGGAAGATGCCCAGCTCGTACGTGCGCCAATTGCCGATCGAGGCGTCGTCGATGTCGATGCTGCCATCCGCCCGGCGCGGCCATTCGGATTTTCCGGTGTAAGCTGAATAGGCAGCCAGGTCCTGCGGGCCGAACCCGTCCACGTAGTAGGCGAGCTCCGAGAGGGTGATCGAATTGACCGGATAGTACGTGGCGATCTCGTCGATCATGTCGAGCAGGGTCTGGCCGTACTGCCCGTCCACCAGCTCCATGCTGGCGACCAGGTTCGGGCTCGGGACCCCGGCCGAAGAGATGGAAGCCGCCTCCGGGTGGGCCTGGATGTAGAGCGGCCCGAGCACGTCCACGACCGCGCTGACGTTGGCCCACTTGCCGAAGCGGGTGCTGTCCTCGAGCAGGTAGTCATGGCCGGTCGTTTTTACTTCGTCCGACCAGCGCTCGGGGTGGCCAGGCCAGGGGAAGTAGGTCCACTCGGCGCGGCCCGCCCCCAGCGCGACCAGGTTGACGCCGGCCTTTTGCAGCTCGGTTTCCAGCGAGTCGACCTCGTCCCGGCTCCTGCTTTCGTCCAGGTAATCCACCCGGACGGCCCGAACCTGGGAAACGTTCGTGAAGGTCGGGTTGGCGGGGCGCGGCGGGCGATAGAAGGCCATAAAGATGAGTCCGAGAAGGACCAGCAATCCAAGGAGCAGGAGAAATGAAAACAGGTTTTTTCTTTTCATAATTCTTTTTCAACGAAGAACCAAACCGGACTGTGACCTTTATTTTATTGCTGCGGACTCCATAATTGGGCGGGTACTTGCCGGCGGCCCGGCGAAGCCCGTCGGCAGAC
>Ga0335069_10016692_pt1 | contig 10238 bp, 8 predicted proteins | sample Lox_Sample_11_FD_206714 | JGI IMG/M metagenome (GOLD analysis project Ga0335069, IMG submission 206714) | Soil microbial communities from Loxahatchee National Wildlife Refuge, Florida, United States - Lox_Sample_1.1 | ecosystem: Environmental > Terrestrial > Soil > Wetlands | place: USA: Florida...
GTAGCTGACCATCTCTTTGGCGGTGAAGGCGTCCAGTCCGCCACCGATGGAGTCGACGGAACGCGCGATGTCTTCGGCGGAGCGGTTCTTGGTCCCCTTGAAGACCATGTGCTCGATGAAGTGCGAGATTCCATTTTCTTCGGCGGTTTCGCGGCGCGAGCCGGTCTGGATCCAAACGCCCAGCGAGACCGACCGGACGTGGGTCATCTCTTCGCTGATCACCCGGACGCCATTCGCCAGAGTGGTGGTCTCGATATCGCGGATGGTTGTGACTGCTCCTGCCATTACTTCCATCTTAACGCGGTTCCGGAGACCTCGCGTGATATACTCAGGATGTGGCGCAAACTATTGTAGGGCTTGAACTTCCGGACCTACAACAGGCCCTGGGACAGGGCCAACCGGCATTTCGCGCCCGGCAACTCTACGAGGCTGTCTACCGCCAGCGGGTCTCGGATCTGGTTCAGATCACCACCTTCCCTGCAACTTTAAGAAAAGAATTGGCTTCTCGGCTAGCCGTGGGCCTCCCCGAGCCCGCCGCCGAATACCATTCCACCGACGAAACGCGCCGCTACCTGTTGAAGCTGGACGACGGCCGGACTGTGGAAACGGTGCTAATGCCGGAGGAGGGCCGGGACACGATTTGCATCTCGAGCCAGGTAGGCTGCCCCGTGAACTGCCAGTTCTGCCTGACAGCACTGATGGGCCTGGAGAGGAACCTGACGGCGGGTGAGATCGTCGGCCAGGTGCTTTTCGTAATGCAAACGCACCAGATCTCGACGCCGGCGGACCGCCTGAACATCGTCATGATGGGGATGGGCGAGCCGCTGCTGAACCTCGCGAACGTGATCAAAGCCACCCGGCTGCTGACCGATCCGGCGGGGATCGGCTTGTCGCCAAAGCGGATCACGCTGTCGACGGCGGGGATCGTGCCGAAGATCGAGGAGCTGGGCCGCGAGCCGGTCCGGCCGAAGCTGGCGATTTCGTTGAACGCGTCCACCGAGGAGCAGCGGCGAGAGCTGATGCCCATCACGCGCAAGTACTCGCTGAAGGATCTGCTGGCGGCTTGCAAAGCTTATCCGCTGCGGCCGTGGGAGAAGCTGACTTTTGAGTACGTGCTGCTGAAGGGCGTCAACGATTCCGACGCCGACGCGCGGCGTGTGGTGAAGCTGCTGGCGCATTTGAACGCCAAGGTGAACCTGATCGCGCTGAATCCGGGGCCGGGGATCGATTTCAAAACACCGGAACCGGAGCGGGTCCAGGCGTTTCAGGCGATTGTGCGGCGGGCCATGCCATGCTTTGTGCGGAAGCCGCGCGGTCGCGACATCTTTGCTGCCTGCGGGCAGCTGAAGAGGCAGGGGCTGGGGGCTGGGGACTAGGCTTTCTGGATGCGGCGGAGGGTGTAGACGTCGGGATGCACGTTGTCGTTCTTCAGCTTTTTCCAATCGTCGGAAACGTGAATCAGCTTGCCGCTAATGTGGTTGGATTGTTCGGACGCCAGGAATAAAGCGAGCTGGATCTGCTTTTCGGGCGCCACTCCGCCGGTGCGGCGGATTTCCAGCGCTTCCTCGGTTTCTTTCCAGCCTGCGCGGTCGCCGGCGCGCAAGACCTCATCGGTCATGTGCGTGTAGGTGCCGCCGGGACCCATGCAGTTAATCTGGACATTATGATCGCGGATTTCTTCGGCGATCGTTTCCACCAGGCGCACCACGCCGGCCTTCGAGGCCGCATAGGCCGAAAAATTGGGACGCGCCGTGGTGGCGCCGGACCCGCTCAGCACGATGATCTTGCCGGCACGCCGCTCGATCATGTGCGGCAGCACCGCTTTGCAGGCGTTCATGACGCCCAGCAGGTTGACGTGGATGGTCTCGGCCCACGCCTTTGGAGATTGATCCACAAACGGGCCGATGGGTCCGGGAACCGCGGCGGCGCAAATCAGCACATCCACTTCGCCGTAATGGACGCGCATGCGGTCCACGGACGCGGCCACTTGCTCGTAATCGGTCACGTCGGCGCGAATGCGCAGCGCGTTTCCGCCGGCATGTTCGATTTCCAGGTGCGCGAGATCCAGTTCGGCCTTGCTGCGTGCCAGCAGCGCGACGCGGTTACCGGCGGTGGCGAATCCGATGGCCAGCCGCTTTCCGATGCCCCGTCCCGCTCCCGTTACGAGCACACCGGCGTTGGTCAGGGTTTGCAAACTAGCGGGTGTCCTTCCAATACAAAGTAGTACAAACGCACAGGGGTTGGAGCTGCTCGGAAACTACCCGGACGTTGCTTTGGGTTTGTGCTGGTACATCTGTTCGTCGACGCGGCGAAAGAGCTGTTCGGCGGATTCGCCGGGCTGGTACTGGGCAAATCCGACGGACACGGCCACCTCCACGCGGATTTCGTGGCCGTCGGCGGAGATGCGGTACGGGCCATTGAGCCATTGGGCGATCTGACGCGCACGCGCCTCCGCTTGGGGCAGCTCGCAATCGAGAATGGCGACAAACTCGTCGCCGCCCCAGCGGCACACGAAGTCGCGCGAACGGACCTGGCCGCTCAAGCGCGCGCCCAACTGTTTCAATAACTCGTCGCCGTAGAGATGGCCCAGCCGGTCGTTCACTTTCTTGAATTCATCCAGGTCGAACAGGAGCACGCAGAAGGGGCGCTTGGTTTCGATGCGCGCGGCGAGCTGGCGGTCGAACTCCCGGCGGTTGGAGACGCCGGTCAGCGGATCGAGGCTGGCTTTGAGCTCGGCTTCCTTCAATCGGCGCTGGACGTCCCTGAGATTCTCATGCAAATCGCGGTAAGCATCGCGGCTGTCAAGCTCGATGGACTCGGCGAAGCTGCGCAGGTTCCCGGCCTGGCTCGCCAGCCAGGTCAAATCGCCCGAACTTACGGCGGCCTCCATCTGTTCGACAAAATCCACCAAGCGTTCGACGTAGTGCACGCTCCGCACGGTACGGGAATCCTCCGACTGGGCGACGATGGCCAGCGTCTGATTCAGGTCCCGCGCCAGGCTTTGGTTGTAATGACGCGCCTGTTCCCAGAAATCCTCCAACAGATGATGCAGCAGCGTGCGAGCCGCCTCGAGCGTTTCGGGGCTGGGATCCAACCCGACGCGCTCGCGAAGTTGCAGGAGCTGGCGTTGGCAGGCCTCGGAGATTTCCGGACGAATCGTGACAACCGTGTCGGCAATGTCCTGGATCGCGGCCAGGTACGCATCCAAAGCTGCCTGAAAGCCAGAGTCCGGCCTGCTGGGAAGAAGTTCGGGTGAACTCATGGATCGCGATTCCAATCGCTAGTTCGACGCCGTGGCGCCAGACTTCGGCGCATAACCTTCCTGATACGCTTCCACGCCTTGCGAAGGAACAGCGAGCTTGATCAGTTTGCGGCTGTCGTCCACCCACAGGTCCATGCTCATGGGCTGGCCCTGTGGCGTGGAGCCCGTGACGCTCAAATGATGCAGTTCCGTGGCTTGCCCCTGGAAATCCACTTTCTCACGACCCTGGTACACGAGGTTAGCCATGACCTCCGACTGGCCAAGCACATAGATCGGGAACGGCTGCGGATCGTGGTTGGCGAAACTGGCGCGCATCGCCAGCGCGGTCCAAGGATAGAGGGGCAAGTTGGAGTTGACCACCACCGCGTCGGTGTGGACGGTGTCTTCCTTGGTTTGTGAGCCTTGGCCGGTGTCGGATTCGTTCCTGGCTTTGCCGCCCGCGAAGGACGTTTTCACACTCATATGGATCTGGCCCAGGGAGCCTTTGGCGGAGGCTTCCAACGGCTCGTACTTGTCATTCGTGATGACTTCGAACTTGTCGATGTCGACCTTCATGGTGCCGAGGGTCGCGTTGCCGGAGCCGGCGATGTCGATGCGGCCGTTGGACCTCTGAACGGTGTAGCTCTCGCTCGCCACCTGGTTGCCGGCCATGTACACGGTGAGCTTGCCGGCGTTCGGGCTCACGGCGGGGGTGGCCTGAGGCAGGGACGGCGCGGGAGCTGCGGCGGCCGGTTTTTTCAACAAGGCCTGCACTTCGGGAGGCAAGTCGAAACGATTGTCGGGCAAATCGACGTTGGATTCGATGCTCTGGATCGAAATCTCGAATTCCTGCTGAGCGAACCGGTTGATCAATCGATGCGGCGCGAGGATATCGCCTTCTTTGCGGTAGTCAGCGTAAACGACTTCGCCGGAGATGTCGCCCATTTGGGTTGTGCGCGTGGCCGAGGTCTTGATGAGCAGGCCGGATTTCTTGTCGTAGAACTCGGTAGTGGCCTGGCCTTCGGTAGGAGTGAGCACGATCTTATAGCACTCGTGGCCTTCTACGGTTTCCGCGCCAGTGGTCTCGGCCTTGGCGTACAGCTTCTGCCAGTACAACGATGCGTTGAAGGTTCCGTCGCGCAGCGCGTTGGTTCTTTCGATGCCTTGTTTGATGCGCGGGCCTTGCAGTGCGGAGTTTTCCCACGCCACTTCGCCATTGCTTCCCGACTCGATTTTGCCGATGCCCGGCAGTTCGATCACTTCCAGGTTCTTGTTGGGAACGGCTTCGTAGATGGTGAGCGTACCTTTCAACCCGCGGCCGGTGAAATCGATGGCGCCATGCTGAACCATGTTGTGCCGGGATTCCCAGGCGGAGGTGCCGCCGGTGGCTTCGACCCAATGCTTGAGGACGGTTTCGGCGTTCGGCAGGGCCTCATCGGCGCTGAATACAGGCAGGGAAACGGCGAACAGGGCGAGAGCCAGCTTGCTCATGGAACTCCTCCGCTCTATCAGGGTAGCGCAGGTGGATTATTCGTAGAGGTTCATTCCGCTGGGTCATAACGCGCAGGTCTGGGAGGGGGCTATGGGCCAGAATCCTGGGCCTCGCAGCGTGGGTTCCGACCCTCGCTCGCGCTTTTGCGAATGCCCTTCGTTGCAGCACCAGCGGATCGCCCGTAAAGGCTTGTAAAGGACGGCTTTGGCGTGCCGAGTGCACATCAGCAGGGTGGATTCAGGAGGTCGAGATGAACAGGGTTCTTAGATTCATCGGGTTGACGTTTGTTTGTACGCTGCTGATCGGGGCCAAGAGCGAACCTCCCGGCCCACCCGTGCAAATGATAGTGACGATGGGCCACATTTACGCAGAGAAGCCACCATTATTGACTCCCAATGACTTGGTCATCACGCAAAAAGACGAGGAACTACCGGTGACGAATCTAGTTCCGCTGCGTGGCGACCGGGCCGGACTCGAACTGTTTCTCCTGGTGGACAACTGCTCGAACTGCGAGCCGGGCAACAAGTTTGAAGAGCTGCGGCGATTCATCGGGTCGCAACCGCCGACGACCGCGATCGGTGTTGCCTACATCCAGGATGGGCGCCTTGTCATTGCCGAGAAGCCGACGCTGGACCGGGGGCGCGCGGTGAACGCGCTTGCCACGCCAACGGGGAGCAGTCCCTCGAATCCCTTTGGCCCGCTCACGGAGCTGATCCAGGGCTGGAGTGCGGACCACAAACGCCACGTGGTGCTAATCGTGTCGAACGGCATGGATCCGGCCCGAGCCGAGAAGCCGCGGGACCCCATGGCGGAAGAGGCCATTGCGGCCGCGCAACGCGCCCGGGTGACCATCCACGCCATCTATCATCCGAGCGCGGACTACCTCGCCACCGACATATCCAAGGCCTACGCGGGGCAAGTGCAGCTTGCGCACGTCGCCTTTGAGACTGGCGGAGAAGCCTATTTCCTGGGCCTGGGCCCGCTGCCTTCGCTCGCGCCGTTCCTGGCCGACATCGCGGAGCACCTGGCGAATCAGTACCTGTTGGAGTTTCGCGTGAACTCAGCCGCAGCAACCGGCACCCTGCAGGAAGTGACCGTCAAGGCCAAGGCGCGCGAGATGGATCTGATGGTGCCGGCAAAGGTCTGGGTTCCGGGAATTCCGGCAGCGGATCAGGGGCCTAAGATTCCATCCGGCAAACGGCGATGAGAGGGATCCTCAAGCTCGCGTACAAGCTGCTGGTGAATGACAAGGCGAAGTTCACGGCGCTGCTGGTGGGCAATACCTTTGCCGTGTTTGGAATGATGTTTGCCACGTCGATGTTCGTCGGCGTCCTGTATCACTCGTTTGCCACGGTGACCAACATCGGCGCTTCCCTGTGGATCATGGACCCCGCCGTCCAAACCGTGGCTTACACGATCGGCATGCCGACCTACGTCCTGGACGCGGTGCGCAGCATGCCGGGCGTGAAGTACGCGGTGCCTCTGTATTCCAGTGGAGCGCTGGTGAAGCTGGCCGACGGGACCTTTCAGTACGTGTCCGTGTTGGGCCTGGACGACACCAGCTTGTTCGGCCGGCCCGAACTGATGGAAGGGAACATCAAAGATATCTACGCGGAGAACGGCTTCATTGTGGTCCATGACGCCGACTTCGTGAAGTTCGGCAGCCCGCACCTGGGTACTGAGTTTCAACTGAACGACCATCGCGGCGTCGTGGTGGGAATCGCCAAGGTAGCGGCATCGGGGCTGTTCGGGATACCGACGTTGTACACGACCTACAACCGGGCCATTCAGTACATTCCCAATCCGCGCTACACGACCTCCTACGTGCTGGTGGAGCCGAAGAGCGCGAGCGATGTGCAGGCTATCAAACAGCAGGTACGGGCGTTGGGCTACCTGGCCGTAACCAAAGGAGAGTTCATGCAGCGGATCAAGGATTTCTACGTCTACCAGACCGGCATGGGGACCAACATCCTGATCATGACGGTGATCAGTTTCATCGTCGGGCTGTCGATTTCAGGCCAGACGTTTTATACATTCATCCTGGAGAACCTGGAGAGGTTCGGTGCTCTGAAGGCGATCGGCACCAGGAGCCGGGAGCTGGTGGGCATGGTCCTGTTCCAGGCGACCTTTACGTCGCTGACCGGCTATGGGCTGGGTGTTGGGATCTGCACGCTTTTGATCTGGATCGCCAAGTGGAGGCTGCCGGATTATTTCGCGATGATCACGTACTTCAATCTGGGGCTGTCGCTTGCGATGGTCCTGGTGATTGCGGCGGTTTCGGCGTACTTCGGGGCGCGAAGAGTGCTGCGGATCGAGCCGTTCGATATTTTCCGAGGCTGATTTATGCCGGGCGTAGCAATCAAGGCGGATGGGGTGACGAAGTCCTTCGGAGTGGGGGATGCGAGGACGCTGGCGCTGCGTGGGGTGGCCCTGGAAGCGAATTTTGGCGAGATGGTCTACATCGTCGGGCCGTCCGGAAGTGGAAAAACGACGTTGCTGAGCGTGTTGTCCGGAATTCTGCGACCGGACTCCGGGACGGTTTCCGTCGAGGGTGTCGACGTTTGGAAGCTCAGCGCCGACCAGCTCGCCGACTTCCGGCTGCAGAAGATCGGCTTCGTTTTTCAGGACTATCATCTCTTTCCGCGGCTGACGACGGCGGAGAATGTGGCGATTCCGCTGATCCTGCGGAAGAAGGACTGGGGCGAATCCCTGAAACAAGCCATCGAATGCCTGGACATCGTGGGTCTGAAGGCGCGGGCCGGGCTGCCACCGGTGAAGCTCAGCGGCGGCGAACAACAGCGCGTGGCGATTGCCAGGGCGATCGTGAGCCAACCCGACATCCTGATCATGGATGAGCCCACGGCGTCCTTGGACGGAGACACCGGGCACACCGTCGTAGGTTTCGTGCATCGCAATTTGCTGAACGAGAACCGCTGCATCGTGGTGGTCACCCACGATAACCGGATTTTCGAGTTCGCTTCGCGGATTTTGAAGATGGAGGACGGCCGCTTATTGCAGAAAGGTGACGCATGAAGAACAAACTACTGTTTGCACTTGCTGCGATCGGCGTTCTTGGCGGGGGCGTTGCCGCCTACCTTTCCGGCACCACGCAGCCGCCTTTGCCTCCGGCCTTCAGCCCGGCCGTCAATCCGTACCGCAGCGGTATCTACGCCAACGGAATCCTGGAAAGCGATCAGACCAGCGGGGCGAACATCAATGTTTATCCCGAAGTGGCGGGAACGGTGCAGCAGATTCTGGTGGCCGAGGGGCAGGAAGTGAGGAAGGGCGACGCGTTGCTCGCGATCGACGATTCCGTCCAACGCGCGACCGTGGAGCAACTGGAGTCGCAAGCGCAAGCCGCATCCACCCTGCTCGAGGAACTGAAGGCGCAGCCGCGCAAGGAAACCTTGGACGTCGCGGAAGCGCAGGTTGTTTCCGCGCAAGCAGCTTTGAAGACCGCTCAGGACTCGCTCGACAAACAGCAGGCCGCCTACGATCTGAACCCGAAGACGGTTAGCAAAGACGCGTTGGACGGCGCGTTGAATGCGGTCGCGACAGCCAAAGCCAACCTGGAGGTGGCGTGCCGGCAGCGCGATTTGACGAAGGCGGGAGCGTGGGTGTACGAGGTCCGCAATCAGGAGAAGCAGGCCAACGCGCTGTTCAAGTCGTACAACTCGGCGAGTGCGCTGCTCGCGAAATATACGCTGCGGGCGCCCAAGGACGCGGTCGTGCTGGCGATCCGTCCGATCGTGGGCAGCTACGTTTCGCCGCAGGGCGCGTACGATTCGTACACGCAGGGCATGGGCCCGGTGCTCGTCCTCGGGACTCCTTCCGAGCGGCTGAACGTGCGTTGCTACGTAGACGAGATTCTGGTACCGCGGCTTCCTGACCCGCGCAAGATGAAAGCGCAGTTGTCGGTGCGCGGTTCCGACGTGAAGATCCCGCTCGAATACGTCCGGACGCAACCCATCGTGTCGCCGAAGATCGAGCTTTCCGACCAGCGGCAGGAGCGCGTGGACCTGAGAGTATTGCCGGTGATCTTCCGGGTTCGCGAAAAGCCGAAGGGCGTCAACTTGTATCCGGGCCAACTGGTGGATGTGTATATCGCCGACGTCGGCGAGTGATGTTATGGCGGCCAGATTCCATTGGACGATGTTCGGGATCGCGGGCGCGATGCTGCTGGCCTCGTGCACGGTCGGGCCGAAATACCAGCGGCCTTCCGCTCCGGTGCCGGCTGCCTATAAGGAGCTGGGAGAGCCCGAAACCGGCGGCGAATGGGAGATCGCCAACCCTCGGGACGAAGCGGCGCGCGGCAAGTGGTGGGAACGATTTCGCGATCCCGAGCTGAACGCGCTCGAAGAAAAGCTCAACAGTTCCAACCAGAGCGTCGCTGCTGCGGCGGCTAACGTGCTGGCAGCCCGGGCCGTGATCCGGCAGGCGCGAGCGCAGTACTTCCCTAATCTGACGGCGAACCCCAGCATCAACAATTCGCGCGTTACCGCCGGATTCGGCGTGCCGCTCGGTATCACGTACACGAGTTATATCTTGCCGCTGGAGGCAAGCTGGGAACCGGATCTTTGGGGCCGTGTTCGAAATACGGTGAAGGCGAACACATTCGCGGCGCAAGCCAGTGCGGCTGATCTGGAAAATGTTCGGTTGGCCGCGCAGGCCGATCTGGCCGCGGCTTATTACGAGTTGCGCAGCCAGGATGACCTGAAAGCATTGTTCGACTCCACGGTGGCTGTCTATCGGGAGTCACTGGAATTGAACAGCGATATGTGCAAGGCCGGAATCGGCAATGATGAAGCCGTTGCGCAGGCCGAGGCGCAGTTGAAAGCGGCGCAGGCGCAGGACACCAACCTCGCCGTTCTTCGGGCCCAATACGAGCACGCCATCGCCGTGCTGGCCGGTCAATCTCCGTCGGAGTTTTCGATTCGTGCGGAAACCGGTAGCGAGGCGCCCCCGGCAATCCCGGTTGGTGTCCCCTCGCAATTATTGGAGCGGCGTCCGGATATCGCCGCGGCCGAGCGGGCCATGGCCCAGGCAAATGCGCAAATCGGCATCGCAAAGGCGGCATTCTACCCCTCACTCACACTGAGCGCCGCCGGGGGATTCCAAAATCTGTCTTTTGCGGATTGGTTCACATGGCCGAGCCGAATTTGGTCGGTGGGTCCAAGCCTCGCCCAAACCATTTTCGACGCCGGCCAACGCAGAGCTAGAGTGCAGCAGTTCCAGGCGTCGTACGATCAAACGGTCGCGAACTACCGGCAAACCGTGCTAATCGCCTTCCAGCAGGTGGAAGATAACCTGGCGGCATTGCGAATCCTCGCGCAGGTGGTCGAAGAGCAGCAAGCGGCGATCCGAGCGGCTCAACGAAGCCTGGGTGAGGCCGAGGTGCGGTATAAGACGGGGCTCGACCCTTACCTGAACGTGATCACTGCTCAGACCGCGTTGCTCACTGCGCAACAAGCCGGCGTCAACTACCGGGAGCAGCAGATGCTCGCC
>Ga0335069_10016693_pt1 | contig 10238 bp, 5 predicted proteins | sample Lox_Sample_11_FD_206714 | JGI IMG/M metagenome (GOLD analysis project Ga0335069, IMG submission 206714) | Soil microbial communities from Loxahatchee National Wildlife Refuge, Florida, United States - Lox_Sample_1.1 | ecosystem: Environmental > Terrestrial > Soil > Wetlands | place: USA: Florida...
GTAGGCAAGAAGCACCTCCCCGTCCTCCCGCGCCAGGCGCAGTTCCTTGCGCTCCAGCACATGGCCGTAGGTGTCGCCCAGCACCGGCGTGAGCACCTTCCCCCGCTGGCGCGGATCGGGCGAGTCCCACTCGATATCGAAGTACCCCGCGAAGGCGCTGTTGCGCCCATGCTTGAGCACATCCCACCACCACGCGTTGTGGCGTCCGCAGATGCCCATGTGATTGGGCACGATGTCCAGCACCAGGCCCATGTCGTGGCTGCGCAGCGTGCCCACCAACTCCTCCAGCTCCCGTTCCGTGCCGATCTCCGGGTTGAGCAGGGAATGGTCGCAGATGTCATATCCGTGCGTGCTACCCGGGCAGGCCTTCAGCAGCGGGGAAGCATAGATGTGGCTGATCCCGAGCTTGTGGAGGTAGGGAACCAGGTCCTTGGCTTGCCGCAGGGTGAAATCCTTGTTGAACTGAAAGCGGTAAGTCGAGGAAGGAACGGTCATCTGCCCCTTTACTGCACCAGCATGAGCATCATGAGGGACCGGTCGCCAAGCTCCACCGCCTGGTGCCCCGCCACTTTCTCCTGCTCCGGCGCAAGTTCCGGGCGACGGGTGTCGAACAGGATCGTCCATTGGGCATCCGACACGAACGCCGGCAGCATGAACTGCACCGGCTCGTGATGCGCATTGAGCAGCAGCAGGAACGTGTCGTCCTTGATGCGGCGACCTCGCTCGTCCAGCACGTCCAGTGCGTCGCCGTCTAGCCGCATGCCGAGCGTGCGTTGCCAGCCCGCCCCCCACTCTTCGTCCGTCATCTCCTCGCCGTCGGGCCGCAGCCACACCAGGTCCTTCACCTCGCCGCCGCGGATGGGCCGCCCCTGAAAGAACTTGTGGCGCCGCAGGCTCGGGTGGTCGCGTCGGCACGCGATCAGCCGGCGCGTGAACTCCAGCAGCGCCTGCCGGGGCGCATCCAGCTTCCAGTCGTACCACGAGATCTCATTGTCCTGGCAGTAGGCGTTGTTGTTGCCGTTCTGCGTCCGGCCAATTTCGTCGCCCCCGCTGATCATGGGCACGCCCTGGGAGAAGAGCAGGGTGGCCAGGAAGTTGCGCTTCTGCCGCTCGCGCAGCTCCAGGATCGCCGGGTCGTCCGTAGGGCCCTCGGCGCCGCAGTTCCACGACAGGTTGTTGTCATTGCCGTCGCGGTTCTCCTCGCCGTTGGCCTCGTTGTGCTTGCGGTCGTAGCTGACCTGGTCGTTCAACGTGAACCCGTCGTGCGCTGTGACAAAGTTAATGCTGGCCGACGGGCGCCGCGAGCTGGACGCGTAGAGGTCGCTGCTGCCGCACAGGCGCGTCGCCAGTTCGCTCATCACGTCCTGGTCGCCCTTCCAGAAGCGCCTCACCGCGTCGCGGTATTTGCCGTTCCACTCGGTCCACCCCACCGGGAAGTTGCCAACCTGGTAGCCGCCCTCGCCCAGGTCCCAAGGTTCGGCGATCAGCTTCACCTGCGAAATCATGGGGTCTTGATGGATGATATCGAAGAACGCCCCCAGCCGGTCCACGGCGTGGAACTCACGGGCCAGGGCCGCCGCCAGGTCAAACCGGAACCCATCCACATGCATCTCGGTGATCCAGTAGCGCAGGCTGTCCATGATAAGCTGGAGCACACTGGGCGTGGTCATGTTCAGCGTGTTCCCGCAGCCGGTGTAGTCCTGGTAAAAACGGTGGTCCTTGTCCGCCGGCCGGTAATACGCCGCGTTGTCAATGCCCCGGAACGAGAGCGTTGGCCCGAGTTGGTTGCCCTCCGCGGTGTGGTTATATACCACGTCCAGGATGACCTCGATGCCCGCCCGGTGCAGCGCCTTGACCATCGTCTTGAACTCGCGCACCGCCTCGAGCGGCGCCGCCGCCGCGGCATACCCGGGCTCCGGCGCGAAAAATCCCAGCGTGTTATAGCCCCAGTAATTGGACAGTCCCCTCTCAACCAGCGGCCGGTCATGCACAAAGTGGTGGATCGGCATCAGCTCCACCGCCGTGATCCCCATTTTCTTCAAGTGCCCAATCGCGGGGTCCGAAGCCAGCCCCGCGTATTTGCCTCTCAGCTTCTCGGGCACTTCTGGGTGGCGCATCGTGAAACCCTTCACATGCGTCTCGTAAATGATCGTCTCCCGCCAGCGCCAGCCCGGCGAGCGATCCCCGCCCCAGTCGAAAGCCGGATCTATGACAACCCCCAGCGGCGCGAAGGCCGCGCTGTCCCGCTTATCTATCGAAAGGTCCTGCGCCTGGTCGCCCAGCTTGTAGCCGAACAGTTCATCCGCCCATCGGAGCGGGCGCCCGATCGCCTTGGCATAAGGGTCCAGGAGGAGCTTGCTCGGATTGAAACGATGACCCGCGTTGGGATCGTACGGACCATGCACCCGGTAGCCATACAACTGCCCCGGCTGGACCCCCGTAACGTAGGCATGCCAGATGTTATGCGTGCATTCCGGCAGCATGATCCGCTTGGCCTCGCGCTTGTCCTCCGGCGAGTCGAACAGGCAAAGCTCGACGCGCTCGGCCGCGTCCGTGAACAGCGCGAAATTCACCCCCTCACCGTCCCAGGTGGCCCCTAGTGGATAAGGCCTCCCGGGCAAAACAGCGTCCATTCAGCTTCCTTCCTCGAATCAGCTCCCCGCGCGTCAATATTAACGCCCGCCCTATTTTCGGGCGACCAGAACGCCTATCAGGCACCCCAAACCGAATGCCACGCCCACGCACGCGTACGGATTCTCCCGAACCACGCTGTCGGCCTTGCGCGCCGAAGCGACCACCTGGTCCTGCAGTTCGCTGCAGGTCTGTCGTGCAGACTCGAGCGCAGTGCCCAGCCGGGCGCGCGCCTGCCGGGCCGTGTCGCTCAAATCTCCGGCGGTGACCTTCATCAGCCCTTCCGCCTCTCGGGCTAGCATCTTTAGATGTCGCAACGCCCGCTCGCGCGCAATGACACCGCCTGACCGCTCCATGTTCTCAAAAACCGTCTCCATAATTTATGCAACCGCGCTTGTGGGCTAAGCTTATCGCACGGAATGCCGGCGGGCAAGAATCAATTGCCCGCGGCTCTCCTACTTCGGCTCGATGCCGAGCTTCTTCAGAAACGGATCAATCGAGCGCGGCCGACTCAGGAACTTCTCGATCGAGACGTTCACATCGCGCGAATCCCCCTGCTCATACACCTCTGCCCGGAGGCGCCGCCCCGCAGCCTGGTCGAAGTAGCCGCCGGGCGCCTGCGCAAAGACCGTCGCCATATCCGCCGCGATCGCATCCGCCCACGCGTAGCCGTAATACCCCGCGTCGTAGCCCATCAGGTGCCCAAAATACGCCACGAATGCGGTATCCGGCGCCACGGGCATAAAGACCTTGCTGAACACCTCGTTCGAGAGCGGCAGCGCTTCCTTCGCGTTGCTGTCGTGAATCTGCGTGTGCAGCGCCATGTCCAGCAAGGCGAACCCAAGCTGCCGGCGATAGCGCGTCCCCTCCGTCGCCAGCTTCGCCTCCTGCAGCTTGGCCAGTATCTCGGCCGGTATCTTCTTCCCCGGGTCACGGTAGTCGGCCGCAAAGCTGTCCAGCACCTTCTTGTCCCACACCCAGTTCTCCAGCATCTGCGACGGCGCCTCGACGAAATCCCCAGGCACGCTCGTGCCCGAGAATCGCCCATACCTTGCGCGCGTCATAATTGAATGCATCGCGTGCCCGAACTCATGGAACAGCGTCTCGACGTCCGTGTGCGACAGAAGCGACGGCTTGCCCGGTGTCGGCGAGGGGAAGTTGCAGATCAGCGCGACGGTCGGCCGCTGGTATTTGCCGCTGGCCAGCAGCTTGCCTTCGATCACCCGGAACTGGGCAAAGTGATTGTATTTGCCCTCGCGCGGAAACATATCGAGGTAGAACAGCCCCAGCGGCTCGTCCGTCTTCGCGTCCGAGACCGCATAGAGCTGCAGGTCATTGACCCACTTGTAAGGCGGCTCGACGCGCTCGAACTTCAGCCCGAAAATGCTCTGGTAGATGGCAAACATCCCGTCCAGCACGCGCTGGTAGGGGAAGAACACCCGCAACTGCTCCGCATCCACCGAATACCGCTGCTTCTTGAGCTGGTTCACGTAGTAGCGCCAGTCCCAGATCATGATCTGCGCGTTGGTGTCCCCCGTCTCCTTGATCTTGAGCTGCCGGAACTCGGCCAACTCCGAGTCAAACTTCGGCTGCAGCCCCGTCTTCAGCTTCTCCAGGAAGGCCGTAACCGTCGCGGCGTTCTTCGCCATCTTGACCTCGGTCTGGTAGTCCGCCCAGCTCTTATAGCCTAGCTTGTGGGCGATATCGTCCCGCAGCGGCAGGATCTTCTCCAGCAGCGGGATGTTCTGCGCCCGTGCCAGGTTGTCGTGCTCCACGAGCAGCCGCTTGCGGGTGTCCTCGCGCCGCGCGTTATCCATCACGCTGATATACTGCCACGTCACGTTCGCCATGACGGTGTATTGGTCTGGCCCGGTCTTGATCTGGCCGAGGAAGCTCTCGGGCACGCCCTCCAGCTCCGCTTTGGTGAACGGCACCGCCTTCTCGGCCTTGGTCACATTGGACTCGAAATCCGTCATGAGGCGGGTCAGTTCCTTGCGCATGCGCTCGACCTCATCGCGCTGCGGCTTGGGCAGCTCCAGCCCCGCCCGCCGGAAATCCCGCATGGTTTCTTCCAGGACCTTGGCGTCCTCGCCCGTGAGCCTGGGCTTTTTGTCCGCGTAGGCCTTGAGGGCCGCATAGACGTCCTCGCGATAGTCCAGCCCCACCTCCCATTCCTCCAACTGCTTAAGCGCCTCGGTCGCCGCGTCGCGCATGGAGGCGCTCGGGCTGGTCTCCTTCATCAGCGACAGCCGGTCGTCCGCCAGGCTGATCTCGTACCCGACATCGTCCAGGGCGCGCACCGTGTTATCGAAGGTGACCTCGCGCGGGTTCAACGCCCCAATGCGGTCGAGCGCGGCCTTGCCCACTGCGATGGTTTGCTTCACCGCGCCCCGCACCCCGTTCGTGGTCCTCTCGAACTGCGGCAGGGTGATGACGCAGTTAAACTTCGCCGCTCGCTTCCGGAACTCGCGCAGCCGATCGGTCTGGCTGGTTGCCTGCCCCAGGGTGGTTACGGTCCCAATCATCGTGGCCGCGACCACAAATAGCATCCATTTACAATACATATCGCGGCAACCTACCGGGTGAGCGTGGGCAGGCAAGCTTGATTGCGGCGGCCTTGCGTCAAGCATGGCAGCCAAATCCGAAGGCCGAAATCCGAAGGCCGAAAGAAGGCCCAAATCCGAAACCCGAAGCCAACGGCTGGCACCTTTTTTAACGCAGAGACGCCGAGAGCGCAGAGGTACGCAGAGAAGATAAACTCTTTGCTGCCAGCTTCTCTGCGTACCTCTGCGCTCTCTGCGTCTCTGCGTTGAGGTAGTCCACTCTTGTGCGCCAAGCCGCTTCGGGTTTCGGGCTTCAGCCTTCTTTCGGCCCTCGGATTTCGGCCTTCGGCCTTCGCCGCCTTCTCGTCCAGCAACCAGAACTCCTGCTCTACTGCCCCGCCCCGCTCGCCTCCGCCGTCTGCCCCGCCCCGAACATCCCCTTCATCGCGTCGAAGCTGGCACGGGTGAGCCGCAGTTGATTTGTTTGGAACTGTGCCAGGCCCGCCAACTGGTCAGGTGAGAGGATGGACTGCGCCCGCTCGTAGATCCGCTGGTTGGCCGCCTCCAGCATCTGGATGAGTTGATCGGCCTTTCCGCCCGACAGGATCGCCTGCAGCTTGCTGGGGTCCTTGTCAACGTCGCCCACCGCCAGCCCACTGCTCTCCACCCCCTTCTTCTGCTCTTCCCGCATGATGTTCAGCAGTTCCTCTGTCTGCGAGTCGCTCAGGGTGTAATCGCTGCCGCCCTGGAGCTTCCACGCATTGAGCTGCATCCGCTGCGCCAGCGTCTCCTGATACTGCTGGTACTGCTCGTAGCGCGAGTCGCCCAGAAACGCCTTCACCTGCTCGTCGAAGCTCTTTTGCTCCGCGGCCAGCGAGCCCGCCGCTCCCGCCTGGTTGCCCGTCCCTGTCCCGCCGAGTAGCCCTGCCGCCTTGTCCGCCATGTTCATCATATTGTCCGTGAGCATCTCCTTGAGCTGGTTCGCCTCATCCGCGCTCAGCCCCATCCGCTTCACCAGGGGCGCATAGAGCTGGTCCAGCATGATGCGCTGTTGCTCGCGGATCATCTTGCGCGTCTCGGGGTCCTGCATCATTTGAGAGAGCGCCTTGCCCATGGCGCCTTTGCCCGACCCGGCCTTGCTATCCTCCGCGGCGGCCCCAGGCATCCCGGCGGCGGCGCGCGTTGCGTTTGTCAGCGCCGCAGGTCGCGTGCGCAGCTCGGCCGCCATTTCATCCGTTTTGCGCGCCAGCCGGCGCTGTTGCCGCTCCGCCTGGTCCTGCGCCGCCTCCGCGTCCTCAGCCTGCACGGCCTTGGCGGCCAGCTCGGTTTTGACCGCCGCCAGTTCGGCTTTCTGCGAAGCCGCCTTGCGGGCCTGGACGATGCATACCGCGATCAACGTCGCGGCGGCCACGGCAAGAATGAAGGTGGCGGTGATCTTCATAGGCATTCTGAAATGGAATCATTGAATCGCTCTTGGCTATCGATCTCGGGGTGCTCGGTTGGCTATCGGCTATTGGCTATTGGTTATCCCTGACCTTCGGCAGTTGCATGCGAAGTCCGAGACCTCGCCCATCACCTCATCACCGGCCACGTCCCAGCCAGGTGGTCCTGTATCCCTCTCCTCGGCAGCGCCGTCGAAACCACCGCCAGCGCCGCCAGCGCCACGACCACCACCCACGGCTGCCACGTCCAATGCTTCGCCACCCCAATAGTTGCTAAAGAGAACAACGGCACCGCCAGCGCCCACGTCACTAGCGCCCGCCAGAACAACCGCAGCCGCGACGCCGGCGCGCCGTCCTTTCTCACGTAGGTCACTCCCGCGATCAGCAGCACCAGCCCGCCCCGGAAGGCCAGCGCTGCCACCACCGCCGGAATCGCCACGTAGAACATCAGCAGCGTCGCCAGCCCCATCACCGCCGCGCCCGCAGGCAGCTTGCCGTTGAACGGCAGGTCATGCGGCATGTTCTTGCCCACGGAAGCCTCGGCCTCTTTGACCTGCGCCTCGGTGGGCGCCGGGAAATCAACCACGCTTTTCTCCGCGAACTTCCGATTCTCACCCTGGATGATGCCGATTGCCGGCCAACCCGCCCACTCGGCCTGATTGGTAATCAGCCCGCTGTAATGGTGGGAGATATAAATCTCGTATTGCCGGTCGGTAGGAGACGACGCGTTCTTGGGTGCCCAGCGCCGGGCGGTTGACCGCATCTGCAGCGCGACATTCAACTCGAACACTCCCGGGGCTTTCGCGGTCATCTCGCGAAACATGCCCTCTGCAAAAGGCACAACCGCGCACCCGAGCAACGGAAAAATCGCGCAGCCCGCCACGATCGCCGTGCGCCGCCACTGCGACACTTCCGCCGCCCGGCCCAGGAGCGGCCGCACGGCTGCCGCAATTGCTTCCGGCGCCGCCATCTGTGGGAGGCGCTTAAGAAAGGTCCGCGCATGGAGGGGTAACCGCCCGGCCACGTCGCCGGCGGGCCGGTCGGTGCGGCTGGCGTCGCCGGCCAAGGCGGCGCTCGCCACGGCGTTCAGGAATGCGTTGAAGGACTGAAGCGACGAATCGCCGGTCCCCGTGAGCGGAGGCGGCACCGGGCCGCTCGGGCGCGTTGCCGCGCCGGAAGACGGCGCCAGCCCGGGCGCGGGGAAGTCCAGCAGCTTGGCCCGGCCTTCGCCGGTGATCCAGACCCGATCCAGCCCGAGTTGCGGCATCGTGCCGTCCCGGGTTGCGGCGCCCAGTTCCACGGCCAGGTCGTGCAACCAATACCGGACCTGCCGCCACGGCTGCGGAGTTGCTATCAGCTCCAGCAGCGGCCGCCCGGTCAGCGCCTCGAAAGCATCCCAGTTCTCCGTGGGCGAGCGGCTGCCGGTCAGCCAGCGCACGCGGCCCACCCGGCCCAGGTTGCGCAGCGGCCCCGGCACGGGCTCCGTGCCCGGCGGCACGACCCGCAGCCACACCTTGCGCAGCAGCTTCAAATCATACGCCAGCAGCCATTGCCTGCCGCCGCTCTCCGCCAAGGTTTGCAGCACATGATACGGCCCGATGCTCACTGCTGATTCCACCGCCGGCGGCGGCGGCTCGCTCCCCGAAAGCACCGCCCGGGACACCAGTGCGCCTCGCGCCACGACGCGCGTGCCGGTCGCCAGGTCCTGGACGGCCGCAAAGCCATTCCGCCGCCGCGCCGTGGCAAACAAAAGCCCCATGATCACGTATTGCAGGCTTCCCACCAGCATCAACATCCACGGCGACCCGCCCATGACCGTTTGCCGAGTCGCGGCGTAGGCCGACCAATACGGCACCAGCGGCGGCAGCAGGAAGATCATGGCTCGCAGCGCGGCGCGCAGAAAGCCGGGCGGGTTGCGGTCCGGCCCGACCATCCGCAGCCGGCACAGCGCCTTGCCGGCGGCGGCGCCCCATAAACCTTCCAGCACCGCAAAATAGAGTATTGCGAATACGAACCAGCCGGCGATGCAGCCCAGCGCCTTAGGCGAGTGCTTCGCCATCTGGTCCAGCATCGCCATCGCCGATCCAAACACCGAAAGATTGATGACCGTCCCCGCACCGCTCAGCAGCGCCATGTCCACAACGCCGGCCAGGAACCGCAGGCCCATCGTTGCTGGTGTCGGGGCCGTCGAGCTGTACGGCGCCAGGGCGCTCGCCAGGTCCGCGTAGTTCCTGAAGCGTTCACCCGGCTGCTTCTCCAGGCAGCGCAGCACCGCCTTGGCCAGCCCTCGCGGAATCTCGGGCCGAAACTGCCTCGGCGAAGGCGGGCGCTGCTCGAGCACCGTGGCCAGCAGGCGCACCACGTTCTGGTTATCAAACGGCGTGCGCCCCGTTAGCAGGTAGTAAAGCGTCACACCCACCGAATACATGTCCGAGCGCGCGTTCAGCTCGTCCCCGCGCAGTTGCTCGGGAGAGCAGAAGGCCGGTGTGCCCAGGAAAGCCCCCGTCGCGGTGAGTGCCGGCTCCGTGCGCAAAGCCGTTGAGATGGACAACCCGAAGTCGCCAATCTTAACCGCGCCATCTTCTCCCACGTAGCAGTTGGAAGGCTTGATATCCCGGTGCAGGATGCCCAGGCGCTGCGCGGCTTCCAAACCCTCGATAAGCTGCAGCACTGCGTCCACGGCCTCCCCGATCGGCAGCGGCCCGTGGCTGCGCACCCGGTCCTGCAACGTCCCCCCGGGCACCAGCTCCATGGTAATCACCGGCGTGCCCCCGATCTCCTCGGTGCCGAAAATGTAAACACTGTTCGGGTGGTTGATGGACGCCGCCAGGCGCCCTTCCCGGAAGAAGCGCTCGCGGGCTGCCGGCGAATCCAGCGTATGGCTCAGCACCTTCAGCGCCACCCGGCGCCCGCTTTCCTGGTCCTGCGCCTCATAAACCGCTCCCATCCCTCCAGCCCCCAGCAGCCGGATTATCGCATAATGCCCCAATTGCTCCCCCGCCTTCGGCAGCCCCCGCGCCCCACCGCCCGGCCCCGACACCACGGCGGTGCCTCCCGGCCGCGCCGCCTCCCGCGTCTCCATTGCCAGCTTTAGCAGGCATTTGGGACACAGTTCACCTCTTGCCTGCGGAGGCAGCTCAGCGCCGCACCCCACGCACTTTCGCTTCCCGTCAGACGCTTGTTCAGGCTCGTTCATATCGTGCTGTCACCATCATAAGCAGAACCCCTGAAAAGTAACGCCTCCCCCCCAATCCACCCGTATTCTCGCCCTAGTCCCTCCTAAACCCCTCGTATACCCCTTGTATGCCTCTAGCGGGAGCCTCCCAGCCCCAGAGCCGCCCCTTGCAGGTGGCAGGCGTTGTTTCGCGGAACTCCTGGCGGCTGGCCGTGTCTAAGGATATAGAACTGGTCAAGGCGGCGGGTGTGCCGCACTATCTATATCTGCCATGAGCGAACTTCAGGCGATCGAGTCGGCCTTGGGCAAGGCGGCGAGCCGGCGGCGTTGGGCGCGGGCTTTGCGGGGGTTATGGTACGGGGTGCTGGTCGGGGCAGTGGTGGCGCTGCTGCTGATCGGAGCGTGGCACCTGCTGCCCCTGCCAATATGGGCATTGACGTGCGCCGT
>Ga0335069_10016695_pt1 | contig 10237 bp, 8 predicted proteins | sample Lox_Sample_11_FD_206714 | JGI IMG/M metagenome (GOLD analysis project Ga0335069, IMG submission 206714) | Soil microbial communities from Loxahatchee National Wildlife Refuge, Florida, United States - Lox_Sample_1.1 | ecosystem: Environmental > Terrestrial > Soil > Wetlands | place: USA: Florida...
AAGCCGTCGAAGAACGTTTCCAACAGCCTGAAGTCGGTGGCATCGAAGCTCGCTGTGCGAAACGCCCCCACTTGGGTAGAGGCCCGCTGAAGACGCTCAGGATCGCGGCCGGTGAGAATGACCCTGGCTCCCTCGGCTGTTGCTCGCCTCGCTGTCTCAAGTCCGATGCCGGCACTCCCGCCGATCACCACTACTGTCTGCCCTCGCAATGACGAATCGTTTTGTTTGCCAGCAGAAGACATGAAATTCGTCGACGAATCCCGACAGGGTCGATTAGGCCATGATTCTCAGATGTCGTTCAATTGCACCAACGTATCGGTCGATACCAAAGTATTGGGTTGGACAATTGCACGTAGATGGTGGCATCCTTGACGGCATTGGGGCGTCAGTCGTTTTTTTGTGGGGTTTATGACGAAAAAGACCTCTGCTCCCATTCCTTTTGCCGGATCTCACCTCGATCAGTCCCGGCATGTGTGCGCATTTTTTAACGACCAGGAAGAAGAGTACCGGGTGTTGCTCCCGTTCATAAAGAACGGATTCGAGTGCGGGCATAAAGCAATTCATGTTGTGAATCCACATCAACGTGAGGACCACCTCCTTCGCCTGGCTGGAATCGGCATCGATCCAGCAGATGCGCAGAAAACCGGGCAGCTTGAACTTCACATCAACGACGATATCTACCTGCAAGATCACCACTTCGACCAGGACCGGATGATTGCCCTTTTCGATCAGTTAGGAAGCGGAAAGCCGGACGCCAGGTACCCTCTGAGTCGCATCTGTTGTCGGATGGACTGGGCGACCGCGGATCAATCGCGTGTTGACGACCTCATTGAGTTCGAGTCCCGCGTGAACAATGTCTGGCTTCAGCATGACGATGTCGTCATTTGTACCTACCATGCTAAGCAATTCTCCGGCAACGAGGTTATTGACATCATGCGTACGCATCCGATGGTGATCATCGGCGGCACCCTGCAGCACAACCCTTTCTATATTCCGCCAGACGAGTTCCTGCGCGAATTCCGCCAACGCAGGGCCCGAAGGAATTCAGTCGCGGCTTAACATGCCATTGCAACTCGCAGATCCTGACCCGGAAGTAAAACGGCTGCAGCGCTGCATCAATGATCTGGTCAGCTTGCTCGCTCTGCCTGCCATCTGGAGCGGGAGCGCCCCGAGTCACGTCCTTGAGACATTGCTCGACGCGCTTCTTCGCATGCTCGGGCTGGAGTTCATCTATGCACGAGTGGAAGACCGATTCTGCGGCAAACCTCTCGAGCTCGCCCGCGTTGCCGAATCCGGCAAACTGAGTGTCGATTCGGAACAGGTCAAGCAGATTGTCCGCACGTGGCTCGAGGGCGATGGTGTTTCCGTATTGCCGTCTTTCACGCGACTGGGAGCATCGACCCTTTCCCTGTTCCCGGTTCCGCTGGGGGTACATGCTGAAGTCGGTCTGATGGTCGGGGGGTCTGCCCGGCCTGATTTTCCGGGGCAGACCGAGAGCCTCCTTTTGAGCGTAGCGGCGAATCAGGCGTCGATCGGATTGCAGGAAGCACAGCTCTTAAGCGAGCAGAAACGGATCGCCAACGAACTGGAACAGCATGTGGCTGAGCGAACTTCCCGGCTCGCCGCTACGAATGAAGAGTTGAGGAAAGAGATCGCCGAGCGGAAGAAAGTCGAGCAGCAGCTCTTGCAGAGCGAGGCGGCCCTGCAGAAAGCGTTCGATGAAATCACAAAATCAGAAGCGAGACTGCGACAGGTCATCGATACCATCCCGACTTTGGCCTGGTGCAACCTGCCGGACGGTCCCAACGAGTTCCTCAGCAAGCGCTGGCACGACTACACCGGCATGGCGCCGGAAGCCTCATACGGATGGGGATGGCAGGCGGCGTTTCATTCGGAGGATTTGCCGGCCCTCATGAAAAAGTGGCAGGAGTTGTTGGTATCAGGAGAACCCGGCGAGATCGAAGCTCGTCTGCGGCGACACGATGGAGTGTACCGGTGGTTCCTCATCCGCGTAGAGCCATTTCGCGATAAGAGCGGGAACATTCAGAGGTGGTACGGTACAAGCACCGATATCGAAGACCGCAAGCGCGCCGAAGAGGCCTTACGAGCCAGCGAACGCGAGTTTGGAACGATCATCAACACCATCCCAGCCCTTGCGTGGTCGGCGAATCGCGACGGAGCCGCAGAATTTTTCAATCAATATTACCTGGCTTACGTGGGACTTCCGTTAGAGCAACTGCAGGGCTACGGATGGGCAACGGTTGTTCATCCAGACGATTTGAACCATCTCGCTGAGGTCTGGCAATCCTGCAGGGCAGCAGGCCAGCCCGCGGAAGCGGAAGCACGATTGCGTCGCTTCGATGGTGAGTATCGATGGTTCCTCTTTCGTGCCAATCCAATGCGCGATGGTTCCGGCGAGATCGTGAAATGGTATGGAACAAACACCGATATCGACGATCGCAAGCGTGCCGCGGAAGGTTTACGACGCAGTGAGGCCTTCCTCGCTGAAGGTCAGAATCTCAGTCGAATCGGCAACTTTTCATGGCTGGTCGCAACGAACGAGATCAAGTGGTCGGAGCAGCTGTATCGCATTTTTGAGTTCGATGCCGGGATGACCGTGACCCTTGATCTGATCGGGTCCCGCGTTCATCCAGAAGACTTGCCAATGATGTTCGACATGATCGAGAAGGCGCAACAAGCAGTCAGCGACTTCGAATATGCACATCGCATCATCATGCCTAACGGCGCGGTAAAACATTTGCACCTGATCGCTCACGCCAATCGTGACCACGCTGGCAGGTTGGAGTACTTCGGGGCGGTCCAAGACGTCACTCAGCGAAGACTCTCGGAAGAAGCTCTGAACGAGGCAAGGGCGGAATTGACTAAAGTCGCCAGATTGACGAGTCTCGGCATGCTAACCGCGTCGATTGCGCACGAAGTCAACCAGCCTCTTTCTGGAATCATTACCAACGCAAGCACATGTTTGCGAATGCTATCCGCGGATCCTCCCAATGTAGAAGGGGCGCGCGAAACGGCGCGTCGTACCATTCGAGACGGCAATCGAGCGTCTGACGTAGTCACTCGGCTGAGGACGCTCTATAGCAAGAAAGAACCGGATCCCAAGCTGATGGATCTGAATGCGGCAACCCGAGAGGTAGTGTCGTTGTCGTTGAGCGACTTGCAGCGAAATCGGGTGATTCTCCGACAGGAGCTTGCGGAAGACCTGCCGGCAGTGCTTGGCGACCGTATCCAACTCCAGCAGGTTGTCCTGAATTTCTTGCGGAACGCGTCGGAGGCGATGAGTACCGTGGAAGATCGTCCGCGGGAACTAGTGATACGAACGGAGCGGGATGATCAGAATCGCGTGCAGCTCAGTGTCAGAGATTCGGGAGTCGGTTTCGCGCCTCAATCTGCGGACAAGCTTTTTGATGCTTTCTATACGACAAAGATTGATGGGATGGGAGTCGGACTTTCGATCAGTCGCTGGATAATCGAGGCTCATCATGGTGCGCTATGGGCGAAGCCAAATGATGGGCCTGGAGTGACGTTTTCCTTTGCGCTCCCGCTGCAACCTGCAAGCTGAGAGAAGTACTGAAATGAGTATAGATTCGAATCCCTGGCGCAAAGAACAGGAATACATCGCGCCCCAGTCCAGCCGGATGATGCCGATACCAAAGTACAATGGACGCCCCCGGGATAGTAGCGCATCGTCTTGTTATGGAGCCCCGTCCGGAGAGCAGCGCTGCTGAGCGTCCGCTCTTATGCGTCATCGATGACGACGAGTCGGTGCGCGAATCGCTGCCGGATCTGCTTCATGAGTTCGGCTTTGCGTCCCGCACCTTCTCCTCCGCTGCGGAATTCCTGTCCTCTGATAGCATCCCCCTCACTCGATGCCTGATCCTCGACATTGCCATGCCCGGGATGACCGGACTTGATCTGCAACTGGAATTGAGCCGTCGCGGGCAGGAAATTCCTGTCATCTTCATCACTGCCCATAAGGATGAAGAAATCCAGGAGCAGGCTCTGCGTCAGGGCGCCGCCAAGTTCCTATACAAGCCGTTCAGCGACATCGCCTTGCTTGAGGCCCTGACAGCCGCCATCACCCCAAACTGAACTGATCTAGGTGGGGTATATTAAGAGCTTCGCGCACGCTCTAAGGCCGTGAATCGGGGTTCGGACCTATGCCGTCGCCGTCACGTATCGTATTCGTCGTTGATGACGACGTGTCCGTTCGTGAGTCGCTGGAGTTGTTACTGCAGAGCGAAGGTTGGTGCGTGGAAACTTTCGCCTCTGCCGACGAATTCCTAAAACGGTCACGCGCTCTTGTTCCAAGCTGCCTGATTCTCGACATTTCACTCCCAGGCATCAACGGCCTCGACTTGCAGGCACGACTAAACGGTGATCGAAAGTATGTGCCCATCATCTTCATCACCGGTCACGGAGATATCCGCATGACTGTCCGCGCGATGAAAGCCGGCGCAGTTGAATTCTTAACTAAGCCCTTCACGGACGAAGCGATAGTGTCGGCCGTTCGGCAGGCGCTCGAGCGGAGCAGCACGGCACTTGCCCAGGAAGCACGAACACGCGAACTGCGGACCTGCTACGAATCGCTCACGCCCCGCGAGCGGCAGGTGATGGAACTGGTTGTGTCCGGACTTTTGAACAAGCAGGTTGGCGGGCAGCTGGGCATCAGTGAAATCACGGTGAAGGCTCACCGCGGTAAAGTGATGGAGAAAATGAAGGCCAGTTCTCTTGCTGACCTGGTCAAAATGTCTGCAAAACTTCGCGCTTCGCGACGATTCAGTACAAACCCCGTTCTATCTGAATAGGCAAAGCTCTTTGCGTTCTGGAACCCTCGAATTCCGAAATCCCAGCCTGTATGTCTGCCTGACCTGATAAACCTCCGTTGCTCGGGTTGGACCCAATCAGGATGGTGGGCAGTGCAGGACTCGAACCTGCGACCTCCTGCTTGTAAGGCAGGCGCTCTAACCAGCTGAGCTAACCGCCCCTTTTCATTCACGTCAGCGAGGAAGCCGCAACGTCGAAAACAGCCAGAGGGGCACGCGAGAATCGCGCTTGGCTGAGTATACGTGAGAGCAAAAAAGATGGTCAAAGTCCTGACTTAGGACCTACGGCACGCAGTGTCGCGCTTGCCCGTTCACCCGGCGTCGCATTGGCTGCATACCCTGCTAAACTTCCTGCGTGCGGCGACTCATCGTCAATGCAGACGATTTTGGGTATACCTCGGGAGTGAATCGCGCCATCGTAGAAGCGCACACGAACGGAGTTGTGACATCTTCCACGCTGATGGCGAATGGTGCAGCCTTCGCAGAGGCAGTGGCTATGGCAAAGGTGGCACGCCATCTCAGCGTTGGATGCCACATCGTGTTGATCGATGGCGAGCCCATCGTCGCGGTCAATAAGCTTCCTTCCCTTGCTGACGCGAAAGGTTTCCAGAATGGACTGAAGAGCTTTGCCCTACGGGCCATCACCGGCCAGATCTATCCTGATGAGATTGTGGAGGAAGCAACGGCGCAAATCCGAAAGATTCAGGCAAGCGGAGTTGAAATTTCGCATTTCGATACCCACAAGCACACTCACTTGTATCCGAAGGTCTTACGGCCCCTTTTACGAGCCGCAGCTGCGTGTGGAGTGTGTGCGGTGAGAAATCCGTTTGGACCTCGGTTGCCTTTGCGGTCACGCGATCTCTTGCGACGTCCCAACTTATGGACTCGAACTGCCGAAGTACGTGTCCTTCGTGGTTTTGCCGCAAAGTTCCGGGAAGCGGTGCAACGAGCGGGCTTCGTAACCCCGGACGGGACGTTAGGCATCGAAGTCACCGGCACGCTGGACGAGACCTTATTCCGCGCCATTGCTGAAAATACGCCGGAAGGAACCTGGGAATTCGTGTGCCATCCGGGATACAACGACGCCGACCTGCAGGCGGCGAGGACGCGCTTGCGAGAGTCGCGCGAAACGGAGTTGCGTGCGTTAACGCTGCCGGGCGCTCGAGACGCCTTATCCCGCCACGGTATCGAACTGATTTCCTACCACGACCTGCTGAAGCAACCCCAGTCCGTCTGAGGAACTGCCCGGGCTTGTCCCCCCACGCTATCCGGCGTCCGCAGAACCAAAGTCGGAAAGCCGCGGGGGTACTCCGGTAACCTGCCAATTTAGCCCAAGGAGGTAAGATGGGATACAATTCGACCGTTTCCCCGATTGGAGGAGTGCCTCATGCCGGCCCAAGGGTCAGCACCTCGTGCAACTCTGGACTTAAAAGTCCGAGTGTGGGGCATGGGTGCGAACAATCAACCCTTTTTCCAAGCTGCGATGGCGCAGAATATAAGCGCCACCGGCGCCTGCATTTACGGCATTGAGCCCGAACTGAAGGTCGGAGACGTAATCGGGGTTCAGTATGAAAGCAAAAAAGCACGCTGCAAGGTCATCTGGGTAGTCGATGCGGGAGCCCTGAAGAAGACGCAGGTGGGCGTGCAATTGGTGGCCGATCAGGAATGCCCTTGGACCTCTATGCTGCCCACCGACATGCGGCCCGACGAGCGGACTCTGGTTTCGCATGACAATCGGCGCAGATTCGCGCGACACAAGATTTCCTTCCCGCTGGAGTTACGAGACGAACGGGTTAACACCCCGCTCCGGGTCAACGCAACCGACATTAGCGGTAATGGTTGTTATGTAGAGACAGTTATGCCTCTTCCGGTTGGCACAGCGCTGCGGGTCGATTTTTGGATTGACCAGGAGCATCTCCAAGCCAGCGCTGTGGTGCGGACGCGCGATCCTGGCGTTGGCATGGGCATCGAGTTCACCGGATTGCCCGAAGACAACAAAAAGCGATTTCAAGCACACCTCGATAAACTGGATTCAAGCAAAACGCTCGGCCCCAAAGAGGTTCAATAAGAGCCTGCTCCTGCCGCGCTATTCTCACCTCGTGTAAAATCTGCAACCGCAAGGACTTTCCGCCATCGAATCACAGAACGACTAGTGCGCACAGCCTATGGCCGGACAGCACATGAAGATCGGGATCACCTGTTATCCGACGTATGGCGGGAGCGGCGTCGTGGCTACCGAATTGGGCCTGGAATTGGCCCAGCGCGGGCACGAGATCCATTTCATTTCCTACGCACAGCCCATCCGCTTACGTGGAGAAGAGCCGAACATTCACTATCACGAGGTAGAGGTCTCGCGCTATCCGCTGTTCGACTATCCTCCTTATGACCTGGCTCTCGCGACGCGCATGGCTGAAGTTGCGCAGCTTTACGACCTCGACCTGTTGCATGTGCACTACGCGATTCCGCATTCGGTGAGTGCTCTGCTGGCGCGACAGATGCTCGCGGTGGGCCCCCGGGGCAGAAGGCTGCCATTTGTAACCACGCTGCATGGAACGGATATCACGCTTGTTGGACTGGATCGTTCTTACTTGCCGATTACGCGATATTCAATCGAGCAGAGCGATGGCGTGACGGCGATTTCGAACTACTTGCGGGACCGCACGCAAAGGATTTTCGACGTAAAAAATCGAATTGAGGTCATCTATAACTCTGTGAATTGCGACGTGTATCGCCGCGATCCGGAAGTTGTGTCGCAGATGAGGCCTGAGTACGCTCCAAATGGCGAGCGCATCCTCGTACATCTTTCTAACTTTCGTCCGGTGAAGCGGCTTACGGACGTCATCGAGATTTTCGACCGGGTCCACAAGAAGATGCCATCCAAGCTTTTGCTGATTGGAGATGGACCCGATCGTTCCGTGGCGGAGTGGCTTGCGGTACAGAAGGGCATTCACGATGACGTCCTGTTCCTCGGAAAGCAAGACCAGATACAAGAGAAGGTGGCGATCGCTGACATCATGCTGATGCCGAGCGAACTGGAATCCTTCGGTCTAGCAGCCCTGGAGGCGATGGCATGCGAAGTGGTTCCGATTGCTACACGCGCCGGAGGAGTGCCGGAAGTCATCGATCACGGCAATTCGGGATTCCTGGCGGATGTGGGTGACGTAGATACGATGGCTCGCTATGCCATCGAATTGCTGCAGGATGAGAATCGCCTTCGCGAAATGGGTAAGCAAGCGCGCGCCGTTGCGATGGACCGCTTCTGTTCGACGAAGATCGTGAAGCAGTACGAAGATTTTTATCGGCGCGTGCTGGAACGCTCGGCATAAAAGCCTTCCGGAACCGAACTCGCGGATTCCACCAGGGGCAGCCGGATGCGCACCAGTGTTCCCTTCCCCTCATGGCTGTCAATCGTCATGCGCGCGGTGTCTCCATACAACACCTGCAGCCGTTCCGAAATGTTCGCCATGCCTATGCCCATGCCAGCCCAACTGCTGCTCTCTTCGAGTTGGTTCGCGCCCATCCCCACGCCGTCGTCTTCCACCTCGATGATGAGTCTGGAATCCGTGACCCGGCTGCGCAGGTAGATGCTGCCGCCTTCGACCTTCGGCGAAAGGCCGTGCTTGATGGAGTTTTCGATCAGAGGCTGCAGCAGCATGCTGGGGATGACAACGTCCAATGAAGCTGGATCAAGTTCTTTAACCACTCGCAACTTATCGCGCCCGAAGCGGACGACCTCAATATCAAGATAGTTGTCGATGAACTCGAATTCGTCACGCAATGGAGCGAAGGCCTCGCTGCTATTGAGAAGTCGGCGAAGTATGGTCGCCAGCTTAAAGATCATGTCCCGGGCGGTGTCGGGATCGAAGCGGACCAGCGATGAAATGGAATTGAGCGTATTGAACAGGAAATGCGGATTGATCTGATTTTGCAGCGCCTCCATGCGAGCGTGAAGCAAGAGTCTTTCCTGCTCCTCGAGCTTGATCTGGATGCGAACGCTATTGAAGATCTTCAATTCAATTCCGATCGCGATGACGCACGTCGCATAAATCCCGATCTCAACCCAGAGATTCTCGGGACTTTCAAGCGCATAGACCGAGCGGGAGAAGTATCGGGAGAGTTCCGTCAAGACGAAACGAAGCCCGCACACGGTTGCAAAGAACATGATCTGCCAGTCGAACAGGCGAGGCCGCGGCAGGTTGCGGCGGATGAGACGGAAGATGCTTTGATCGATGAAGGGCGAAAAGGACCAGATGTCGTCCTTATCCAGAGCCATGACGCGCAACTGCCCCGACAGAAAACCGCAGAGCAGCAGAAATGGCAAGCTCGCCCATTCACCATGCAACAAAGCCGGAATCCCCATCAGCACGCCGCCTAATGATCCACAAATCCGGCCCCCGATGACACCTAGCAGAAGAGTGGTTTCGAAGCTGAGGTCACCGGCAAGAAAACTTCGCTGTGCAATGCGGATCCAGGTGCCCACCATAATCGGCAGGGCAAACCAGAGCACCAGGTACACCTTTTGTCGCGTGGTGCGCTCCTCCCGAAACAAGAGCGACTTGAACTCCAGGGAACGAACCAGGGTGCTTGACATCACCGTGGCAACACCCAGTTTCAAGAGCAAATGAATCAGGATGAGAGTTGATTCCATAGCAGTCTGCGTGCGAAACGGGCGCGAGAGGCCGTCTACCCAGACTGTAGCATGGGCAAGGTCAATATCCTTTGCGTTTATCAACCACGTATAAGAGTTCCCGTTTGGTGAGATACCGGCGCAGATTCTCGGTAAACAGATCCCAGTGCCGATGCCAGAGTTTATCCGTGAGACCCGCTATGTGCGGCGTAATCAGGAGATTGTCCAAACCCCAGAGCGGGGAATCCGCGGGTAGCGGCTCTTTTTCAAATACGTCAAGGGCAGCGCCGGCAATCCGCCGGGAACGCAGGGCGTCTGCCAAGGCGACTTCGTCAATCTGAGGACCTCGCCCCACATTGATCAGGTAAGCATCCCTCTTCATGGCGGCCAAACGCGTCGCTTCGATAATGGCCGTCGTTGCTTCAACCAGAGGCGCTGCGATCACCACGTAATCGCACTGCTGGAGCATTTCATCGATTGCGGCCGGGGCATAAACAGCAGCAACGTTTTCTGGTCTTCCCTTATCTACGTGCTCACGAACAGCAACAACGCGCATTCCCAAGGCAGACGCCATTCGTGCCACCCGGCTTCCAATACTGCCGACCCCTATCACGCCCAGGGTTGCGCCGGAGATTTCGCGCGGCCGGGGGCCTTGCATCCAGATCTCCTGCTGGCCCCAACGACGTTGCTGCTGAAACAGCGTCGCCTGAGGAATCTTGCGGGCAAGAGCAAACACCAGCGCCATCACGTGTTCTGCTACTAC